>Ga0316193_10000369_pt1 | contig 27476 bp, 21 predicted proteins | sample MerIslsedime2_MG_FD_207735 | JGI IMG/M metagenome (GOLD analysis project Ga0316193, IMG submission 207735) | Coastal sediment microbial communities from Maine, United States - Merrow Island sediment 2 | ecosystem: Environmental > Aquatic > Marine > Coastal > Sediment | place: USA: Maine... | reverse complement strand
GTTCCGCGAACGGTCTCGGCCCGGTCGCGGCCTGCACTTCGCTCAGCCGCGCCTCGCAAGGTCACAGCGAAGACATGCGCGACCAAAACTACTTCGACCATAGTGGGCTCAACGGCTCGAGCCCAATCGAACGCGCGTGCGATGCTTGCTACGGGAGTTGCGGCGTCACCGGCTGGGGCGAGAACATCGCCGCCGGCAACTCGGGCGCCCAAGGCACTTTCAACCAGTGGGTGAACTCCCCCGGCCACAACGCGAACATGCTGGGCTCGAACTTTGCCGTGGTCGGCATCGGGCGCGCAACCGGGGGCGGCACCTACGGGACCTATTGGACGACCGTGTTCGGCGGACGTTCCGACAGCAGTTGCGATTGACGGGCTCAGGCGTCGCCCAACCACACCTCTTGCGAGAACGCGCTTGGCGAAAGCTCGAGCGGAACGGGGCCTGCGGGCACGATTCCGTTTCCCGTACGGCCGAAGTACCCGTTGCGGGCGTGGTCGAGGTTCGAGGCTTCGCGGATCCCTGGCCAGTCGAACATCGTCGCTAGCCACGACGCGAGCTCCGGGTAGTCGGCGATACGCGCCTGGTTGAGCTTGAAGCGCGCATAGTACACCGCATCGTGCCGGTAGAGGGTCGGGAAGAGTCGTAGATCGGCTTCCGTCGGCTGCGCGGTACCAAGGAGAAACTCCCGTCCCGAGAGGAGCTCGTTCAGGTAGCGGAGCGCCGAAAAGTATCGCCGGTATGCGCGCTCGTAGGCGGCTTGGCTCCCTGCAAACCCAGCTTTGTACGCGCCGTTGTTGATGCGTTGGTAGATGAGCTCGTTGAGTTCGTCGATCTCTGTCTCGAGAGCCGCGGGGACCAGATCGATGGAATCAACGCCGGGCTGACCATCGAACGCCCGATTGAACATCCTCAAGATGTCGGCGGATTCGTTGTTCACGATCTGATCGGTCTTCGTATCCCAAAGCACCGGAGCTGAGCGTTCTTTGGAGTCGACTCGTTCGTAGTAGGTGCTCAGGAATCGCTCCCCACCGACTTGGTCGGCCGTACAGCCTGGGATCTTGTCGTTGAACTGCCAGCCGCGATCGGGATGGCGGCGGAAGTAGACTACGGAGGCACCGATGATGTCGGACAGCCCCTTGACGGAGCGTCCGAGGAGCGCGCGATGTGACCACGGGCAATTGTAGGGTGCGAAGAGGTGGTAGCGACCTGCTTCGGCGGGGAACTCAGCGTCTGCGCCTGGCTCGATTGTGCGTCGGAGCGCGGACACGCCACGCACCCACTCGCCAGCGGCCCGCGCCGTCTTCTGGTTTTCCTCGGTGCCCCTGGCACTGATCGCTGCGCGGTCGACCGAGAATCTTAGATGCCGGTCGTGGGGCTGATGAAAGTCGGGCTCGCCACCAAGTGGGATGATGCCGCGGCCGTTGAGCACTGGTTCGTTCGAGAAAGATTCGGCCTTGATCTGCTCGAGATCCGTTGTTTCGAAAAATTCCGGCCGCTCGAACAAATCGCGGCAATAGGAGAAAAGCGCGGGCTGGTCTTCAAGAAGAAAAAACGTGGCCTTGAATAGGTCGAAGTACACTGAGCTCAGGCGCACGAGGAAAACGAAGAGTAGGCAATCGGCGTAGGTGACCTCCTCGTTGCCAAGCACAAAGCGAGTGCTCGCGAGGGTTGTCTCGAAGCCTTCGAGGCGTTGCTGAAGGGCCAGATGTCGTGCCTCGTAGTCACCCTGCTCGTCCGCACGGCCGAGTTGGGCAACAGCATCGATGACGTCGTACTCCAGCGTGTGCACCAAGGCGTCGTGATGCTCGCTGTTTGGGAATAGCTGGGGCGCACGTTCCCTGGCCCGAGTTCGAGCCGCCTTCAGGGTGCCATCGAACGGAGCCCGGCCCAGGCCGGCGTCGTCCTTCTCGGGCCCCTTCGCAGTCCTTTCGCAGATGGCGACAAGGTGCTGCACGAGGCTCTCTTCGGCCGAGATCCGTTCTTGTGTTTGTTCGACCATGGGGCCCATCGTATCGCCTCCGCTCCGATGAGTCCCGCCAGTCGAGCCTGTCCCTGCCGGCGCTATTCGAGGTTCCGTGAGACGAAATCGAAGAGTGGGCCGATGACGTTGTTGGTTTCGTCGTCTTCGGCGCTTACGACGTCGACGTGCGCGTAGCCCTCGGACATGTACACCTCAAAGCCTCCTTCGACACCGCCGAAGGTAGGAAAGGCGGTGTTGGGGTTTTCCGCGTCGACGACGCGCGCTGTGCTTCCGTCGCAACTCGGTGCGGCGCATGGCCCAAGGGCGCCCGCGTATCGAAGCATTCTTCCCGGCACGGGCAAGAGGCCGTTGGTGCCGCCGAATGCGATTACGGGAATGTTCACGCTCGTCGCCTGCGTCAGGTTTTCGATGTCGGTGCGGCCGCGACCGGCTGGGGGCGGCGCCGAGAGGGCAGTCGAATCGAGCCCGAGTCCGGAGGTGACGCTGAGCCCCGAGCTCGGGTAGTACCAGTCGGAGAAGTTCGTCTGCCCACGATAGAACGTCGGCATCATGCGACCTTCAAGATCGGTCGGCTCGACCTCTTGTCCCCACATGTCGGCCTCTTCGATGCTGGTCGGCGCCGGTCCATTGTTCGGAATGGCCTCCGGCGGGAACTCTTCCCCGTAGTTGAGCCAAGTTCGCACGCCATCTTCGACCGGGCCCTCGGCGCCGAGTGAGGTGGCCACGAACGCCGCGGTTGCTGCGGCAACGCCGTCGTCGTCGAGGAACAGCCCGACCAGCGCGGTAGAGGTCGTCGGGTCCGTGCCGAGCAGCAAGGTGAGCGCTGCCAGCTCGGGGACCTGCGCGACCGCGTTGTTACCCTCGATGCCGTTCTGGTCGGCCTGAAGGATCGAGATGCCGGTGTCGCCCTGGATGTCCCCCTCGAGCGCAGCCACCTCGGACACGGCCAGCAGTTGCGGCGAAAGCAGGCCCGCCACCACGGAGTACGAGTTGGTGGGCTCGGTGCAGGAAGTATTCGGAAACGCATCGCAATCGGTGGCTTCGGTGTCAGGGGTGCAGCTGGTTTCGCCATCGATGCACTTCGCCTCCCCGCTCTTCACCGCGCCGTAGAGTCCACCATCAAACGCGGCTTCGATTCGGTCGAGGGTATCCTCGCTCGGCGGCTCACTCGGAAGGCCGCCGCCGCCGCCCTCGAGCATTACCAAGCCGCGAAGCTTCGCGTAGCCCGGCTCGGGCTCGCCGGCGTCGAGATTGAAGTCGGTCGCCGCATAGCGTGCCGTGTAGCCCGTGCCGGCCGAGTGTCCGCCCAAGAAGACGTTCGCGTTGCGAGCCGTGATCCTCGCCAACTCGACGACCGCATCGATGTCTTGCGAGTGCACCAAGGTGGTCCACTGCGCCATGAATGCCAAGTCGTTCGAGGTGTTATGGAAGATTGCTCGGCGGCCGAGCTCCGATGCAAGAGTGTCGCCGAGCTCGAGGCCAAGCTCCTCGCCAAAGAGGAAGTCGAGGCCGATCTGCGGGTCTTGCTCGCGCTCGGAGATGTCCAGGCCGACCGTGTCCTCCAGCTGATTCGATCGGCGGTCGATGGCCCACGTCTCGACCACCAGAGATGCGTCCTTGGCTCGGCGTGCGAGCCCCTCGGCCAACGCTGCGAAGGTCGACGCGCCGCCTTCGAAGCCGGGAACGAGCACGACGATTGCGTCCGGTTGGAGGTCTGCCTGATCGGATAGGTAGTAGCGTGTGTAGCGGGCGTTGTTCAGGTCAAAGTCGCTCCCGCCGAACATCTCGATCAAGCGCGGATTGTCGACGACCACGCCTGGGGTGCCGGGCGTCTGCGCGGGCTGCGCCTCGCTCGGGAGATCAACAGTGGTCTGTTCGAAGGTCGAGTCGGACGGCATGCCGCCGGCCCCTCCGGCACCTCCGGCGCCGGCCGCTCCACCGCCGCCCCCGCTCCCAGACGTTTCGCTGCTGCTCGAGCACGCGGACGCGAGCAAGAACGAGATGCCGAGAACTACCAACTTCATCGCGTACTTCATGATCGCGTTGGTATCGCGCTGCGCTTGCGACGGCAAGCCTGTTGGCTGCGTCGAAGTGGCTCGGCCGACTACCGGACCGGTGTCAGCGACGGGCGGCGTGCAGTTTCGAAGAAGCGCGCCCTCGTGCCCGGCGGCCTGAGGAACTCACCGGAGCCGGTGCGCAGGCCTCGAGCGGCATCGCCGAGAGCTCGAGGACACCTCGGCCTGAGAAGACGGGATTGGTGAACATCGCCCCCGAATCGGGTCCTCCAAAGGTGCCGCAGCGGTGTAGCTCGCCTCCAATCTGCAGGATTCGTAAGCGGTTGCGGCCCCGGAAATCGAGACGAATCGCCCCCTCGCTCAGGTCACCGGCGACGCTCAATGCGGCGGACTTCGATATCGCCGGCTCGTGCAAGGTCATCGACCCGCCGCGTACGCTCACGTCGCCGACGCCGAGGCCGCTTGAAGAGGTGACGATCAAGTCTGCAGACTGCACGGTCACGCCACCGGAGAAGTCGTTGTTCCCGTTTAGCACCAGCCGCCCGCTGGCGAGACGGAGACCGCCGTCTCCGCTGAGATGGATTGGCTCATCGCCGTACGAGGCGCCTGCGAACTCGGAGGGCGAGTTGTCGAAGACCCGGACCAGCAGAGCGCCGCTGCCGTCTAGGATCACGTCGTCGAGTTCGATGCGCCCGTGCAGGCGAGCGGCTCGAGCCAGCACCGGGCGGTACTTCTGTTGTGGGCCGAGGCGCTTCTGGAGCACGCGGCCCTCTTTGCTCAAGGCGAACCAGATCGTGCCCGTGCCCACACCGCCGGGCTTGGCTCGGGTGTGCGGAGCCACCCTCGGTAGGGTGTAGCGACCGTCGTCGTTCTTTCTGGAATCCGGGTCGAAGTGAAGAGTGGAGCTCGAGTCGACGACGGGTACCGCGATGACCTTCGCCGCGTCCGCGGCGAGGGTCCCACGACCGTTGTAGTTCTTCGTGTCGGGATCGACGACGCTTGGTTGCCCGGTAACGATGAAGACATGACCGGTGTCGCGGGGCTTCGGGCGAGTCTCATCAGATGGCTTTGCGTAGCGTCCCATCGCGTAGGCACCGATGTCGCCGGAGCGTAGATCCTCGAAGCTCGACACGATCTCGAAGCCGGTCGCGGGTGCTTCACTACTCCGCAAGTACTGCGTCACGACGAACGCGCGCGACCAGGGCCTTCGGCTTTCGCGCAGCGCGAAGTCCTCCGAATAGACGCGATTGTGTTCGTCTTGCCGCCGCTGGGCTTGCAAGACCGCCTCATGGAGAGGGGAAACCGTGTTCAGCACGAAGCTCAGCCAACCGGAGCAGTCGGTGGACGCGAGCAGGGAGTGTGCGTCCGTCGGCTCCAATTGGACCTGAGGTTCACCGAGTCGCTTTCGCGGGCCGAGTAGCCTCTGGTGACTGTAGCTATTGCTCGCGGGCGGTTTTCGGGCCTCGTCGTTGAGCGCTCCGATCACCGCCGTGGAAAACTGCACTAGGTCTTCGGAAAGCTCCGCCGAGGAGTCGATCGGCTCACCGCGGCGCCCGTCGGCCGTCGTGGTTGGCCCACGATGGGACGAACTACAGGCGGTGGCGCAAAGGAGCACCAACAGAGGCGTTTTCGAAGGCACGACGAGTTCCCTACTGCGGAGGCTGCACCGACGAACGGCGGCCGGTAAAAGCTCAGGCTAGTCGGAGTGAATCGTCAGGACCAATTTCCCTGGTGTACGCCGCCGCCCGTTTCGCGGCTCGTCGAAAAGACTGGGAAAACGACAAAGTGCGCGTTTGGGTGCGTAACTGTTCGGAAAGGCGAGTGTTTCCGTGGGGCTGCGTGTCCCTGGTGAGGGTGGCTAGGCGGGCAGCGCTGGGAGATTTGCCGTTGGCTCGGGTTGAACCGAGCCGGCCTGCTCCGTTGACGCCTGCCACCAGCCGATGGCGACGCAGGCCAGGACGACGCCGAGAACCAGCGCGAACACGATCGTCCAGTCTTTGAGCTTCATCATCGTTGCACCTCCCAATCGCGGTGCGCCCCAAACCACCACACGGCGCTCCAGGCGCGCAGAATGAACTGCTCTGAAGATCCTGCAGCAGCCGTGCCAGCTAGGATTTTCCGGGCGATTCTATTATCATGACGCGCACGTATTGCGTTTTTAAGATGAGGGCGCAATTTATGCGCTTGGCTTCTCTGTCTCGGGCTTAGCTTTGCGCCGCCGCTCACTCATGGCCAAGGTGCGGCATGGCCCTCGTGCCTCTCTCCCGAAAAGGGCATCGGACCTCGAGTCGACCCGACACCTCCGCGTACCTGCCCACCACCCGGGAGGAGATGGCGGCCCGTGGCTGGGACGAGCTCGACGTGCTCATCGTCAACGGCGATGCCTATGTCGATCACCCGGCTTTTGGCGGCGCGCTGATCGGTCGCTTCCTCGAAGGCCGAGGTTACCGCGTCGGGATGATCGCCCAGCCCAAGTGGGACGACATCCAAGACGTCTCCCGCATGGGGGCTCCACGCCTGTTCGTCGGCATCACCAGCGGCAACCTCGACAGCATGCTCAACAAGCTGACCGCGCAAAAGAAAGTCCGCTCCGAGGATCAGTACTCGCCGGGCGGCCGCACCAACATGCGTCCCAATCGCGCGAGCATCGTCTACGGCAACCTTTGCCGGCAGGCATTCCCGGGTGTTCCGATCGTCCTCGGAGGCATTGAAGCCTCGCTCCGGCGCATCGCCCACTACGACTACTGGAGCGATTCGATTCGCCGCAGCGTCTTGCTCGATGCCAAGGCCGACATGCTCATCTTCGGGATGGGCGAACGCCCCGTCTGGGAGCTCGCCGACCGTCTCGCCGCTGGGCAGACGCTCGAACAAGTGCGCGACATCCGCGGGACCGCCCACGTGCTCCGAAAAGGCCAGTGGGAGCACATCGAGCCCAGTCGCTTCATCCGCGATGGGAAGCCCGTGCTTTTGCCGAGCTGCGAAGAGATCAAGGAGAGCAAGGAGCGCTTCAGCGAGATGAGCGGTGCGTTCCAAAAGGAGACGAACCCGGGCAACGGCCGTCCGCTCATCCAGCCGCACGGTCACGAGGCCGTCTACCTCAATCCGCCTGCCGAGCCACTCAGCACCGAGCTGATGGACGAGCTCTACGACCTTCCGTTTACGCGCTACCCGCACCCTTCCTACGATGCTGGAATCCCGGCATACGAGACCGTCAAACACAGCATCGTCACCATGCGCGGCTGCTTCGGCGGCTGCAGCTTCTGCTCGATCACCGAGCACGAGGGCCGCGTGATTCAGTCGCGGAGCGCAGAGAGCGTCTTGCGCGAAGTCCGCGCACTTCGGCGAATGGACGATTTCTCCGGCGTGATCAGCGACGTCGGTGGCCCGACCGCGAACATGTACCAGATGGCGTGCAAGGACGAGCGAATCGAAAAAGCGTGCCGCCGACTGAGCTGCGTTCATCCGGGCGTGTGCGAGAACCTGGTCACCGATCACCAGCCCCTCGTCGAGCTTCTCAGCAAGGTTCGAAAAGAGAAGGGTGTGAAGAGGGCGTTCATCGCTTCGGGCGTCAGGTACGACCTCGCTGAACGGAGTCCCGAGTTCGTCGACGCGCTCGCCAAGCATCACACGGGCGGGCAGCTCTCCGTCGCGCCCGAACACGTCGACGAAGACGTGCTCGACAAGATGAAGAAACCGGGCGCCGAAAGCTACGAGCGATTTGCCGAGATGTTTTCCTGTGCCAGCGAGAAGAGCGGCAAGGACCAGCATCTGGTCCCGTACTACATCAGTGGTCACCCCGGCTCCACGACCGAGTCCATGATCGAGCTGGCGCTGTATCTAAAGAAGCGCAGCCTCCGGCCCAGGCAAGTGCAGGACTTCATCCCGACGCCCATGAGCATGGCCACGAGCATGTACGTGACCGGGCTCGACCCGTTCAGCCAAGAGCCCGTCTATGTCGCGAAGAGCCTCCGTGAGAAGCGAATGCAGAAAGCCCTCCTGCAATACTGGGATGTCGACCAACACGACCTCGCCCGCGAAGCCTTGATCAAGGCCAAGCGCGGAGACCTCATCGGAAGCAGCGAGCGCTGCTTGGTGCCGCCAGCCTCCGGCAAGGGCGCGCTTTCGATTCATGAAAAGCGCCGTCGGCAGCAAAGCCGCCAAATGCCCGGCGGGCGAGTCGGGCGCCGCGCAGGACCGAGCGGCGGCCGCAGGCGAAAATAGAGCAGAAGCCTCGATCAGAGGCTGGAGATGGTGACGGGCGTGCCGTTGAAGGCAGCGTTCCCGGTCAGCACGTCCACCCTGAGCGGGTCGGTCACGTCGTTGATGCTCACGCCCGGTTGGCTTGCGGCCACGCTCATGTTCGTGTCGGAATGATTGTGCCCCCAGCCCTGCGGAATGCTGACGACTCCCGGCAAGAGGTCGTCGCTCACCTCGGCTTCGATGTGAAGTTCACCCGTCCGCGATCGGACCGACACGAGCTGTCCGTTTGCGATGCCGAGGGCCCTGGCGTCGGTGGAGCTCAGTTGCAGCGTGCAGGGGTTCTTGCCCTTCACGAGTCTCGGCGAGTTCTGCGTCCACGTATTGTGGCTACGCAAGAGCCGCCGCCCGATCATTTGAAACGGGAATTGCTCTTGAATCGATTGGGCTTCCGTGACCGCGGTCCGCAGCCGAGGGAGGTCGTCCAAGTACAATTGCGGCGCGAGCCGAACCATGCCGTCCGCGGTCTTCAAGCGCTCCTCGAGGCAGGGTTGCAGTGGACCGAGGTGAATCCCGTGAGGGTTCTCCCGCAGCATCTGTAGGCTCATCCCTTGCTCGCCGTACTGACCTTGGCGCAGGCCCATGTCGAGGAGGTCTTCGGGGGTGGTTCCATCATCCGGCGCGCCGGTCAGCGCCAAGGCCAAAGCCTTGAGGATCTCCCAATCGTGGCGCTGGTCGTCCGATTTCTCGAAGAGCGGCGGCGAGTACTTGGCGTTGTTGCTGACCGCAAACGCATTGAAGAACACGTCGTAGTGGGCGACCTCGAGGCCAGTCGTCGCCGGCAAGATGATGTCCGCGTACTTGGTCGTCTCGTTGAGATAGATGTCCACCGACACCATGAAGTCGAGCTGCCCGAGCGCTTCGGCGAGGCGATTGCCGTCGGGACTCGATAGCACCGGATTACCGGCAATCGTCACCAAGGCTTTGATCTGCCCGTCGCCCGGCGTGGTGATCTCCTCGGTCATCGTAGACACGGGAAATTCGCTATTGTAGTAGGGCAAGCCCCGAACGCGCGATTGAAAGCGCCCATACGAGCTGCGCTTGCCCTTCGGCTTGTTCCGCAAGAGGTCGAAGGCGGGCTCCGGAAACATCGCGCCACCCGCCCGGTCGAAGTTGCCTGTGACGATGTTGAGCACGTTGGTCAGCCACTGACACAATCCGCCAAACGATTGCGTCGACGCGCCCATTCGGCTGTAGCAGACCGCCGAGTCGGCGGAGGCCATCTCGATTGCCAGTCTGCGGATGTCGTGCGCGGCGATGCCGACTGATTCAGCGACCACTTCCGGGGCGAACTCACTCAGCGCGAGTTCGAGATGATCGAGACCCTCGATGATCGGCGCCAAGTGCCTGAGATCGACAAGCCCCTCTTCGAACACGGTGCGGATCATCGCGAGGAGCAGAAGGGCATCTCGCTCGGGACGGATGAAGAAGTGTTCGCTCGCCACGCGCGCCGTTTCGGTGCGCCGTGGATCGACGACCACCACCTTGCCGCCTCGCTCACGGATTGCCTTGATTCGCTTTCCGACTCCGGCAGCGGTCATCATGCTTCCGTTCGACACCAGCGGGTTCGCGCCGATGACCAGCAGAAAGTCGGTGCGGTCGATGTCGGGAACCGGAATCAACATGCCCGCGCCCAACATGAAATTTGATGCGACGTGGTGCGGAAGCTGGTCGGCCGACGCGGAACTGAAGCGGCTCTGACTTCCCAGTGCTTTGAAGAAGAGGGGCAACAAGATCGCGTTGCCGAAGTTGTGCGCGTTCGGGTTTCCGAGATAGACGGCGGCCGAGTTCGCCCCGTGTTCCGATTGGACAGCTCGCAGTCGGCTCGCCACTTCCGCGAACGCCTCCTCCCAGGAGATGTCCTGCCACCCCTCAGGTGTCTTCTTGAGCGGGGTCTTCAGCCTGTCTTTGTCGCTGTAGTAGTCCTGGAGCGCGACCGCCTTGGGGCACAGGTGGCCTTTGCTGAACGGATCGTCCTCGTCGCCCCGGATTGATAAGACCTGGCCGTCGCGATGCTCGATCGTCAGACCGCACATGGCTTCGCAGATGTTGCAGGTTCGGTAGTGGGTCTCGGTGCTGCCGCTCATCGCCTGAATGACCAGCGATACCAGCAACGACGGCGGGCGGTCAATCGAGGGATGCGTTTGTAACGAGCTCTGCCCCCGCTTGACGGCGCGGAGCAAGGCGCGGTACTCGACGATCAGAGTTCAGAAACCAGGCCGAGCACATGACGCAGATCGACTACCCCAAGAAGACGCGCGAGCTTCACAGTCATCACTTGGACTCGACCATCTGGAACGACTTTCCGTTTCGGGACGACGACATCATCATCGGGACGTACGCCAAGGCGGGCACGACCTGGATGCAGCAGATCATGTCGCAGCTCATCTTCGATGCGGAAGAAGGGCTCGAGGTTGCGCAGATGTCGCCTTGGCTGGATCTTCGGGTGCCACCTGCTGAAGTGAAGCTGCCCGCCCTCGAAGCCCAGCAGCATCGGCGTTTCATGAAGACGCACCTTCCTGTCGATGCCTTGGTGTTCTCTCCGAAGGCGAAGTATGTCTACATCGCGCGCGACGGGCGAGATGTCGTCTGGAGCATGTACAACCATCACTCGAGCGCGAACGCGGCTTGGTATGCGGCGCTCAACGACACACCGGGTCGCGTCGGTCCTCCCATCGAGCCCCCGCCGGAATCGATCCGGCAGTACTTTCGCGACTGGCTCGAGCGTGATGGTTTCCCGTTTTGGTCATTCTGGGAAAACCTGCGCTCCTGGTGGGCGATCCGGAACTTACCCAATGTGCATTTCGTTCACTTCGATGAGTTGAAGCGCGACCTGGCTGGGCAGATTCGCGCGCTCGCAGAGTTCCTCGAGATCGAGGTCGACGAGTCCAAGTGGGACGCCATCGTCGAGCACTGTGGGTTCGACTACATGAAGACGCACGCTGCCAAGAGCGTCCCCCTTGGAGGTGCGTTCTGGGATGCCGGCGCGAAGACGTTCATTTATCGCGGTACCAATGGCCGCTGGCGCGACACACTGACCGCGGCGGACTGCGCCGAGTATGAGTCACGCGCCGTGGAAGAGCTCGGAGACGATTGCGCGCGCTGGCTTGCCACCGGGGACGCTTCCGCGCTCGTCTGAGCTCGTAAGCAGGCTCATTGCGGCTCGCGCAAAGACTGCGCGGCCGCCCGGCTGCAAGTTCGTGCCTGCGACTTGCGCTTGCCCTGCGCTCCCAGCACGCTCGTAGGCAGTGGAAGACCAAGCGCAAGCAAGCTCAGTGTCACCGCCGACGACTCGAGGCGCCGAGCGCAAGGAGTTCTTCTTGGACCTGAAAGGCCGCGGCCGTATCCGTGTCGTCGAGTACGAGGGGCCCGAGGGAGCCCCCACGCTGATCTTGCTCCACGGGCTTGGCGCGACGGGTCCACTCAACTGGCTCCGTGCGTTTCCCGATCTCGCGGAGCGCTACCATGTCGTGGCCGTCGATCACCGCGGCCATGGCAAGGGGATCCCCACGCGTCGCTTTCGCTTGAAGGATTGCGCCGACGATGTTGCCGCCGTGGCGGACGTGCTCGGCATTCGCAAGTTCATCGCCGTTGGGTATTCGATGGGCGGGCCCATCGCGAAACTCTGTTGGAGCCGACACCCCGCGCGCGTACGCGGACTGGTTCTCTGTGCGACGGCTAGGCAGTTCTCGCCAGAGCGGTACGCCGTCCTCACGCGAGCGGTTTTGCCCGGCGCGGTCGTCGGTGCCCGCTTGGCGCCCAAGCTCGTACTCGGCCAGATTATCGAAAATATGGTTCGAGACATTCCCGCGCCCGAGGCTAGGGACTACGTGCGCAGCGAGATGTCAGACTCTGACCCCGCCGCGCTCGCGCAAGCCACGCGCGCCATCATTCGCTTCTCTTCGCGCAACTGGGCCTCGAACATCGCGGTGCCGACTGCGGTCGTCGTGACCACACGCGACAAGATTGTCCCCACCCGCCGTCAGTACGCTTTGGCTGCCGCGATCCCCGGCGCCAAGCAGTTCGAGGTTGAAGGCGACCACTTTGCTTGCGCCGACGTCCAAACCGACTTCGTGCCAAAGCTGGTCGCTGCGTGCGAATACGTCGACGCCGCCGCGGTGTAGGTCGTGCAACCACATCCCGTGCCGAGCGTCCTCGGGCTCTGCTATTCTGATCAGTCATGGCGAAACGGCGCGCGAAGGCTGCCCCGAAGCAAGCGAAGAGCGGGGCCCCGAACGGCGACGATGCGAGCCACGATGCCGGGGAGTGCATCTGCTGGGACGCCGGGGACCAAAGTCTGCGAAGGCGCCCGGCGTTTACGGAAATCCAAGCGAATCAAGGGCCGGTAGCCCCGTTTCGGGCCAGTTGGGCCCGATTCGTTCTTTCCGGAGACATCCGCCACGATTTGAGCTACGAAGTCAGCCCCGGGGTGATTTACCAGCGCGCCGCCATATCGGTTGCGGGCTACCGGGGCTACCGACAATCTCGAGCAGGAACGAATACAACATGGCTGAAGGTACTATCAAGCGACTCACGGACCGAGGCTTCGGCTTCATCGAAACCTCACCCGGCAACGACATCTTCTTCCACATGTCCAATGTGGAAGGTGTGCGCTTCGAAGAGTTGCGCGAAGGACAGCGGGTCTCATTTGACGAAGGCCAAGGTCCCAAGGGACCCCGCGCTGAAAACGTCCGCCCACTCTAGGGCGTTCGACGTCAAGCGCAGCGCCGACACTATGTAGGCGCTGCGCTTTCTACAAAGACTGGGAACGCGCCGACGCTGGCTGAAGCGAGACAGACCCATTTGGTCTTTCCCGCTTACCTAGCGCGGCGCGGACCAGTGTCGTCGAATGGACGACGATTCCAGTTTCGCGGCGATTCGCACTAGCGCCTCGATCGGCAGCAACTTGAATCTGCGTCGTTCGAAATCGCGCCAGAGCCTGGTCAGGATCGTGTTGCCAGCGTCCTCCTCGAGGTGCCAGTCCTCCAACATGGAGAACATGGCCGCCCGCTTGATTCGTTCCGCGGTGTACGGCGGCGCGCACGAGGTCGCGTTGTGTACGTTCAGCAGAATGTAGTCCGGGTCGTTCTGAAGGACTTCGAACAGAGACACCCCGAGACGGCCCTTACAGTAGAAGGACCGACCGGGCTCGATGTCTCCCGACCCATTGCCCATCGGGTAGTACTGAAGAATCCGTTCGGCGGAGAGGATGCACCTCCGCACCTCTTCGCGGCTTGCTCGAATCGGAATGACTTCCTTGATGGTGCGCTTCGTCATCTAGGTCGCTTCGCGCTTGCACCCGCGCCGTGTTCAGCCGAGTCCCTGATTCGGATTGATCAGATACTTCTCGCCCGTGGCCTGCTTTCCGTACACGGAGATAGCCTCGAGGGTCAGCGCCTCGGCCAGAGAGACTTCGCGCGTGTAGCTGCTCGCAAAGGTCGTCTTGATCTCGGAGGCGACGCGCTCGCGTAGCTTCTGGGATGCCTCCGGTCCGATCTTCTGAAGGAACGGAAACAACAGCCAGCCACCGACACCCCAGGCCATCCCGAAGCTTCGATTGAGGACGATGGGGCTGCGATCCAGTCCGCCGTAGATGTAGACCTGCTTGTGGATGGTCGTGCCGTACGGGCTGTACGGGGCACCGTTTGCGCTGGCGGCCGCTTCCATGCAGGTCAGGATCTGCCCCGCCAGCTTGCCGCCACCGATGGCGTCGAATCCCAAAGTCGCACCGGTCGCGATCAAGGCCTCGGTCAAGTCCTTCATGAACGTTGGTTCGCTGGAGTTGCACACGTGGACCGCGCCGATGGCACGCAGTCGCTCGACCTGTTCCGCTTTCCGCACGATGTTCACCAGTTGAACACCGTCCTTCGAGCAAACCTTCTGCAGCATCTGACCAAGGTTCGAGGCGGCGGCAGTGTGCACCAAGGCTGTGTGTCCCTCGCGACGCATGGTTTCGACCATGCCGAGAGACGTGAGCGGATTGACGAAGCTCGATGCTCCCTCCGCGGGTGTCGTGCCGTCCGGCAGCAGCAGCACCTGCTTCGCCGACACGCAGCGATACTGCGAGTACATGCCACCACCGATCATCCCGACCGTCTTGCCGATGAGCTTCTGGGCCGATTCATCAGCACCTGCGGCGACGACGATGCCCGCGCCTTCGTTCCCAACTGGCAACGACTTATCTACCCGCCCAGCCATGGCGCGCATCAAGTTGTCAGGAACGTTCGCGGTCACGACCGGACGATCGGCGCTGCCCCCAGCCCGCAGGGTCGTGGGGTCCGCGGCACCGAATAGGAGCCCGAGGTCCGAAGGGTTGATCGGGGATGCCTCGACGCGAACCAGTACTTCGTCGCCCTTGGGTTCCGCAATCGGAGTCGACGCGAGCGAAAGCTCGAGCGTGCCGTCCTGTTTGATCATCGAACGCAGCTGCAATGCGTCGCCGGAAGGTCGCTCAGTCATGTCGGACTCCTCAGATTGAATTCATCGCTCGCAGCGCGTCGTCGCTCGCCACCTAGCCGTCCGGCTCTCTTACCCCATCGCGCCCGCTCTGACACCTGGTCACGCGTCAGCCGGTACCCTTCGCCTCGAGCTCCATCCAGCGTCCCATCTTCGTCTCTAGGGCTTCCTGGAGCTCGCGCTGTTGCGCTAGGATGGCGGGCACTTCGTCTGCCCGTTCCGCGTAGAGAATCGGTTCGTTCAGCTTCGCATCGACTTCCGCGACCTCGGTTTCCAGGCGCTCGATCTCGCGCTCGATCCGCTCGAGCTCTTGCTTTTCCTTGTAGGAGAGCTTCGACCCTTTCGGTGACGTGTCGGTCTTCGACTTCTTCGCAGCCCGCTTTGCGGCCGGCTGTCGGGCAGCGCGCTGATCCCGGTAGTCGCTGTAGTTGCCGGCGTAGACGAGCACTTCGCCTCCGCCCTCGAAGGCGAGAATCTTCGTCGCGACACGATCGAGGAAGTAGCGATCATGGCTCACGATGAGTGCGGTCGATTGGGACTCGACGAGCATCTCTTCGAGCGCTGAGAGCGTCGCGACGTCGAGGTCGTTGGTCGGTTCATCGAGGACCAGCACGTTCGCCGGGGCCAAGAGCAACTTTGCCAGAGCGACCCGTGCACGCTCTCCACCCGAAAGCGAGGAGACCCGATCCCGGGTGCGATGCGGCTGAAACAGGAAGCGCTTCAAGTAGCTGCGAATGTCCATCGAGCGGCCTTGGAAGGTCACCTGCGGGCGGTCTCGGGCCACGTTCTGTTGAACCGACTCGTCCTCGATCAAGCCGCTTCGCCCCTGATCGAAGTATGCGAACTTCGTATTCGCGCCGACGACGACCTGCCCCTTCGTTGGCTCGAGCTCACCGAGGAGGGCTCGGAGGAGTGTAGTCTTGCCCGCGCCGTTCGGACCTACGATGCCGAGGCGATCACCCCGCGACAGGATCAGGTCGAGCGAGTCGACGAGTTCGAGGGTGCCGAGGCGAATCCCGAGACCCCGCGCCTCGAGGACCGTGTTCCCGAGTCGCTGCGTCTGCACCGCGAATTTCGCCACTTGCTCTGTTTTGGGTGCCGCCGCATCCCGGAGCGCTTCGGCTCGATCGACCCGTGACTTGGACTTCGTCGTGCGCGCCTTGGGTGACCGCCGAAGCCACTCCAGCTCGGTTCGCAGCATGTTCTGACGGTTGGCCTCGGCGCGATCGACCTGCGCCATCCGCTCGGCCTTCGCCCCGAGGTACGCGTGCCAGCCGCCCTCGTAGCTGTAGACCTTGCCCTGATCGATCTCGAGCGTCCGAGTCACGACGCGATCGAGCACGTAGCGATCGTGGGTGATCAAGATCAGCGCGCCGCGATATTGCTCCCGCAGATGAGTTTCGAGCCATTCGATCGTGTCCGCATCGAGGTGGTTGGTCGGCTCATCGAGAATCGCGAGGTCAGGCTCTTCGACCAGCAGCCTCGCAAGCGCGACCCGCCGCCGTTCTCCGCCGCTCATCTCGTCGACGTTCCGGTCGAGTTCGCGAAGCCCGAGCTGCTGCAAGAGCACGTCCGCCCGATTGCTGTTCTCCCAGCCGCCAAGCCGCTCGACCTCCTGCGCCGCCTCCATTTGAGGCTCGAGATGGGCCTCCCATCCGGGCTCCTGCGCCGCGATCAAATGGCTGAGCTCTTCGTGGCGCTCGTACGCGCTGGCCCAGGCGCCAAGCCCTTCGAGCACCACGTCCCGCGCTCGACGACCCGCGGGTAGCTCCGGCTCCTGCGACAGATAGCGAATGCTCGCCTCCCGCCGCCGCGCGACCCGCCCCTCATCGGGCTGCTCTTCCCCCGCAAGAATCCGTGCGAGCGTGGACTTCCCCGAGCCATTGTTTCCAACGAGGCCGAGTCGCTCGCCCGGGTGTACGGAGAGATCAACCCCGTCGAGGAGCCGCGCCTCGCCATAGGCCTTGTGTAATCCCTCTGCGACCAAGATGGGCACGGGCCTCCGTGTGCTCGATCTCCCGCCCGTCGACAAGCCGCGACCGGCACGGGGGGCGCGGAGGAAGTGACTTTGAACGAGGCCGAGGTGGCGCCCCATGTACACGGGGTCAGCCCGCCCGTGAGTCAGGCCGTCTGCGGCCCCGTCACTTGATAGTTGACCCCGGGTCAACTAAGCTGACCTTCGGTCGATAACCGCAGCGAGGCACTCACTTGGCCCAGGGCGAAACCAGGCGCGCGTTTTCGGACGAGCAGAAGCAGGGGCGGCGCGACGCGATCATCGCTGCCGCCCAATCGCTTTATTCCGATCGTCGCTACGACGAAGTGACGATGGCGGCCATCGCCCGAGCGGCCGGGGTCGGGAAGGGCACGGTGTTCTTCTACTTCGGCACGAAGGAATCCTTGTTCCTCGCCGTCGCGCGCCTCGAGATCGAAGCGTTCTTTGGGGGCGTCGAACGTCGCCTCGCCGAGCGTCAGGAGCCAAGCGGACGCGAGGCGGTGGTTGCGGACTTGGGCGCCACTATCGATGCGCACCCCGCGATGGTGCGCCTACTCGGATTGGTTCATGTCGTGCTCGAGCACAACGTCACCTTTGAAGTCGCCCTCGAATTTCGACGCGGCCTGATTCCACTGCTTGCTCGCGTAGGCAAGCAGTGGGAGCGGCATCTGCGGTTTCTTCTTTCGGGGGAGGGGGCCCGCTTGATCCTTCGGGTCCATGCGATGGCGCTCGGCTTCGCGCAGCTCGCCGATCCATCGTCGACCCTTCGTGAAGTTCAGGAGCAACCTGGGATGGAACTCTACGACGTTGATTTTCGCGCCGCCCTATTGGACAGCGTTGAGCTCCTCCTTCGAGGAGCACAGGAAAGAGCATTGGCATGACCAGCATCAAGCGCACGTACTGCCGAATCTGCGAGGCACACTGCGGTCTCACCGTCGAGGTCGATGAGGCGACCCAGCGTGTGGGGGCGGTTCGTCCCGACCGCGAAAACATCGTGTCGAAGGGCTATTGCTGCGTCAAAGGGCTGGGCGCCGGTGCGATGCATGACGATGAAGAGCGCCTCAACTACCCCATGAAGCGCGTCGGTTCGACGTACGAGCGCATCAGCTGGGACCAAGCGATCGATGAAATCGGCGCCAAGGTGCGGGAGCTTCGCAAGGAGTGGGGACCTCGGTCGGTCGGGCTCTACACTGGCAACCCCACCTATTTCAGCTTCCAGAACATCTTGATGTCGGCAGCGTTCATCGAAGCGCTGCACTCGCCCAACCTCTTCGCGTCTCACTCCGTCGACAACAACAATAAGCTGCACGTGTCCACCGTCATGTACGGCCGTTCGATGGTGCATCCGATTCCGGACCTAGAGCACATCAACTTCTTCATGTGCATGGGCAGTAATCCGGTGGTGAGCCAGATGTCGATCATCCAGCTTCCGAACGCGCTCGAGACTCTCCAGAGCATCGAGGCCCGCGGCGGACGAGTCGTCATCGTCGATCCGCGTCGCACCGAGACGGCGCAGAAGGTCGGGGAGCACGTCTCGATTCAGCCCCAAACCGACGCCTACCTGTTGATGGCGATGCTGCACGTCATCGCCCATGAAGATCGCATCGACCTCGAGCCGGCCAAGGCGCTTGCGCACGGGGTCGATGAGTTCGTCGCGATAGCAGCAGCCTGGACCCCCGAGCGTGCTGCGGCAGTGACCGGGATCGACGCCTCGACGATCCGCGAACTGGCGCGCGCCTACCGAAACGCCGATGGGGCGGCCCTCTACATGTCGACCGGCGTCAACATGGGCCCGTTCGGATCGATCGCATACTGGCTCGTCCAAGGTCTCAACCTCATCACGGGCAACATCGATCGTCGGGGCGGCTTGCTCGTGCCCCGTGGTCCGTTCGACAGCCTCAAGCTTGCGAGTTGGATCGGCCTTGGTGGCTTCAATGAGCACCGCACGCTCCGGGGCGATTGGCATCAGGTGGCGGGCTGTTTCCCTGCGTCCGCTTTGGCCGACGAAATCGACAACGACGACCCGCGGCGCATTCGGGCGCTCTTCGTGTCGGCCGGCAACCCGGTTCATTCGATGCCCAAGGGCGCCGCCCTGGCTCGGGCGTTCGACAAGCTCTCCTTGCTGGTGTCGATCGACATCTATCGGAACGAGACCTCGGCCTATGCCGACTACTTGTTACCCGCGACCGACATGCTCGAGCGCTCCGACTACCCCGCTTCGCACTCGATGTTGCAGGTCACACCGCACGCTCAGTACACGCCGGCGATGGTGCGCCCCAAGTACGAGCGGCGCGAAGAGTGGCGCATCTTCTCTGACCTTGCGCTGGCCTGCGGCGCCAAGCCCTGGGGCAAGGTGGGCAATATCTTGCCTCGCATCAATCGCCTACTCTCGCGCTTGCCGGGCAATGCCGAGGTCACACCCGACCACGTCCTGGCTCTCCTGATGCGTTGGGGCGGGGAGGTGACACTCAAGCAGCTCAAGCAGGAGCCGGGCGGCGTACCGCTGCCTCCCAACGAGCCAGGTTCTTTCTTCGGCGAGCGTGTCCCCTCGGACGACGGAAAGGTTCAGCTCTACCCCGAAGACGTCGCCGCCGACCTGCCGCGACTCCAAGCGGAAGAGAGCCGCCTCGGTCCGCGCCCCGGCCAGTTCGTCTTGATCGGCCAGCGTGACCGCCGCTCACACAACAGTTGGATGCACAACAGCCCGCACATTCGCCAACCGGCCGGCAATCGCGCACTCATTCACCCTAGTGACGCAGCCGCGCTCTCGATCGCCGATGGCGACGAGATCGAGGTCGGCAGCGATCAGGGTGCCGTGCGCCTAGTGGCTCGTCTCAGCGACGAAATGCGCCTCGGCGTCATCGCGGTGCCGCACGGCTGGGGCCACAAGGGCGCCCCGGTGAAGCGAGCCGCAGCTCTACCCGGAGCCAATATCAACGAGGTCATCCCAGGCGGGCCTGCCCATCTCGAACCGGTGAGCGGGATGGCCATCATGATGGGCCACCAGGTCCAGGTTCGACGCGTCGAAGCCCGCACGAGCACGACCCCGCAGGGCATCTCCGCTTCGTAGGGACCGTTAGTAGCCCGTGCTTGGAAGGCGTTGTAGGGTCGCGGCCTTCAGGGGGTTCAGGGGCGATGCGTCACAAAGTCAGCATATTGATCTGCGCGTTCTCCGTAGCGCTCGTGTCCTTGGGTGCTTACGACGCTGCCGCGCAGGGCTACACGTATCCGACCCCCCCGCCACAAGACCAGCCCTACGGGGCGCCACCGCCAGCGCCGGAACCTCCCGAGAAGGTGAGCGCGCACCGGGGCTTTCAGGGCGGCTTCAACATCGGGGTGCCGATCTGGCTCGATGTCGATAAGGATGTGGTTCGGCCGGGCGCGGACCTTCATTTCTTCGGGGGCTACGACATGGGCTACGCCATGTTCGGGGTCAACCTCGGTGTCATGTGGACGCCGATTGACGGCAACCAGATCCCCGGTCTGTCCCCCGGCGAGAGCCCTGGACGCAATCCGCTCACACGCTTGTACGTGGCGCCGGAGGTGAGGGTTCAGGTGCCAAACAAGAGCCCGATCCTTCCGTACGCGGCAATGACCTTCGACATCAACTGGTGGCACTTCCGTGAGACTGGGATCGGTTGCAACTTCTGGTACTGCACGCAGGTCAATATCTTCCGATTCACCCCGGGCTTCACCGCCAAGTTGGGGATCGCGTTTCGCGTCAAGCAAGGCGCCCACATCGATCTTGGGGTCAAGTACTCCCTATCTGGACCGGGCGATTTCTTCCTGCGGCGCGAGCAATGGTTCACGCCCTACCTCGGCTTCTTCTTTCGCTGATCACGTGGAGACTCGATGAATACAGCCATGAAAATTTTTCTGCTGGTCGCGATGTGCGGACTCGCCGGGTTGACGGCCTGCAAAAAAGGCAAAGACGCGGAGACCGCTGTGGACACGCGGCCGACCCGGCCGCCTTCTCCGTCGGGGACCATGAGCCTCCACGGTACGTACTGGCAGATTGACTCGCTTGGCCGCTTTCGCGACTGCACCAGCGGTGAGCAGTGGATGGTGGCGCAGGAAGGCGACAACAAGGCGCTCGAGCAAGCGTACGCACAATCCGTGGTTACGCCGGGGTCGCCCCTCGTCGTCACTGTGGAAGGCGGAATCGACTACAGGCCTCGCCCCGACGGATCCGGCCGCGAGATCATGCTGATCGTCGCGCGTTTCGTGCAGCTGGGACCGGGCGAAACCTGCCCTTAGCGCCAAGCCGCTGGGTTCATCGCAAGTTGCATCAGGGTCACGGAGTGCGAGACCGGGAGCACAGCTCTCGCAGATTCCGAATCAGCAGATTCTGCCGGATGAGCGTCGGCAGTGAGCCGAAGAAGTCTTTCGCGGAGCCTTTGCCCGCGTGTTGAAAGACCTGCCTGCCGACGGCTGGGCTGGCAGGCTTGAAGTAGGAACGAACGCTGGCCGCTGACTCTCCGTGCTGCAGCTTGGTCAGCGCCTTCTTGGTTGCGGACACATCGTTCCAATCGCTGCGAAACGCGATCAGTCCCTCGCGATCGATGATGAACACCGAGTTGGGCATCGCGCCGTAGAGCTGGTGCGCAGTTCCGTCGAGGTCGTCCACCAGTATCTCTCGGTTCTCGTGGAAGGTTCGCTTCAGGTCGGCCGCGCTCGCGACCTTGTCGGCGTCGCTCTCGTGTTGGCACACATTCGAGCCGGGATGCGCCTCTCGGACGTAGAGCACGAGAAACTGACAATCAGGAAACTCCGAGGCAACGCGGTGCATCCCCTTCACGCGGGTTTGATAGATGGGGCAGGTGATGCTCCCCATCTCCAGCACGGTGATCGCCGCGCTATAGTCTGACAGCCGCACTTCCCCGCCGTCCAAGCGCCTGGCTGCGAAGTCCGGCGCGACACTGCCGATTTGGGGTCCTTTGAAATCCAGGAGCTCGTAGTGCTTCGCGTCGAAGGCGTCGTAGTTGTATTCGTCGCTCATCTCAGCGCACCTCCGCCCCAAGGGGCTCCGGCAAGTCGAAGCAGCTGTTCATCGTCATCGCGATCTCCTTGTACTTGCCGGTGTTGGGATCCACCGTGAACGGTTAGCGTGAATGCAGTGCCCGGTCTATCGTCTGACGATGCCTAGCGTCAGAGTCGAGGAAACAGTGGAAGTCGCCCGGGACGCTCTCTTCGCCGTGTTCGCCGACCATGAAGGCTACGGGCGCTTTCGCGGTGTGAAGAAGTGCGAGTTGACTCGTACTGGCCGCAGCGAGCGAAACGGACTCGGTGCGATCCGTCGTGTGCATCTAGCTGGCCCCGTAGTGCTCGACGAAGAGATCGTCGCCTTCGACGCGCCGAACAGCTACGAGTATCGCATAATTCGAGCCAGGCCCATCTCTGTAAAGCACACGCTCGGGCGAGTGGAGCTCGAGGCGCTCGACGCCAATCGCACGAGGGTCCTTTGGACCTCGACCTTCGAGATTCCCATTCCCATCATAGGAAAAGCGATGAGCGAGCGCGTTGCTGTGCAGTTCACCCGGGCGTTCAAGGCGACGATTCACGCGGCCGCGGCGCTGGCCACCAAGCAAGCAGCCTAGCAATTGAGCCCCGCCGAGCGGACAAGGCCCTTGGATCGCCTATGCTCCGGCCATGACGACCAAATGGGTGTACACGCTCGACGAGATCGAGCAGGCGGAAGCAGCTGTCGAGGGCGATTGGGACCGTGTTCGGGGGCTACTGGGTGGCAAAGGCGCGAATCTCGGTGAGATGAATCGGCTTGGGGTTCCGGTTCCCCCTGGCTTCACGATTACGACAGAGGCGTGCAATGCCTATCTCGCACGGGGCGGCGAGTTTCCGCCGGAGCTCTGGGAGCAGGCGCTGGCGGCGCTTCGCACCATGGAGGAGAAGACCGGAAAGCGATTCGGCGACCCCACGAATCCATTGCTCGTCTCGTGCCGTTCCGGAGCGAAGTTCTCGATGCCAGGGATGATGGACACGGTGCTCGATATCGGGCTGAACGACGAAGTCACGGAGGGCATGATCAAGCTCACCGGCAACGAGTCCTTCGCCTTCGATTCGTACCGCCGGCTGATTCAGATGTTCGCTACCGTTGTTCTCGGCGTTCGCGACGAGCCATTCGAAGATGTCCTCGCGCACTACCGCGAGGCGCGGGGGGTAAGCAGCGATGCGGACCTCACGGCCGAAGACTTTCGAGGGATCGTCAGCGACTTCAAGGAGCTCGTTCGACGCCACGCCCGAATCGAGTTTCCGTCCGATGCACAGGAACAGCTTCGGATGGCGACGCAGGCCGTGTTCGACAGCTGGAACGGGAAGCGTGCCCGCGACTATCGGCAAGCCGCCAACATCGCGCACGATCTCGGCACCGGCGTCAACGTCATCACCATGGTCTACGGCAACCTCGGCGAGGGGTCTGCCACGGGTGTGGCCATGTCGCGTAACGCGACGACCGGCGAGAACGCACTCGAAGGGGACTACCTCACCAATGCCCAAGGGGAAGACGTGGTCGCGGGGACGCGGCCGACCAAGCCGCTCCAAGAGCTCAAGATCGAGATGCCCGTGATCTACGAGCAATTCGAGAGCATCGCCCGACGGCTCGAGCGCCACTACCGGGACATGCAGGACATGGAGTTCACCGTAGAGCGGGGCAAGCTCTGGATTCTTCAGACCCGCAACGGCAAACGGACGGCGCAAGCAGCCGTTCGCATTGCTGTCGACCTCGCCGGTGAGGGTCTCATCACTCGAGAAGAGGCGGTGCTGCGGGTTGCGCCCGAACAGATCGAGTTCTTCCTGCACCCTCAGTTCTCGACGGAGGAGAAAGCCGGCCACGACGTCATTGCTACCGGTTTGAACGTATCGCCCGGGGCAGCGACCGGGGTTGTCGCGTTCGATCCTGATCTCGCGGAGCGATGGGTGAACGATGACAAGCGGGAGGTGCTGCTCGTGCGCCCGGAAACGAAGCCGGATGACGTCCACGGAATGCTCGTCGCGGAGGGCATTTTGACTTCGAGTGGCGGCCGCACGAGCCATGCTGCGCTCGTCGCGCGACAGTTCGGAAAACCCGCGGTGGTCGGGGCCGCCGAGTTGAGCATCGATCTCCGAAAGCGAGTCATGCACGCGGGCGACGTCGAGATCCACGAAGGGGAGTGGGTCTCGATTGACGGCACGACGGGCGAAGTTTTCAAGGGAAGGCTCGACACGGTTGTGCCCGACATTCAGGACGTTTGGCTATCGAAGCTCATGACCTGGGCCGACGAGTTTCGACGCCTGGGCGTGCGTGCCAACGCGGACTACCCGGAGGACGCACGAAGGGCGCGAAGCTACGGGGCCGAGGGCATCGGTCTATGTCGTACCGAGCACATGTTCTTCCAGCCCGAACGTCTTCCGACCGTACAGCGAATGATCACGACGCAGACCCCGGCTGAGCGGCGCGAGGCGGTTGACGCCTTGCTTCCGTTCCAACGCGAGGATTTCGCAGGCTTGTTCCGTGCGATGGATGGGCTTCCCGTCATCATCCGACTCATCGACCCACCGCTTCACGAATTCTTGCCTAGCTACGACGAGCTGACGCGTGAGCTCGCGGACCTTCAGATACGTGTCACCAACGCTCGGACGCTCGATGAGGTCGAAGACATCACGGCCAGGCTCACGGAGACGCGATCCATGCTCGACAAGGTCGCGTCGCTCAAAGAGACGAATCCAATGCTGGGCCTTCGCGGTGTTCGGCTCGGCATTCTCATTCCTGAGCTCACGCGAATGCAGGTGCGCGCGATTTTCGAGGCGGCGTGTGAGGTGACTGCGGAGGGGATCAAGCCGATTCCCGAGGTGATGATCCCACTCACCAGTCATGTGAACGAAATCCGACGGCAGCGCGAGGTGCTCGAGGCGGAGGCACGAGCCGTCATGGAGGAGCAAGGTGTCGAGGTGCACTATCAGTTCGGCACGATGATCGAAGTGCCGCGCGCCGCGCTGACGGCCGACGAAATCGCCGAGTATGCGGAGTTCTTGTCGTTCGGAACCAACGACCTCACGCAGACGACGTTCGCGATGAGCCGTGACGACGCCGAGTCGGGCTTCCTCATGCGTTATCTCAGTGAAGGCATTTTGCCGGCCAATCCCTTCGGAACACTCGACGAGGTGGGAGTCGGCAAGCTCATGAGTATCGCGGTCACGGGGGCCCGAAAGACGCGGCCGGATATCAAGACCGGCGTCTGCGGAGAGCACGGTGGGGATCCGGCGTCGATCGAAATCTGCGATCGCCTCGGCCTCGACTACGTGAGCTGCTCGCCGTACCGAGTTCCGGTCGCTCGACTGTCGGCGGCGCAATCGGCGTTGCGTTCCCGGAGCTAGTTGTAGAATACCAATCAGGCGAAGTGCCCCCCGCGCGCGCTTGGCGTTGCGGAGCTACGGCTCCTTCGTGTCGCAGACGCGGACGATGAAGTTGTCGACGGCGCTATCCTCGCGCGTGCCGTTGACGCAGGTGATGAAGCCGAAACTCAGCTCTTCACCGTCCCGGGCAGGCGCTTGCGGGCTGTCATAGCTCGGCCATAGCCGCAGTTGAGTCTCGTCTATCTGCTTGTCGACCCAGCCGTCCGCGAATTTGACCATGATGCTCTCCGGTCCGGACCAATAGAGGTCATCGCCCTGCTTCACGACCACACTGAATCGCGTCTGCAAGCTGGAGAACTCACTGCCCGGCGTCGAGGCCTGGAGGCGCATGTAGATCTTGGTGTACGGCCCCATTTGAGTAGGGTCGTACCTGGCATCGTCATTGAAGCTCACCACGCAGGTCGAGGTCCCAAGCGTACTGGTGCCGTTCGATAGGTCGATGGAGTGGTATCGGCCCGGGTTTCCTCCCTCCTCGGCCTGGCGAGTCGCGTAGGTGGACTCCGGTGGGCTGGTTTCGGTCAGCTTGTCGACCCAGCCACTGCCAAAGGTTCCATCACCAAAGTCATGCGGCTCCCCAGCGGTGCAGTCGGGCAATTGCTCGAGTCCGACGACGGGGTCCTCTCCACCGGTTCCGCCATCGCCTGCGTCACCACCAGCGCCACCCGTCCCGCCGGTGCCACCGTTGACATGTGGGGCCGTCCACTCAATCTCACACCGCGATAGGCCGGAAACTTTCGTGGAGGTGCCCGTTGCGGCGTCGTCATCGAACGTGCCAGTCACGAATACTTCGTCGCCGCTGCCGCTGGACGCGCCGCTTGCGATTTCAAAGGTGCTCCCGGTGATAGGTACAGGCTGATCGTGGCTGTAGTCGAAGCCGCAGGGCTCTCCGTCCTGGTCCGTACCGGCCTCGTTCCCTCCGAGGATTTCATAGGAATGGCCAGTTCCTCGCCCGCTCAAATCACAGGCCAGGTCCTTCGTGAGCTGACTCCCTCCATCGCTCATGTACAGGCATGTGCTGGATGTGATCCCCTCCTTTTGATACAAGCCGTCCGGGCTTCTCCTGAGAGCTTCCTGGGAGCAAGCCGACCATCCAACGCCGGCTAGCAGAAAACCAACGAAACCGATTTTTCCAAGCCGCGTCATCACGGCGACTCAAAGCGCAAACTTCGTGCCAAGCCGCAGTGCGCACTGTTTGGCGCTTTTCCGAAGTCTGCATGCGCAGTCAATGCGCCAAGGCTTCCGATGCGCGAATCATAGGCGCGCACCCTAGGCCGCTGCTTGCCCTCACTTAGGCTGCCGCAACAGAGATGGCGCGCCTAGCCGTGCTCTATGCGCACGGCGGCCGGAGACTTCCTTCGACCGAGCAGCACCAAGATCCCGCCGAGCGGGAACATCAATATCCCATAGACCGCAGACGGAATCGCTAGCTCTGCCGAGTCGAGCAAGGTGAGTGTGACCATCAAACCGATGGTCGCGTTCTTGATGCCGACTTCGATGGCGATGGTCAGCGCATCGCCACGGCTTACGCCGAAAAGCTTGCTGCTCGCGAATCCGATGGCAATGCCGCCGAGGTTGAGAGCCGTGGTAGCGGGGCCCGCCTGTGCCATCAGGGAGAGGATTTCGTTGCGTGTGCCGTAAACGATCGCAGCGATGAGCAATAGCAGTACGACGAGACCGAACTTGCCGACATACGGCTGCGCCTTCTGCGCGAACGGCAGGGACCGATGGCGCACAAACATGCCGAACAGAACGGGAAGGACGGTTACGACCAAGAGTGTGAGTACGGTTCGCAGGACTGGAAGCTTCACGGCCTGCGCCTCGGCCCCGATCGCGTACATGTCGAGCGCGAGGTTTGCGAAGAGTGGAATGGTGACGATCGTCAGCATGCTCGCGAGCACCGTCAGCGTGATGGAGAGGGCGACGTTCCCGAGGGCGAGGAGCGTGAAAATATTCGAAGTCGTGCCGCCCGGACACGAGGCGATGATGACCAAGCCCACCGCGATTGCCGGCGAGAGCCCCATCAGCTTCGCCAGGCCGAACGCCAACAAGGGGATGAAGACGATCTGAGCGACCGTGCCAACGAACATGGCCCTCGGCTGGGTGACGACCTGGCGGAAGTCGCGCGGAGTGAGGCCGATCCGCCAAGTCCTAGCGGCAGGGTACGCACAGCACCCCAATTGCGCAGAACTTCGCGCCATGTCGACTTCCTAGAGCTCCGAAGGGCGGTTTGAAGGTACTATCGCACCACCGGGGAGAAATCATGCAAACCACGACCGATGAAATCGCACCCAATGTGTTTCGCATCAGCACCTTTGTGCCAGAGGTCGGGCCGACCGGGTTCACCTTCAACCAGTTCCTGATCCGCGCG
>Ga0316193_10000367_pt1 | contig 27544 bp, 28 predicted proteins | sample MerIslsedime2_MG_FD_207735 | JGI IMG/M metagenome (GOLD analysis project Ga0316193, IMG submission 207735) | Coastal sediment microbial communities from Maine, United States - Merrow Island sediment 2 | ecosystem: Environmental > Aquatic > Marine > Coastal > Sediment | place: USA: Maine... | reverse complement strand
GCGTGCGCTCGACAAGGAGAGCGACAGCACCGCGCCGTCGTCGGTCGCCTCGATTGCGGTCCAGCCTCGGTTCTCGTACCAGCCCGGGACGTCGGTGTAGACGTAAAGCCGCTCGGTCCAGGGCTCGGCACGATCGATAGCCGCCACAAGAAGTCGAGAGCCGACGCCGCGAGAGCGTTGTTCTTCAACGACGTAGAGCACGTTGATCCATAACGTCGCCGTCGTGCCCTCAGCCCTGCGGAAGCGTCCGAATCCAAGGACGCCGACCGGTTGCCGTTCGGCATCGATCGCGATCAGCGTGCGAGGGCAGTTCTCCGGTTTGTCGAGTGAGGTGAGGGTCTCGTCGTACGTCTTCGATCCCCAGGTCTCCCAAACCCACCGAGCGGCGACCGGCAGCGCCCACGGGTGATCAGATAGCGGTTCGATCGTGGCCGGGCGTATTGTGCTCATGAGTCCATCGAGTGTTACTTGAGCCGAGGGATTGTGGCACAGGGAGGCGAGAACGCTCTCTTCTAGATGAGCTCGCTTGTCTCGAGCACCGCCGAGTTGTAGAACGTCGACAGATACGAGAGCGCTTCATCCTGCATCTCCTCGTACCGGTCGCCTGCCATCGGTTCGAACATGCATGTGGCGTCTGATACAACCGCAACTTCGATTCCGCGTAGGAACGCGTCGTACGTGGTGTGCCGGCAGCAGCAGTTGGTGTGCTGACCAACGATCACCATCTTCCCGATGTTGTGGACTCGGCACGTGGCGTCGAGGTCGGTCTCCGTGAACGCGGAGTAGAACCGCTTCGGTACAACGATGTCCTCGTTGTCGGGAGATAGTTCTGGGACGACCTCGGCACCGGGCGAACCGGCGAGTGCGTGCTCCCCAAAGACCTCGAACTCAACATCGCCAGGTCTGTGGGCATCGTTCGCGTACACCACGAGCCAATCGTCTCGGGTCCGGGCAGAAGCCGCAAGGCGATCAATGTTGCCGATGATCGGCTTCGCTGCTGGATTCGCGAGTGTGCCGTCGACGAAATCATTCAACATATCGAGTACGACGAGGGCCGTCTTCATTGGGTCTCTCCCTGGGGATGTGCTGGGCCTGCGGCTCCCGCATCTGGGGTCGCGACTCTAGAGCCGCGCTGGTCGCTGTCGGTTGTAGGGTCGCCGTATGGAATTCCTTGACGTTGTTCGCAAACGAAGAAGTGTCCGCGCCTATACCCCCGACCGGCCACCGTTCGAAGAACTCGAACGTATCGTCGACCTGGCTCGGCGCGCACCATCGGCCGGATTCTCACAAGGCCTTGACTTTCTCGTGCTCGACGATCCCGACGCCGTGGATCGGTTCTGGTCGCTGACCCACCATCCCGAACACCAAGAACGACCGGACGGCGAGAAGTCACCGGTGGTGATCCTCATCTTCTCGGATCCGCAGCGGTACCTGGCGCGCTATTCAGCCCATGACAAGATCGAGTTCGGCCTCGATGACCTCGACCGCTGGCCGGTGAGGTTCTGGGACGTAGACGGGGGTATGGCGTCGATGCAGCTTCAGTTGGCCGCGGTTAATGCCGGCCTGGCCACGTGGTTCCTCGGTATCGGCTACGGCGAAGATGCCGTGCGTCGTGAGTTCTCGATTCCGGACGACCGCATGATGGTCGGGGTGATCGCCGTCGGGTATCGAGACTCCGATGAAACACCCACAGGCTCGGGGGTCTCGCGGCAGCGCCGACCGCTCGACGACCAGCTCCACCGAAACGGCTGGTAGCGGCGACCGGCATCTTGCGAGTCGCCGCCACCGGGGCGAGCGATTCGGGTGTCCGCGTTGGTACCCGGTCTAGATGCCGCCCTCGTGTTTGAACGACAGCTTCACTTTGGTGCGGAACGCAGCGATCGAACCGTCGTTGGCGATCTGCAGGTCGAGGTCGGTGACCTCGGCGACGCGCAGATCACGCAGTGAGTCGCCTGCCGTCGCCACGGCCGTCTTCGCTGCGTCCTCCCACGACGTCTCGCTCGTGCCGACGAGTTCGACGATCTTGTATACGGATCCCATGGCACCTCCATGCTCGAGCCCTCCTTCGAGCATACGCGCCTCAACCGAGCCACGTCTGAAGGATCCGGGGACCTCGTGGAGCCGCTGCTAACCGATGCGCCGCATATCGCCTGAGGGGATCGGGTGGACTTTGGGCCTCGCAGACTCGCGTTGATAGAGGTCGAGGAACTCGCGGCGCGTCGCCTCGAGACGCGAGACGGCGACTCTGCCCACGCGCACCAGCATCGCGTAGCCGAAGTCCTTGTCTCTCTCCATCGTCTCCCTCAGGAGCGCCGCGTCGACCCGTAGTGCGGTAACCGGAGTCAGTGCGGTGGCCTCGGAGGTGCCGAGATACGGCGGGAGCAGCCACGACCACCCGACAATCTCTCCGGCGTGCACAACCTGGAGCGTTCGCGATTCGGCACGATCAACGTACATCTCGAGGGCGACGTCACCTCGATCGATGAGGAAACATGCCTCGGCGACCTTCCCCTCCCGAACGAGTTTGTCCCCCGGCTCGAACGAGAGATGTGTCAGCCCGCACCCCTCGAGTGTGCTGATGTGATCATCGCTCATTGTTTCGACGAAGGGATGTCTCCGCAACCGCTGACCTAGATCTGTCATGGGCAACCTCCACGTGGTGTGAGTTGTGCGGTTTGGGCGCCGGCGGCTGCTGGCTCTCCGGTTCGGGCGAGACGCGGCGAGCACACCGCAGTGGAGCGGTGATCGAGTGCGCTCATACGAAACCCTCCGTCTCGTGTTCCACCCTGGCGTACCGGCGCAGCCGCCGCATAGGGTCCTTCGTAACATTGTGGGCCGGCGGTGTCCCGGGAATCTCGAAGATCCAGAGATGCGTTTTGGGCAGCGATACGGGCTTTCGTAACAAAGTGACGAAAGGCCCGATCACGGTCCCGAGGGCGTGGGGCACAATCGTCGTGAGGACTGCCCATGACGCCGAGCCGCACACTGCCGGCACCGGGGGTTCGTGCATGGGGCCTCGGGGCTGCCGGCATTTCGGGAGCTGACTCCTCCCTTGTAGCACCGCTCGTCATCGTCGGTCTCGGAAACGAGATCGCCTCCGACGATGGCGTCGGCCTCCACGCAGCAACCGCTCTCGCGGCCGAACTTCGCGATCGAAGCGATGTTGAGGTTGTCTCTCTTCCTTGGGCGGGTTTCGCCTTGCTCGACGTTCTGCGAGGGCGTACGTGTGCCGTTCTCGTCGATGGCCTCACCACAGGGAAACATCGGCCCGGTGCCGTCGTACGCCTCGACGAAGCCGATCTGAGTGGCTCGGTGCGCCTCAACTCGTTCCACGACATCAACTATCCAACCGCCATGGCCCTCGGGCGGACGATGGGCTGGGACATGCCGGACGAAGTGGCGATCTGGGGTATTGAGATGGCGGTCTCGGACGAGTTCGGGGAGGAACTCACACCCGTGGTGGCGGATGCCGTTGCCACGGTCGTCCAGCAAGTATTGGCGTTCCTCAACAGTGCGAACGCTGTGAACGATGAAAGGCCGGGTGTGCCGTGACCAAGCGATCCGCTGACCCGCGCTCCGGTCCGTCCGCTCCGGGCGTACTCCCCCAAAGTGAGCGCGACCTGCGACGAGCATTTCTCGCCGAGACCGACCGCATCCCCGGCGGGGGGCGTCTGGACCAATGCATCCAATGTGGCACCTGCACGGCCTCGTGCCCCGTGAGTTACGCGATGGATCTCACCCCGAGACAGGTCATCGCGATGTTCAGAGCTGGTGGGATCGAGCAACTGCTGGAGAGTCGCTCGATCTGGGTCTGCGCGTCGTGCTACCAGTGCACGACACGCTGTCCGGCTGACATTCAGATCACGGATCTGATCTACGCGCTCAGGCGGATTGCCATTGAGAATGGCATCTTTCCGGATCGATTCCCATCCCATGTGTTCTCGGAGACGTTCATCGACATGGTGAGGCGGTACGGCCGCAGCTACGAAACGGGACTGCTGCTCCTTTTCTTCCTCAAGACGAATCCGATGGCGCTCTACGGCTGGCGCCGCGCGGGTTTCGACCTGTGGCGCCACGGTCGTATTCAGTTGCGCCCAGAGAAGATCAAGGACATCGATGGCCTGCGGCGCATCATCGCGAAGGCCGAGACGTTCGATCTCCCTCAGGAGGTCGTAGAGCGCCAGAAGATCACAGATTCAGTGGGCTACGCGGCGATTGGAGGCAGCGCGTGACATACACCTACTACCCGGGATGCAGCCTTCATGCGACGGGCGTTTCGTACGACAAATCGACGCGCGCCGTCTTCGACAAACTGGGCGTCGAGCTGGTGGAGCTCGAGGATTGGAATTGCTGCGGCGCGACCTCCTACACCTCGGTCAAGAAGACCGTGGCGTACGCGATCGCAGCCAGGAACCTGGCGCTCGCGGAAAAGATCGGTGACGATGTCGTTGCGCCGTGCAGCGCTTGCTACTACGTGCTGAACAAGGCGATAAAGCGAATGACCGACATGCCGGAACTGCACGAGCAGGTCAACGCAGCGCTCGCAGAGGCCGGCCTCGAAGTCAACATGACGGTCCCTGTTCGCAAGCCGCTCGATGTGTTGATCAACGACATCGGACTCGAGCGCATCATCGCTCTCCAGACCCACTCGATCACCGACTTTCGCCCGGCGTGTTACTACGGGTGTCAGATCGTGCGTCCGTACGGGGCGATCGATGAAGATCCAGAGTTGCCGATGTACATGGACCGAATGTTCTCGGCGCTCGGCGCGAAACCGGTGGACTATCCACCCAAGGTTCGCTGTTGCGGCGGGATGCTGGTGGCCACATTCCCGGATGTCGCGGAGCAGCTGTGTACAGAGCTGGTGGAATGGGCGGTCGAAGGCGGTGCCAACTGCATCGTGACCGTCTGTCCCCTCTGTCAGGCGAACCTGGATCTGTTGAGCTTGAACACTCGCACGAATGGCAATGGGAACAAGATTCCGATCATGTACTTCACGCAGCTCCTTGGGCTTGCTCTCGGATGCTCAGAGGCGGAAGTCGGCCTGAAACACGGATTGGTGCCGGTGAAGATCGAAGCACCTCGCCTGTCGGCAGCGCTGGCCGGGGCTCCCTCCGGGCGAGGAGATCTGACATGACGACGATGGACGAACCAAGGATCGGCGTGTACGTCTGCCACTGCGGCTTCAATATCGCGGCGACGGTGGACGTCGAAGCGGTGCGCGACGTTGCAGCCGAGCAGCCCGGAGTGGTGTGTGCGCGTGACTACGAGTTCATGTGTTCGAACGCCGGGCAGGATCTCATCAAACGCGACATCGAAGAGAATGGTGTCAACAGGGTCGTGGTGGCCGCGTGCAGCCCGCTGATGCATGAGCCCACGTTCCGCGCCGCCGGTGAGGAAGCTGGACTCAACCCGTACCTGGTCCACATCGCCAACATCCGAGAACAGTGTGCGTGGGTGCACGAAGACCGGGTCGCGGGCACCGCCAAAGCAGAGTCGCTGGTCAACGGGGCAGTAGCTCGAGTTGCGCTCCATGAGCCGCTCGAAGCGGCGCACGCCGACGTCAATCCGACGACGCTCATCGTGGGCGGAGGTATTGCCGGCATCCAGGCCGCGCTTGATATTTCCGACGCGGGCAACGAGGTCTACCTCGTCGAGCGGCAGTCGACCATCGGCGGAATGATGGCCCGATTCGACAAGACCTTCCCCACCCTCGACTGTGCCGCGTGCATTCTCACGCCGAAGATGGTCTCGGCCGACCGACGCGAGAACATCCATCTGCTCACCGAGAGCGAGGTGGAGTCCGTGGAAGGATTCGTTGGGAACTTCAAAGTCACGGTGCGCGAGAAGGCGCGCTTCGTCACCGCCGACTGCACATCGTGCGGCGAGTGCATCAAGGTGTGCCCGGTCTCCGTTCCGGATCCGTTCAACCAATTCATGTCGTCGCGCACCGCAATCCACAAGGCTTTCCCGCAAGCGATTCCAAGCACCTACACAATCGACCGGCAAGGCAAGCCGCCCTGCATGGAGGCGTGCCCGATCCATCAGAACGCCGCCGGGTACATCTCTCTGATTGCCGAAGGACGGTTCTCCGAAGCTGCACGGCTCATCAGACGGTCGAATCCGCTTCCGTTCATCTGCGGAAGGGTCTGTTACGCGCCGTGCGAGGAGATCTGCAGCAGGGAGAACGTTGAGGAACCAGTTTCGATTCGGGCGCTCAAGCGGTTCGCCATGGACTGGGAACGCGATCACGAGCCGGATGCGATGCCTGAGCCACCGGAGCACGACTACGCAGAGAAGGTGGCGGTAGTCGGATCCGGGCCCGCGGGACTGACGTGCGCGTTTGATCTTGCCACCACGGGCTACAACGTCACCCTGTTCGAGAAACACGACCGGCTGGGTGGGATGCTTGCTGTCGGCCTTCCTAGCTACCGATGCCCGCCCTGGATCGTCGAACGCGACATCGACTACGTTCGCAAACTCGGCGTCGATATGAAGACGGGAACTGAACTCGGCCGGGATTTCACGCTTGGCGACTTGACCGACAAGACAGACGGGTTCGGCTTCTCGGCGGTGTTCCTCGCGATCGGCGCCCACGACGGCATACCCCTCGGAATCCCGAACGATGATGCCGCAGGCGTGATCTCAGGTATCGACTATCTCCGCAATATCAACCTTGGCCTGCCGCAGGAAACGGGTGCTCGGGTCGCCATCGTTGGGGGCGGCAACACCGCAATGGATGCTGCGAGAGCCGCGCGTCGTGAAGGCGCCGAGGTGACGGTTCTCTATCGGAGGACCCACTCTGAGATGCCGGCCGAGGAGGACGAGTTTGAGGACGCCGTCGCCGAAGGTGTGCGGTTCGAGTACCTGGTCGCTCCGGTTGAGGTGCTGGTCTCCGACGGTCGTCTGCGAGGACTCGACTGCGTGACGATGGAACTCGGAGAGCCGGATGCGAGCGGCCGTCCGCGACCGGTCCCGATTCCGGGATCAAACCAGGAGCGCGAGTTCGACACCGTCATCCTGTCGATCAGCCAGCGTCCCGATACGAAGTGGTACGGCAACGGGGAGAACAAGACCAGAACGCTGGCATTCAGCGATTGGGGGACCCTCGAGGTTGATGCGGAGTCTCTGCGCACGACGCTGCCGAACGTGTTCGCCGGGGGTGACGCGGTCCTGGGACCGGCGACCGTCGTTGAAGCGATGGGGCAGGGGAGAAGGGCCGCTGAGGCAATCGACCGGTATATCCGCGGGCGCCCGCTCGATCAATTCTCGAGCCACATGCCGCCGGCCGATCCCGGCCGGGGATTTGAGGAGCGGCCTTTCGAACAGTCACCGAGCTACCGCGACATTCCCACAGCGCCGAGAGCCGCGATGCCGAAACGCCCGGTGGCGGATCGGTTGGGTGACTACGAAGAGGTCGACCTCGGGTATTCCGAGGAAGACGCTCGCCGCGAGGCACAGCGGTGTCTCCACTGTGGTGTGTGTGCTGAGTGCCGAGCATGTTCCGAGATCTGCCCGCCGAAGGCTGTTCAACTCGACATGCAGGACACGGTCACGACCCTGGATGTCGGACAAATCATGGTGGCGACCGGCTTCAAGAGCTTCGATTCTCACCGCATAACGCAGTACGGCTACGGGCGCTATGACAACGTGGTTACCAGCCTCGAGTTCGAGCGCATGCTCAATGCCACCGGACCGACCGGCGGGAAGGTCTTGTGCAAGAACGGCGATGCCCCCCGTGCGATTGGCATCGTCCATTGCGTCGGATCCCGCGATGAGCACTACAACCGCTACTGCTCAAGAGTGTGCTGCATGGCGGCCCTCAAATTCGCCCACCTCGCGATGGAACGGACCGACGCGGACGTCTACCAGTTCTACATCGACATCCGCGCGTTCGGCAAGGGCTACGAGGAGTTCTACACCCGTGTGCTTTCGGAGGGGTCGACGGTCATCCGGGGCAAGGTGGCTGAAGTGGTGCCCGCCCTCAAGAGAAACGGCGGGGGCCCACATCTCATTGTCCGTTGCGAGGACACGCTGATCGGCAAGTATCGCGAGATCCCAGTCGACATGGTCGTGCTGTGCAACGCGCTCGAGCCGCAAGCCGATGCCGACGAGGTCGGAAGGATCTTCTCGATCAGCCGCAGTCCGGACGGCTTCTTCATGGAGCGCCATCCGAAATTGGATCCCGTGGGAACCACCACCGACGGCGTCTACATCGCGGGATGCAGCCAAGGCCCGAAGGACATCCCGGACACTGTTGCCCAGGCCCAAGCCTCGGCGGCCCGGGTTCTGTCCTTGATCGGGCGAGGCCAGGTGCTCATAGACCCGGTGCGGGCGACGGTGAACGAGAAGTTGTGCGGCGGGTGTAAGACCTGTCTCAGCCTATGCCCCTACACGGCGATCACCTTCGACGAAGAGGGGGAGGTGGCGATCGTAAACGAAGCCCTCTGCAAAGGCTGCGGCACCTGTGTGGCCGCATGCCCGGCGTCGGCCATCACGGGAGCGGGATTCACGGACGAGCAGATTCTCGCTGAACTCACCGGGCTCCTGGCCCCCGTCGGATAGAGGTGTGAGATGGTGACAACAGCGGACCATGGAACGGCCATCGAGACACCGAAGGTTGAGACGTGGCAGCCCAGGATCGTGGCATTCCTCTGCAATTGGTGCAGCTACACAGGCGCCGATCTGGCTGGGATCTCTCGAATTCAATGGGACCCGTCGGTCAGCATCATCCGGATCATGTGCTCCGGCAGGATGGACCCGACCTTCGTCGTCAAGGCCTTCAGGCTTGGCGCGGACGGTGTGATCATTTCCGGATGCCATCCGGGCGACTGCCACTACCAGGAGGGCAACTACAAGACCCTGCGACGCGTGCACCTCCTGAGACGGTTGCTGGTTGGCTTCGGAATCGATCCCGAGCGGCTCCGGCTGGTGTGGGTCTCCGCCAGTGAGGGCGATCAGTGGGCGGAAACCGCCAACGACATGGCCCGCGAAATTCGAACTCTTGGACCACTGAGGTTGGAAACATGAGCATCGACATCGAGGCAGAAATGGACCTGGCTACCCAGACGGTCTCCAAGCCCAAGCTCGCCCTCTACTGGGCGTCGTCCTGTGGTGGATGTGAGATCGCGGTCCTCGACATCAAAGAGAAGATCCTCGAGGTCGATGCCGCGTTCGACATCGTTTTCTGGCCCGTGGCCGTTGACTTCAAAGTCAAGGACGTCGAGGCGATGGCTGACGGCGAGATCACCCTGTGCCTGTTCAACGGTGCGGTCCGCAACTCCGACAACGCGTACATGGCGGAACTCCTCCGCCGAAAGGCGAAGATCCTCGTGGCCTTCGGTTCCTGCGCTTGTGAAGGCTGCATCCCTGCGCTCTCCAACACCACCACCCGCGCAGCAACAATGGACTGGGTGTATCGCGACTCACCGTCGACCGAAAACCCGGAAGATGTTCGTCCACAAGAGCGCACACCGACACCGTTCGGTGAGCTGGAGCTGCCGGAGTTCTGGGAGACCGTCCGTGCACTCGACCAGGTCGTCGACGTCGACTACTTCGTGCCGGGGTGTCCTCCTCAGGCACATCAGATTTGGGCAGTTCTGGAGACGGTGATTGACATCCTGCAGAACAACAAACCCCTCCCACCGAAGGGCACCGTCCTGGGCGCTGGGGACCGGACGTGTTGTGACGAATGCCCGCTCGTGCGAGAGGAGAAGAAGATCAGCGGGTTTGTGCGACTTCACGAGATCATCCCCGAGCCCGGACGGTGCCTGCTTGATCAGGGAATCCTCTGCATGGGCCCAGCAACGCGCAGCGGTTGCGGGGGCTTGTGCATCTCGGTCGGTGTGCCGTGCCGTGGGTGCTACGGCGCGCCGCCCAACTCGAAGGATCAGGGGACCAAGATGATCTCTGCTCTCGCTTCGGTTATCGACTCACAGGATCCGGAGGAGATCGACCGCATTCTCGACGGCGTCGTCGATCCCGTCGGAACGTTCTACCGATTCTCGATGGCTCGAGCGACACTCGGGAGAGTTGCCGTCGACGAATCGCTAGGGGAGCCCCAATTCGCGGAGGTCGAACGATGAAGGAGATCTTGATCGACCCGATCACTCGACTCGAAGGCCACGGCAAGATCGACATCTTCGTCGACGACGATGGCGAAGTCGCGGAATGCTTCTTCATTGTTCCCGAGCTTCGCGGCTTCGAGGCATTCTGTGTTGGACGTCCGGTGGAGGAGATGCCGCGTATCACGTCGCGGATTTGCGGTGTGTGCAGCGAGGCGCATCATCTGGCCGCTGCCAAGGCCTGCGACGACACCTTCCACGTGGAGATTCCCCCGGCTGCCCGCAAGCTCCGCGAGTTGATGTATTCGGCCTTCTTCACCGGGGATCACCTCACGCACTTCTTCATCCTGGGAGGACCCGACTTCGTCATGGGCCCCGAGTCGCCACCGGCGGAACGCAACATCCTCGGCATGATTCACAAACTCGGCATCGACACCGGCAGAGTCGTGATCGAGGCTCGGGCTGCAGCCCACGACATTGTGAAGATCCTCGGCGGCAAGACGATCCACATGGTTACGTCGATTCCCGGGGGCGTGACGAAGGGCGTCACGGAGGAAGAACGAGACGAGATCGTCGATCGGGCCGAGCGGCTGCTGGAGGCATCGAAGTTCACGCTCGGCATTCTCAACGAGGTGGTCCTCGCCAATCCCGAATATCTCGAGCTGATTCTCTCCGACACGTACACGAGTCGATTCCATTCCATGGGTACCGTCGATGAGAACAACCACCCCAACATCTACGACGGGATGGTCCGAGTCGTTGATCCCGACGGCGCTGAGGTCGTCAAGTACCACCCGAGGGACTACCTCGACCATATCGCCGAGCACGTCGAGCCCTGGACGTACCTCAAGTTCCCCTATCTCAAGGTGAAAGGCTGGCACGGCTTCGAGGACGGGCCGGACAGCGGCATCTACCGGGCGAGTCCGTTGTCACGGCTGAACGTCGCCGACGGCATGGCGACACCGCTTGCTCAAGCTGAATACGAGCGGTACTTCGAGACGCTCACGGGCGACAGCAGCGGTTCTGTGCCGGTCCACCAGACGCTTGCGACACACTGGGCGCGGGTCGTCGAGATCATTCACGCGGCCGAGCGAACGATGGAGCTTGCGCGCGATGAGGAGATCCTCAGTCCGGAGATTCGAACGATTCCGACTGAGATACCGACCGAGGGCATCGGATCACTCGAGGCGCCGAGAGGTACGCTCACCCACCACTACGTCACCGACGAGCGTGGGATCCTCGAGAAGGTGAACCTCGTCGTTGGGACCACCAACAACCATGCCCCGATCAGTATGTCGATCAAGAAGGCCGCCCAGGGACTCATCACCGCCGGTACGGAGGTGACCGAGGGTGTGCTGAACAAGATCGAGATGGCGTTTCGCGCGTACGACCCGTGTTTCGCATGTGCCACCCACAGCCTGCCGGGCCAGATGTCGATGATCGTGCGTGTGCGAGCACCGGACGGAACGGTGCTCTCCGAAACGCGACGCAACTGAATTCGGGCCGGAAGAGTCCAGGCGCCCTGCGAGTCCGGGGCCTCTGCGGCGTTCAATGAGGGCGACGCGACAACACCTTCGTCCGTGTTTCGGTTCCGAGCGAGTCGGTGTCCGCGTGCGAACGAAGGTGTCGGTCTGCGAGGGGCTCGCCAGTTGTCAGGCCGTCTTGTCGTCCTTGTCGTCGGCGAGGATCCGGTAGATGTCTTTCCTCGTCTGTTCGAGGATCTGGTGCGCTCTCGCAATCTGGGCTTCCGTACCGGAGCGGCCTACTTCCATGACGGCGGCGCCGACCTGGAATCCGATGTCCCGCAGATCGAAGAGGCCATCGTTTGGTCCCGTTCCGAAGCGCTCCCAGGGTGGGGCTTCCTCGGCGGCGTCGACTTTGGCCAGTCCGTCCGCTGTCAGCGTGTAGACCTTCTTTCCGTCGTGGTCGTCGGCCTGGATCAGGCCTTCGTCGCTCAGCAGTTGCAGAGTTGGGTAGATCGAGCCGGGACTGGGTCGCCACATCCCTCCGCTGCGCTCGGTGAGCTCTTGCATGATCTGATAACCATGCATCGGCTCCTCAGCGAGCAGGTGGAGGATGGCGATGCGCACATCACCTCGGCTCACCTTGGGTTTTCCGGGGAAGAACGGTTCGAATCCCATCGGGAATCCGCCGCGTGATCCGCGGCCCCGTCCTCGCCGGCTGCGGCCGGCCTTCATAGCCATCATGCGACGAGAGACGACCCAGGGGGGTGTCATTGCGTATGACATTGAGTCTCCTTTCGAGAACTAGACGCACTATATCACGATATATCGTGATATGTCAACCAACGTATCTGCTGAGACCCTTCCCGACTCTCTTGGGACACCGAGATGGCAGAAGGCACCGACCCACGCCCGGTTGAGCCTCTCACGTGCTGCCGTCAGGCGGCGGAGGGGGTTGGACGGTTCAGCGACCCACCAAGGGATGAACTTGATCGAGCGCAGCCAGGTGGAGGGGTCAACCGGTTCCGCGACGTGGCGATGTCTTGTCGTCCTCGTCTTCGGCGATGACGAACTCGCCGCCGGGGTGCGTTGTGCCGTTGATCTGTATGTCGACTTTGTGGACGCCGGGGTGGTGGGTGCGAGTGCTGTGCTGGGCGACCGATAGGAGCTTCGACACACGTGTTGACCCACCCGCCGGGACGGACCGTTCGCCGCCCTTGAAGACCTTCGCGCTCGAGGCGCCGCTTGCCTTGACGAAGTGGACGACAAGGTCGACCAGAGCCGCTCCCTGGCTGCTCGACGGATTGTCGAGGTCGGCTGTGATCCGAACCGACTCGCCGATGTGGACCTCGGCGGGCTCGATGCTGACAGCCCGGAGCTGCACCGGGGAGTCGGAGCCGAACCCCAGGATGGCCAGCGCGTCGGGATCGCCTGCCTTGATCAAGGTACGCAAGCCGTGGCGAACCATTCGGCGGTCATCCGCATCGTCGGTCCACCACCGGGCGGCTGTCTTCACGGCGAGGGCAGGGTGGTCCTTTGAGATGTCGTTGAGGTTGTTCGCAACGGATCGTCGAACGTACTCCTCCTCATCGTCCTTGAGGATCTCTAGGAGCTCGATCACCGGAAGCGGATCCTCCTGGAATCGCCGCAGTCGGGGAGCCCACGGCAACCTCGGACGGGTTCCCTCCGACACCAGCCTGCGCACATGGATGTTGTCGTCCGATGCCCAGATGTGGAGCCGTTCGAGGGTGGGTTCAGGATACCGATCGAGGTAGGCGCGAATGCTGAACTCGGCAGTGAAGCGCTTTGTCAGCTCATACTGGGCGGACATCGCCGTATCGAAGTGATCGAGTCCGTGGTCGGCGACGAAGAACACGAACGGGAGGTACCGAAAGGGTTCCATGCCCTTCAGCTCGGCAGATTCGATTTCCGGTCCGAGCGATGCCGTGATGATCTCCATCGCGTGGCGCCGATCCTCGGGGAGCGCCTGAGCAAGGGCATCAGAGACCTGCCGTGCACGTGGTGTGAGTTCCAGGTCCTCGAGCCCGTCCACGGCAAGCGAGACGAATCGCTCCCGGTCGAATTCCGGATAGACCGGAGCGATCATGTCCGCGATCAAGACCGGGACGTCGGGTCCGAAGGAGTTCTTGAGCGGTTCAGGCATGGGTGGAACCATACCGATCGCGGGGGAGCGTTCGTCGGGGAACCGAGTCGCCAGTCGCCCGTCTGAAGCTTGTGATGTGGTACCCGGGGCAATCCGGCTCCGGCCTGCCGATTTGCCTAGGTCTCGGCGGAGATCCCGAAGATGATCAGGGGAACAAGGGTGTCGGCGACGGCGTCGGCATCAAGCTCCCCGTCTTGCATCAGTCGGATGAGTGCAACCTGGCTGAGGGCGCCGTGGATGGCGTCGATGGCAAGGTCGATATCCGGAACGTTGAGTTCGCCATTGGCTTGACCCTCGATCAAGAGATCGCGCAGCGGTTGTCGCATGACCGTCTCGGCCTTCATTGCGATCTCGCTGAAATTCGCATGTGCTCTTCGGAGTGCCTCGGGGAGTTCCGTGCACAAGGCGGGTTGCGCTGCCATTGAGCGAAGGACCGCCCGCACGACATCACCGATGCGATCGATGACGGTTCCCTCTGAAGCCGCAGCCTTCTCCATGGCCTCCGACACGGAGTCCAGTTTGTGGGACAGGTAGAAATCGACGATGTCTTCCTTGCCCGAGAAGTAGTAGTAGAGGGTGGCCCGGGGCACGTCCGCAGCCTGCGCCACTTGATCCATGCTGACATCGAGGCCGGTGCCTCCGAACTGGCTCGAGGCGTCGATCAGTTTCTGAGCGAGATCCTTCGGCGGTTGTTTCATGGTTCAGATTCTATTCTGGACGTGGAATTAGATCCAAGTCTAAGTTGTTGTCCATACTTGTCAACATCCAAATGCCCGGACTATTCCGAGCAAGGAGGAACGGAGAACACCATGAACACATCAGGAACCGCTCTCGTCACGGGAGCAACGTCGGGCCTCGGATTCGAGACCGCCGCACAGCTCGCCGAACAGGGCTGGACACAGGTCATCATCACCGGCCGCACCCCCGAGAGAGCCGCCCTCGCCGGGCAGGAACTGGTTGCCCGCACCGGTCGCGAAGTCTTCGTTCCGGTCGCTGTCGACCTCAACCGAACCGATGACGTGAAGCGGGCGGCCGGGGTCCTGGCTGATCGTGGGGACCAGATCTCAGCGCTCATCCTGAACGCCGGCATGGTCTCGGGCTCAAAGCTCGTCAAAACGGACGAGGACGTGGAGATCACGTTTGCGTCGTCGCTGATTGGACACCACCAACTAACAGTGCAGTTGCTCGCTGACGGTCTCCTCGCCGACGACGCTCGGATTGTCATCGCTGGGTCAGAGGCCGCTCGGGGCGATGTGCCGACGTTCCACCCGACCGATCTCGCCGACCTGGCTGCGACGGGCTACGACGGCGACCTCGTCGCGGCCGCCGAAGGGATCATTCGGGCGGACGGCTCGGTGAACTACAAGCCGGCCACGGCCTATGCGGACGCCAAGATGTTCGTCGCCTGGTGGGCAGCGCAGTTGGCGGTCCGTCTCCCCGAGGACATGACCGTCAACGCCGTGTCCCCTGGGAGCGCCCCGGACACCGACGCCGGGCGCAACGCCAACCTCTTCATGCGCTACATCATGATGCCGGCGTTCAAGTACGCGCCGAAGCGTTTCGGTATGGGCGCACCAGTGTCGACGGCGGCCGGCCGATATCTTCAGGTCATTGGAGATGACTCCGGCGTGTCGGGGCAGTTCTACGCGTCGGCCCCGAAGAAGATGACGGGACCGATCGAAGCAGTCGACCTCGATCACATCCGCGACGCAGAGAACCAGCAGGCAGCGTGGTCGGCGGTCGTCGAGATCGCAGGTGTCGACTACCCGGTGAGCGTCTGAAGGCCCCTCCTTGTTTCTTCGCCTCCCCCACGCGCCAGTTGGGGGAGACGCGGCCGAGGGGATGCTCGGTCGGAGAAGGAGGAGCCCGGAAGCTCGCTGGTCACTGATCCGCAGTGAGACTGGTCTCGAGGTCTCGGCGCATGTGAGGAACCACATCACTCTCCCGCTCAGACGTGCCGTAGGCGGTCGCGTTCTTGGTCTCGGGGTCGATCCGATGGCCGAACTTCGTGGCCACCACGGCAAGGTCACGATGCCCGGCGAGGGCCGCTCCGAGGATCTTCTCGCTGTGACCGCAGCCATAGGCGGCCGCCGTGTCGAAGAATGCGACGCCCAAGTCGAGAGACTCACGGATCGCCCGGTCGGACTCGCGGCATTCGACCGTGCTCCAGCCGGCTGATGCACCGTCGAATGCCCACACTCCGCCGATCGCCCAGCATCCCATGCCGACCGCAGAGACCTCGATGCCGCTCTTGCCAAGTACTCGTTTCATGTGACGCTCCCATCTTCCGTCGGCTGATCGTGGTACTCGACGAGGATCTCATCGAGAGGCTTTCGCTCCAGCTTCGGAACGACCGAGCCCGGCTCTGGGTAGCCGATGGGGAAGAGAATGAAGGGGCGCTCGTTTGATGGTCGGTCGAGCAGCTTCGTGAGGAACGCCATGGGGCTGGGTGTGTGGGTCAGGGTGGCGAGGCCCATCGTGTGGAGCGCCGCGACGAAGATGCCGGCGGCAATCCCCACGGACTCCTTCACGTAGTAGTGCTTGCGCCGGGTCCCGTCAACGCCGAGCCCGTAGCGCTGCTCGAACAACACGACGATCCACGGCGCATCTTCCAGGTAGGGCTTTCGCCATGAGGTTCCGAGACGGGCGATCTCCTCCTTCCAGTCATCCGGCATGCGACCGTTGAGGTAGTTGGTGCGCTCCTCCTCTTCGGCGGCGAGCCGGATTCGGCGCTTGGTCTGGGGATCGCCGACGAGGACAAATGTCCACGGTTGCTGATGTGCTCCTGATGGAGCCGTTCCTGCGGTGCGGACAGCGGTCTCGATCAAATCGCGAGGTACGTCTTCGGTACTGAACGTGCGGACCGATCGGCGGCGCGCCATGAGGTCGTAGAACGCACTTGCCCGCTTCCGCATCTCGGATTCCGAGCGCCGCCGGCCCTCATACGAAACGAAGTCTCCGACTGCTGTATGTGGATACTGGTCGGCGCTCACGGCCTTCCTCTCACGATCCGTTCGGCATGCCGCTTCGACGATGGTAGGGACCAATCGGCGTCCAGCAGACGGGTCTGCGGAGCACTGGAACTCTGATCGCGATTTCCGGTTTGGGTGCGGCGAAGACGTGCCGATAGAGCGATAGCAGTATTGGGAGAGGTACATGACCGATGATCGCTACCGATCGTCGTCGAGTGACGAGCTGCTGCGCGAGGCACGGCAACGTGTTCTAGATGGCGAGCTCTACTCGGACGATCACCTCGAGACGTCCAGCAGTGATACCCACGGATCACACACGTTCGAGGCCGAATCCCCTGACTCGACATCTGACGACGCGTCCCGTGACAATGAAGTGGAGCTGTCGGCAGCCGAGATCGCAGCGCAGCTCGCGGAGGCTCGGGAGGCAGCCAACCCCGAGCCGCCGGAAGCGGATACGGCGTCAAATACTCGTGACGATGTGTCCACCGATCGGTTGAGGTCCGAGATGAGCTCGCTACCGGATTGGGCGCTCGACGACGAGCCGTCTCCGTCCGCAGGGACCTACCGGACCCCCGAGCCGAGCCCACCGCCCGCCCCCTCGGGAACTCTCGCCGAACGCATTCGCGCGCTCGCCGAGCAACAGGGCGAGCCGGTGCCGGTCGACATACCGGCCGGGCAGCTCCAGGTGCCTCCACCGACCGACACGGAACGGGACACGTGGTCGACGCCCACCACGGAGTGGGAAGCGCGACAGGCAGAGAAGTCGAGCAAGGCCTCCACAACGTCGTGGATCAAGCCGGTGATATCGCTGGTCGTATTCGCAGTCTTCGGGTTCGGGTTCATCGCTGCTCAGTTGGACGGCAGCGAGCCGATCGACCAGCTCGCCGTAGGTGATTGTTTTGAGGCCGGAGATGCCACCGAGGTCTACAGCGTGCCGGTTGTCGATTGCGGTGAGCTGCATAGCTCAGAGCTCTACGCGACGGTGGAGATCACCGCCTTTGATTCCGCCTACCCCGGTGAAGATGGCTTGTTCGACTGGGTCAACGCCAGGTGCGAAGAGCAGTTCTCCGCCTACGTCGGTGAGCCGTACGAGGACTCTCGCTACTGGATCGAGGTGTTCTACCCGACGGAGGATGGCTGGGACGAGAATGACCGGACCGGCCTGTGCACGGTGGTACTCGTGGATCAGAATCTCGACATCAGGCCATCGCTCGGTTCGGCCCGCGGGTGGGGTGAGAGGGCTGCGTAGCTGTTGACCCGTTGGGCACCATGCCGGTGCGTCGGGACCATCGGGCGGCGCGCCGACGCGTCGGCGGCACTGAACGACCGGGGTGCGTCCACGCCGTCGGATCCAGTCTGACTGGCTGCGTCAGATGGTGTCGGCTTCGTCGGATCCGTCCGGCTCCTCGATCACTTCCCACACTTCGAGGTCTTCCGGTTCAACCGCCGTCACGGTCTCCTCGGGATCTTGGAACTCGGCTGCGTCGGCTGCGTCGGCTGGTTGTTCGTCGTCGCCCTTGAAGGAATCTCGCGCTTTTTCCACGCCCTGATCAATCGCCTCTGACGCACTATCTACGGCGGCCTTCGTCTTCTGCCAGGCATCCTTGCGGGCATCGGCCGTGCCTTCCCAGGCTTCACCGGCCGCCTTGGTCGCTTTGTCCACGGTTTCGGAAATCGAATCCATCCAACTCTTCTTGTCAGCCATGCTCGGACCTCCTGCTTCTCTCGGGAAGCATGTGCGGCACCCAATCTACGATACTCCCGGCGATCGCCCCGGGGTGCTGTCAGCACGATGTCTACCATTCCGGCCCTGCGATTCGCCCAAGGAGGACTGGCCGTTTTGGTGACCGACCTAGGAGCTATCGATCGTTCCGAGGTTCTCGCGCTTGAGGGCGTGTCGGTCGTGCGGGATGGTCGACTTCTGCTGGCCGGCGTTGACTGGCACGTTCATCGCCACGAACGGTGGGTGCTGCTCGGGCCAAACGGCGCAGGCAAGACCACCATGCTCCAGGTGGCGTCGACGTACCTCGGCCCAACGCACGGCACCGTGCGGCTCCTGGGTGAGACCCACGGGAAGGTCGATGTTCGAACCCTGCGAGAACGAGTCGGCTACGTCGGATCCGGACCGGCGAAGATGATCCGCGACCGCCTCCCTGCCATCGACATCGTCGTCACGGGGAAACACGCATCGTTCGTCGATACCCGCTGGCACGACTACAGCGACGCAGACTGGGAGTTCGCGCATCGTCTCCTCGATCGTTTCCAGGCTGACCACCTCGCCGACCGCAGCTACGGCACCCTCTCGACGGGCGAGAAGCAGCGCGTGTTCATCGCCCGAAGCCTGATGACGCGTCCTGAGGTTCTCCTCCTCGACGAGGCGATGACCGGCCTCGACCTCGGGGCGCGCGAACGGCTTGTTGCGTCCCTTGCCGATCTTGCAGCCGATCCCGAGAGTCCTGCGGCGGTGCTGGTTACGCACCACGTTGAGGAAATACCACCCGGGTTCGACCATATCGCACTGATGTCCCGGGGCCGAATCATCGCCAGCGGTCCGATCGAGGCCGTCCTGACCGGCGCATCACTCTCCGAGTGCTACGAGGAGGAGCTGCGGGTAGAGCGGATCGATCATCGGTATCGGACCTGGTTGGCGAGCTAGCACGTCGCGTACCCAGGGTTGTGGACGTCCTATTTGGCGTTGTCAGCCCGCGGAATGAGACTCGTTGCTGCGCCTCCGCGCGCCGGGGGCGGGAATGGCGTGGCGGAATCTGTGGTTGTCATCCTGGTGTTCCGAAGTCTCTTCCGTTACCCAGATCCGGTGAATGAGAACGCGGCCCGGCTTGTCGCCGCCGGCGTCGTGGTTCTTGCTTTTGCCTACCTCCTATCCGGAAGCTGGGTCGTGCTCGGATTCCTCACCTACGGATTCGTCGCTCGCGTTCTCACTGGGCCAACGCTGTCGCCGTTGGCCCAGATCGTCAACACGGTCCTTGTGCCACGGTTGTCGGTTCCGGCGAAGCTCGTTCCCGGACCGCCGAAACGCTTCGCTCAAGGGATTGGGGCGACGCTGGCAGTCGGAGCCCTGATCGCTCGCCTCGCCGGGCTCGAACCGATGGCCCTGATATTGGTGGCGCTGATCGGCGTCGCTGCAACCCTGGAATCGGTATTTGCGTTCTGCATCGGCTGTCGGATCTTCGCCGGCCTCATGGCTGTCGGCCTTGTACCGGCATCGGTGTGCGAAGCCTGCAACAACCTGTCGATCGCCGGAAGAGACGAACACCCCAGCGCCGACTCGTCGATCAGCCAGCAAAACGCGTACCCAGGGTTGTAGACGTCCTATTTGGCGTCTCCAGCCCGCGGAATGGACTTCGCAGCGGCGCCGCGGCTTCAAACGTGAACGCGCGCCGTTCGTAGAATTTCGCGTTCGTGGGTGCCCGACCGCAACGAACCGCCCGAAGTAGCCCCAGAGTCTGCCTGGTAGCTTGCCGACGACGGCGCTCCTCTCGAGTCCGTCGATCGGGTGCGATCGCCGAGACACCGGCGACGCCCTGGATTCTGGTGCGTTGCAATCAGGGTTGGGTCGAGCCACCGCTGCTGCCTTAGAACCACGTGGACGGGGCGGATCCGATCGGGGCGATGATGGACGATTGGTACCAGGCATTGGACCGCTGACTCGGACCTTGGCATCGGCAGGGGTGATCGCGCAGCCGCCGGGTCTTGTCCCAGATATTGGATGGGCTCGATATCGCGAATCGGTCCTCGACCGTTTAGGCTGGGTATGAACAAATCGGCTTGACCGGTTTGAGGAGGACATCCCCTATTCATGGAGGAACCAATGAGAAGAGCGAAGTGGCTTCTGCTGCTTGTGGTCTTTGCCATGGTCATAGCTGCTTGTAGCGATGACGACTCCGGCGACACCACGACTACGGCCGCCGCCGCAGGCGGCGACGAGGCAACCACGACTACGGCCGCCGCCGCAGGCGGCGACGAGGCAACCACGACTACGGCCGCCGCCGCCGACATGGTCGACGTGGCAGGTACCGAGTTCACCCTGCTTGGTCTGCCGGTCGGCGATGAGGGCAAGGCGATGGTGGGCTTCCTCGACGCGTACAACGCCGAGAAGGACACAAACATCACCTTCACCGGATCGGACGACATGGAGTCGCAGCTGCGCATCCGTGTCGAGGGCGGCGATCCGCCGGACATGGCGGCGTTGGCCCAGCCGGGATCGATCTGCCCGTACGCCGAAGCGGGTGAGCTGACGTCCCTCGAGGACATGGGCTTCGACATCGCCCAGTTGGAAGATCAGTTCGGGAAGTTCTGGGTGGACCTTGGTGTGTGTGCCGACGGCAACCACTACGGCGTCCCGTGGTTCCCCAACTTCAAGTCGATCGTGTTCTACCACGAGCCCACCTTCGTGGCGCAGGGTTATGAGATCCCGGAGACCTGGGATGAGATGATGGCCCTCTCACAGCAGATGGTGGATGATGGCTTCACGCCGTGGTGCTTCGGCTTCGAGAGCGGCGGTGCCACCGGTTGGGCCGGCACCGACTGGCTCGAGGACATCATTGCTCGCCAGTCGGGCGGGGACGTCTACGCCCAGTGGTTCAAGCATGAGATACCGTTCAATGATCCCGCCGTGGTCGCGGCGTTCGACAAGTTCGGTGAGCTCATCTTCAGCGAGGGCTTCGTCCTCGGTGGTGCTGAGAACATCGCCGGCGTAGCCGTCACCGACTCGCCGGGACCGCTGTTCAACGATCCCCCGGGCTGCCTGATGCTCAAGCAAGGCTCGTTCGCCCGGAACTGGATGGTGGATCTGACGGGCTACACGCCGGAGAAAGCGGCGGAACTCAAGGTGTTCCCCTTCCCGACCATCGACGGCAACGCAGGCGCGATGGGCGGTGGTGACACCCTGATCGTCTTCAACGGCACCCCGGAGAACGCCCAGCTCGTCAAGGACTGGATCTCGCCCGATTGGCAGTGCACCCTGGCCTCGTTCGACGGCGGTGGTGTGTCTCCCTACGGCGGCCACGGCGTCGAAGGCGTGGAACGGCTCCCGGCCAACCGGTTCACCGATCTCAACTGCTTGAACTCGGAAGAGAATCAGTTCATCGCCCAGGCCGTCTGGGACGCGATGGCGGCGAACGGCTTCGTGTTCGATGCCAGTGACCTGATGCCGCCGGCTGTCGGACAGGGCAGCTTCTGGACCGGCATGGTCGACTTCACCCGCGGCACCTCGTCGCAGGAGGTCGCGGACGCGGTCGAATCCAGCTGGCCCTAAGCAATAGACAGACAATCGACCACCACAATCGAAGGGGGCGGCCCGCTGGGGCCGCCCCCTTCATGACTAGAGTCTTACCGAGCAGGTTGGACCCGTGGAGGGAGATTCGATGACTACCCCGCCGCTTCTGGACCAAGAGTCGGATGTGCCGCAGTGGCCCGGCAAGGCCGCCCCCTTCATGACTAGAGTCTTACCGAGCAGGTTGGACCCGTGGAGGGAGATTCGATGACTACCCCGCTGCTTCCAGACCAAGAGTCGGATGTGCCGGAGAGGGGGCCGGAATTCGAGCAGCCCCAGGACAACAGTTTCGTTGTCTGGGTTCTGCGAATCCTCTCGGCGCTCGTCGTACCGCTGGTACTCATCGTGTTCTTCTTCTCCTTCCAGTTCCTGAAGGACGACGATGTCAACAAGATCGTCCAGGTCACCGTTGCCGTCATTGTCGGCGTCATTGGGGTGTGGGCTCTCTATTGGGGCATGGATCGGTTGGTCAACCTGCTTCCTGAGCGGCCGGCATCGGGTGTTCGCCCGTTCGTGTTCGTCGGCCCGGCGCTCGTCTTCCTCAGCTTCTATCTCGTGTACCCGGCGATCAACACGACGATCCTGGCGTTCCGGGATCGCAACGGCGAAGGTTTCGTCGGGTTCGACAACTTCGTGACGCTCTTCACCGAGAGCCAATACCTGACCGGGATCCGCAACAGCGTCGTCTGGGTCCTGGTGGTGCCGGCTGTGGCCGTTGTCTTCGGTCTCGGGTTCGCCACGCTCGCCGACAAGATGGGCAAGCGCGCCGAGTCGATCTCGAAGTCGCTCATCTTCCTGCCGATGGCGATCTCGTTCGTCGGAGCCAGCGTGGTGTGGCTCTTCGTGTACGGCTTCCGGCCGGAGGGCTTCGGGAACCAGATCGGCCTGCTCAACGGCATCATGGTGGGGCTGGGCCAAGATCCGGTCAACTGGCTCCAGCAGCAGCCCTGGAACAACTTCATGCTCATGGTGATCCTGGTCTGGCTGCAGGTCGGGTTCTCCATGGTGATCCTCTCCTCAGCCATCAAAGGGGTGCCCGACGTCCTGCTCGAGGCCGCTCGCATCGATGGAGCCAACGAGTGGCAGGTGTTTCGGAAGGTGACGTTCCCGACGATCTCTTCGACTGTTGTGGTGGTGTGGACCACGGTGCTGATCACCACCTGGAAAGTGTTCGACATCGTATGGGTGATGACCGGGGGCCGCGACGGCACGCAGGTTGTCGCACAACAGATGGTCCAGGAGTTCTTCACCAATCTGAACGATGGCTTGGGGGCGGCGTTGGCAGTGGTCCTGTTCATCGCCGTCATTCCGATCCTCGTCATCAACGTCCGACGGTTCCAGGCACAGGAGGCGCAGCGATGACCACGACGACAGAAACTCCAACGGTCACGGCTTCGCCCAAGCGGGAGGGTGGACGTTTCTCCAAGTGGCCGGTGTACCTCTCGGTCTGGATCATCGTGACGCTCTGGATCATTCCGGCCCTGGGGCTGTTTATCAACTCGCTCCGGGACCCCGGTCTCGTTCGGGAATCGGGGTGGTGGACCATCTTCGGTTCGATCTTGGATCCGGCGACCTGGACGCTGGAGAACTACCGGGTTGTGCTCCAAGAGGGGTTCGGCAACGCCTTCGCCAACACGCTGGCGGTGACGATTCCGGCGGTCGTGATCCCAATCACAATTGCCGCCTTCGCCGCCTACGCGTTTTCATGGATGACGTTTCCGGGGCGCAATCTGCTCTTCGTGATCGTCGTCGGCCTGATGGTGGTACCGCTGCAGATGGCGCTGATCCCGATCCTTCGGATCTACACCACCTTCGACGTCACCGGGACATTCCCGGCCGTTTGGCTGGCCCACGCCGGGTTCGGTCTTCCGCTGGCGATCTACCTCTTACGCAACTACATGGGTTCGTTGCCGGCGTCCATCATCGAGTCGGCCAAGATCGACGGTGCCAGCCACTGGGCCATCTTCGTCCGGTTGATCATTCCGCTCTCGGTGCCGGTCTTGGCTTCGTTCGCCATCTTCCAGTTCCTCTGGGTGTGGAACGACTACCTGGTAGCGCTGGTGTTCCTCGGAATCGATCCCAGCGTCCGGGTCCTCACCGTAGAGCTGGCCGATCTTGCAGGTCGTGGTGAAGGTGCCTTCAGCCTGCTTCCTGCGGCCGCCTTCGTGACGATGATCCTGCCCCTGGTGGTGTTCTTCTCGCTGCAGCGGTTCTTCGTCCGTGGCCTCACCGCCGGCTCCGTGAAGGGGTAGCCCTCGGCGAATACCGAACAGATGGCGCAAGAACAGGAGCGGCGGCGCAACTGGCTGGCGATCGCGTTGGGCACGATCGCGATGATGTTCAGCTACTTCCCCTACGCCGCGGCGTTTGCGACGCCGGAAGGCGAACCGACGCAAATCGATGCGGGGTTGTTGGGGATCGGCGTGGTCATGGCACCGTTTGTGTTCATGACCGTGGGGTTCGTATCCCGCAATGCACAGACTCCAAAACGAGTATTGCAGTCCATGGGGCTGCTCCTCGTTCTCGGACTCGCCCTGGGACTGCTCTCGCCGGTGGTGGGGGCGGCTGCCGGGTTTGGTGTCGGCGGCTCCCTCTGTCTCAACCAGTCAGATCTCGAGGGGGTGATGAAGTGGCGGCTGTGGGCAACGGGCTTCACGGTCGCGTACGTTCTTTTCTTGCTCGTCACTATCACACCGGCGGGCGTTTTCGCCGGGGGGCTGCTCCCGCTCCTCATGATCGGCTTCGCCGACGAATACACCGCCTGGCGCGCGGCACGGCCGGTGGAGGACTGACAGAGGTTGGTTGCATCGAGGGCTCCAAGGAAGGAGCTCGAGATGACCGCTTCGCGTACCGCGGGCCGGAGACGTCAAATAGGACGTGGCGAACCCCGGGTACGCGAGGTGCTCTCTCCCTCGCTCGCGAACTGGATGCGAGCGGCTTCGGAGATGAGGGGTGCAACGTAGTCCCGGAGCACCGCGACATGTACCGGATGGTCGCGATACGCGATGTAGCCGTCAGCGTCGTCCAGCACGGCGACCACTGCGAAATCCCACGCACCCTCAGCGATCCCTGCATCCGGTCCGAATCGGAACTTGCGGAGCACATCGATCTGACCAGGCAGTGTCGAGAGTGCGATCATGGCGGCATCTATCTGCTCGTCGGTGGTCTCGGGCTTGAATCGGAACAGAGCGACATGGCGAAGCATCGCGACAACTCCCGGGGCTTGGCGGATTGTGAACGGCGACATCGAATCTACCGCCTCCGCTCCTCGTTGGCGGCCGTGATGCGGCGAGGTTCGCGCCCTCGCAGCACAGGTTCGGCCGCACGACACCAATTCGCTGGAAGGAGGTCAGAGCAGGGCGGCCATCCGGTAGACCTGGCCGTCGGGCAGAATGGCTGATCGCGGAGACGTGGCCTCCACCACGAATCCGAGCCGCGCGTAGAGCTGCTGGGCACCGTGACTATCGACCGCCAGGTCGAGTGCAATCCGAGTGCATCCGGCCCCCCGCCCTCGGTCCTTTGCCTGACGGATCAGGGCAGAACCGACGCCGCCCCCGCGACTCTGCGCGTCAACCGCAACGGCCTGGACGTAGAAATCACCCTGGGGAACCGTTCAAACAGGAGCCCTTCTTCGAGCTCCGGCTTCGCCGGGCGGAGAGCGACTCGACTGTCTCCCATCCTGGAATCGTATCGGGCGAAACCCGCACGACCGCCGGACCGCCCGACCGCCGGACCGCCCGAACGTGCGACGCGCCGATCGGCCAGAATGGGACGGTGACGAACGGCTATCGCATTGTCATGACGCTTGCGTTCTATCCCCGCGGCGGGTCGGCTCAGGTCGTGCGCTATATGGCAGGCGCGCTCCAAACCCTCGGGAACGACATCACGGTGGCGTGTGGGTCGCTCGGACCTCCGGGCGTGAGGTCAAACGCCAGCACCTTTTTCGAAGGTCTTGATGTGCACGCGCTGGACTTCACCGAGGCGATCGAATGGTTCGATGAAGGCCGGGACCCTATGACGGCCCCCGTTCCGATCCACCCATCGTTCGAAGACCGCCCAGGAGTTCCGGATCGCGTGTTCGCCTCCGTCGATGATGACGCCTATTTGCTCCAGGTCGCAACCTGGCAGAAGTTGCTCGAGGACGTTGGACCGCCAGATGTCTATCACATCCACCATTTGACCCACGTCAACGATGCGATCGACCGGCTCGGCGCTCGGCCGACGATCGCTCACCTACATGGCACCGAACTCAAGATGCTGGAGCAGATTCGAGGCGGAGGGGCGGAGCGATGGGCGCACGCCGCGGCGTGGGAGCAACGCCTGGTCGCTGCCGCACATCGCGTCGATCGCGTCATCGTCATCTCGAAGACAGACCGGGACCTCGCGATCGAACTCCTCGAACTTGATCCGGCCCGGATTGACATTGTGCCGAATGGCGTCGACACCAGCTCGTTCGTGCCGCTCGGTCTAGCCGGGGGCCCGCGGCTCGATCACTGGCGTCGGTGGCTGGTCGAAGATCCGCAAGGTTGGGACGAGAGCGGATTACCGGGAACGATCCGGTACACCGACGACGACATCGACCGTTTCTTCATCGATGCGACGACCGGTGAGCTACGTCCCACCCTGTTGTACGTGGGTCGGTTCCTCGACTTCAAACGTGTGCCTCTTCTCATCCGCGCCTACGCCGAGGTTCGGGGCGCACTCGGGAACGAAGCGCCCCCGCTCGTCATCTGGGGCGGTTACCCGGGGGAGTGGGAGGGCGAGCATCCGCATTCCGTTGCTGCGGCGCTGGGTGTCGAAGGGGTGTTCTTCGTCGGTTGGCACGGGCACGACGAACTCGCGACCGGATTCAACTGCGCCGATGTGTTCGTCGCGCCTTCGGTTGAGGAGCCATTCGGGCAGGTCTATTTGGAGGCGATGGCGTGCGGCATGCCGGTGATCGCAACCACCACAGGCGGCCCTCCGTCGTTTGTGAACACAGATCGGGAACGGCTCAACGGCTGGCTCGTCGCACCCGACGACGTTGACGCGCTCGCACGTGCGATGATCGAGGCTTCGGCAGACATGTCGACTCGAACCGAACGCGGACGGAGCGCACGTCGTGCGGTGGTGGAGGGATTCGATTGGCTTCGGATCGCCGAGCGGGTCGATGGCATCTACCGCGAAATCCTGACCTAGCGCCCAAGGCATGTCGCCACGGCGTCCGACCACTCCTGCATCATGAGTTCGAAGTTGTCCTCCGCGTGGGCGTCGAGCGCGGAGGGGTCGTCGCTGAGGAGTGTCATGTCATAGGCCACGGTCACGGTGCTGTGTCCGCTGGCAGTGTCAGCGCACGCAACGCGAACGATGCCGGCATGGTGGCCCGGGGTGATGCGGGCGTAGGCTGCTTGTCCGCCATGGCGGTCGATCTCGAGTACGACCCATGTCGTCTCGACCCCACCTGAGTCAGTCACGAAGACGACTCCGGAATCCTCGCTTGGCTGTCCACCCGGGTACGTGGGATCCCACCCAGGAACCCACGCTCGTTCCCCCTCGGGGGTGAACAGGTCGATTGCGTCTGTGGCCGGCAGCGCAACCACGAAGTGGCC
>Ga0316193_10000364_pt1 | contig 27653 bp, 21 predicted proteins | sample MerIslsedime2_MG_FD_207735 | JGI IMG/M metagenome (GOLD analysis project Ga0316193, IMG submission 207735) | Coastal sediment microbial communities from Maine, United States - Merrow Island sediment 2 | ecosystem: Environmental > Aquatic > Marine > Coastal > Sediment | place: USA: Maine... | reverse complement strand
CCACGAAGAAACCACAAAGGGCCATTTCTTGCTCATCGCAAGGACTCAGGAGGGGGTTCGCGTTTCGGGTTGGAAGGGGTCCGGGTCAATATTGCGCTGCTTTGTGGCGCCCTCGTGGTTCTTCGTGCCCTTTGTGTTTCAAAACGCGAGCGTCGGTTGTCAAGAGGTAACGGAAATGGTGGGCTCTCCGGTCCACGTGCGATGGAATATGCTCCGGGTTGCGGGCAATCTGTGATGGTGTGATGGAGCTACTACCTAATACCTAATAGCTAATATCTAACGGCTTACGCCTCCGCGTACATCCCGTCAATCACATCCGCGAACCGCTCCATGGCGATATTTCGTTTGACCTTGAGCGTCGGGGTCAACATGCCGTTCTCGATGGAAAACTCCTCGAGCAGCCGGAATTTCTTGATGGTCTCAAACGAGGCGAAGTGGGTGTTCTTCTCCTCGACAACGCTCTGAATCAGCGCGTTGATACCGTCGCTCGCCAACAGCTCGTCAAGGCTGTCGCCGGCGATCCCATGCTCGGTAGCGAAGGCTCGGATGTTGTCCTGGTCGACCGTGATCAGCGCGGTGAGGTACTTGCGACGGTCCCCGATGACGCAGACCTGTGAGATATAGGGCGACGTCGCGATCAGACCCTCGATGGCGGACGGCGCCACGTTCTTGCCTCCGGCGGTGACGATGAGATCCTTCTTGCGCCCGGTGATCCTGAGAAAACCCTCGTCGTCGATTTCGCCCAGATCGCCGGTGTGCTGCCAGCCGTCCTCGGTGAGGGTTTCGGCGGTATCGGCCGGCATCTTGTAGTACTCGCGCATGATGTTACGGCCGCGGTAGAGCACCTCGCCGTCGTCCGCCGTCTTCTGCTCGATGCCGGGGCCGGTGGGGCCGACCCAGCCGAAGCGATAGTCGTCGTATCGGTTGAGGTTGGTGAATGAAGTGTTCTCGGTCATGCCGATTCCCTCGACGATCAGAACCCCGGCGGCGTGGAAGAACTTGCCGATTGAGGGGTCCAGGGGCGCGGCGCCGCTGATGCACCATCGGACCCGGCCGCCGAGGGCGGCCTGGACCTTGGAGAAAACCAGTTTGGTGGCAAGGGCGTACTGGAGCCGCGTCGCCAGCGGCACGGGCTCTTTGGCGAGGAGGTGGTCGCTGACCTTGTCGCCGACGGCGCACGCCCAGTTGAAGATCTTGAGGGCGGCCCCTCCCTTGGCCTGGGCGCCGGAGATGATCTTGGTGTGGACCTTCTCGTAGATCCGTGGAACGCTCGGGAACCAGTGGGGCCGAGCGATCTTGAAGTCTTCGGCGACGGTGTCGATGCCCCGGGCGAAGGTGGTTGTGCTGCCGGCGAAGAGGGCGGAGAAAACGCACGTCCGGGCGAAGATGTGGGCCAGAGGAAGAAAGAGGAAGGTGTGGTCCTCGTCCTCGATCTGGGTCGAACCGAAGACCGATTGGGCGGTGAAGGTGATGTTGTCGTGGGTCAGGACCGCGCCCTTGGGAATTCCGGTGGTCCCCGAGGTGTAGACAATGGCGGCCACGTCGGTGGGCTCGACATCGGCAATCCGGGCGTCCAGCGTGTTGTCCGCCACTTCGCGCCCGAGCTCGAGGAAATCCTCGTAGCTCATGACCCAGTCATCGCCAGGCGGTGGCGCTCCCTTGAAGAGAACCACCTTCCGGATCTCGGGAATCTCGGGCCGAATTTCCTGTAGTTTCGCCACCTGAGAAGGGTCCTCGGCGAAGGCGAGCACCGCGTCGGAATGCTTGACGATGTAGCCGATGTCCTTGGCCAGCAGCGAGTGGTAGATTCCGACCGTGCACGAGCCGATGGCGGCGAGGGCGACGTCGGTGAGCACCCACCGGTAGTTGGAGTAGCTGACGATGTTGGCCTTGTCGCCCTTGCCGAGTCCCAGGGCGATGAGACTCTTGCCGACCCGTCGGACCTCATCGGCAAACCCGGTCCAACTGACCGACTCCATGGAGCCATCGTCCAGAATGATGCGATAGGCGTCCCGTTCGGGAAACCGATCAACCGTGAACGAGAGCATGTCGTGGACGTTCTTGAAATCCCTGAATTCCATGAGTTTTTCCCCTCACCAAGTGCAGATCGCACCGCTGCCCAACATGTCGATCATCAATCCAAAAATGCCGTCGCCGAGTGTAGCAGTGCCGGTGGCAAAGGTATTAGGTATTAGGTATTAGGTTTTAGCTCCATCGCATTCGTTGCATGAAGGATCGCAGATCACGCAGATAGACGTGGATGTAATCGCAGATTGATCGGAGCGTTCCGGCACACCACATCGACGCTGAGGCTGGGAGCCATCATATGAAACACGAGGGACACGAGGAACCACAAAGGGCCCACAACGCGTCGCAATATTGACCCGGGCTCCCGCCTAACCGGACCGCGAAACCACATCCGGAACCTTGCGATGAGCCAACAAGACGTCCTTTGTGGTTCCTTTGTGGCTCTTTGTGATCTTCGTGTTTCAAACTCAAGCGTGGACGTCTGCACCGCAGTCCGGTAGTCGAACCCGGACGCGGCCTCAAACCCAGCGGTAGACGACGGAGTTGATGTTCATTCCCGCGCCCACCGACGCGAAGACCACGATGTCGCCCTCCTCGAGCTCGTGACCGTCCATCTCGCCTTTGCACAAGAGATCGAGCAGGGTCGGGACCGTGGCGACCGATGAGTTGCCGAGCCATGAGATCGACATGGGCATGACGGCGGCGGTGTCGGGTTCGCCCGCGTCATAGAGGCGGAAGAGCCGGGTCAGAATCGCCTCGTCCATCTTGGCGTTGGCCTGGTGCAGAAACACCTTCTTCACGTCCGACAGCTCGAGACCGGCGCGTTCCAGGCTCTGTCTGACAACACCGGGGACGTTGGTCAGAGCGTAGTTGTAGAGCTTGCGCCCGTACATCTTGAGAAAGAGCCGGTTGTCTTCGAAGTCGGGGTTGTAGCTTTCGCCCATCCACAGCAGCTTGGCGTGGTCGATGGTGTCCGATCGTGCCGCGTGAGCGAGGACGCCGATGGGGCTCTCTTCCTCGCGAGCTTCGACCACGGTTGCGCCGGCGCCGTCGGAATAGATCATGCTGTCGCGGTCGTGCGGGTCCGAAACCCGAGAAAGCGTCTCGGCGCCGATGACCAGCGCGCGCGAAGCGTCGCCGGAACGGAGGAAGTAGTCGGTGTGGATCAGGCCCTGGACCCAGCCCGGACAGCCGAAGGGCAAGTCGTAGGCGATGCAGGCCGGGTTGGCGATGGCGAGATTCTGTTTGACCCGAGCGGCCAGCGAAGGCACGAAGTCCGACCGTCGGTTGTCGGCGAGGATGTCGCCGAAGTTGTGGGCCACGATCACGTAGTCGAGACTCTCGGGATCGATGCCGGCGTCCTTGACGGCGTTCGCCCCGGCCTGAGTCCCGAGGTCCGACGCCATGACGTTGTCGTCGGCGTATCGACGTTCGCCGATGTCGGTGATCTGGCGGAACTTGTCGATGACCTTTTCGTTGGTCCCGGGCTCGACGGGCTGACCGTAGTCCATGAAGAACTCGTTGTCGAGGAAGTCGCTGTTGGGAACGACCTTGGGTGGGATCGAGCTGCCGGTTCCGATGATGACGGTGTGACGTTTGCTGGGCGCCATAGTCGAGCGAGCCTACACGAGATCCTGTCGAGGTCAAGGTCTGATGCGGCAGTGGGTTCCGGGGAAACTCGAGAAAGCGCCGACAGGTGTTGCATCTTTTGGATGACCGATATCGCAGCAAGGGATGAGAATCAGGCGCGTGTTCCCACCGCACTCCGGGCGACGAGGTAAACCCTCGCTCGAGACGGGCGAAGCAACGCTCGAGAGGCCAGCGACCACCGGAGTCCGGTTCGGATGATCCGGAGACGATCAGGATGGTGGCCGGCTGCGTACCGGAGGAGGTTGGTGGTAAAGGTGGTGAGAAAGGCGGCCTCGTCGAGATCCTGCAGGCTCGACCCGCCCTGGTGGCGGACCCGCACGTCGGGAACCACCACAAAGCCCTCGTCGGCGGTGAAACCGGGTTCGCCGAGGTGGGTGATCAGCCGGGCGCAGAAATCGACGTCTTCCCACCACGCCGGGGCGTAGGTCTCGTCAAGGCCGCCAAGGGCCCGCCAGACATCGCGCCGGACCAGCCACGCCGCCGCCGCCGGTTGTTCCACAGGGGTGGCCTCCATGGGCGGCATCGCAAATGCCGGTGCTCCGGACCGACCGGTAGCCAGACGGGCGACGGTGGGCAGACGGCGCAGTTGCCACCGGTGTTGCGCGGAGCCGTCAGGGTTGACGAGGAGAGGCACCACCCCGGCGGCGCGCGGCCGTTCCTCGAGTGCCGCAGCCAGGGTCGCGACAACGTCTTCCTCGAGCTCGGTGTCGGGGTTGAGGAGGAAAAGAAGGTCTTCGGTGGATCTCGCGGCACCCACGTTCGCGGCATGGGCGAAAGAACGATTCTCGGAGAGGGCCACGACCTCGATCTCGGGGAATGCGGCGGCGAGCCGCTCAGCGCCGCCGTCGCCCGACCCCGAGTCCACCAACACGATTCGGCTGAGGCGATCACCGGTCTGCGTGAAGAGCGATTGGAGGCAGCGGTCGATCTCGTCACCGCCGCGCCAGCGCACCACCACCGCCGCAACGTTCACCCTCGGTGCCCCAACCTACCCAGGCCCGTGAGGATCGTTGCCGCCCGGAAGAGGGAGGGCGCGAGCGCACCGCGCGGCACGGTTGCGAGGGTTGGGAGGGCCTTGACCAGCGGTTCGGCAACCCGGGACCAACGCCAGTTGTCGCGGTGGCTTCGGATCGCCGTTCGTCGTCTCGCCTGCTCTTCGGGCTCGAGGAGCAGTTGCAGGGCGTCGCTGACCTCCTTCGGATTTCCGGGTTGCACCACCTTACCCCATCCGAGCGCACCGGCCAGGCGAGCAACCTCACCGCCGGCGGACAGCAGCATGGGCGTGGCCGACCAGATGGCGTCCATGGCGCGGGTCCGGAACGAGAGCTCCGCCTCGGGGCTCGGTTGATGGAGGAATGCCATGACCGCCGCTCGGTTGAGAATCAAATGGCGCTCGTTGTAGGGCGCCCAGTGCTCCAGCGGAACCACGTCCGGCGCCGACAGCGCATAGCGTGCCGCCATCCGGTTGAGATCGTTTGCGGTGAACTGGGCGAGTGCGCCCCCGGGGCGGGTCGCGGTTGGGACGACGATGCTCACCGGGACCCGCCCGAGCCGGGCGCGCGCGGCGAGGAGGGTGTCGAGATCGAGCCACGGCCAGACGCCGCCCCACCACAGCACCACGGACCAGTCCCGGGGAACGCCGATGACATCGGCCGACTCCTCCGGGGGATCGTGCTCCTGGATCCCGAAAGGGACTTCGAGGATCGGGACCTCGGGCCGGCGGTGGAGAACGGTGCGCCACAAATCGTGCTGCGCGGCGCCGGTGGCGAGGACGGCATGGGCGCGGGCCGCGACCACCGGCAACCGGGCCGCCGCGGTCCGGCGGCGCCGTCGAACCATCGGTGTGGACGGCATGGCCTCCAGTTCGGCGAGCAGCGGTGTCGCGCCGTCGATCACCAGCAGGTGATTTCCGGTAAATGCCGGGAGGTGGAGGCTCCACGGTGGCGCGACCACCGCCTCTGCCCAGCTCCACTGAGGCGACTCGACAAGCTCGACGGGGGAATCGTGCGGTTCGGACGATCCTGGCGCCGCCGTGAGTCGAACTTCGTGCCCCGCGCCGGCGAGGGCGTTGGCCAGCTCCCAGGCCCGAAGGGCCGATCCGGCCATGGACGGTCCAAGTTGGTCATCCGTAAGAACGAGGACTCTCATCACTCAACCTCCGGCAATGAGTCGAGTCGTGGGCCGGAGCTCGGTCGTCCGAGACTGCGGACCACGATCCAGGGAATACAGGCCAGCGCCGCCGCCGCTGTCGGCAGCGCCCTGGGGTTGTCGATGGCGAGGGTGTGAACGGCGCGGATCTCGCCGCGGAGAAGGGTGGGGAGTGCGGCAAAGAGAGCCGCCGCGGTGAGGTTGCCCGCGAGGGCCCGCCAGCGGTTGGTGAGCAACCACCACGGATGGCGCCAGCCCAGTCGACGGCCCGTGGCGGAGCCGACGTGGCTCGCCCAGGCGCCGGGCACCCACGCGGCCTTCCAGCCGAGGCGCCTCATTCTGAGGCCGAGGTCCAGGTCTTCGTAGTAGCTGCCGAAACCTTGGTCGAAGATGGAGCCATCGGCGAGTGCCGTTTCCCGAAGGGCGCGGGCCCGATAGAGCGAGGCGGTCCCCGAGACCGCAACAAGGGGTCGCGGCCCGGGCGGTTCGGGTGCAGGTGTTGCGCCGCGGTCGACCTGGGCCGGGAGGCCGGTCTCATCGAGGGTGATTCCGCGGCCGTCGATGACGGCTCCGACGGAATCGGTCACCGTGCCCTGCACCGCGGCGAGTTTCGGGTCGGCGTCGAGGGCCGATTCGAGGGGCGCCAACCAGCCGGGAGCGGGAACTGCGTCATCGTTGAGCAGAGCCACCCGCTTGATCTCATCCCCGAGGTGGGCGATGCCGGCATTGACGGCGGTGGCGAAACCGAGGCGATGGTCGAACTCGACATATTCCTCGTTCGCGGCCGATCGCGCCGGTAGAGCTGCACTCCCCGAGACCACCACCACCGTTCGTCGTGGAGTCGGATCGAGGCGGGCCACCCCTTCGAGGCAGCGAGTCAAATGACGGTTGCCGAGGGAAGGGATCACGATCCCCGTCATCGCCCCGAATCCCGGGTGATGAAAGGTGGATCTGAGTTGATGGTCGTCATCGGTCCCAAGTATAGCCAGGGCGCGCCGGGACTTCTCATCAGGTTTTGTTCGAGGACTCGGCCAGGAGCCTGTAGTGGAGAAAGTTGGTGGCGCCTTGAGGGTGTCGTTTGGCCCATTTCCCGGCGTGTTTTTGGCCCACACCACCGGTTTGAACCTGCAAATCCGCCGAAAAATGACTTCAAACGAACCTCCGAAATCCATCCACCATTCTTGCGATACAGGCTCCTGGCGCCGTGCCTTCTGCGCTCGGCGCGCATACAATGACGTCGTGCGACTGGCCATCGATGCTCGCAAGCTGACCGATTTCGGGATCGGATCCTACCTCTGTTCCCTGCTCAGGGGGTTGGAAGAGCGGCGTGATGTGGAGCTCAAGGTGGTGGCTCGTCCCGGTCACGAGGGGCGGGTGCGCGAACTCGCTCCCTCGGCCAAGGTTCTCACCGTCTCGGCGAGGGGCTACTCCGTAGCCGAGCACGTGCAGGTGCCGGCGACTCTCTGGAGGGAGGGGGTTGATGTGGTGCACATCCCGCACTACGTGGTCCCCGCTCTCTTGCCGCGGCCCATCGTGACCACGGTCCACGACGTCATTCAACTCTATTACCCGCCGGAAGAGCGCGCCGGTCTGGCCCTCTTCTACCTTCGGGTCGTCCTTCGCTCGGCGCTCAGGCGATCGAGGGTGGTGATCACCGTTTCGAGGACCTCGAGGCGCGATCTCATCAATCTCTTCTCGGCCGACCCGGGACGGCTTGTGGTGATCCCCAACGGTGTCGATCCCGAGCTCGCGGCTCGGCCCAGTTCGTCCGAGGTCGAGGCCCTCAAGGAGTTCTATGGTCTTCAGGCGCCTCTCGTGCTTGTGGTGGCCAACAACAAACCGCACAAGAACCTCGATGTTGTGCTGCGGGCCTACCATTTGGCGGTGCGGCGCCACCGGGTTCCCGGACAGCTGGTTTTTGTCGGTGGTGTGGAGCCGTCGAGCCGACTCGCCGATCGCGCCGCCCGTCTCGGTCTGACCGACCGGGTCCGTTTTCTGGGGCGGGTGCCGCAGAGTCACCTGCGGGCGTTGTACCATGTGGCTGCGGAGCTGTTGCACATCTCGTTGTACGAGGGGTTCGGCTTGCCCATCCTCGAGGCCATGGGAGCCGGACTTCCGGTGGTGACTTCGAATGTGGGAGCCATGCGGGAGCTGGGTGAGGACGCGGCGCGGTTGGTCAACCCTCTCGACGTGGATGAGGTTGCGAGTGCGGTGGAGAAGGTGCTGGTGGACGATCCCCTGCGTCAACGGATGGTGGAGGCCGGTCGTCGGCGAGCCGAACGGTTGACGTGGGAGCGAACGGTGGACAAGACCATCGAAGCCTATCGACGGGCGTTGGGGGAGGACTGAGGTGCGGGTCGCCCTGGTTCACGACTGGCTGACTGGAATGCGCGGCGGGGAGTGGGTGCTCTATGAGATCGCCAAGCTCTTTCCCGATGCGCCCATATACACATTGGTTCACCGCAAGGACTCGGTCATGCCTGCCCTCGAGGAGCGACGGATTCACACTTCCTGGCTTCAGGCGCCGTCGTTTGGTGGCAGGACGTGGCGGTACCTGCTCCCACTGATGCCCGCGGCCATGGAGAGCTTCACCTTCCCGGACGCCGATCTCGTGATCTCCACGAGCCACTGTGTCGCCAAGGGAGTGATCCCGCCGCCGGGCGCCTTCCACCTCAGCTACGTCCACACTCCCATGCGCTACGCATGGGACCAGCGTTCCCTGTACACCGCCCGGATCCCATCACTGCTCCAACCGGTGGTCGAAAGCCGGTTGGCCAAACTGCGCCAGTGGGACATGGTGTCCTCGGCCCGAGTCGACCGGCTCGTCGCCAACTCGCGACTCGTCGCCTGGCGCATCAAACACTACTGGAACCGGCAGGCCGAGGTGATTCCTCCGCCAGTGGCCACCGAGTACTTCACTCCGGGCGGGGAGCGCGGCAACAACCTGTTGACGGTGGCCGCCCTTGTTCCGTACAAGAGGGTGGAGGTCGCGATCGAGGTGGCAAAAAGGCTGGGACGACCGCTGGAGATTGTCGGCACCGGGCCGCGCATGGCGCAGCTCAAACGCCTGGCGGGCCCCGATGTCCGGTTCCTCGGCTGGCTCGATCGGACCGAGCTTCGCGAAGTCTATCAACGGGCCGCGGCGGTGCTGGTGCCGAACATCGAGGACTTCGGGATGGTGACGGTCGAAGCCCTCGCCTGCGGCACACCGGTGGCCGGGCTGACGGCTTCGGGAACCGCCGATGTGGTGCGCTCCGGCATCGAAGGTGAGCTCGCGGAGGAGTCGGGGTTGGAGGCGCTGGTGGAAGCCACCGCCCGAACCCTCGACCGCGAGTGGGACCCGGAGGTGCTGAGGCAGCGGGCCCAGTTTTTCTCCCGCGAGCAGTTCAACGTTCGATTTGCCTTTCTGCTCGACCGATTGGGCTTTGGTAGGGCGTTGGCATGATCGAACGGCGCCGGCAGATCCAGGTGGTGCTCCAGCTCGTGGGCGATATCCTCGCCACGGCGGTCGCGATTCTCGTGGCCTACTGGCTTCGCTTCGAGGTCCAGGTTCACCCGGTCACAAAGGGCACCCCGCCGCTGGACATGTACCTGCGGTTGATTCCGGTGACGGCGCTCATGTGGCCGACGGTCTTCTACTTTCAGGGTCTCTATCAGAGGCGCCGGCTGCGGTCGCGCTTCGACGAGCTGTTGCGCGTTGTCCTCGCCGTGATGCTGGCCACCATCATGTTGACGGCCTTCCTCACCTTCTATCGGCCGTCGGACTTCACCTACTCCCGGCTCTTCCTGCCGATTTTCGCCGGTATCGACGCTCTTCTGGTGGCCCTCTCTCGTTGGATGATCTCCGATGTTCTACGCCGGATCCGACGCTCCGGCGGCAACCTTCAGATGGTGCTGGTGGTCGGTGCGGGTGAGCTCGGCAAGCGGCTTGTCGAGAGCCTTCAAGCTCACCGCGAGTACGGCTTTTCAATCGTCGGCTATCTCGACGACGACCCCGGCAAGCAGAAAAGGAAGATCCAGGGAGTGCCGGTGCTCGGCACCACCCAGGATCTGGAGGCCATCGCCGCCCGACGCCGCATCGATCAGGTGATGATCGCCCTGCCCATGGCTGCCCACCACCGCATCGTCCAGCTGATCCGGCGGTGCGGTCAGCTGCTGGTCGAGATCAAGGTCGTGCCCGATCTTCTCCAGTACTACGTGGTCCGTGCCGGGACCGAGGAGCTGGATGGCCTGCCCATCATCAATCTGACCCAGATTCCTCTCGAAGGGTGGAATCAGATCGTCAAACGGGTCTTCGATGTGATCGGTGCCACCGCCATGCTCCTGGCCGTGGGCTGGCTCTTCCCCATCATCGCCTGGCTGATCAAACACGAAGATGCGGGGCCTGCCCTGTACTCACAGGTCCGCATGGGGCTCGACGGCCGGTCGTTCAAGCTCTACAAGTTCCGCTCCATGCGAATCGACGACGACACCAACGGCCAGGGAAAGTGGACCCGGACGGATGATCCGCGGGTGACCAGGGTCGGCGCGTTCCTGAGACGCTACAACCTCGACGAGCTGCCCCAGCTTTTCAACATCATCAAGGGGGACATGTCCCTCGTGGGCCCGCGACCGGAACAGCCCGAGTTCGTCGATCGCTTCAAGAGCCGTTATCCCGAGTATCAGGCCCGCCACCGGGTTCGATCAGGCCTTACCGGGTGGGCGCAGGTCAATGGGCTCAGGGGCGACACCTCGATTCGCCAACGGGTGGTTCACGATCTCTACTACATCGAGAACTGGAGCCTCGCCCTCGACCTCAAGATCCTCTGGAGAACCCTTCGCCTCGCCTTCCTGGAAGCCCGCGGTTAACGGCCCTTTGGGCCGTGCGGGCCTGATACTCGATACTCGATCCATCGCATTTCGATTGCCAGGTCCGTAGGTTTAGATATTTGATTTGTTTGAAACTCCAGTATAGGAATGGAAATGCACGGGGCTCCATTGGGTTCCGGACGAAGCCTTACTCAATCACACGCCACACCTGTGGACTCGATGACATCTGCGCACGAGGTTGAAACACAGAGAACACGAAGATCCACAAAGACACCACAAAGGCCGGTTCTTGAATCATCGCAAGGTCTGATGTGTCTTCGAGGTCAGGGGGATTCCGGGTCAATTAATGCGATGCTCCGTGGTTCCTTCGTGGTTCTCAGTGTCCTTAGTGTTTCAAAACCCGACCGCTACGGCTGACGCCTCGCCACCGCAGGCTGGGATTCGCACAGGGTTCAATTGAATTGCGGGTGAAGCCTGCGATGTGCTCATTGCGCCTTCGCGGTTCTACTCCTCCTCGAGCCAATCCGGCGTTCTTTTCTCCTCGAGGAAGGTCTTCACCCCGCGCTTGCACTCCGGATGAAGCCGGTGCGATGCGTTGACCTCGGCGGCTTGGGCGAGGGCTTCGCGCCATCCCATTCCGACGGTCTCGTTGAGCAGTTTCTTGGTGGTGGCGATGGCGGCGGCGGAGCCCTTCCTCGCCATGGAGACGGCGAGATCGTGCGCGCGGTCGAGGGCATTCCCCGCATCGACGAGGTGATCGACGAGACCGAGCTCCATCGCCCGCTCACCGCTGATCCGCTCCGGATCGAGGAGCAGTCTGCGGGCGACCTGGCCGGCCACCCTCCGAGTGAGAAAGGTCAGCACCAGCGCCGGGACATAGCCGATGGTGACCTCGGTGTAGGCGAAGACCGAACTCGGCTCGGCTACCACCAGATCGCAGGCCGTGGCGAGTCCGCAGCCGCCGCCGATGGCGGCGCCGTGGACGGCGGCAATGGTGAGCTTCGGATGGCCGAGAAGGACCTCGAAGAGTTCCCGCAACGATTCGGAATCCCGGCGAAGACTGTCGGAGTGGCTTCCGGTGGCGACCTGTTGCAGCGCGGAAAGATCGGCGCCGGCGGAGAAATGGCGACCCGCTCCCGTGAGGATCACCGCCCGAACCTCGGGTGCGTCCGCCGCCGAACGAAGCGCCTCGGTGAGCGCGATGACGAGTTCCCAGGACAGCGGATTGGCGCGCTCGGGGTCGTTCAGGGTCAGGAGCCGGACGGGACCGTCTTCGTCGATCAGAACCGGGTTGTTCATGGCCGTCATCGTAACACCAAACACCGGCCGGACTCCGGCCGCCCCCTCTGGTGTAAGATGCCCCACCATGTTCGAGTCCATCACGTCGACGACGCGTTTTCTGGGGCACGTGGGGCGAGATCTGCTCGGGACCTTTCGGGCGCGCGTGCGCCGGATCTATGACTGGGTCGTCTATGGCGTCGACGAAGTGGTTGTGGGTGTCGACGTCTTTCCCTTTGCCGAAACGATGACCGGTGTGGGATGGTACGAGTGGAACCTGCTGGTCGCTCTCGACCGGCGTGACGACGGGCTGCGCTACAACCTCTACGCCCACACCTTCCTCGCACCGGGAGAGCAGCCGCCGCCGGTTCCAGGTGTCCGAAAGATGCGTCTTCGCACCCATCAGATTCCAGATCGTTTCCTCCTTCCCATCCGGCCCTCGCTGTGGCTCCTTCGACACCTGGTCGAACCCGTACTCTGCCTGCTCGACGGCAACGACGTGATCTTTGCCCCGAACTTCATGCCGCCGCGGCGGCAGCGCTTCTTCGGTCGGCGAATGGTCGTCACGGTGCATGATCTGGCCTTCGCCGTCATGCCCGAGATGGTGGCGCCGGAGACCCTTGCCCACCTCCGGTCGAGGTTTCCGAAAACCCTTCGCCGCGCCGACCGGATCATCGCGGTCTCTCAGGCGACGGCCCGCGATCTGGTCGAGTTCTGTGACGTCGATCGGAGACGGATCCACACCATTCACGAGGGGCTCGATCCTCATTTTGCGGCGGTCGCCGGTGAAACGACACCGGATGCCTCGCTGCCGGAAAACTACCTGCTCTTCGTGTCGACCATCGAGCCGCGGAAGAACGTGATCGGAGTCCTGCGGGCGTTCGCTCTCCTCGCCGAGTGGGGCTATCCCGGCAAGCTGGTGATCGCAGGTCGGTGGGGCTGGCGCACCGACAAGATCCGAGCCGAGCTCGAGGCCTCGCCGGTTCGGGATCGAATTGTTCACCTCGACTACGTCGACCGTGCGCGGATGACCTCGGTCTACGGTCAGGCGCGGGCCCTGCTCTTCCCATCGTGGCTCGAGGGCTTCGGGCTGCCGATCCTCGAGAGCATGGCCTGCGGCACACCGGTCGTGACATCGGGCCGTTCGGCCATGCCCGAGGTGGCCGGCCCGGCCGGGGTCTATATCGACCCCGAGAGCGCCCACGGAATCGCCACCGGGGCCGCATCGCTGCTCGAGGATGCCGAACACCACACGCGGCTTCGAGCCCTCGGTCGGGAGCGCGCACGGCGGTTCTCATGGGACCTGGCGGGGGAGGCCACCGCGGGCGTCTTCCGACGAGCCGCGGGGCGAAGGGTGAACGGGCCGGATGAATATCGCGTGTGACGCCCGGGCGCTTGTCGGGCCGCGGACGGGCGTCGGCACCTGGACCGAGCGGGTCATGGGTGGTCTGTCCCGGCACGGCGTCGGCACGGTCCACCTTGCGGCCTCCAAACCAATCCAGCTCGGAGAGGATGAACAGCACCCCGATCTGAAGATTGTTCCGGCGCCCCGTCGGGCCTCCGTCGGACCGGTGTGGCTCAACACGACCGTGCCGCGGCAGCTGCGGGCCATGGGCGCCGATGTCTGGATCGGATCGCTGGCGATCCTGCCTTTGCGGTGCCCGGTGCCCGCGGTCGCCATGGTCCACGATCTGACTCCGCGGACCCACCCGGCGCGCCACACCCTCGCCAATCGAATGATCTTCAGGATCTTTCTCGAGCGATCTCTACGGTCGGCCCACACTGTGGTCGCCGGCACCGTCGCCACCGAGGGGGAGGTTTTGAGAGCCTTTCCCTGGGTCTTGCCCAAACTCGAACGCATCGGTTACGGCGTTGAGGATTGGTATTCGCCCGCTCCGGAGGGTGACGATGGGGGATCGGTTCCCGAGCAATGTTCGCGAGGTCGGCCCTATGTGCTCCACCTGGGCACCATCGAGCCGCGGAAGGGGATCTCGGATCTCGTCGCGGCGTGGGAACGGCTGCAGGATCTCGTTCCCGACGCCCCCGACCTCGTCATCGCCGGCAAACCCGGGTGGCAGACCGAACCCATCCTCGACCGCATCCGATCGTCGGAGATGGCCGATCGGATCCACCTGCCGGGCTATGTCAGCCGTGAGGATGCCCGCGAGTTGCTGCGCCACGCCGCGGTCTTCGCGCTGGCGTCGGAGGTCGAGGGATTCGGCTTGCCGCTGGCCGAGGCCATCAGCTGCGGCGCGCCGTCGGTGGCCACGGACATCCCGGCCCTGCGCGAAGCCGGCGGCGAAGCGGCGCTCTTCTGTCCGCCGAACAACCCGCAGGCGCTCGCAGAAGCCCTCGCCGAGGCGCTGAAGCCCGAGACTTCCGCGGGTCTCCGAGAGCGAGCTCTCGAACGAGCGCCCAAGGTCCGCTGGGAACCGGTGGTCGATGCCTGGGCGGATTTACTCAGGCGGATCGTCGCCAATTAGCGCGCCCGCCTGAAGCCGACTCTCTCACCGCGAAAAGCCGGATCCTCCGTTGCGATGGGATCTGTGTCCATCTGTGTGATCTGTGGACGCCCGCTACGATGACTTCGCGACTTTGCATTAATTCGGCCCCAACGCGGCTACCGCGCATCCAGATCTGCGGGCGTGAATCGCGTCACGCGGAGCGTCGGCGCCGGCCCGCGGATGGCGACCGTGCAGACGGCCCCCGGCACTTCGCCCTCGATGAGCGTCCACCGGGCGGCCTCGGCCCGATCGCCGGCAATGGAGATCAGGCGTGGAGGGCTCATCGGATCCGGTTCGGTCTTGACCTCGCGCAGCGACATCCCCACTCCGAGACCAGTGGCCTTGAGGTAGGCCTCCTTCTGGGTCCAGATTCGGAGGAACGCGCGGTCCCTTGGAGCGCCGCCGAGCGTGTTGATCATCGACTGCTCGTCCGGGCTGAAGAAGCGTCGCGCCATACGCTCGGCATTGGACACCTCGCGAAGACTTTCAACATCGACGCCGACATCGACCGACGCGATGGCCAGCACCACGACATTTCCGGAATGCGAGAGGTTGAACTGCGGGCCGGCGTCGGTCTCGGACAAGGCCAGACGCGGCTTGCCACGACCACCGGACGCGAAGACCAGAGCCTCCGGATGAACTCCAATTGAGGTTCCGAGCTGCCGGCGGAGAAGGGTTCGGGCAACGATGAAGCGGTGGCGGGCCATGTCGACCTGATACCTGTTTGCCCGCTCCCGTTCCTCGGTCGGGAGATCTGCGATCAGGGCGTCGTACAACCCGCAATAGTCCGGGAGCGACGCCCACCAAAGTCGGAGGGTGCGATCGGTCATCCCGCTGATGCTACCGCTGCCCTCCTTCGCCTGCTACCCTCGGCCTCATGGACCACCTGCCTTTTGTCACTCCGATTCAGGTGAGATGGCGCGACATCGACGCAAAGAACCATGTCAACAACGCCACCATCGTGACCTATCTCGAGACCGCCAGAACCGAGCTCTGGCGGCAGCGTTTCGGCGGCGGCATCGACATCCCCTTTGTCGTCGCCCGGGTCGAGGTTGATTTTCGTCGCCAGATCACCATCGACGACGACGTGCAAATCGGGCTCTGGGTGGAAGATCTCAGAGGTGCGAGCTATGTCTTCGCCTATCGCATCGAGGTTGGCGGTCGCCATGCCGCCGACGCTCGTACGTTGATGGCCCACGTCGGGCAGACCGGCAGGCCGACAAGAATCGGGCCGGAGATGCGCGCGAAGTTGGAGACGCTGACGAGAAGTCAACAGTCGACAGTCGACAGTCGATAGTTCCATCGCAGCCATCGCAGCCATCGCATTCAACGCAGAGACGCAAAGACGCAAAGACGTAAAGGCGCAGAGACATCGCACTGGAGAGTGGGCGAGGCTGAACTTGAGGGTCGGCTGAATTCGTGGAATGGGGCCCCGCCGAACCACGAAGACACGAAGTCCACCGCCCTTGAAGCTCAACTTGCGATGGAAACTGTCGACTGTCGACTGTTAACTGTCGACTTCCGGTATCGACTGTCAACTCCTCAGTTGCAGCCACTGAAACCAGATCGGATGGTGTTTCTGGTACCACCCAAGGACCTCCTGGATGAGCGCCTTCTTGTCCGGCGGGAGGACAGCGTCATCCACTTGGTTGAAGTTGACCACCATGCGGTCGTCGGGGAGGTACTCGATGGCCTCCGAACACAGGGTCTGGAGCTCGTTGCGGATCCGGCCCGAGTCCGAGATCTTGACCGCCCGACTACGATGGTCCTGGCCGGCGTAGAATCGATCGAGCAGCGGTGAGAAGACCATTCGCATCTCGTCCATGGGCTCCATCAATCGCAGACTCAGGGTCACATCGACCATGCCCGCCCTGGTGGCAGCACGAGTGGTCACGTTGTAGACATCGTCGCTGATCTGCTCGACACCGGGCATTCCGGTGTAGGGGTCGGCGAGCATGGCGGAGTTGAGGCTGAGCACCCGCCACTCCTTGTTGGGGAAGAAATCGTCGGCCGTTGATGTGCGCAGACCCACGGGCATACAAGCTGCGGTCGCTTCGCGGAGATTGGCGCGGTAGATCTCGACGATGTCGTCGTCGACTTCCTGGCCGGCTTCCTCGGCCAGTCTTGCACCGTAGTCGTCCGCTTCCGGATCGAGGCGCATGAGCAGGTGCTCCCGGTCGTAGGCGATCTTGAAACGCGAGGAAAAAAGGCACATGGAGGTCTCGGTGTCGAGGATGGGGTCCAGACTCGCCCCCTGCACGGCCTCGGCCGAGGCCGAGTACCCGTCGCAGACGAAGAGGTGGCGTTCTCCGTCGCGTTCGGAGGGCCCAACAAGGTAGACGGGCGCGTAGGTCCCGGATTCGGTGAAGGCCGGAATTCCGGTGCTCGGGATGGTCCATCCGTCCTCGACGATGTGGGCGCCCAGTGAACGCCACTCGTCCCAGAGTTTTCCGATGCGGTGCTTCCGAGACGAACCACCGAGGGTCCAGACGTGGACATTTTCGGGTTTGATGCCCGGATAGGCGGCGAGGATCGCTTCCATCACGAGCCGCCGCGGGGTGAGGTAGTCGATGAGGATCGATCGTTCCGCGGCCTGGTGAACGACCTCCCGCGGCAGGATGAGATTACCCATGTAGCCCTCGTAGGGCCGGGAGACCTTGAGCGGTTGGTCGAAGAGGTGGAAGACCGTCAACGGGCCCGTGGGTGCGCCCTTTGCGAACCGAGAGGTGTTCTCCAGGGTGTCCAGCGCCGCGCCCCAGACCGTGATCCCGGCTAACTGGATGTCACGCCAGAACTGGGGCCACTCGTACCCATCTTCGTTGAGCATCCGGTGGACCCGGCGATCGAGGAATCGGGCGACCTGAGGGCGGGCGTAGACCCGGCCGAAGCCGAGCTGGGGATTGGAGCCCATCTCGGGTGTTTCCCCGGCTTTGGGCATGAGACCCTCGCCCAGACTCACCATCACTGCATGGTTTTCCGGGAGATTCCGGGTCAGGTACCAGAGCGCCTCCGACAAGGCGTAGGCCGAGACCGCATCGGCGTCCTTCTTGACACGGTTGACGATGGCCTTGTCCTGACCCTTGCCCTCTGCGTAGCGACCGAAGAGACGCGTACCCAGAGCGGTGACCGCGTTGGCGATGATGAACGCGCGCTCGAGGGACTCGCCGACGAAGGCATGGTCGGACGCCGTCCGATCGCCGATCCAGGTTTCTTCCACGTCTTCGAGCCAGAGGTGGAAGCGTCCGAGGACGCCGCGGGTGTCGTAGGCCCATTGGGCAACGCGATTTCGGCGGTCGTCAATCATTCAGTCCTCCCGGTCATGGCGCTGTCGTCATGGTAGGGCCCACTTTGCCATGAAGCGGTCCGTATCTCAAGGGGAGGAGTCGACAGTTTACAGTCAACAGTTGACCGTTTTCATCGCAACCATCGCAACCATCGCATTCTACGCAGAGGCGCAGAGACGCAACACAGCATCTTAGAGTGGGTGGAACGTGGATTCGAGGTCGCCGGACTGCCGAGGTGGCGGTGTCTCGACCGCGAAGTCACTGATGGTGGGGCGAGCCCAACCCTACGTCGGGCACTGCAGGGTCGGGAAGTAGGGTGGGGTTGACCCCACCTTCAGGGTCGTTCGGGATCGGTTTGACTTGTCACGCCAGCCCAATGTAGTGCCGGTTACGCTAGCGACGCGTGTGGTTTCCGAGCGAGGGTCCGAGTCTCTCTTGCGAAAATCCGAGAATCGTGTTCATCCGCGTCCCATCGCGATGGCAGTGAATGGCAGGGCCCGAACACGGAGTCCACACCTTCACTCGTCGATCTGCGATGGAGCTGTTGACTCAGCCTCTTGCAAAATTCAAGAATCAGGGACCAAGGTCTTCCGACCTTCCTCACCATCAGGCCGGCGAGACGCCGGCCCTACAATGGATCTCAGCCCTTTGTAGTGCTGGCGTCTCGCCGGCACAGAGACCACGAACCATCGCAAGAGAGGGTTTTTGCAAGAGGCTCGACTGTCAACTGTCGACTGTCAACTGTTCTCTCTCTCGCCACCAGTTGAGGAGATCCAAGAGCGTTTGCCGGAACGGAATCTCCGCCCGCCACCCGGTGGCGGCCTCGATTCGCGCGGGGTCGCCCACCAGCCAGGGGATGTCCGAGCGACGGAACCGATCCCCTTCGATCTCGATCGAGATCTCGCACTCGCTCATCTCGAGAAGGAGCCTCGCGACCTCGGAGATGGCCACCCCGCGGCCTGTGCAGACGTGAAAAACCTGACCCGCGTGGCGACGATCGGTCGCCACGCGGCAGGCGCGGACGGCATCCCGGACATCGGTGAAGTCCCGCACCGAATCCAGATTCCCCACCTTGAGCCTTGGCGGAGCGAGACCCAGCTCTGCGCGCGCGATCTGGCGTGCAAACGACGAAGCCACGAAATGGGGCGGGCGCCCCGGACCGGTGAGGGGGAAAAACCGCATCCGGATCGTGGCCATACCGCGACCGGTGTGAAACTGCGCGGTGAGAAGATCCTGAGCCGCCTTCGATGTCCCGTAGGGCGATATCGGAGCCAGCGGTGTGTTCTCGGTGATCGGCGCACTGGTGTCGGTGATCCGACCGTAGATCTCGGCGGTTGAGGTGACCACGATCACCGGGTCGATCTCCAGCTGGAGGATGGCCTCGAAGAGATGGGCGGTTCCCATGGCGTTGATCTCCAGCGACCGTGCGGCGAAATCCCACGATCGCGCCACGGATGAGGCGGCCGCCAGGTGATAGATAACATCCGGCTGCGCCTGGGCGAGAATCGACGCGATGCCGCCGGGGTCGATCAGATCACCCTCGATCAGGTGAATTCCAGGTGCGGCGGTCTCGAGGGTTTGCCGGTCGAACTCCCCCCAGGTCAGGCCCCAGATTTCGGCTGTGGCGTCGTGGGTTCGGAGCTCCGCCGCCAGGCGGCTGCCGACGAAACCCGTGACGCCGGTGATCAGAACGCGCATGATGCCTCGAGATAGCGTTCAAGCGCGGCCTGCCAGGGCGGCATCCCGCGGCCGATCAGTTGTCCCAGACGGGTGGTGTCCAGTGCGGAGTACGCAGGGCGCGGGGCCGGCCGAGGAAACTCATCGGTGCTGACGGGAACCACTTCGACCTCCGCTCGGAGCTGACGAACGATTTCGGCGGCGAATCCGTGCCACGAGGTGATCCCGGTGTTGACTGCGTGGACCACGCCCGCCACCTCGGCTGCGGCGAGATCGAGAACGGCGGCTGCGAGGTCGTCACAGAACGTCGGAGAACCGTGTTGATCGGCGACGACCCTGAGGCGAGTTTTTCCACCTTCGATCTGTCCTCGGATGGCATCGACGAAGTGATGGCCGCCGAGGCCGTAGAGCCAGGCGGTTCGGATGATCAGGTGGTGGTCCGCAGTGCGCGCCGACTGCTCGCCGAGCAGCTTGGTGCGGCCGTAGGCGCCGGTGGGCGCCACGGGGTCGTCTTCACGGTAGGGTTTGTTCGCGGTTCCGTCGAAGACGTAGTCGGTGGAGATCTGGATGAGGGTCGAACCGGTGGTGTTGCAGGCGTCGGCCAGGTGACCGACGGCGGTGGCATTCACCGCCCTCGCGGTTGCCTCGTGCTCCTCACAGTCGTCCACCGCGGTGTAGGCCGCGCAGTTGACGATGGCGCGGGGGCGGGCTGCCTCGACCCACGATGCGACTGCGCCTCGGTCCGTGATGTCGAGAGTGTCCAGGTCTCGACCTTCGGCCGGGATGCCGCGGGCTGCGGCTTCGGCAAGTACCGCCCTGCCGAGCTGACCGTACGAACCGGTGACGAGGAGGGGGTGTTTGACTGTAGATTCCATCGCGACGGATGGTAGCAGAACGACCGCCGTTGGACTCAACAAAGGGCGGATGGTTGGAATAGGCTTGGCGCTCCGTGGATTATGTTTGACGGACGCGGGGAGGCACGATGAAAGAAACGGCGGCAGAGAGCGCTTACGACGCCAGTCAGACGGCAAACGGAGATAACAGCATTCCCATGGGGGACGACGACGGCCTTGTCCACCGCATGGCGGGGCACATGACTGGAATCATGCGCGAGCTCAACCTCGATCTCGATGATCCGAACTTCATCGGGACTCCCGAGCGTGTCGCAAGAATGTACTTGGAGATGTTCCACGGTCTCCGCGAGGGTGCGGAACCCAAGGTCACGACCTTCCCCAACGAGGGCGACTACCACCACATGGTGATCGAGAAGGAGATTCCCTTCTACTCCATGTGTGCCCACCACTTCGTGCCGTTCTACGGTCACGCTCACATCGCCTACATCCCGGGCGAAAACATCGTCGGACTGTCGAAGCTTCCCCGCATCCTCGAGTTCTACGCCAAGCGCCCGCAGCTCCAGGAGCGGTTGACCGAACAGGTTGCCGAGTTCCTCTGGGGCCGACTCGCTCCGCAGGGAGTCATGGTGGTCATCGAGGCCCGTCACCTCTGCGTCGAGATGCGAGGCGTCAAGAAGAGCGGTGCGCTGACCACGACCTCGGCGCTCAGAGGGTGCTTCGCAGACCGAAAGGTGAGGGAAGAATTTCTCGCGCTACTGAGCCGCAAAACGGCGTGGTGAACATATTCGACGGTTCACATTTCCATCGCAACGTCGCAATCACGCCCTGTCACGCCCGTCCAGTGATGTCACGGTTGCGCCTCTGACATTTGGTTTCCGAGCGAGGCTCCCGGTCTCGACCGCGATGATCCGAGGAATCCTTGTCCCATTTGCGATGGGTTCCTGACCCCGTGGTGTCTTCGTGTCTTGGTGGTTGCGACGCGGCCCCATTCCACGAATCCAACCGACCCTCGAGTTCAGCCTCGCCCACCCTCCAGTGCGATGTCTCTGCGCCTTTGCGCCTCTGCGTTGAATGTGATGGCTGCGATGGAACTGTCAACTGTCGACTGTTGACTGTCAACTCCCCGCGGTGACTGTCGACTGTTGACTGTCGACTTGCGATGACTACTCCAGCACCTCGAAGAAGAGATAGACCCGCTGCGCCGACCTGAGATTTCCGGCCGAGATACTGGCTGTTTCTTTTCTCTCCTTGAGGCGGCCGCCGGCGAGTTTGAACGGTTTCGCCTCGATGCGGTCCAAAGGAGCGCCGCTCTCGTCCTCGAGCAGGAGGATCACCAGGATTCTGGCGCTCTTGTTGCGCCGATTCTCGAACTCGAAAACCACCTCGGTCTCGACTGTGTCGCTATCCTCGGCCAGGCCGAATTCCGGGCGTTCAACGCTGAACGACCGCCACCGGATGCCATCGACCTCGACCATCGGGGCGAGGGTCGTGCCGATGTCGTACTCGATGTCTTCCTGGTAGGGATTCTCGACAATCCGCCACTCGGGGTCCTGGGCCATGGCCGGCGCCGCCACCACCACGGCTGTGAGCATGGCAGCGATGGTTGTGGCGATTCGGGAAGGCGAGAGAGGCGGCCGTTTTCGAATCATTGACTTGATTATACAGATTTGACGGGGGATCCGTCGGGTGGATTCGAGCAAAAACGCGGCGCCGGGCGCCGCGTTTTTCTCTGAGAGGGTTTTTTCTTCGTCGATTGTCAACGAAGGTGAACAGCCATCCCCTTGGCGACCGCTCCGGCATCGCCGGAGGTCACCGAGCAAATCGAGAGTTTCTCCTTGACCTGGCTGACCTCGAGAGCCGCGATGTCGGTCATGTCCTCGTCGAGGACCTCGCCGGTGTCGGGGTCACGAATGACCTCGACCTCACCGACGGTGAAGAGCTGACCGACGGCGACGCCTTCTCGCGTGCCGCGGTTGACATAGACCTTGTCGCCCTTGGTCATGACGACGGATCCGGTCCAGGGAACGTTGGAAAGCTGGCCGAGAAGGAACTCGACGGCTTCGGCGCACGCCGCCTGAACCGCCTTGCCCACGTTGTCGTTCTTGTGGCCGCCGAAGGCCGCGCCCCAGTCTCCCGTGCCATAGCCGACATTCATGGCCTTCTTTTTCGACACGCCCACGACGTTGGTCGATGCCAGCACCTGGCCGGTGGTGGAGTCGACGATGTAGACGGTGGCGTTGACCTCGCCCTTGCCGCCGCCGCCGCCGAGCTTGAAGCCCTTGACGCGGACCCCGCCGCCGCCGCCGGCGGTGTCGTCCTGAACGTGGGTGATGGCGCCCTTGACGAGAAGCTGGGCGGGCGTCATCTGGCCCGTCACCGGGGCCTTGTTGCCGCCGGCGGTCCGGCCCGACGCGGCGAAGTCCTGCTCATCGAGGGCCGCACCCCGCATGTCGGTTTCTCCGAGGACGATGAAGCGACCGGTCTGGTTGAGCATATCGGTCATCACGGTGCCCCAGGCGTCGCCGATGTCCCACTGCCCGTGCCAGCCGGCGCGGTTCTCGAATTTCGTGACGGTGATCGAGTAGCGCAGGCCGCCGGTCGCGTCTTGGGCGGCGACCGGGATAGCGATGGCCAGGAGTACTGCGAGGATCGACACATGCATGGTCTTCATGGATTCCCCTCCCCGGAATGCAAACGATGTACACATTTTAGGGCCGCCCGGCTCCCGCTGTCAAAACCCACACCGGCGAGTGACAGAAAACGCGGCGAGGATGGATTCCTCGCCGCGCAATTTCGTCGTTGAAACCAATTCAGTGGCCGTAGCGTTGCGCCTTGCGCACGCAGAGCGCCGCCATGTTGACGATGTCGTCGACTCCGACTCCGCGTTGGAGCACATGCACCGGGGCGCCGATGCCCGTCAGGATCGGGCCGATGGCCTCGACCTTGCCGAGGCGCCAGAGGAGCTTGTAGGCGATGTTGGCGGATTCGAGATCGGGGCAGACAAGGATATTGGCGTCGCCGTGAATCCTCGACAGCGGGAAGTTCTCCCTCGCCAGGGACGGCTCTACGGCGGTGTCGGCCTGCATCTCGCCCTCGATGACCAGCTGCGGCCAGCGTTCCTTGGCGATGGCCACCGCTTCGCGGACCTTCTCCGATCGGCTGTCGGTGTTCGATCCGAAGTTCGAGTAGGAGAGCATGGCGATCCGGGGCTCGACCTCGAAGTAGATGCGTGCGACCCGCGAGGCCATTCCGGCGATCTCCGCCAGATCTTCGGACGAAGGATCGTGGTTGACGGTGGTGTCGGCGATGAAGAGCATCCGGTCTTCGAAGAGGAGCAGATAGACACCGGCGGCCTTGTGGACACCCGGAAGCGTCTTGTGGATCTGCAATGCCGGCCGGATGGTCTCGGGGTAGGAGTGGTTGAGTCCGGCGATGAGGCCGTCGGCGTCTTCGGAGTGAACCATCATGTTGCCGAAGTAGACAGGGTCGCGGAGCAGCTTGCAGGCGCCGAGCTCGGTGACTCCGTGGCGCCATCGCATCTCGAAGAGTTTCTGCGAGTAGTCCTCGGCGCGGCCGTCCTTGAGAGGATCGACAACCTCGACCATATCCGGCGTCACCTCGTGTTCCTCGAGGAGGGCGGCGATGATTTTTTCGTTGCCCAGCAGGACGGGCTGGCAGATGCCTTCGTCGGCCAGGATCTTGGCCGCACGGACGATCTTCGGCGCTTCGCCTTCGGGGAAGACGATCTTCTTGGGGTCGAGCTTGGCGTGATCGAAGACCACGTGCATGACTTCGTAGATCCGCGACAGCCGAGTTTCCAGCTCGCGCACGTATTCCTCGCGTGATGCGTAGGGCTTGCGGGCGACGCCGGTGGCGATGGCGGCGTCGGCCACCGCCGGTGCCTCCCACAACAACACCCGGTGATCGAAGGGTTTCGGGATCAGGTAGTCGCGGCCGAACTTGATGGGGTTGCCGCCGTAGGCCCGGATCACCTTGTCCGGGACGTCTTCCTTGGCGAGATCGGCCAACGCCTGGGCGGCAGCTCGCTTCATCTCCTCGTTGATGTCGGTGGCGGCCACATCGAGGGCGCCGCGGAAGATGAAGGGGAAACCGAGGACGTTGTTGACCTGGTTGGGGTAGTCCGAACGACCGGTCGCCATGATGGCGTCGGATCGAACCTCGGCGACCTCTTCGGGCGAGATTTCGGGATCGGGGTTGGCCATCGCGAAGATGATGGGGTTCTCGGCCATGGTGGCCACCATCTCCTTGGTCACCATGCCCTTGACCGAAACACCGGTGAAGACATCGGCGCCGACCATGGCTTCGGTCAGGGTCCGAAGTTCGGTTTCCACCGCAAAGCGTTCCTTGTACTCGTTCATTCCCTTGGTGCGGCCCTTGTAGATGACTCCCTTGGAGTCGACCATGAGGAGGTTCTCGGGCTTGACGCCGAGGGAGATGTAGAAGGTGGCGCAGGCGATTCCGGAGGCGCCGGCGCCGCAGAAGACCACCTTGACCTCGTCGAGCTTCTTGCCCGCAACCTCGACGGCGTTGAGCAGGGCGGCGCCGGAAATGATGGCGGTTCCGTGCTGATCGTCGTGGAAGACAGGGATGTCCGCCGTCTTCTTGAGCGCCTCCTCGATGACGAAGCACTCGGGTGCCTTGATGTCTTCGAGATTGATCCCGCCGAGGGTCGGCGCGATCATCTCGCAGAACCGGATCACTTCATCGGGATCCTCGGTGTCGATTTCAATGTCGAAGACATCGATGTCGGCAAAGCGTTTGAAGAGGACGCCCTTGCCCTCCATGACCGGCTTGCCGGCGAGAGCGCCGATGTTGCCGAGGCCGAGCACCGCGGTTCCGTTGGACACCACCCCGATCAGGTTTCCCTTGTTGGTGTACTCATAGGCGAGCTCGGGGTCCTTGGCGATGTCGAGACACGGTTCGGCCACGCCCGGGGTGTAGGCCAGCGAGAGGTCGCGTTGAGTGACGCAGGGTTTCGTCGGGACGACCTCGGTCTTGCCGTGGCGTCGCCCGGTGTGGTAGGCGAGAGCTTCCTCGCGGGTGATCTTCTTCATGGTGGAGCCTCCGAATCGGTGTTCAAGTGAAAGCGAAAACTTTCACGAGCTGGAACATAGTGCTTGCCGGTACGTGCGTCAAGAAGCAATTTTCGGCATTGGTTTGGAAAACCAAGGCCGAAAATCGCTGTTGAAGACTCGATTGAGTCATCGCGCCGTATTCTCGGTTCATGCGGACGGGTGATTCGCTTCAGTCTGTCTCTCCCCGATGGCGCGCGAGGGCGAGTCGAACGAGCTCGTCGAGGAGCGCCGAGTACGGAAGACCCGTCAGCTGCCATAATTTCGGATACATCGAGATTGGGGTGAAACCCGGGATGGTGTTGACCTCGTTGACCCAGACATCACCCGAGTCGCGTTCGAGAAAGAGATCGACGCGCGCCATCCCGGCGCAGCCGAGGGTGGAGTAGACATCCAGCGCGAGGTGACGGGCCGCGGAGGCCTGGTCGGATTCGAGCGGAGCCGGCGCCAGGAGTTCGCAGGCGTTGTCGAGATACTTGTCCTCGTAGTCGTAGAACTCGTGTCCGGGGACGACTTCGCCCGGGACCGATGCTCTGGGGAGCTGGTTGCCGAGGACCGCGATCTCGATTTCGCGGGCATCGACACCCCGCTCCACCACCACGTTCTGGCCGTGGCTCAACGCTTCCTCGATGGCGTCACCCAGGGCGGTGGAATCGGCGACTCTCGAGATTCCGACGGACGAACCGAGACGGGCCGGTTTGACGAAGAGCGGCAGCCCCAGATCGAGGCAGCGAGCCCTGACATCGTCCTGTGCGTCCGACCACGATCGCCGATCCACCTCGACCCATGCCGGCGTCTTCAGCCCGGCCTGGACCAGCAAACGCTTGGTCAGCGCCTTGTCCATGCACACCGCGGACGCCGCCGGATCGCACCCGACGTAGGGGAGGTCGAGCATTTCGAAGAGCCCCTGGATAGTGCCGTCTTCACCGAAGGGACCGTGGAGGATCGGGAAGGCCACGTCGACGGTCTCTTCGAGAATTCGCGGATCGAGCTTGGTTCTGCCCTCGAAGGCGAGCACCTGGTCGGTGCGGTCCCCCGATTCGGCCAACACCCGAGCGGCGGTGTCCGGGTCCGCCCAACGACCGTCGCGATCGATGGCCATGGCAACCACCTTGTAGCGTTGGCGGTCGAGGGCACCGGCCACCGAGCGCGCCGACACCACACTCACATCGTGCTCGCCGGAGCGGCCGCCGAAGATCAAGGCCACACGGAGTCGGTCGTTGGATGCAACCATGAGTGCCTCCCATGATCAGTGTGCCGGCCCATTGTGACGCAGTTCGGGCGGAAGTGGGGCAAGGGTAAGATACTCGGCGCCATGGGGAATGTCATTTATCTCGACTGCAACGCGACGACTCCCTGCGATCCGCGGGTTGTCGAAGCCATGCTGCCCTTCATGACCGAGAGCTTCGCCAATCCGACGACCCGAAACCACCGGCCCGGGCGAGACGCGGCCACGGCCTTGGAACGGGCGCGGGCCACCATCGACCGCCTTCTCGGCGGCCGGGCGGCGAGTGAGGTCGTCTTCACCGCCGGTGCAACCGAGGCCAACAACCTCGCCCTCATCGGTGCCGCCGAGGCGCTCGCGGATCGAGGCCGGCACATCATCAGCCAAGTCACCGAGCACGCGTCGGTGCTCGAGCCGTTGGCCGCGCTGAAACAGCGCGGTTGGGAGATCACCCTGGTCGGGGTCGATGGAAGAGGCCGGGTCAAGCTCGAAGACCTCGAGGCCGCGCTCCGTGACGACACCGTGCTGGTCTCGCTGATGCTCGCCAACAACGAGACCGGCACCATCCAGCCCGTGGCCCGTGCCGTCGGACTCGCTCACGCCCGGGGTGCGCTCGTGCACTGCGATGCCGCCCAGGCCATCGGGAAGCTCCCTGTGGATGTCGCCGGACTCGATGTCGACCTTCTCACCGCTTCGGCCCATAAATTCTACGGGCCGAAGGGGGTGGGCGCCCTGTGGATCCGCCACCGGCGGCCGCCGATCCGCCTCGCGTCGGTGATCTTCGGCGGTGGCCAGGAGAGCGGACTGCGCTCTGGAACCCCCAACGTCCCGGGCGCCGTCGGCATGGCGCGGGCCATGGAGCTTGCGGCCGACGAGGGAGAGGGCGAACGAGCCAGGGTGGCAGCGCTGCGGGACCGGCTCGAAGACTCGATCCTCAGCGCGGTGGAGGGGTCATCGCGCAACGGCGATGTGGACAATCGGCTGCCCAACACCACCAATCTGTCGTTCGCCGAGGTCGAGATCAACGCCCTGCTCGTGTCGCTGCCGGATTTGGCCGTCAACACGGGGTCGGCCTGCACCTCCGCCCATCCCGAGCCGTCGCA
>Ga0316193_10000363_pt1 | contig 27658 bp, 31 predicted proteins | sample MerIslsedime2_MG_FD_207735 | JGI IMG/M metagenome (GOLD analysis project Ga0316193, IMG submission 207735) | Coastal sediment microbial communities from Maine, United States - Merrow Island sediment 2 | ecosystem: Environmental > Aquatic > Marine > Coastal > Sediment | place: USA: Maine... | reverse complement strand
ACGGCAAGACCTCAAGACCTCAAGACCTCAAGACCTCAAGACCTCAAGACCTCAAGACCTCAAGACCTCAAGACCGGCAAGATGATACTGTCTCCCCCCGTTCAACCAACATCGATCAAGGAGTCTACGATGCGCGGAATTACCCTCTGGGTGTTGCTGTTTACCACCGTCTCTTCTCTCTGTGTAGCACAGCAGAGCAACGAGGAGTACGTCTCCAAGATGGAAAAGGAGCACGCCACTGATGAGCCGATCGCCAGCCCCGCTTCACAAGTGGACCCCGAGATCGAGATCGTCGCCCAGGAGGGGACCTACGCAGGGATCGACGGCAAGGACATCGTCGGCTACATGGCTCACCCAGAAGGGGAGATTCCCAAAGCGGGCCTGGTGGTGATCCACGAGTGGTGGGGGCTCAACGACAACGTCAAAGCGATGGCCCGACGCCTGGCTGGGGCAGGCTATCTGGCGTTGGCCGTGGATCTCTACGAGGGCGAGGTGGCCGAAGATCGGACCGACGCGAGTCGACTCGCTCGCGCCAGCGGTGAGCGTACGGAGCAGATCCTAGACAACCTGGGGCAGGCCATCGAGCACCTGCGAAGCGCCGGCGTCGAGCGGATCGGGGTGATTGGATGGTGCTTTGGTGGTGGCTGGTCCCTTCGCACCGCCCTTGCCTTTCCCGACCAGGTCGATGCCACGGTGATCTACTACGGGCGCTTGACTACCGACCAAAACGAGCTTCAGAGCCTCTCGAGCCCGGTTCTGGGGATCTTCGGAGCCCTGGATGAGGGAATTCCGGTGGCGACGGTGCGGGAGTTTCAGGCTGCTCTGGAGGCTCTCGACAAGGAGGCGGCCATCCACATCTACGAGGATGCCGACCACGCCTTCGCCAATCCTTCGGGGACTCGCTACAACGAGACGGCGGCCGAGGACGCCTGGGCCAAGACCCTGGCCTTCTTCACCCAGCACATGAATTGAGCGAAAGGGCTCTGTGCGCTAGGGCCCGACGCCGAAATCCTCGGCGGGCAGTCCGATTTGCGAGCATAGGGCTTCGATGTCCGAGGGTGCCAGTTGCTCATTGCGGCCCACTCCGGCCGAGAGCAGCACGCTGGTATCCAACCTACCTCCAAACTCGTGCTCCAGTTGGGCGAGAAACTCACCAAAGGTCGGCCGCTGCCAGGGCCGGACGGCGGGGGCCGTCGAGCGCCCGAGCGTGGCCGCTCGCTTGCGGGATCGGTTCCTGCGCTGCCGCTGGGTCTGTTTCATGATGGCCTCAAGCCTCCTCGTGACTCCCTCCTGACTTCTCTGTACGTAGTCTCCGGGCGAATCGTTCTGTTACGGGCTCGTCACTCATTTCTTTCCCAGCTGGAAATCAGAGCAAGATGCACGCCAACATCCACTATTTTCCCACTCGAAAAGGCGAAAGGCAAGCGTAAGTGGTGCCGAATTCACACCCGGCGAGCCCACTATCAGCTAATTGCGATACAAATCCTCCACCCAGGTGCGGAACCACGGTGGACGGACCAGGAGGATGTAGGCGGCAAACAGGCCTGTCAGGGGAATGGCGAAGATGACCAGGTCGATCACCACCAACAAAATGGCCAGGATCCAGCGATCCGTCGGGCGCATCAGGGCTTCTCCTTCGCTTCAGAGTGGGATTCGGCTGGCAGCGTCGACCTCCAATGGATCGTCGACAAGACCTCGTTCGTCACGCAGCAGAGCCGCGTGAGCGATCATGGCTGCGTTGTCCCCGGAGTACAGCAGCGAGACAAGGCGCAAATTCACCTCGTTCTCTCGTGACCAGGCCTCGAGGGTGGGTCTCAGCAGTCTGTTTGCTGCGACACCCCCGGAAACCGCGAGTTGTCGGACCGGGCGTTCCCTTCGGAGTCTCTCCAGGCGATCCACCAACTGTCCCACGGCGGCCTTCCGAAAACCGGCCAGCAGATTCAGGACAGGGCTCGGCACATCGGTGGCAGCTGTCTCTCCCAGGTGGGTCTCCACGCCGGCGGACTCCAACTTCTGGATCTCGACCAGCGTCTGGCTCTTGAGCCCGGAATAGGAAAAATCGAGACTCCCGTCCGAGCAGCGAGCGATGGACAGTGGGGATCTCTCACCGTCACCGTTATCTGCCAATTCGTCCACGAGGGGTCCCTGTGGGTAGGGGAGTCCCAGGCGCTTGCCCACCTTGTCGAAGACCTCACCCATGGCATCATCCCGGGTCTCAGCCAGGGTAATGATCTCATCGCCCTTCACCTCGAAAAGAGAGGTGTGCCCCCCCGAAACGACAAGGCCGATGAACTCCTCGGGCGGTCGCTCCGCCTTCTCTCCTGCAGCCCGCAGAAACGGGGAAAAGAGGTGGCCTTCCAGGTGATGAACGGCGTGAAAGCGATTGCCCTGGGCATAGGCAATGGCTTTGCCCAGAGAGAGCCCCACGAGAAGGGAGCCGATCAGACCCGGGCCCTTGGTGGCTGCCACGACATCGATACCGCCCAGTTCGAGGCCAGCCTCCTGCAGTGCGGTTTCGCAGACCGCCGGCCAGTTTCGAAGATGTTCCCGCGAGGCGATTTCGGGAACCACGCCACCGAAGGGTCGATGCGCCTCCAATTGGCTCGAGATCACCGAGGACAGCACGCGGCCATCTCCATCCACCACTGCGCACGCCGTATCGTCGCAAGAGGTTTCGATCCCCAGGGCTATTGGTCTCGTCAGGCTCATCACTGCCGAGAATAGCCTAGCACCGCAGTCTTCAGGTGCCACTAAACGTCAGGGATGCTGATAGAATTTGCCTCTCGCCGACGGGTCCGCCAAACACCATGTCCATCCCTTTTGTCCTCAACGGAGTAGGTCGCATAGGCCGCGCGCTGCTGCGCATCGTGGTCCACAGACCCGGGCTGGAGCTCGTGGCGGTCAACGACCTCGCACCGGCTCCCCAACTGGCGAACCTGTTAGCCCACGACACAATTCACGGGCCTTTCGCCGGCACAGTGGAGCCTAGGGAGGACTCGCTGGTGGTCGACGGCCGGCGCATCCCGGTTTTCAACGAGCCCGACCCGAACCGGATCCCATGGCTCGATCTCATGCCCCGCATCGTAGTCGACGCCACCGGCACCTGCGTCGACCGAGAGTCCGCGGCAACACATCTGCGCGGATCGGTGGGGAAGGTCGTAGTCTCCGCCAACGCCAAGGGAATGGACCTGACGCTGTGCATGGGGATCAATCAGACCGCCTATGAACCCCGGCATCACCATCTCATCAGTGGGGCCTCCTGCACGACCAATTGCCTGGCCCCCATGGTCAAGGTCCTCGATGACGGATTCGGCCTCAGCCGGGGCCTCTTCAGTACGGTCCACAGCTACAACAACGACCAGCGACTCCTCAGCTACCCGCACCCCGACCCCCGGCGGGCACGCACAGCAACTCTCAACATGATCCCGACCACGACGAGTGCCAGCCAGGCCATCCATCGGATCTTGCCGGGCTTCGAGGGCCGGCTCGACGGCATAGCCGTTCGGGTGCCGACTCCAAACGTCTCTCTGATCGATCTCGTGGCGGACCTCGAGGCTCAGCCCGGGGCGGCCGACGTCAACAGCGCTTTCTTGAAGGCCGCAAAGGGTGAGCTGGCTGGAATCCTGGCTGTAACCGAGGAAGAATTGGTTTCCAGTGACTTTCTCGGCGACCCCCACTCGGCCATCATCGACTTACCCTTGACCTCCGGGGTCGATGGTGGGATGACCCGGGTCGTGGCCTGGTATGACAACGAATTCGGACACGCAACTCGCCTGGCCGACAGCCTCGAGTTCCTGGGAGAGACTCTTTAGCCTCCCTGCGGTTCGCGCCCGACCGGAAATGGAGAAGCGACGATGATGGACATCCTGACCCTCGACGATCTGGATCTCGACAACCTCGAAGGCGTCCCAACTCTCGTACGAGTGGATTTCAACGTACCTCTCGAGGGGGGCAGGGTCATGGACGACACCCGGCTCCGGGCCGCTCTGCCTACCCTCCGCGAGCTCAAGGCCGCCGGTGCCCGACTCCTGCTCATGTCTCACCGTGGCCGACCCAAGGGTCAGGTGAATCTCGATTTCTCGCTACGCCCGGTGGCCGTCGCGCTGGGAGAGTTGCTCGAAGAAGACGTAGCGTTCGCCGAAGACTGCGTCGGACAATCGGCCCGCGACCAATTACAAATGCTCGAGCCGGGCCGAGTCTGCCTACTGGAGAATCTGCGCTTCCACCCTGGCGAGACAACGAACGATCCGGGGTTTGCGAGTCGGCTGGCCGAGCTCGGAGAGGTCTACGTCAACGACGCTTTCGGCACCGCCCACCGGGCCCATGCTTCGGTCGTTGGCGTCGCCGAGCGTATCGAGCGCAAAGCGGCCGGCCGTCTCATGGTCAACGAGGTCGTGGCGCTCGGCAGCTTGTTGGGCGAGCCAGAGCGCCCGTTCACCGCCATTGTCGGTGGCGCCAAGATCGGTGACAAGGTGGCTACCGTCAGCAATTTGCTGGATCGACTCGATATCCTCGCTCTAGGAGGAGGCATGGCCAACACGTTTCTCGCTTCTCTTGGCTACGACCTCGCCGACTCGCTCGTCGAGAACGACAAACTCGACTTGGCCAGAGACATCCTGCATCGCGCTGAGGCGGCTGACATCCGCGTCATCCTTCCCTCTGACCTGGTGGTGACAGACGACCTGGACAACCCGCAAACAATCGAGACGGTGGCCGCTGGAGAGGTTGCCGAGGGTTTCAAGGCTGTCGACATCGGGGAACAGGCGCGCATTGCCGTCCGTGAGGCTCTCGAAGACTCCAAGACCGTTCTCTGGAATGGGCCGATGGGTGTGTTCGAGAAGCCCCCGTTCGACGCCGGGACCGTCGCGGTGGCCCAGGCCCTTGCCGAGTGTGACGGCTTCACCGTTGTCGGCGGCGGCGAGACCGTGGCGGCGGTTCGGCGAGCCGGTGTGGCCGATCGAGTGAGCCACATCTCCACCGGCGGAGGAGCCTCTCTCGAATTCCTGGCCGGCAAGCCATTGCCTGGCCTCGTAGCTTTGGAGAAGAAATCATGAGCCCCAATCAACGCCGGCCTCTCGTGGGTGGCAATTGGAAGATGCATTTTGTTCGCGACGACGCGCAGCGGTTTTGCGGGACTCTTCTCGCCGGGGGTGTACTGCCGGCCGATGTCGTCATCTTCCCCTCGTTTACCCTGCTCCAGACAGTGGCCGACGCTTTGGCGGACAGCGAGGTGGGCTGCGGCGGACAGGATATCCACCCGGAGGAGAGGGGCGCCCATACGGGCGATGTCTCGGGACCCCAATTGGTGGACGCCGGGTGTAGTTGGGTTCTCTGCGGTCACAGCGAACGGCGCCAGGATCACGGCGAAAGCGACGACCTGGTACGTCAGAAGGCGCTCACCGCTCAGCGCTACGGGCTCACCCCCCTAATCTGCGTCGGTGAGACGCACAGCGAGCGGCAGGCCGGCCGCACCTTCGAGATCCTCGAGCGCCAGCTCCGCGCCGCGCTGACCGAGGGCCCGGCGACTTTCACGCTGGCTTATGAACCGATCTGGGCGATCGGGACGGGCGAAACAGCGACTCCGGAGATCGCTCAGGAGGCGCACGCGTTCCTGCGCGGCCTGCTTGCTGAGATGCTGGGCGACACCGCCGCCGACGCCAAACGAATCCTCTATGGCGGTTCGGTGAACCCGCAGAATGCCGCCGAACTGATCTCGAAACCGGACCTGGACGGTTTCCTGGTGGGAGGCGCCAGCCTTGACCCGGAGAAATTCCTCGCTATCATTCGCAGCTGCGGCTCAGACTCTTGAGCCCGGGAGGTAATGTTTGTGATCTATGTTCTCTACACGATTCACGTCGTCATCTGTCTGTTTCTGATCCTCGTTGTCCTACTGCAACAGGGCAAGGGTGCGGATCTTTCGGTCTTCGGAGGCGGTAGCACGCAGGCCGCCTTCGGGGCACGCGGTGCCGCCACCATCCTGCACAAGATGACCGTGGCCGGCTTCGTCGGCTTCATTCTCACCACCATGGCCATCGGTTTCCTGCAGACCGGTAGCAGCCAGAGCTCCGTCATGAGCACGGTGGAGGAGGCCGCCGAACCGATTGAAGTACCGGCATCGGACGCTGGCATGGCGGCAGAGGAAGTGGTCGAAGAGGCAGCTGCGGAAGCAGCCGCCGAAGAGGGGGCCGCCATCATCGTGGAAGAAGAGGAACTCTCAGAGGAGACCCCGCCACCACCCGAAGAGCAATAGCGGTTTCGTGTTGTTCTGCGCTGCAAGAGGTCACCGCGGTGGTCCCAAGATCTTGCTAGAATCTCTGACTGCGCCGAAGTGGCGGAATTGGTAGACGCGCACGCTTGAGGGGCGTGTGGGGCAACCCGTGCCGGTTCGAGTCCGGCCTTCGGCACCATCTCCTACCATCATGACCGAGAGCACAGCCAACGCTGGCAAGCCGCCACCCGCGGAGTCGCCGGCGGAGAAGGCTCGAGCGCTTCCCTCTCGAGCAGAGATCGCCCGGTGGGCAAAGGGCGAGGACCTGTCGACTCTCGGCGCTCTTTTCTCGGAGCTGTCCGTGGCGCGCTTCGACACCCTCATGATGCAGGTTCGCAAGGAAGAGCTCTTGCCCCAGCACTGGCAGGTCATCGGCGACCGCACGGTGCCGGACCGACAGGTCTTCGAGTCCTACCCGGAGATCCGTAGTTTGCGGGCGGTCTCAGCCCACTCCGAAGCGGCTCAAGGACAGATGGAAGCGCTGCACATCGGTTGGCAGGAGCTGGCAGGCAAACAGCCGGCTCTGTGGACGACCAGCGATCTGTTCGTGGTCGTGCGACGAATCATCCAACGCAACCTGCCCGTAGACTTCAACGAGCTGCTGTCGGCGACTCGCGACGTCTGGAGGGGCCTGTCCCTGCCTCATGGCAAGGACCAGTTGGAGACCCTCTGGGCCTGCCTGGACCTCATCCGCCAGAAGACCAAGAAGTAAGCCGCCGCGGCTTCCCTGCCCCGAACTCCAGGGCCGGTATTTACTCCGACCGCTGAGCGGAGACGATGACTACCGTCTCGCTTGGAACATCGCGAAAGGGTCCCACCGTGCCAGTAGGAGCCTTGGCGATGGCGTCGACCACGTCCATGCCCTCGACCACTTTGCCGAAGACCGTGTAGCCCCATCCGCGAGGCGTCTTGTCTGTGTGGTCGAGAGGCGCGTTATCCACCAAGTTGATGAAGAACTGAGAGGTCGCGCTGTGGGGTTCCGTGGTGCGAGCCATGGCGACTGTGCCGCGCGAATTCTTGAGCCCGTTGTCCGCCTCATTGGGCACACCGTTCTTCGTCGACTTCTGCGTCATGTCGTCCGTGAATCCGCCACCCTGGATCATGAATCCGTCGATCACCCGGTGAAAGATGGTGCCGCTGTAGTACCCCTCATCCACATAAGCGAGGAAATTTCCGACCGACTGTGGCGCCTTGTCGGGATAGAGCTCCAGGATGATATTGCCGTGATTCGTCTCCAGCACTACACGGGGTGCCTCTCCAACGTTCTCGCCGCGGGCGATCTGAGTCAAACCGACAACTCCCAACAAACAAAGAACCATGGCTCGCATTCCTGCTCCTTTCTTTTCCTGCCCAGCGGCTGCTCAGACACCGTCTCCCCTCTCGGCTCGACAGCTGTCACAGGGACAGATGCTGCGTAGGAAATCGAATCGATAAATGCCGGTGGAGTGAGCGTCCGTCCAGTGGAACGAGATGGCATAGTTGCCGACCGGGCGGATCGTCAGGGGCTCCACCGGGCTCTCGGGCGCCTGGAACTCGACCTTGTGAGCTCCGTGACCCTGGCACCCAGCGCAAGGACAGAAGCCGCGCAGATAGTCGTACTCGTATTCGGCCTCGTGACCGTCGCTCCAGAGGATCAGCAACGTGCGCGTTTCGGGCTGCCGCCGGATCTGGGTGGGAAGGACGCTTTCCATGGCGTTTTGTGCCGGGTTGCTTCGGGCGCGGCGTATGCTAGCACCAGCTTCCACCTCGCGGTAGGGCAGGGTCGACACCCTCCCTCACCTACCCACCCCTCCGTCCTGGGGCTTGGGTCCTGGGTTTTGACGTCTTCGACACAAGTCCGGCCGCTACACGACCCACGCCACGCACAAACCCTCGGTCCCGCTGCTTCACGGTGGATCCAGGGTTCCGGCCGCTGTCCATGGACCGCAACGCATCAGGCGCCGTGCGCTGCGCCAACCCCCTATCAGGGCACCTCCCTTCTCGATCGACGCAACCGCATAGCGAGAACACGTAGGCTCGAAGCGGCATCGAACACCGGCCTTCGAGAGCCCCGAGGAGACTCGCTGCTGGTAGAAGCCGAGGCTTTGCAGCATCAACCAGGCAGACCATTGCTTCGTGGGCTCCCGAGTGAAATCCCAGCCCAAAGCCAGGAGCAGGGCTATCAGAACAACGGCTTTGATCCGCCGTCTTCCAGGACGGGTCGGTCGGTCGCTTGCGGTGGGCCGAGCCGAAGAAGAGCGATCCAAGGAAAAACCTCGGCCGGCAGACCTCAGATACCCCTCGAAACGAGGTAGGCCCAATTTGCGACGATCACGATCACCAGGCCGAGCCTTTCGACAGGACGAAGATTCCAGCGCGGCTCCCTCAACGACCAGCCCCCGAGAGCCGACAACCCGGCGACCAGCCCACCGCCAACGAAAGCCATCACCAGGAGGGTTGCGAGGGGGTTGATAAGCAGGGCCACCCGCAGGTCCAGGTCGGCGAGCGCCAACGTTGCTCGGGTGACTCCACAGGTCGGGCAGGGGATCCCGACCAGCGCCTTGAAGGTGCAGGCCGGAAGGGTCTGAGCGAGGCGTTCTGCGCGTGTCGCCAACATCAAGAGTACGACGGCAACCGTTCCCCAGAGAAGACCCAGCTGTCGCCGACTGGTCGCCGAATCAGCAGCGACCCGAGATCCTGAAGAGAACCTCGGGCCACCACCTGTGAAACCAGTTTTCGTCTTCGCCAAGGTCGTCTTCGCGCAACGGTCTCAGCCCTGTGTTCCGAATGCCGCCAAGAGCCCGGCGCCGATCGCCATCATGAAAAAGACGACACACAGACAACAGAGGGCTAAAGGGATGAGCAGCGCCGCGATGGCCTGTCCCTGGGAGCTCTTGTGCAAACTGGTGATGCCGATGACCCCCAGCACGATTGTCCAGACAAAGGTGATGAGACTGCCGAATACCGGCACGAGGCTGCCCAGTTGTGCAACCGACGCATACGAGACCACCCGGAAGGTTCCTTCGAAGCCTGCCGTCGATTGTTTCAATCCCCCCACCAGGACCAGGCACAGATGAAGCAGCGCACTCCAGATGAACAGACCCACGAGAATGTAGATCGGCGCTAGAACCAGGGTGAGAACCAGGCCGAACGTCGAACCACCGACCAGGAATGGGAGTTGCTCCCGCACCTCCGGAGGGAACGCCGACAGGACCGATATGCCGAAGAGGGTCTCCCAGACCTTAGCGACCAGGACGCCGACACACCCCAAGACAATGGCGAATAGCAGGGGACTCCCGTAGTCCCCCTGAAGCCGAGTCTGGGCAAAGGCTTCGCTTGGCGAAACGACAAACAGCTTCAACGCCTCCAGGAAACCTTGGCTAGCTCCCAACTCGCCACGACGCTCCCAGGGGTTGCCCTGGTGCTCGTCGCGCACTGCTGGTGGTTCCGGAGGCAGCGAGCCGGTAGTCCCGATCGGTTCACTCATAGACAAGACCCTCGCGCAGGTTCTTCGACACGTCTCTACTCAGAACTTATCTACGTACTGGCTGAGCCCGGGAATCACGAATCGTTCGCCCTTGAGCCCCTTGACGATTGCAACGACGCGGATGACCGTGAAGACGAGGAAGATAATCGGCAGGAAGACGAGGAAGACGCAGCCGATGCCAGTGGCGGCCAGGAGGTTGAAGACAAGCCACAGGGCGAACTCGGCCGCGGTCAGAACCAGGCCGTTCTTGGCATGCCACTGCACCTCCTTGTCGTCCTTGTCGACCAGCAGAGGTATCAACGCGAGAATCCAAAGATAGGAGAGGACAATCATCACTCCCCGATTAGACGAATCCGAAGAGCCCGTGGTCGGTGGCGGCGTTGGCGGCGGGGTCTCTTCCTGAGGTGCATCGCTCTGCGGGGTATCCTGATCGCTCATCGCACTTCCTCCTTCTTGTAGAACCGGTAACGCGTTGTCACGTCGAGTTCAACCGTTTGCCCGTTGGGCTGGTGGTCCCTTCCGGGCGCTTGACAGATCGTAGCCGAAGTCTACAGGCCCAGCGCTCTACTCGCCAGGGGAAGTCGCTTCGGCGCCCAGGCTCGCAAGGGTCTCCCTGAGCCAAGCCAGTCGGTCGACAGCGACCTCGAGCTTCAGCTGAACAGTCTCGTCCGTGTATCGCTCCTCCGCGATCACGACCTCGGGAGGGTGGACCACCCGCTTGATCTCGCCGAATCGGGCGTAGGGGATCAGTACCTCCAGCGAAACGGTGGGTATGCACTCCACCGTTGGTAGTTGCTCGAGAGCTTGGCGCACGGCTTGAGCGTAGGCTCTCGCCAAGCCCCCCTTGCCCAGCTTCACTCCGCCATACCAGCGGATCACGGCCACCAGGACATCTGACAACTCGGAGCCGCGCAAGACCTGCAACATTGGAACTCCAGCGGTTCCGGTGGGCTCGCCGGCATCCGAACGCCTTTCGCGCGGTGGTTGGCCGATTCGCCAGGCCCAGCAGACGTGGGTCGCGTCGGAGTTCTCCTCGGCCAGACTCTCGAGGCGCCGACGAGCCTCCCGCTCGTCGTCAACCGGTTCCACGATCGCCAGAAACCGGGAACCCTTCTCCCGAACCTCGGAACGAGCGGTCCCAGCCGGTGCCAGGTAGGGCTCCCCGGGGGGGGTCATTCGGTCTAGTCCTCGAGAACCCGTCGGTAGATCCTTCGATACTGCCGCACGACGGAAGCCTCGTCGAAGCGCTCCACGGCCCATCGCCGCCCAGCCTCACCGAACTGCCGACGCAACGAGTCGTCTTCCAGCAGCTTCATGGCCGCCGCCGCCATGCCCTCGACATCTCCAACCGGCAGCAGAAAGCCGTTTTCCGCCTCTCGTACGACCTCCGGCAGCCCTCCCACATCCGTGGCAATCACCGGCACTTCGCAGGCCAGGGCCTCCAATGCGGCCAAGCCGAAGGACTCGGTCTCCGACGGCAACAGGAACAGATCCGCCCCCACCAGGACCTCTTCCACCAACGGCAGGTTGCCCATGAAGGTGATGGAGTCGCAGATTCCGCACTCGCGACAGTGTTGTTCGACCTTGGGTCGATCCGGGCCATCACCGACCAACAGCAGTCGCGCCGACATCTTCCGCCGCACCCGGTGGAAAATCTCCACGACATCGAACACCCGCTTCACGGGTCGGAAATTGGAAATATGAACCAGGACCTTTTCATCCTCCCGGCTCCACCGCAGGGCTCCGGGATGGGCTCGCGCCTTGTCGTAACGCGTCGGATCGATGAAGTTGGGAATCACTTCGATGTGATTGCTGATGCCCAGTTGCTTCTGGGTCGCCTCGCGCAATGCATAGGAGACCGCTGTCACGGCGTCGCTCTTGACGATTCCAAAGCGGGTCGTCTCCAGATAGTTGGGGTCGTTGCCCACCAGGGTGATGTCCGTGCCGTGCAGCGTGGTGACCACCTTGAGTGGCTGTGGCGCCAGAATCTCTCGTGCCAGCACCGCTGAGACCGCGTTGGGCACCGCGTAGTGGACGTGAATCAGATCGAGGCGTTGATGCCGAGCTACTTCGACGATCTGTGTGGCAAGCGCCAGGGAGTAGGGTGGAAACTCGAACAACGGGTAGTGAGGGACCACGACCTCGTGGTAGAAGAGATTGGCGTTGATGAACGACAAGCGGGACGGCAGCGCATAGCTGATGACGTGAACCTCATCACCGTCTGCCGCCAGAGCCATCGCCAGTTCGGTGGCCACGATGCCGGAGCCGCCGAAAGTCGGATAGCAACTGATGCCGATCCTCAACGCAGACCTCCCGGCAGCAGAGCCCAGGGGTCGGCCACGGCCAGGGGCAGCCGACTCCAGAAGGGTTCTCCATAGGCGGCGCCCACGACCAGGCCGAAGTGCTGCGCCCGACCCACGACGGCCGCTCGAAACTCGGGCGATGCGACTTTGGTGAGCGGTTCGTCGCGGCAGCCTCCGGGTTGATGCAGCTGACTCGTGTAGGCCGCCAATGCTTCCAGCTTTATCTGCCAGGTAGAGCTGACATCGACGATGAAGCTCGGCTCGAACGGATCGTGCTGCATGTAGGAGAACACCGCGGCCGGCCGGTGGGGTTCGGACTTCCCTCGGCCGGCGAGGCCTGCATAGTAGCTCGCTGCAGCCACGAGTCGATGGGCCCGCCCATGATCTGGGTGGCGATCGGAGGGGCTCGGGCCGAGAATCAGATCGGGGCGATAGCGCCGCAGCACAGCGATCAGGGCGTCTTCTTCTTCAGGGCCGGTCCGCAAAGCGCCGTCTCCACAATCCAGAAGCTCCAACTCTGCGGCTCCCAACAGAGCGGCCGCTGCTTCGGCTTCAGCGCGACGTTCTTCCACCGTGCCCCGGGTTCCGGCCTCGCCGCGGGTCAGATGGACGATTCCCACATTCAATCCGCGCTCTGCCAGGAGTGCTACCGTGCCGCCGCAACCCAGTTCGACATCATCCGGATGGGAACCGATCGCCAAGATGTCTAGCTTCATGCTCTGCTCCAAAGACTATTCAGGTCATGGTCCACACCAGCTACGGACGAACCACCTGCAGGGTTATGGGGTCCTGCTCGTCGAGTTGCTCCAACATGGCTTCTGAGAAGCCTCTACCGTACTTACCAGGGTAGTGCCCGGTAGCGATGACACGCTCCTGTAATTGGTTCATGGGTCGAACGGTGTCGCGCAGGGTCTCGAGGCGCTGCCTCGCCATCTGATCTCGTCTCGCCGAAGCGGCTTTGACCCTGCCGCTGAAGGACTCCAGGGCCCGCTCCATCTGCTCACCGGTCTTGAGCCACGGACCTGCGAGGCCGGCGTCCAACTCCAAGGCCGGAGCCTCCATGCCAGCCAGCAGCGTCTCTAGCTGTTGTCGTGCAGGACCGAGAAACTCCTCCCCAACGCTGCCTGCCAACTGTTCGTCCAATTCCAGATCCGGATCCACCAATGCCGACAAAAGGAGGCCACCACCTTCCAGTTTCTTCAACAGGTGCTCCTCGAGCACCAATACCTGGGGGCGAAGTGCAACCGATGGAGCCTCGATCTCCAGCAGAGTGTACAAGGGTGCGACCTGCGGCAGGTAGGCCAGTTCCCCAGGGCCCAGGATCTGTAGACCGGTACCGAACACCGCATCCTGAATCGCTGAACGGGCCAGGACTCCGGCACTGACGATCTCCGGCTCTCGGTCGATGAGAGCCAAGAGCCACTCTACATCCCTTTCGACCTCTGGCGTACCTCGAAGCCTCAGTCGGTCCTCTCCCTGCCACTCGATCCGCCGACGCTGGCCCTCGTGGAGCACAAACAGGGGGCTGGTACCCGGCTGGGGTCGAACCTGGAGAGAGAAACCAGCTGCCTCGATCGCTCCATCCCGCTCGGCTGATGCCGCCGCGACCTGGTGTCGCTCAACCACCAGGCGTCTCATCCACGGTGCCTGGGCCTGTTTGAGCGCCGGCAGCAGGGAGTCCACCATCAGTGGCGCGCGGCGGCCAAGCAAATGCACCATGAGACCTGCGAACGCTTCTCCAAAGCCGTTATCGGGTCGGTACCACTGACCCAGTTGATCGGCCCAGCTTCCGAAGCGATCGCCCGGGATGGCTTCGCGCAGGTCCGCCAGAATTCTGTCGACCTCCGGCCCCAACTCGCGCAGTCCCATTGGCCGCAGGGGCGAGCGATCCTCGCCGAGATCAAAGGTCTCCGGTCCGTTCCGGGTGAAGAAGGTGGCACGGGAGGATTCCCTGAAGTCATGGTCCTCCGTGGCAACCCAGAACAGAGCCACCGCCGGCTGGCCGGCCTGCTCCAAGCGCTCGGCCCAGCGCACGGCCGCCACCGCTTTCGAAAGACCATAGAGCGGCCCACCGAAGAGGCCCGGCTGCTGCCCGGTGATCACCACGAGCGTTGCCGGGTCGGCCAGTTTTCTGCCCAGGGCTTCGGCCTCCGGATGCCCGAAGATGTCATTGGCTGTTGCCAAGGCGGCGCCAAGCTCTCGGCGATCGCCGGCCGGGGTAGGAGCCGTGGGTGGCGGACCACCGGGTGATTGAAATTGCAACGGCGAAAACAGCTCGGCTCCAGAGCCTTCGAGAAAGGCCTTCGCGAGGGGTGGTAGCAGGCCGGCGTCGACAAGGTTCACGGTCATGGCATCAACCGGATTTTGCGCCGACGAGAATGAGTCGCTCGCTGTCACTGTTGAATTCCTCTCCCTGGAAGCCGCCGTAGAGGGCCGTGACCTGCAAGCCTGCCCGCTCGAGGCCCTGCAGCACTTCTTCTTTCTCGTAGGCTCGTACGCTCTCGACGAAAGTCTGAACCGGACGATTCGGCGAGTGGACACGAATGCGCTTGTTCACCCTTTGTGTCGAAGCATCGAACCAGCGCTGAATCTCAGCCGAGTAGCCCTCCAGCCGCCGATGTTCCCGTTCCACGAGGTTGGCCACAACCTGTTCGCGGTTGAAGAGATCGACCAGAAAACCGCCCCCCGGTTCGAGGATCCTGGCGATCTCCTCGAGTACCCTGAAGTTCTCTTCCTCGCTCTCGAAATACCCGAACGAAGTGAAGAAGTTGAGCACTCTGGAGAAGATGCTGTCCGAGAACGGGAGGCAGCACATGTCGCCCGCCACTCTGGGCAGATGGGGAGCCTCGGTGAGCAGGGTCAGGGAGAGGTCGAAGCCCAGGGCGCGAAAGCCCCTTTGCCTCAGGACCTCGGTGTGGCGGCCGGCCCCACAGGCGAGATCCAGCACGGCCCCCACCCGATCCGCTCCCATGACTCTCTCGACAAAGTCGACATGGGTCTCAGCCTCACCCCGATTGCGGTGAGCGTACAGCTCCAGATACTCCGCCCCGAACCACTCCTTGTACCAGGCCACGTGCGAATGATACCGACTTGGCCAGGCTCGCGCCTGTCGATGTTCACCTTGTGGTTGAATGCCCCTTTCGAACTGCCTGCGTATCTGTCGCACGAAATGAGAAAGTACAATGACCCCATCGTGTTGACCTACGGCACTGGGAGCCGATCAGTAACGATCGACCCGCCCCTCATCTTGGCGCCGATGGCCGGCGTGACCGATCGGGACTTTCGGCTTATCGTCCGTCGTATCGGAGGCATCGGGATGGTCTCGATGGAGTTCGTCTCCTCGCGAGCCATCGTCGGTGGGCACCCGAAAGTCGGCGAACTGATGGTCTTCTCCGAGGAAGAGAGGCCACTGGCTGTTCAGATCTATGGCTCCGATACAGAGACCATGGCTCGGGCGGCCGATTTCGTGGAGCAACTAGGAGCCGATGTCTGTGACATCAACATGGGTTGTCCGGCGAACAAGGTCCTCAAGGGCTGTGCGGGTGCAGCTCTGATGGGAGACCTGCAGCTCGCCGAGCGGATGATCGTCGAGGTCCGGAAGAGACTCACCGTTCCCCTTACCGTGAAGTTCCGGCTGGGGCTCAACGACAAGAGCAAGAACTACCTCGAGCTGGGCAGGATCTGCGAGGCCAACGGAGTGGCGGCGGTGGCCCTGCACGGACGAACTGCCAAACAGATGTTCCGCGAACAGGCCGACTGGTCGGCGATCGCCCGTCTCAAGGAGAGCCTGTCGATACCGGTCATCGGCAATGGCGACGTCAAGGAGCCGGAGGACGCCATTCGCATGTTCGAGGAGACAGGCTGCGACGGCGTGATGATCGGCCGGGCAGCGACCACGAATCCCTGGATCTTCCATCAAGTAGCAGCGCGGATGTCGGGTGGCAAGACTCCGCAGGCCACCATTGCCGAACGTCGGGATTTGATCCTCGGGCATTTTAGAATGGTGGCGGAGAGAGACCCATCGAGAGTCGCCCTCCACAAGCTTCGGAAGTTCACGGGTTGGTATACCCACGGCCTGCCCCATGGTCGAAAGCTACGCCAGCAGATCAACAGCCTGCCGGACGTGGAGAGCTTCCTTGTGGCGGTGGAGGGATTCTTCGACGAGATTCTGGAGGACCGAGCCGCTTGACAACGAAACCCCTGTGTTGCCTCAACGGCCGAGTCCTGTCCCTCGAAGAGGCTCGAATCGATCCTCTGGACCGTGGCTTCCTGTTCGGTGACGCCCTTTATGACGTCGTGCGGGTTGTCGAAAGAAGGATTCTGCGGCTCGACTCTCACCTGGCCAGGTTGCGCGGTGGACTAGAACGCGTCGATATCGATGCACCCGCCGGCCTCGATGACGACTGTCGACAACTCGTCACCGCCAGCCACCTCGAGACCGGCTACCTCTACTTACAGGTCTCTCGCGGGGTGGCACCCCGAGCGCATGAACCCCCTTCCGATATCACTCCAACCGTTCTCATCCTGGCTGTGGCCCACGCTTTCGCCGCGCCGGCATCTCGTGCCATGCGCGCCATCTCCAGACAGGACTACCGCTGGGAGCACTGCGACCTCAAGACAACCAGCCTTCTCGCCACCGTGATGGGCAAGATCGACATGCGCGACGCAGGGGTCGACGAGGTGCTCTTCGTAGGAGCCGGAGGCCAGGTCAGGGAGGGTGGGAGCAGCAACCTCTTCGTCAGACAGGGCGATGTTCTAAAGACCCACCCGGCCGATGGTCGAATTCTCGAAGGGATCACCCGCGGTATCCTTATGACGCTGGCCGAACAAAGCGGGTTACCCTGCAGTGAAACGCCTCCTTTGCTCAAGGAGCGAGACGACTGGCAAGAGGCGTTTCTCTGCGGCACCCTGACGGGGGTTCAGCCCCTGGTGGAACTGGATGGCGAACCGATCGCCGACAGCGTTGTCGGACCCTGGACACAGCGGCTCGCTGAAGCGCTCGAGAAGCGAAACGCGGAGAGCTCCTGAGGAATCGCGATGGAGAAGACAAACCAGCATCGAGTCGAGCTCGACGCGAGCCCCGAAGCCGTTCTCGAATCAGTGGCCGCGGCGGCCGATCTCTGGGGAGCTACCTGGCAACCCGAGTCACTGGGTGGCACGCTGCGACTTCCGGTGGTCCGCGGGCTTTGGCGCGGGGTCGAGCGATGTCACGTGGCCATCTCGGCTCGGGGCTCCGGCACGACACTCGAGCTGACAGTGGAGGAGAGTCGACTGCAGGTCAATCGCTCTGCTGTGGTGGTGCTGCTCTTCGGTGGCGCGGGGGGGCTGATCGTGGCCTTGTGGCCGTTCTTCCCGGGCTTGATGCCCCTGCTGCCGGTAGCGGTGGTTCTGGCACTGGCTGCCTGGCTCCTGGTGGTCGCACGCCTGCGCAGCTCTAACCCAGGAGATTTCCTGAAAGTGGTCGCTGAAATCGACAACCCACCCTCAAACGCGAACGAGGACAACGAGCAAGGAGGAGTGAATGAGCAGCTTGACTGAACGCATGATCGGTGCCGCGAAACTGGATGCCGCCATCTACGAGGAGGTCGAGGCTGATACCACCGCTACCGGCCAGGCTCTGCTGGTCGTCGTGCTCTCCAGCGTTGCTGCCGGTCTGGGGTTTGTCACGATCAACGGCATCCGCGGTGTCATCTGGGGCACTCTTTCCGCCATCGTGGGCTGGATCATCTGGGCAGGGATCACCTATCTCGTCGGCACCAAGATGCTTCCAGAGCCGCAGACCCAGTCCGACATGGGGGAGCTCTTGCGTACCATCGGCTTCGCCATGAGCCCCGGCATCTTGAGGGTTCTGGGCATCATCCCGGTCGTCGGCTTCCTGGTGAACGTGATTGTCTTCTTCTGGTTGCTGGCAGCGGTTGTCGTTGCCGTTCGGCAGGCGCTCGACTACAAGAGTACCGGCCGGGCTATAGGCGTCTGTCTCATTGGTTTCATTGTCTATATCCTGGTGGCCTTCCTCTTCGGCACCATGTCTGCCGGCATCAGCGGGTTGATGAACTGAGCTCCACCGGGAATCTTCGCTTCGGCGGGGATGTTGTGAGAGACTGAAGGACAGTTCTTTGCCAAACCCCGGGGGCGCCTTGGCTTCGACGGGGAACAGAGCGGCTAGGAGGCTGCGTGTCGAGTTTCGCCTCGTAAAAGCGAAATAACACAACTGCCAACGATAATCTGGCATTGGCTGCTTAAGCAGTCACGTCCCGACAGAAGCGTTAATTCACCGCGTCTGTCTCGGGCGTCGCAGTAGTGGATCGAAGGGCTCGTGGTGCCCCGCACCGGGTCCGGATTCAAAGCGGGGCTGGCTGACCGTGCCGGTTGTCTTCGTCCACAACACGGTCGGCGAGACCCTCAAACGAAGGCTACGCACGTAGAAGTTTCCCAGACGCGTTCTTCGGACGTGGGTTCGATTCCCACCGCCTCCACCAAACTTCAAGTACCCGACCACCCTGCGGCTTCAGGCCAAGGGTGGTCTTTCTTGTGAGAACCGGGGAATCCAGTACCGTTCTCGCAATGAAGCATGGCCGGCATTCGCGTTCCAGTTTCTTCATCACGCCCCCGAGCACAACTCCCAAGACTACGAACGCGATGACGTTCATTCCTCCCCAATACCAACTCGGGTAGTGATGACTGGCCCGTTTACCTCAATCAGACACCGCCGGCAGGTGCTTGTTAGGGGTGATATAGAATCACCTCCGACTCTCCGGGAAGATGAGTGATTCGATGATCGGCAAGACCCTGTCGCACTACCGCATTCTGGACAAGTTGGGTACAGGCGGCATGGGTGCTGTCTATCGAGCGGAAGACACTCGGCTCAAGCGACAGGTGGCGCTCAAGGTCTTACCTGCCGACATGGCCGAGAATCCAGATTGGCTTCGTCGGTTCCAAAGAGAGGCCGAGCTCGTCGCCTCGCTCAACGATCCTGGCATCGTCACCATCTACTCGGTCGAGGAGGCCGATGGTCTCCATTTCCTGACGATGGAGTTGGTGCAGGGTCAGACCCTGGCAGATCTGCTTCCTTCCGGCGGATTGCATCTCGACCGATTCCTCGAGATCGCGGTGCCGCTGGCCCAGGCCCTGACTGCCGCCCACGAAAGGGGCGTCACGCACCGGGATCTCAAGCCCGCCAATGTGATGGTCACCCCCGAGGGACAAATCAAGGTTCTGGATTTCGGCCTGGCGAAGCTCCTTGTTGCCGAGGACGCCACCGATCAGACCCTGATGCCCACCGAGGCGCTCACCCAGGAAGGCCTGGTAATGGGGACGATTCCCTATATGGCTCCCGAGCAGCTCGAAGGTCAGTCGCTCGATCACCGCTGCGACATCTTCTCCATGGGCATCCTCCTGCATGAGATGGTGACTGGTGAGCGACCTTTCAAGGGTGAGAGCTCGGCGTCTTTGATCTCGGCGATCCTGCGCGATCGGCCGCACTCCATCACCGATTCCCGATCCGATGTGCCGCGCCAGTTGGACAGGGTGATCCAGCGTTGCCTGCAGAAGGACCCTGAGCGCCGCTATCAGACGGCCAAGGATCTGCGCAACGATCTGGAGGATCTGCCAGCCGAGTTGAAGCCGGTGAAGGCGGATCAGCCCCGCTCCGTGGCAGTGTTACCCCTCAAAGACATGAGTCCACAGAAAGATCAGGACTACTTCTGTGAAGGTGTCGCCGAGGACATCATCAATGCCCTGTCGAAGGTGGACGAACTACGCGTAGCCTCGCGCATGGCTGCTTTTCAGATCGTCGACAAGACCACCGATCTCGGACAGATCGGCGAGCGGCTCAATGTCGAGACCGTGCTGGCGGGAAGTGTCCGCAAGGCCGGCAACCGGGTCCGGATCAGTGCCGAGTTGGTTAATGTTCGCGACAGTGCACTGCTCTGGTCGGAGCGCTACGACCGCGACTTGGAGGACGTCTTCGAAGTCCAGGACGAGATCTCGGAGAACATCGTCAAGGCCCTCCAGGTCACACTCAGCCCGAAAGAGAAGAGGGCGATCCAGCACCAGGCGCCGCTCGATGTCCGGGCCTACGAGTACTACTTGCGTGGCAGGAGGCTCTTTTATGGTGGGACCAAGAAGACCTACGAGCGCGGCCTGCAAATGTTCGACCGGGCCATTGAGATCGATCCGAACTTCGCTGCGCCCTACGCAGGTATCGCAGACTCGTCTTCCCTCCTCTATCTCTATTTCGACAACAGTGACGCAAATCTGAAGCGTGCCGACGAGGCGAGTCGCAAGGCTCTGGAGTTGGCTGCCGAGAGCCCGGAGGCCCACGCCTCTCGTGGCCTGGCGCTCTCTCTACAAGAGAGATTCCAGGAAGCCGAAGAGGCTTTCGAGACCGCGATTCGCCTCGACCCAAAGTTGTTCGAGGCGCACTACTTCTATGCCCGCTCATGCTGGCAGCAAAGCAAGCTTCCGGAAGCTGCCCAGCACTTCGATCGCGCCAGCGAGGTTCGGCCAGAAGACTTCCAATCGATCTGTCTTCTAGGCTCCGTTTACCACGGGTTGGGAGACTCTGAGAAGGCGAAGGACTGTCACCATAGAAGTCTCGGGGTCATCGAGAAACATCTGGACCTGAATCCGGACGATGCACGAGCTCTCTACCTTGGTTCTGGCGCATTGATCGGCATCGGAAAGACTCAACAGGGTCTCGAATGGGCGGCGAAGGCCGTTGAGATCGATCCAACCGATTCGGCCGTTCTCTACAATGTTGCCTGCACGTATTCGAATGCGCAGCGCTTGGACGAAGCGATCGACTACCTCGAGCGGGCCGTGGCCGCAGGCTTCGCATCCAAGGACTGGATTGTCAATGACGGGGACTTCGAGCCTCTCCGGAAGCACTCGCGCTATCTCGCGCTGCTCGACTCGATGGACTGAGCGATCGGGTCTTCATCGACGCCATCGGCCGGGTTGGGATTCGCTTTTCTGCGCTACCCCGGGGATCCTCATTTCATCGGCGCGGACGGTACTTGTACGGCTCTTGCCGAGTTCAGCCGGACTCAACCGAACTTCCACCTTCATCCATAATCAAGTCGTCACGGTGGTCACCCGCTCCACCAAGCATTGCTACATTGCGGGTTTCTATCCATTACACTCCACTTTGAGTTGAGAACCGTTGAGTTCTCCGGCAGACGAAGAGCCGCCGCACCCTAAGGGCAGGAGCTCGGCTCTGAAGGGGAATTCGGGCGACCATCCCGACTCAATAAGGGGTCGTGAATGATCCATCAGATGTACAAAATTGACTGGAATAGCTATCTCTCTGTCCACTGGATGCTGAAAGGTGGCGTGTATAGGGAGACAAATTCCACCTGGTTGCAGAGCCTTCGTTTAGTGCGACCCCCCTGAGACAGCCGCCGGCACAGGGCTACTCGCCCTTCGAGGTCTTCGGCTGTAGGAGAGCCTTCTGGATCGTTTCAAGGTAGGGGGGCGACAGCACTCCGACATCCGTGATGATGGCGGTGATCAGCTCGGCCGGGGTCACATCGAAGGCGAAATTCGCTGCGCCAGCCTCTTGCGGGGCAATGCGGGTGCCAAAGACCTCCGTGACTTCAGCCGCTTCGCGCTCTTCGATCGGAATGTCGCTTCCGGTGGCCGTCGTGGGGTCGATCGTCGAGATCGGCGCCGCCACGTAGAACGGGACCTGGTGACGATGAGCCAACACCGCCAGGGGGTAGGTGCCGATCTTGTTGGCCGTGTCGCCATTCGCCGCGATCCGGTCGGCGCCAACAACTACGCGGTCAGCCAGACCTCGAGCCAAAATCGAACCTGCGCTGGAGTCCGTGACCAGCCGAAAGGGAATTCCGTGTCGCTGAAGCTCCCAGGTCGTCAGGCGAGCTCCCTGGAGGAGGGGCCGGGTCTCATCGACCCAGACCATGTTCACCTTTTCGGCCTCCCAGGCGGCTCGGATCACTCCCAACGCGGTGCCGTAGCCAGCTGTCGCCAGGGCTCCCGTGTTGCAGTGGGTTATCACCCGATCTCCCGCCGAGAACAAGGGCTCGCCGTAGGTCCCGATTCGTCGGTTCGCGGCAACATCCTGGGAGTGCAGCTCCCCGGCCCAGAGCAGGAGGGCCGCCGCCACACTCTGCGCATCCTTGTCACTGTTGGCCGCGAACACCTGGCGGCCCTGTTCCAGCGCCCACCGGAGATTCACCGCTGTTGGGCGAGTCGCGCCGAGATGCTCGATCACCCCATTGAAGTGCTTGCCGAGATCCTTGCCTGACGGCAGGCAGAGAATTCCCAGGACAAGGCCGTACGCCGCGGCAACTCCGATAGCCGGCGCACCTCTGACCGAGAGGCGGCGGATGGCCCGTGCCACGTCCTGGGGAGATCTGCATTCCAGCCACACCTCTTCGTGGGGCAGGCGGGTCTGATCGAGAAGCCGCAGGTGGTCCCGTTGCCACCGGATCGGGGAGAAGGCCTCGTCTTCTGGCACCGGGGTCGTTTGTGAGGCGTCGTTCATGACTCCTATGTTATTACTCCCGCAATGGTCTGCACCGCTGCTAGAATTTCGGCCCGGCGCGCTCGACACCTTCATGCTGGAGGCGAGTCGCGTTCTCGAGACCATCCGCCGCGAGGAGGTTTGCTGTGAAGGGCGATACCACGAAACTAGGTTTCTCGACTCGGGCCATCCATGCTGGCCAAGCACCCGATCCCACCACCGGCTCAGTGACGGTACCCATCTACCAGACATCGACCTACGTCCAGGAAGAGCTCGGTCAACACAAGGGCTACGAGTACGCGCGCGTCCAGAACCCAACGCGAGAAGCTCTCGAGGAAAACGTCGCTGCTCTCGAGAACGGATTGGCCGGGCACGCGTTCGCCTCGGGCATGGCGGCCATCTCGACACTGCTCACATTGACCCGCACCGGGGACCACGTCGTCTGTTCACAGAATGTCTATGGCGGCACCTATCGGTTCTTCAGCCAGATTCTCGAGCGCTATGGCCTGCGCTTCTCATGGATCGATTCGACGGATCTCGAGGTCGTCGAGAATGCCATGACCGAAGAGACCCGCCTGGTCTACGTCGAAACCCCGACCAACCCCATGATGGAGATCACCGACATCGCCGCGGTGGCAGGCATCGCTCATCAGCACGGAGCCAGCTTGGCGGTTGACAACACCTTTCTTTCGCCTCGCTTCCAGCGCCCACTGGAGCTCGGTGCCGATGTCGTGATCCACTCCACCACCAAGTTTCTCAACGGACACAGCGACTCCATCGGTGGCATCCTCGTCTCTTCGAGGGTCAAGGATGCCGAGTGGTTCGCCTTTGTTCAGAAGTCGGTTGGAGCGATTCTCTCGCCGTTCGACAGCTTTCTCGTGCTGCGTGGCCTCAAGACCCTGGCCGTGCGGATGGATCGTCACGAATCCAGCGGTCGAGCCGTCGCCAAATATCTGAATGAACATTCCAAGGTGAAGCGCCTTCTCTATCCAGGTCTGCCCGAGCACCCTGGCCACGAGGTGCAGTCTCGACAGGCCACCGGTTACGGCGCGCTCATCACTTTCGACCTGGGCAGCTACGACGCTGCCAAGACCCTGCTGGACAACCTCGAAGTCATGAGCCTGGCGGAAAGCCTGGGTGGCGTGGAGACACTCATCTCCCACCCTGCTTCCATGACCCATGCCTCGGTGCCGCCGGAGCAGCGGGAGGAGTTGGGGATAACGGAAGGCGTCGTGCGGGTTTCAGTCGGATTGGAGGACCTGGAGGATCTTCTCGCCGATCTCGAGTCGGCGCTCGCCAAGATCTAGGGCCCGGCCTTTTTCAAGCCTCGTCTTCGACCTCGTCGACATCCTTGCTCAAGCAGGTGGTGATCCAGGTCAAGAAGCCGGCCTCTCCGCGTTGAATGCCGAACGCCAGGATCTCCGGTAGGTCATAGCTGTGGAGCTCCTGAATAGCTTCCTCGACCGCAGAGTACTCGCTCTCCAGGGTCTTGATGATGAGCATGTACTCGCTGTCATCACAGATCTTTCCCTGCCATCGATAGACCGATCGATGAATCGGCAGGATGTTGACGCAGCAGGAGTGGCGCCTCTCCACCAACTCCTCTGCGATGAGGTTTGCCTCCTCCTCTGTACCCGCTGTGGTTACGACAACCAAGGCACTCACGGTTGATCACGTTACTCCACGAAACGGCGCTGCGTCAACGAGAATCAACTGCCACCGCCTCGCTACTTCCAGGTTTCCGAGGCAACGTCGTAGCGCAGGATCCTGACCTTGCCGGTGCGACCGAAGACTCTTACCACTGAAAGGAAGTGCATCCCGTCGGTGATGTAGAGCGAGCCCGGCGTCGAAGCTCCTAGATGATTGAAGGACGCGATGTCGGAGCGATTGAATCGAATGGGGTCATCCAAGCGGGTCAGTCTCCGCGTTGGGTCCCCAGGGTCGCGCGGTGCCGGACCGGCTGGAAAGCCGAGACGGATCCGCTGCCCCAGGTGAATCAACGCTCGTGGCGGAGCCAGAGGCGGATCCACACCGGCATCGATATCCCGCGTCAGAACGCCGTCCCCGTCTCCATCCCGATACAAGGTAAAGCTGTACCTTCCCTCACCGCTGGTACGGAACTTCACTCCCACCTTCGCGCCTTCTCGGATGGCCCTCGATCTGGCGAGTCTCAGCACTCCATGGAGCTCCCGACTGGCCAGATCCACCCTCAGGCTTCGAGTCAGCCGAAAGAGATCGGGGAGAGTGAGAGATGCAGTGAGACTCAGGATCGCGACAATAACGATCCACTCGACAACGGTGAATCCTCCGACTCGATCGCCCTGTCGGGTAACGGATTTCGCCTGCCGTATCCCTCGGCGCCCCGACATCGTGCGACGGGTTGCGGCGAGCGGCAGGGATGACGTGGGACTACCCTGCCGCCCACCCAGCATCATGATCCGTCGCCTCCGGTCGAGTTCTTCGGAGGTTTGACCTTCTCGGTCAGGGTGGTCTCTCCAGTGATGGTGATGTGTGGCCGGATCAACTCGAAGGTCTTCTCGCCGACTCCCTGAACCAGCATTAGATCCTCCAGGCTCTTGAATCGGCCGTTCTTGTCTCGGAAATCGACGATGCGCTGCGCCACAACAGAACCCACTCGTGGCAGCAACGTAAGTTGCTCGACGCTCGCCGTATTGATGTTCACGGCTTCCTTCTGCGCCTGGCTCTTCGTCGGAAAGCCCGTCACCAGGACGCACAACAACCCAACCAATGTCGTCAACTTGAATGCTCGTTTCATGCAACACCTCCATAGTCAGAAATCAGATTTGGCACCCGCTGTTTCGCGAATGTGCCGGGTCAAGCCAGTACGCCGGTCCCCACCGTCTGTTTTCTCCTTCCTACTCGCTGGTCGTTTACACCTCCTTTCTCCGGTGAATGTGGGAAGCTGCGTGAACATCAATCGGCGTGCCAGGCTCAAAAAACACCAATATCGCAATGAAACAAAGGGTTCTCCTCCCCCTCGGGGCAGCTTCCAACGGCCCGGAACGTCAAGGGAATTTGCGCCGGTTGGCAGAGCGCAGTCGAGGAACCCCCTCCTCCTCCTAAAGGCTCTGCGGCGTCAAACCTGCTGGACACCGAGAGAGACTGTTTGCCATTGGGTGGCCCCAAAAGGTCTTTTGCATTAGATTAGAGCGCCGATGACGAACCGAAGCACAGTCCGCGAGTACCTCGAGGCTCTGATCATTGCCGGGATCTTTCTCGGCTTTACGAATACCTTTGTGGTGAAGACCTTCTACATTCCGAGCGCGTCGATGGAAGAAACTCTGCTCGTCGGCGACCATCTCTTCGTCAACCGGTTCATCTACGGCCCGGCTCCGACCAAGCTCGAGAAAAAGCTCCTCCCTTTGAGACCGGTGAACCGCGGCGACGTCGTCATCTTTCGATCGCCTGAGCGACCCAGGGTCGACATGGTCAAGCGTTGTGTCGGCTTACCCCAAGACGAGATCCGCCTGGTGGACAAAGATCTCTACATCAATGAGAAGTGGGTCGACGATGGAACCTATACCTGGCACCGAGACGCCATCGTCTACAACGACTTGCCTTCGGTCTCGCAATCGGCTCGCCTGAGGGACAACTTCGGGCCGTCAACCGTGCCGGAGGAGCACTTCTTCTGCATGGGGGACAATCGCGATCAATCCTACGACTCGAGATTCTGGGGTTCTGTGCCGGCGCACTTCGTCAAGGGACGAGCCTTCCTCATCTACTGGTCCTTTGGCGGCGAAACCTCCGATGGCGTCTGGCGGGGATTGGGGAGCAAATTGCGGCAGCTCACTGGCACCGCCATCGGCTTCTTCAGCAAGTCGCGTTGGGGGCGGACCTTCCACCTGGTGCGTTAGTAGGCGCCACTCTGATGTCCACTTCCAGATCGATTTTCCGGGAGTACTTCGAGGCCCTCCTCATCGCGGTGATTTTCGCCACCTTCGCGCGGACGTACGCTGTGCAGGCCTTTAAGATCCCCACTGGTTCGATGGAGCAGAACCTCCTGATCGGTGATCACATCCTGGTCAACAAGTTCATCTTTGGACCGACCGAGAGCGTTCTCGAGCGCTGGCTGCTGCCGACTCAGGCAGTGCGGCGGGGCGATGTGGTCGTCTTTCGATTTCCCGAAGATCCGTCTCGAGATTTCATCAAGCGGTGCATCGGTCTGCCTGGAGACACGATCGAGATTGTCGACAAGGTGATCCGTGTCAACGGTGAAGTGGTCGAGGATGGTCACTACACCTATCTCGCCGATTCCCGCGTCTACCCCCACTCCGTCTTTCTTCACGAGAGCTACCGAGATCGAGACAACTTCGGGCCCTTCGAGGTACCAGAAGGCCACTACTTCTTCATGGGTGATAATCGGGACAATTCCAACGATTCCCGCTTCTGGGGAGCGGTGCCAGCAGACTACATCAAGGGTCGGGCTTTTCTCGTCTATTGGTCTTTCGCCAGCGAGGAGGAGCCGGTAGATTGGCCGGGGTACGGAGGCAAGCTTCGACAGCTGTCGAATGTCTTTTCGAAGTTCTTCATTAACACCCGTTGGGATCGCTCTTTTCAAATTGTGCGCTAGAATCGAGGACTAGAGGATTGTCAAGGACGAGCAAGGGGACAATGATGCGATCACTGCAGACTCGCTACGGGCAGGGCAAGATCGGATGTGTCATCTGGGTGTTGGTTCTCGCCGTGTTCTTCACCGCCTGTTGGAAGATCATCCCCGTGAAGATCAAGACCGCCGAGCTCTACGACTTCATGGAGGAGCAAGCTCAGCGTGCCACCAGAACCTCGTCTGAATCGGTGAAGAAGAATGTTCTCGCAAGAGCCAAGGATCTGGGCCTGCCGGTTGGACCCAAGGATGTGACCGTGCAAAGACGAGGTGGTCGTGTAGTCATCACGGCCCGATACTCCATTCCTATCGAGTTTCCCGGCTATACCTACGTGATCGAGGTCGACCACGTCGTCGACCGACCGGTCTTTGCGGTCTGATTCGAGCCCTGACTCCCTAGCCCGCATTATTCATGACGCCGCGAGCAGATTGTGGAAAGCGTCTGTCAGATCTGGTCACCCGCAGGGAGGAGCACCGGAGGCAACCTTGCAGGTTGTTGAGGAGCGACGAG
>Ga0316193_10000362_pt1 | contig 27661 bp, 28 predicted proteins | sample MerIslsedime2_MG_FD_207735 | JGI IMG/M metagenome (GOLD analysis project Ga0316193, IMG submission 207735) | Coastal sediment microbial communities from Maine, United States - Merrow Island sediment 2 | ecosystem: Environmental > Aquatic > Marine > Coastal > Sediment | place: USA: Maine... | reverse complement strand
GGCACGGTCACCATCCGAGACTGTGTTCCTCAGCACCTCCGGATGGAGATGAGCAAGCTGGGCGATGCAGGAGCCGAGGTGACGTCAGGCGACGACTGGATCACTGTCAAAGGTCCTGACCGTCCAGTGCCGATCGACTTCGCCACGCTGCCGTTTCCGGGATACCACACCGACATGCACCCGCAGATGGTGGCGCTGCTCTCCGTCGCGGACGGGACTTCGATCGCCACCGAGAACGTCTACGCCGCCCGATTCCGATACATCGGCGAGCTGAACCGCATGGGCGCCGACATTCACACCGACGGGCAGCACATCGTGATCCGCGGCGTCGGGGAGCTCAGCGGCTGCGAAGTGGACGGGTGCGATATCAGGGCAGCGGCGGCGCTCACCATCGCCGGCCTGCGGGCAGACGGCACAACCACGGTGGTCGGCGCGCACCACGTCGATCGCGGCTACGACGGTTTTGTTGGGAATCTGCAATCGCTTGGTGCGCAGATCGACCGGGTGTGAGCCAGACCGGAGCAGCAGCTGGGCCGTCGACGTCCGCAGTAGTGAGCCATGTGGGGTTAGCTTGTGGGTATGGTCGCTGAGCAAGAGAACGTGATCGAGATCGCCTCTCCCACGGACAAACCTGAAGCCGGGTTTGGTGGCGCGGGAGAGATCGATCTGTCCCTGCTCGAGACAACACTCGAGTACATCCGCCCCGCCTTGCAGGCCGACGGGGGAGACCTTGTGCTGCTCGGCGCAGAGGACGGCAAAGTGAGTCTTCAGCTCGTCGGAGCATGCGGCGGCTGCCCGCTCTCGACGATGACGCTCACCGCCGGCATTGAACGTATTCTGCGCGACCGCGTCCCCGGCGTCTCGACCGTTGAGGCTATCTGACGCGCTGTGGGCCGCTCCGCCGTCTTCCTGACCGTAATCTGACGTCGTGATGCTCATTGAACGCGCCAGAGGAGGCGACCGCCGCTCTCTTGCCCGCCTCGTCAGCCGAGTTGAGGACGACACCGTGGAGGGGCGGCAAGCCCTTGCCGAGGTGTATCCGGCCGGAGGAGATGCCTGGGTGACCGGGATCACGGGAGCGCCGGGAGCAGGCAAATCGAGCCTTGTCGACGGGCTCGTGGGCAACGCGACCGATCATGGGAACGTGGCGGTAATAGCGGTTGATCCCTCGAGCCCGTTCACCGGCGGCGCCGTGCTCGGAGATCGCATACGAATGCAGCGTCACACCGACGACCCGCGTGTCTACATCCGGTCGATGGCGAACCGGGGGCATCTCGGCGGTCTTGCGGATGCAACGCCGAGGGTTGTTGCTTTGCTCGACGGCGTCGGCTTTCGCGAAGTGGTCATCGAAACCGTCGGTGTCGGTCAAGCAGAGGTCGACGTTGCTGCGTCTGCAGATACCGTCGTTGTGGTTGTGAACCCTGGTTGGGGCGATTCGATTCAGGCCGCAAAGGCCGGCCTTCTCGAGATCGGCGACGTCTTCGTCGTCAACAAGGCAGACCGGCCGGGCGCCCACGAGGCCGTGACCGATCTGAATCGCATGCTCGATGTGGGCCCCGAGCGTGCATGGCGCCCGCGCGTCGTGACCACCATCGCCACAGACGGGACGGGTCTTGGAGAGCTGATGACCGCAATTGCAGACCACCGTCACCACCTCGTGGAGACGGGTGCGCTCGACCAGCTGCGACGAAATCGGGCACTACGCGAGATTGAGGCAGCAGTGCGAGCCGGGCTGCGGAGACGGGCAACAATCAACCACGCAGGAGATGCCACGCTCGATCGTGTCGTGGCCCGCGAGATTGATCCTTGGTCGGCGGCCGAAGGCGTCGTCGACGCGCTGTAGCCTTTCTCCCACGCGAGTGCTGGAGGGAACGTCGTGAATCTCGTCAACTACACCGTTTCGGACGCGGTAGCCACGATCACGCTCAATCGACCACCGGTGAACGCCCTCAACGCGGAACTGATCACCGACATCGGCACCGCTCTATCTGAGGCTGCAGCCGACGACGTACGTGCCGTGATCGTCACCGGGCGTCCTCACTTCGCGGCAGGGGCCGACATCACCGGCTTTCAGAAGGCCTTTGATGGCGAAGGCGACGCCGGCCTGGCAGCGTCACTCGCTGCCGTCGTGACCCAACTCCAATCCCTCGAGAAGCCGACGATTGCAGCCATCCGTGGGTTCGCTCTCGGCGGTGGACTCGAGCTTGCCATGGGAGCCGACCTTCGGTATCTCGCTGACGATGCCCGTGTCGGCCAGCCTGAGATCCTGCTCGGGATCATCCCGGGCGCCGGCGGCACGCAGCGCCTTCCTCGCCTCGTCGGGTATCAGCGCGCGCTCGAGATGTGCCTGACCGGACGGCAGGTCGATGCGGAAGAGGCCGCTGATATCGGTCTCGCCGACAAGGTCGTTCCTGCCGACGATCTCTTCGACACCGTCATGAACGACGCAGCCCAGTTCGCGTCTGGACCGACGGTTGCATACGCCGCAACCAAACGAGCGGTTGCGGGGGGCTGGGGAGCACCGCTCGATCGCGGTCTCGACATCGAGGCCGCCGAGTTTGACCACGTCTTCGCTACGGATGATGCGCAAATCGGTGTCGCCGCCTTCCTCGCCAAGGAGAAACCCGAATTCGGGGGCCGGTAGCGTGACCCGCATGACCGGCGGAAGAGTGGCATCCCATTACCCGTCAGGGAGATAGCCTCCGAGCGATATGGCCACCCGAAAGATCCCGCGCTGGACGGGAACCGCAGTCCTCATCGGCATCGGTGTAGTAGCGATCGTGCTGTTCGCAGTGGCCTGGCTCTCTGCCAACCAAATCCGATCCGACCTCCTCGTGCCGGTCGCAGACGATCGCCCATATGACATTGAAGTGGTTCGAACACCTCCGGCTCGCATCGTGATTGCCGGGACCGACGAACCGGCCCGCGGCGGAACGTGGGGATTCGAGACCGAGGAGTCGTATGCCCAGCTCACGTCTTTGCTCAACCGGACGCAGACAGACACAGAATGGGCCGCCACACCGTATGTTGGCGAAGCGATGGTCGGCGTACCAGGCCGGATCGACGTCGACGCCTTCCCCGTCGATCCGATGGAGTCGTACGGTCTCGGATTCGAGGACGTCCGCGCCCCCGGCGACCTCGGACCGCTCCCGGCGTGGCTGATCGACGGGCGCCAATCGACGTGGGTGATCATCGCTCACGGCCGGGGGACCGACAGTCGCACGCAGGCCCTCCGGATGATCCCGAGATACGTCGAATCCGGATACCCGGTGTTGGTCGTGAGCTACCGCAACGACGACGGTGCGCCGAAAGACCCGTCCGGCCTGCGGTCCTGGGGGCTGACAGAGTGGCACGATCTGGACGCCGCGGTGCGCCTCGCTGAGCGGGAAGGCGCTCAGGACTACATCCTGGTCGGCCATGACCTCGGTGCAGAGGTGGTATCGACGTTCCTCCATGAATCCGACAGCGTTGGGAAGGTGCTCGGTGTTGTGTTCGATTCGCCCGCCCTCGACCTCGCGGGCGCTCTCGACTACAACTCGGGTCCGGTAGCTTCGCTCGTTGGAAATCTCGGCCAGCAATTGGCGAGGCTGCGTTTCGGGATGGAGTGGGACGAACTGGACCAAGTCGCCCGGGCTGACCAGTTCGACGTGCCGATCCTCGCCCTCCACGGGGCACGCGACGAGGTCGCCCCCATTGCCATCACGGAGTCGTTCGTTGCCGCACGCCCCGACATCGCCAGGCTCGTTCGGTTCGAGCAAGGCGGTCATGGGGATCTCTGGAACGTCGACCGCGCACGCTACGAAGCCGAAGTCATGGCGTTCCTCGAGAGCTTCGCCGAAGACGAAGGCTGAGAACCGCACCGCAACGACGCGAAGTGGGGCAGACTTGGAGTCCATGCTCTATCTCGATCACGCCGCCACCACCCCATTGCGACCCGAGGTTCGCGACGCGATGGCTCCATTCGTCGGTGAACGTTTCGGCAACCCGTCTGGTGTTCATACGACTGCGCAGCAAGCGAAGAACGCGGTCGAGGAGGCTCGCGAGCAGATTGCAGCGTCGATCGGTGCGGCACGACCTCTCGAGATCGTGTTCACCGGCGGTGGGACGGAAGCGGACAACCTCGCCGTCCTTGGCGCATCCTGGTCCGGCCACGGCGCGATCGTCACGACCGCGGTCGAGCACGCTGCCGTCCTCGAGTCGGCCCGATTCGCCGAACGGAACGGACAAGTCGTGACGATCGTCCCCGTTGATCGGTGCGGCCGAATCTCGCCCGGGGATGTGGCCGCTGCAGTCGACGCTGAAACCGCGGTCGTCTCCGTGATGATGGCGAACAACGAGACCGGTGTGTGCCATCCGGTGGACGAGATCACACAACGTGTCCGAGAGGTGAATACCCGGGCAGCCGTTCACACGGACGCTGTCCAGGCCTTCGCATCGTTGCCCGTCGAAGTTCACGATTCCGGCCCGGATCTGATTTCGGTGTCCGCTCACAAGATTGGAGGGCCGCAAGGCGTTGGTTTCCTCTTCGTCCGGGACGGCATCAAGCTCGAGCCCGTGATTCACGGAGGAGGCCAGGAACTCGGCAGACGGTCCGGCACCCACAACGTCGCTGCGATCGTCGGGCTCGGTGCGGCCGTCACCGCAAGCGTCGCCGACCGCGATGGATACCGCAACCGAGTCGGCGCTGCTCGGGACCGATTCGAGCACGATCTCCGTTCCCGCACGAACATCGAGGTCACCGCCGGTGACGCACAGCGCCTTGCCTCGCACTCCCATCTGAGGTTCCCCGGCATCGCAGCCGAGACCCTCCTCGTCCGCCTCGATCTTGCCGGCGTCGCAGCCGCTGCCGGAGCGGCATGCCACAGCGGCGCCATCGGGACGAGTCACGTACTTGATGCGATGGGCATCGAGCCGGTGGCTGCGTCCGAATCCATTCGATTTAGCTTCGGCAGAGACGACGATGCCTCGACAGGAGCCGCAGCCGCTCAGATCGTATCCGACGTCGTCGAGGACCTCTCATGAGAGCGCTCGTGGCGATGTCGGGGGGAGTCGACTCTTCGGTTGCAGCCGCACTCATGATCGAAGCCGGCTACGACGTGATCGGAGTCACCCTCAAACAGTGGGTCGGCGCCGGAGGTGCGATGCCTACCGCAGGGTGCTGCACCGTGTCGGATGCCGAGGACGCCCGCCGCGTTGCCGCCCAGCTCGACGTTCCGTACTACGTCCTCGACTACGTCGATGAATTCACGGAGGCAGTTGTGGAACCGTTCGGGGCGTCGTACCTCGCGGGCATCACGCCGAACCCGTGTATCGAATGCAACCGCAAAGTCCGCTTCTCCGCCCTCCTGGATCGCACGAACGAATTGGATGCCGACGTCCTTGTGACCGGGCACCACGCGAGGGTGAAGCGCGACGACGGCGGCTGGCACCTGATGCGTGCCGTTGATGGCACCAAAGACCAGTCCTACGTTCTCCACATGCTCGGCCAGTCCGAGCTCTCTCGGATCCGACTCCCGGTTGGGGAGATGACGAAGGCCGAGGTTCGCCGGCGCGCTGCCCATATGGGATTGCGAACCGCCGCCAAGCCGGATAGTCAGGACATTTGTTTTGTCGGGTCGGGCGACTACCGGGACTTCCTCAGCGAGAACTTCCCGGAGACCGCCTTGCCGGGGCCCGTCGTCGACACCTCGGGTGCCGTGCTCGGGGAACACGATGGCGTTACCGGCTTCACGATCGGTCAGCGACGCGGGCTCGGCATCGCCGTCGGTGAGCCCCGCTACGTCGTGGATATCGATCCGCGTGACCGCACGGTTGTGGTCGGGAGCTACGAAGACCTGCTCGTCGATGGATGTACGGTCAGCGATGTCTCGTTCACGTCCGGGTCCCCACCAGCGAGTACGGCGGTGACAGTGAAGGTTCGCTACCGATCGAACGCAGTGGGAGCGACGCTGCGGGCATCGGGAGACGAGTGGGAGGTTGCGTTCGATGAACCCCACCCGGCACCTGCACCAGGTCAGGCCGCTGTCTTCTACGACGGAGACCGGGTCCTCGGTGGTGGAACTATCACAGGGTTGATCCGACCATGAGGATCACCGGTGTCGGGAGCCTTCCGCACTCGAGCGTCCAAGAAGCCGCGTCGTTCGTGGCGGGGACCACTGATCTTCCGTACTTGCCGCAATTGCCAAACCGCGACGCTTCCGAAGGAATGCTCCGGCAATGGGCGGAAGGGCTCTGTGGGGCCGGGGGGACCGACGACGGCATCGGCCTTCGGTACGGCGAGGGCTCCGAACCCTCGGCGGATGCGTTCGGTGGCGCCATAGCGATGCTCGATCGTGTGGAGGGTCCGGAAGTCAAGACGCAGTTTGCCGGACCGGTGACGCTGTTCCTCGCCCTGCTCGCGGCCGGCTGTCCATACGAAGGGCTCTGGGATTGTGTCGTGGACGGACTTGTGGAACGCGTACAAGCCCATATCGACCTCATCCACTCGGTGCGGCCCGGCGTGGACGTGATTGCCGTGATGGACGAACCGGCGCTGGTGACGTTCGCTCCCGGTCGTTCGAACGGCCCGGTCCCCATCGAGGCGGCGGCAGATGCCATGATGAGAGTGATGGCCGCGACTCCGATACCCGTCGGCATCCATGTGTGCGGCGACACCGACTGGCGGATGGTTGCCGGCCTGCATCCAGCGTGGCTCTCGTGGGACTTGGCAGCGCTCGGCGACGGATTCCTCAACGCCACCGATGCGATTGCCGAGACCGTGTCACACGGCACCGGCATCATGTGGGGCATGGTTCCAACTGACCCCGCTCCACTCAACACCGACCGGATCCGCTCCCGATACGGCACGGCCGTGACTCGCCTCGTGATCGACGGAGCACCGGCTGAGGCGTTGACGAGCGAATCACTGGCGACACCGGCTTGTGGCCTGGCGGGACTCAGTGTTGGAGGCGCCGACGTCGTCATGGATCGGCTGCGCGAAGTCGCGGAGATGGTTGATGCCTGATTCCGCGGCACGAGCTGCCGAACTCCGAGCCTTCCTCCGGCATCACAACTACCAGTATCACGTGCTCGACTCGCCGGTGATCCCCGACATCGAGTTCGATGAGGCCCTCCGGGAGCTCCAGGCGATCGAGGCGGCGCGTCCGGAACTCGTCGTTGCAGATTCACCGACCCAACAGGTCGGTGGAATGGTCTCAGAGGCATTTGCCGCGGTCACGCATCGTGAGCGGATGTTCTCCCTCGACAACGTCGACAACGTCGAGAGTCTCGAGGCCTGGCGCACCCGCATCGTCCGCCTCCTCGGGCGGGATCCCTCCGGCTATTCGTGCGAGCTGAAGATCGACGGACTCGCCATCTCGATCACCTACGAGGCGGGGCATCTCGTGCGGGCAGCGACACGTGGTGACGGAGTCACGGGTGAGGACATCACGGCAAACGTGCGCACGATGGAAAACATACCTCACGTGCTATCCGGTGATCCGCCGGCCGTGATCGAGGTTCGTGGTGAGATCTACATGCCCGTCTCGGCGTTCGATGAACTCAACGAACGCCAAGCCGACGACGGCAAACCTCCCTACGTCAACCCGCGCAACACGGCAGCAGGATCGGTCCGCCAGAAGGATCCGGCGGTAACCGGCTCCCGACGGCTGCTGTTGTGGGCCTATCAGATCGGGTATCTCCAAGGTGGACCGGCTCTCGAGTCGCACACGGCACAGATGGAGTGGCTCACCACACTCGGACTGCCCGTCAATCCGGAGAATCGCACCGTTGAAACGATCGAGGCCGTCGAGGCCTACGTCCGTCGTGCCGAGGAGCAGCGGCATGTCCATGACTACGACACCGACGGCATTGTGATCAAGGTCGACAATCTCGTTGACCAGCGCACCCTCGGCTTCACCGCGAAGAGCCCTCGATGGGCCGTCGCCTACAAACTCCCGCCCGAAGAGAAGGCGACGACATTGCTCGACATCAAGATCAACGTGGGCCGAACGGGCGCGGTGACCCCGTATGCGGTCCTCGATCCGGTCTTCGTTGGAGGTGTCACGGTCACGAACGCGACGTTGCACAACGAGAGCGAAGTCCATCGACGCGACGTCCGACCGGGGGACACCGTCATCGTACGACGGGCCGGAGACGTGATACCGGAAGTTGTGGGGCCGGTACTGTCTCGCCGCCCGGAGGGCCTTGCGGAGTGGAACATGCCAAAGCGCTGTCCGTTCTGCGACCACCCCCTGGTGCTGCCCGAAGGCGAGGCGAAAGCCAAATGCACAGGGGGCTACGAGTGTCCCAGCCGCATCCGGGAGCACCTCGCCCATTTCGCCGGTCGGGGAGCGATGGACATCGAGGGGCTCGGCTACAAGACCGTCGACCTGCTGCTCAGCGAAGGACTCATCCGTGACCCGGCCGACGTGTTCACCTTGAAGCCGGAGGACCTACTCGGCCGGGAGGGCTGGGGTGAGACTTCAGTGTCAAACCTCCTTGCCGCGATTGACGCGGCCAAGGATCAGGAGGTTGCGCGTCTGCTCACCGGGCTGGGAATCGACCACGTCGGTGGCACCGTCTCGAGAGTCCTCGCACGACGCTTTGGCAGCATCGAGGCACTCGCGGCAGCCTCCGACGAAGACATCATGCAGATTGAAGGTATCGGACCAGAGATCGCCGGCTCGGTCGCCGGATGGTTCGACGATCCCGACAACATCCAGCTCATCGACAAGTTCCGCGCCGCCGGGGTCCGGATGGAGGATCCCACGCTCGAGAGCGAGGGGAGTGATCTGCTCGACGGCGTGACCGTCGTGATCACCGGGTCCCTCGAAGGGTTCTCGCGCGCTGAAGCGAAGGCCGCAGTCGAGGCCCTCGGCGGCAAGGTGACCGGATCGGTCTCCGGGAAGACGTCGGCCCTGATCGCCGGCGCTTCTCCGGGTTCTAAACAGGTGAAAGCCGAAGATCTCGGTGTGCCCGTGCTCGAGGAGGCAGCGTTCCTGCGACTGCTCGACGAGGGTCCGTCGGCATTGGAGGAGTGAGGAGCAGAATCCTCGTCTTCACCGGGGGAGTGAGGGAGCCGGGTCTTCGTCTCCACCGCCGAAGGTGGGGGAGACGCGATCGAGCGGATGCTCGATCGCAGAGGCGGCGGCCTGGGGGCTGGCATCAGGACGATGAGGCTGGCTGCCAGTTGTGGTTCTACGCCCTCCGCTCCGCTCCGGCCTGGCGGCCGGTGCTCGCGCCTCCCCCACTGCGTGGTGGAGGCGAGGACCAGCCTCGTCCTCTAGTTCCTCTCCGCCTGAAACAACACTTCCAGGTGTGCTTCATCTTCCACGTCGACGACTCCGGCGATCGACGGGGGTTCGATACCGAATTGGGTGAGGGTGATGTCGGTCTCTCCCGTCACGGAGATCGTGTCACCGTCTTGGCGGGCCTCCACTTGCCAGGTGAGGTCGCGCTCGGTCGAGTTGATCGTCATCGTGCCGGTGACGTCGAAGGTGATCGGTGTGCCGTCTGGACCGTCAGGCCAGACGAAGTCGTTCGCCGAGAACACTGCAAGCGGATCGGCGCTGAAGATCTGGACCACACGGCTGTCGCGCCGAGACTGGTCCGAGACGAAGGTGGTCAGGTCGAGTTCAAACTCGAAGGAGCCGTCCGTCGAGACTGATCCGGTGAGTGTCTCGGATATCCCGACGGCGTCAACCTGGAGGCCCCGAAGGGTCTCCGGCACGGTGTAAGACGCGACACCTTCGCTGACGACGTATACGCCGTCAGTGGGCGACTCACCGTCCGAACCGTCGGCAGCGGCTGCAACAACGGTTGTGGTCGACGATTCCACCGACGCCTCGTCCGAATCTGCTTCCAGCGTCGTGGTCGTCTCGAGGTCGTCGAGGCTCAGATCTCCTGACGTCGACGTGCCGCGACCGAAGAGGCCGAGGCCGATGACGAGCGCGAGCACCACGGGAATGAACGCCACCCACGTCGGGACGACCGCCTGTGAGAAGACGGGCGTGAGCAGGCCCACGGATAGGAAGATCACGAGTGCGGCCGCCCCTGCATACGGTATGAACCGATCGAGGGTGGTTTGGTCGATGATGGCCGCGGCCATCATGCTGACGACAAAGGCCCCGACCATCGTGAGAGCGAACGTGCGCATGGCATTCGCACTCGCCCGAATCCTCCTCCACAGAAGTCCCGAAAGGGCGCCGATGATGAGCGCTGCAATCGTGATAGTGAGCGAGTTGGCAACCAGTTCGTCGGGAGTGTGGATCGGCAGAGCTATCAGCGACGCTGCGATTGCCCCGACCGATCCGGCAGCTAGTCCGGCGAGGATTGGATTGAGCGCACGCGGGTCGTACGTGTAGTCATCGGACATTGCTATTCGTTCCTATCTCGTGGACATCTACTGAACGCGGAAACTCCAGGTGAACATTCCCGGATCCGGGAGACCGCGAACACGGTCCCACTGTGCCGACACAACGTGGAACCCCGGTGACCATGCTTCGATCACCTTGCCGGGACCGGGTTCAAACACATGGAGGCCGGTCGCCTCCGTCCAGATGATCTGGTCCTCCGGCACCACAACATCGTCAATGGTCAGCTGCGCCCGATATCCGCCCTCGAGATCGACCACAACTCGCGGCTGCCCGAACATCAGGCTCCCGTCGATCGGCTCGACCCGCTCGAGCGCCGGGGGATATCCGGTGTTGTCACCGGACGGAGCGAACAGCACAGCCCCGACCACAACAGCGATCAACGCGAGGCCGAGGAGGAGGAGGATCACTCGATAGGTGGTGCGGCTCATCTCCGATCAGCGTAGGCCCGTTCATCGCGCCACTTGGGAAGAACCACGCTCCTGACTTGCGGTGTGTCGCGACAGGGTTGAGACTGTCCCGATGCGTCTCAACCCCGTCTTTGCCGAACTCGGTGACTACCCGATTGCTCAAATCCAGATGCGAGCACGGGACCGTCGCGACGCGGGCCTCCCGGTGATCGACTTCTCGATCGGGGATCCGCGAGAACCCACCCCGACGTTCATCGTCGAAGCCTTGCGCGAATCGGTCCCACCGATCTCCCAGTATCCGACGGCAGCCGGTCTTCTGGAACTCCGGCAGGCCGTCGCTGGATATGTTCTTCGCCGGTTCGGTGTTGAGGTTGACCCCGGCACGCAGGTGATTCCCACGAGCGGAGCGAAGGAAGCGATCTTCAGTACTCCGTTCGCCTTCATCAATCGCGACGCAGGCGACGCCGTCATCTACCCGACGCCGGGGTATCCGGTGTACGAGCGGGGTTCGCTGTTCGCCGGCGCCACCGTGTTTCCCATCGAGCTCTCCGGCGACTTCGTTCTCCGCTCTGAGATGATCCCCGACGAAGCATGGGATCGCGCCCGTCTCGTGTGGACGTGCTCGCCGCACAACCCAGCGGGGTCGGTGTCAACCCTCGAGGACATCGCGGGTCTGTACGTGAAGGCCGTCGATTCCGAGGCGCTGCTCCTCTCGGACGAGTGTTATGCCGATGTCTACGAGGACGCGGTCTATCCGAAGGGTCCGATGTCGGCGTTGCAGGTTGCGGGTGAGGGCAGCCCGAGTGTGTTGTCGTATCTGAGCCTTTCGAAGCGGTCCGGGATGACGGGCTACCGGTCTGGTGCCATCGTCGGAGATCCTGAGGCGATCGCTGCGCTCAAGGCCCTGCGGGCGACGACGGGCACCGCCTCGCCGGAGTTCGTCCAGGGCGCCGCGATCGTCGCGTGGAACGACGACGCTCACGCCGCCGAACGGCGAGCGATCTTCAGCGAGAAGCGCAGGATTCTCAAAGCTGCGTTCGACGATCTCGGCTATGAAACGGTCGGGTCGCAGGCCGGGCTGTATCTCTGGATCAAAGTCCGAGACGACATGGTGTTCACCGATCGGCTTCTCGAGGAAGGCATCGTTGTATCACCCGGCCGCTTCTTCGGACCCGGGGGCGAAGGGTTCATCCGCCTCGCACTTGTGCCGACGGTTGCCGAATGTGCCGATGCGGCCGACGTGCTGCGTTCGCTGCTGGCCTAGGTCCGCTGGCGACACCACCTCTGCGTACAATCCTCACATGACTGACCGAGAACTGATCGAAGCCGCCTTCGCCGACCTCGACCTCCTCCTCGAGGCCGTCGAACCGATCCACCGCACCATTGCCGCCCTCGACGCCGGAGAACTTCGCGTCGCGGAGAAGCTGGGCGGTGAGTGGGTCGTCAATGTGTGGGTGAAGGAAGCGATCATGTTGTACTTCCGGATCACCGAGGTTCGCACGATGGGCGCCGGGCCGTTCGAGTATCACGACAAGATTCCGACCAAGACGGGCCTGCACGAAGCCGGCATCCGGGTCGTGCCGCCGGGAACCGTCCGCTACGGAGCGTTCTGCGAACCCGGTGTGGTCGTGATGCCCGGCTACATCAACATTGGTGCACACGTCGGCTCCGGCACGATGGTCGACACGTGGGCGACGGTGGGATCGTGCGCGCAGATCGGCCGAGACGTCCATCTTTCCGGCGGTGTTGGCATCGGCGGTGTCCTCGAACCACCAGGGGCTCGTCCGGTCATCATCGAAGATGGGGCCTTCATCGGCAGTCGCTCGATCGTCGTCGAGGGTGTTGTCGTCGAGGAAGGTGCCGTGCTCGGTGCGAACACGACGCTCTCGGCGTCTATCCCGATCATCGATGTCACCGGAGATGAACCGGTGGAGATCAGAGGCCGCGTCCCGGCCAACGCCGTTGTGGTTCCGGGCGCGAGGCCGAAGAAGTTCCCGGCCGGCACGTATCACCTCCAAGCGCCGCTCCTGATCGGCTATCGATCGGAGGCGACCGACCGCAAGACGTCGCTCAACGATGCGCTCCGAACCTTTGCGGTGGACGTTTGAGCCTCTCGAACACCCTCGTCGAACTGATCAACATTCCGTCGGTGATCGGGAACGAAGAAGAGATCACCACGGCGATTGAATTCCGGATGGCCGCAACCCGCCCTGTGCTGCGACTTGGAAATGCCCTCATCGTTGGGGAACCCACGGGCAAGCCGCTGGTTGTGCTGTACGGCCACACCGACACCGTTCCCGAACAGGGCAACACAACCGCCTCGGTCGATGCGGGCCGGGTGCACGGGCTCGGCGCCTGTGACATGAAAGCCGGTGTCTCGGTAATGATCCACCTCCTCGAGGATCCCGAAGTCCTCAGCGGGCCCCACGACGTGGTGGGCGTGTTCTACGACAAGGAGGAGGGGCCCTCCGCCGAGAACGGTCTCGAGGATGTACTCAACGCAGTCGGCTGGCTCGCCGACGCCGAATTCTCGGTAGTGCTCGAGCCGACCGACCTCAACCTGGAACTCGGGTGCAACGGAGCAATGAACGCCGACATCATCTTCACCGGCCACGCCGCGCACAGCGCGCGCCCGTGGCTCGGTGAGAACGCCGTCACCAAAGCGGGGGCGTGGCTCGCAGCGATGCACGATCGGACGCCCGAACCGGTTGAGATCGCAGGGCTCGAATACCGCGAGGTCTTCTCGGTTACCCGAGCGAACGGCGGGATCGCCAACAACGTGCTGCCGTCGCGGTTCACGATGAACTTGAACTACCGGTTCCCGCCCATCTACGACCTCGAGGCAGCCGAAGCACGGTTGCGGCAGGTGGCCGCGGAAGCCGACGAGGTGATCATCACCGATCGCGCCCCCGCCGGAACGATCCCCGAAGGCAATCGCCACCTTGCACGTTTGGAGACCCTTGTCGGCGGCGCGCGAACGGCGAAACAGGGGTGGACCGATGTCGCCCGGCTCACGGGGCGTGGCATTCCGGCCGTGAACTTCGGTCCCGGCGAGGTGGCCCAAGCCCACCAGGCCACCGAGTCGGTCCCGATCGAGAATCTCGAGACCGTGTTCGATGTGCTCCGCCGATTCCTGACGTCCTGATCACCCGAGTTGTTTGCTGTGATCGAGCGGGCGGAGCGCGGCCCGAGCCGTGTCGTGATCGGATAGCCTTGGGGCGGTCGAGCGAAAGGGCATCCTCCGTGTCAGAGCCGATCCTTGTGTGCACCGATCTTCGCAAGACCTATGGAGATATCGTCGCCGTCGACGGTGTGGGGTTCACGATCGCCGCCGGGGAGACCTACGGATTGCTCGGGCCCAACGGTGCCGGCAAGACGACCACGATTTCGATGATTGCCGGGTTGCTCGAGAAGGACGGCGGGTCGGCCGTCGTCGTTGGGAGCGAGATCACAACGAAGAGCACTGCCGCCAAAGCCGCGATCGGCCTCGTTCCGCAAGACCTGGCGATCTACCCGGACCTGACCGGTCGCGAGAACCTGCGGTTCTTCGGCAAGCTGTACTCGCTCGGTGACGACCTCAACGGACGTGTCGACCAAGTTCTCGATGTCATCGAACTTGCCGACCGCGCCGACGACCAAACAAAGGAGTACTCCGGCGGGATGAAGCGGCGGCTCAACATCGGTCTTGGCCTCCTGCACCGGCCGGACTTGTTGATCCTCGACGAACCAACCGTCGGAGTGGATCCCCAGAGTCGGAATGCCATCCTCGGGAACGTCGAGCGTCTCGGCGACGAGGGCATGGCGGTGCTCTATACGACCCACTACATGGAGGAAGCAGAGCGGCTCTGCGATCGGATCGGCATCATCGACGAAGGCAAGATCATCGCTGAAGGTACTCGTCGCGAGTTGGTGGCTCTTGTCGGGGGGCGGGATCGGCTCCATGTTGAGACGTCCGGAGATCCTTCGACGGTTGTTGGCGATGTGACCGCGCTGCCTGATGTCGAGTCGTGCTCCGCCGCCGGCTCGGCCCTCGAAGTTGTGGCCGTGAACGCTTCCCGGGCGCTCCCTGAGGTGGTGCTGGCAATTACACGAGCCGGCCTGGACGTGCACTCGGTTGATGTGTCGGAACCCGATCTGGAGTCGGTGTTCCTCCACCTCACCGGGAAGGCGCTGCGCGAGTAATGCGGGCTGCGCTGACGATTACCGCCAAGGACCTCAAGGAACGACTGCGGGACCGCTCGGCCATCATCCTGGCGGTCATTGTTCCCCTCGGTCTCGCCTTCATCATGAACCTCACCCTTGGTCCGATCACCGACCAGGCGTTCAGCACGGAGGTTGCCGTTGCCGACGCAGACGGCGGCGCGGTGGCCCAAGCATTCTCGGGAATGCTCACCGAGATCGAAGAAGCGGGTTTCATCACGGTCTCGGAGGCGTCCGACGCCGCAGCGGCCCGGGTGATGATTGCCGACGATCAGGTGTCGACGGCCTATCTCATCCCCGATGGGTTCTCAAATGCGGTCGGGATGAGCCGGGAGGCTGTGATCACCGTTGTAGCAAACCCGGACCAGCCGATCGGCGCTCAGGTCGGGACGGCGATGGCGGAGGGGTTCGCCGGCGAAGTCAACGCGGTGCGTCTCTCCGTCGCAACAGCGCTCGCCCTCGGTGCCGACGACCCGGGAGCGCTCGCCGCTGCTGCTTCGGCCGAGCCGGCACCGATTGCGCTTGCTTCGGGGCAGACCGAAGGGAGAGGCTTCGACTTCGCCACCTTCTACGCAATCGGCATCGCCGTCTTCTTCCTCTTCTTCACCGTGCAGTTCGGCGTATTGAGCATCATCGACGAACGGGAGACCGGAACGATGCCGCGGCTCCTTGTAGCTCCGATCTCGAAACAGTCGATCCTCGTCGGCAAGCTGTCGGCGTCGTTCCTGATGGGCGTCGCCAGCACGGTTGTGCTCTGGATCGCCACAACACTGCTCATGGGCGCCGAGTGGGGATCGTCGATCGGCGTGTTGATCCTCATCATCGCCGGCGTGGCTGCCGCGATGGGACTCACCGCGGCGATCGCGACCTTCACGACGACGGCAGAACAAGCGGGGGCGATCACCGCCTTCATCGTGGTGGTGTTCGGCGTGCTCGGCGGCGTGTTCTTCCCTGTGACCCGAGTGTCGGGCGCATTTGTGGTTGTGAGCCGGTTCGCGCCCCATTTCTGGTTGATGGATGGATTCCAGCGCCTCTCCGCCGGTGAAGGCATCATCGATATCTTGCCTGCGATCGGAGCGATCATGCTCTTTGCCGTAGTGCTCGGTTCGATCGGCCTCATCCGAGCACGCGACCTGGTGAAGTACTGATGAAGACGCTCACCATTGCGGCGAACAGCCTCCGCCGGCTCTTCAGGGACCGATCGAACATCTTCTTCGTGTTCGTTCTCCCAATCGTCCTCATCCTCGTTCTCGGACTCGTCTTCGGATCGGGTTTCCAGAGCCGAGTGGCCGTTGTGGTGCCGGCGGGCGACGATCGGGCCCGGGAGCTTCTCGATGAGATCGCATCCTCCACGGCGTTCGAGACGGTCGAGTCGAACGACGAGGAGAGCGCCCGGCAGGGTCTTCGGCGCAATGACGTGGACGCGGTGATCGTGATACCGGACGACTACAGCGAGCAACTGGACGGCGGTGCGCAGGTTGAGATCGGATACTTCGCCACGGCGAGCGCCGGCGGCATCGACGTACAGGCTGTGGTCGACGCTGCCGTCGTCGGCCAGGGGTCAAGGCTGCGGGCCGCCCGTTTCGCGGCCAACGAAACCGGGGCGGACCCGACGATGGCTTTCGCAACTGCGGAATCCGTGCAATCCGGGTTGCCGACGGTCGAAGTTGTGGTCGAGGGCGAAGCCGCGACCGACGCACCCGGCGGGGCCGACACAAATGCAGCGCAACAGTTGCTGCTGTTCATGTTCCTGACGGCACTGACGTCGTCGACCGCGCTGATCCAGTCCCGCCGTCTCGGTGTATCCGAGCGGATGTTCTCCACCCCGACAAGAGCCGGCACCATCATTCGCGGTGAGACACTCGGCAGGTTCCTGGTGGTGATGCTCCAGGGTGTGTTCATTGTGTTCGCCGCCAGGTTGCTGTTCGATATCGACTGGGGGGACCCGATCGCCGCGATGCTGGTGGTGTCGGCGTTCGCCCTGACGGGTACGGGGGCGGGAATGCTCCTCGGATCGACGTTCTCCACCGAGCAGCAGGCAAGCGGATTCGCAATCTTCGGTGCGCTGATGCTGGCGGCACTCGGGGGATCGATGGTGCCGCTCGAGGTCTTCCCCGACACGATGGTCGCCATCGCCCACCTGACACCCCACGCCTGGGGGAACGATGCGTTCTCAGAATTGATTCTTCACGGCGGCGGCGTGTCCGACATCGCCGTTGAACTGACGGTGCTCATGGCGTACGGACTCGCCCTCGTTGTGATCGCTGCGATCATCTTCAGGCGCCGGCTGACTCACTGACGCCGAGGCACCACGGGGATCAACGACAGCCGCTGCAGGAAGAACTGAACCAGTGGGCCCATCCCGAACGCAAATATGACCGTCCCAATCCCGACGGTTCCGCCGAGGACCCACCCGATGACGAGCGCCGTGATCTCGATACCGGCACGGGCCCAGGCGATCGAGATTCCGCGCCGGGCCAAACCCGTCATGAGTCCATCTCGGGGGCCAGGGCCGAGGCCGGCCCCGATGTAGAAACCCGACCCGATCGCGACGATGGCGACACCCACGAGGAGTGCGAGCCACCGGAGAACGAGGTTGTCGAGCGTCTCGGGAAGGAACAAGAGCGCTCCGTCGAGGACGAGGCCGATCACGATCGCGTTGGCGATGGTTCCGATTCCGATTCGCTCCTTGAGGGGGATCCAGAGCAGGAGCACGGCGAATCCGGTGATGATGACCACCGTTCCGATGGGGATCCCGGTTTGTCGGGAGATTCCCTGGTGGAGCACGTCCCAAGGCGAGAGACCGAGGTCGGCGATCACCATCAACGCGAGCCCGAGCCCGAACAGCGTGAGGCCAAGAAGCAGCCGTGCGAGCCGAGGCCACAGATCGTTGAGCGGGGGGAGGGGGAGCACGCGCCGAGGGTAGGTGTGTAAGAGGCACGAGGCTTCCTCCCCCTCAGATTCCTCCCCCTGAATCTGATGAAAGGCCCTTCGGCTGGTGATGAGGGTCTCCTCGGGTGGCAGCCTTGTGGTGCTGGCCGAGGCCGCAAGTGAGAGGAGACCCTTGCGTTGCATCTTGGTCTAGATCTGTCGAGGAAGCGACTCGATACGTGTCTGATGAACAACGACGGGGAGGTGATTGAGGCTGGCCGCGAGGGAGTGACTGGAGACGTGTTGGACCGGTTCGCTGACCGGCTCGCCAGTCTGGATCAGCCGGTGTGTCCCCTCCGCTCCGCTCCGGCCTGAACGGCCAGTCCTCGCGTCTCCCCCACTGCGTGGGAGAGACAAAGACCTCCAGTTTCTCCCCTCCCTCACGGAGTGGGGGAGGGTGCCCGAGCGCAGCGAGGGCGGGAGGGGGCGGCCTGGGAGCCAGGATGGCGAAGATGAGGTCAGCCGCCGGGTGCCCGAGCGCAGCGAGGGCGGGAGGGGGCGGCCTGGGAGCCAGAATCGCGAAGATGAGCTTCGCTGAGTGTCTCGTAGCCGGTGGTTGGCAACTCGACCAACCCCTGTTCGCCCGCATCCGCATTGCCTACGCTGCATTCATGACGCGCACAAAGAACCGAGATCGGTTCGAGGAATCGAGCGGATCGACGGCCGGGGGCCGTGCTCAGCCGCGGCCGGCGTTCGGCTTGCGGCCGTGGTTCGCCTTGCTGCGGCGTGCGCGGAGCTTGCGTCGCTTTGCCTTTGCCATAGTGAGTTGGAGCGTACCAGGCGGTCGATCGTACCGGCCCGGGAGGTCGGTTGTGTTCGTCACTGACTCGTGGCACTCCCTCCCGATAGCGGTGGCGACATCTTTCGCCGATCGGCTGTTTGGGATGCGTCGACGCCGTACCAACGGGCTGCTGCTGCGGTCCTCGTCGGTACACGCGGCCGGGCTTGTGAGCCCGCTCCGGGTCGTCCACCTCGATGCCGAAGGTACGGTTCTTCATCAGGATCTACTCACGGCCGGACGACGGGTCGCTGCACGAGGAACGTGGATTCTGGAGTTGCCGATCGGAGCCGGGCGCCCAGATACCGGCGCGAAGCTCACCGTTCTGCCATGCTCGCGGTCATGACCGGCCGCCTCGTTGTCTGCGCAACCCCAATCGGCAACCTGGACGATGCTTCGCCCCGTCTCCGTGAGACCCTCGCAGCTGCCGACGTGGTGTTTGCGGAAGACACACGCCGGACGGGCAAACTCCTGGAACGCCTCGGTGTAGATGCCGAGCTGAGATCGTTCTTCCTCGGCAACGAGCAGAAGAGGGCGGTCGAGATCCGGTCCCGCCTCGAGCGAGGCGAGACAATCGCCCTGGTGAGTGACGCCGGGATGCCGGCGATTTCGGATCCCGGCGTTGCGGCAGTCCGTGCCGCTCGATCGGTCGACGCTGTTGTCTCGGTGGTGCCGGGGCCGAGTGCCGTCACTGCGGCGATCGCCGTCGCAGGACTCGGTGGCGACCGGTTCGTCTTCGAGGGTTTTCTGCCAAGAAGCGGCGAGGACCGTCAGCGTCGCGTCGAGGTGGTCGCGAGCGACGATCGGCCGGTCGTTCTGTTCTGCGCACCGAGCCGCGTCGTCAAGGATCTGGCGGATCTCATGTCGGCGGCGGGTCCGGAACGAATCGTGGTTGTGGCCCGAGAGGTGACGAAGCTTCACGAGGAGATCTGGGCCGGCACCCTGGAACAGGCGGTCGGTCGCTGGACCGGTGATGTGGAACCTCGTGGCGAGTTCACCCTGGTGATCGAACCACGCGCCGATGAGCCTCCCGACCTCTCTGCCGCTTTGGCAGCGGTCGAGCGGCGTATCGCCGATGGTGAACGGCTCTCCAATGCGGCCCGCGATGTTGCAGCCGAGACAGGCGTTTCGCGCCGCGCGCTCTACGAGGCGGCGCTCGAGTCGCGTGCAGCTAGTCGGCGGTCAGCGAGCGGCGGCAGTCCCCGCACACGCCGCGACCCTTGAACGCTGAGACTCCTTCAGCGGAGCCGCAGAACACACACGTTGCCTCGAGTTTCCGGATCACGATCGCGTCGTTCTCGACACCGATCTCGAGTTCGTCGCCCTCGTGGATGTTGAAGAGACGGCGGGTTTCGGCCGGCACAACAATTCGGCCGAGGTCGTCGATCTTGCGAACCATCACGGTATCCAACGGTGAACCTCCATCAGCGGTCGGAGCTGATCAGTCTTCCTCCAGTAAGTGTACCGGCCGACTCAGCGCGTCCATCCGACGGCGCCACCCGCCAGATCGGGGCACACCGCTACCATCGCGGCACCGTGACTGACCCCCAACAACCCAAGAATGTCCTTGTTGCCGTTGCGTGGCCGTACGCAAGCGGTTCGCGCCATCTCGGCCATCTCGGCGGCGCGTATCTCCCGCCCGACGTGTTCGCCCGCTACCAGCGCGCCATCGGCAACCGCGTTCTCATGGTCTCCGGCAGCGACGTACACGGGACGCCGATCACCGTTCGTGCCGATGAGGAAGGTGTCAGCCCAGCCGAGATCGTTGAGCGCTACCACGGCGAGATCGAACAGAACTGGAAAGACCTTGGCTTCACCTACGACTTGTACACGACAACAGGGACCGACACTCACCGCGACGTTGCGCAGGACTTCTTCATGCGGCTCCTCGACAACGGCTATCTCTATCGCAAGACGACCGAGCAGTTCTTCGACGAAGAGGCCGGCCGATTCCTCCCCGATCGGTACGTTGAGGGAACATGCCCCCATTGCGGGTACGCCGATGCTCGCGGAGACCAATGCGACAATTGCGGCCGGACCCTCGATCCTGTTGACCTGGTTGATCCGCGTTCCAAGCTGTCCGCAACCACACCGGTGCTCAGGGAGACTGAGCACTTCTATTGGAAACTCTCGGAATTCCAAGGGCCGTTGCTTGAATGGCTTCGTACGCGTGAGGGCTGGCGGCCACACGTCGTGAACTTCGCGATCGGCATGGTCGACGACGGCCTTCACGATCGAGCGTTCACTCGGGACCTCAAATGGGGGATTCCCCTGCCGATCGACGACCTGGGCGACGGCAAATCCATCTACGTCTGGTGGGAAGCCGTCATGGGGTACCTCTCGGCTGCCAAAGAGTGGGCCCGGCTGCGGGGCGAACCTGATGCGTGGAAGGACTGGTGGGAGAACCCTGACGCCGAGAGCTACTACTTCATCGGCAAGGACAATATCCCGTTCCACGCTGTCTTCTGGCCTGCGCTTCTGATGGGATACGGTGGCCTGAACCTCCCGACGGATGTACCCGCGAATCAGTTCATCACGTTCCGTGGAGAGAAGGGTTCCGCCAGTCGTGGCGTCGGCCGGTCGATCTCCTGGTACATCGACCACTTCGAACCGGATGCGCTCCGGTACGCCGTTGCCATCAACTTCCCTGAGACAAACGACACCGACATCTCGGATGACGACATGATCCGTCGCGTCAACGACGAACTTGTTGCGACCTGGGGGAATCTGGTGAACCGCGTGGTGGCGATGACCGGGCGTTACTTCGACGGGGTGGTCCGGGAGCTGGTTGACGCAGACGAAGAGGACGAGGCGCTGCTCGCTTCGGTGGACGCGACGCTCGTAGAAGTTGGTCAGTTGATCTCCGAGGTGAAGCTCAGGGCCGGCCTCCAGCGTGCAATGGCTGGTGCACAGACGGTCAATGTCTACCTGAACGATCGTGAACCGTGGAAGACAGCGAAGACCGACCTTGTGCGGACCGGGACCACCCTTGGCGTGGCGATCAATGCCATCGCCGGAATCGCGGTAGCGTTGTATCCCTACCTGCCGTTCACAACGGTGCGGTTGCTCGAAGCCTGCTCCGTCGAAATGGGCGCACATGGCCCATCGTGGGGTCGTCCCTCGATACCGGCAGGAACACAACTGGGTGAGGTGGGTCCTTTGTACGCCAAGATGGAGCCCTTCGCCGAAGACGAGTGAGGGATTGATGGTCGCCTGGGTCGACAGCCACTGCCATGTGTTCATGCTTGATGACCCGCTGGGGGCGGTCGATCGGGCCATCGACGCCGGCATCGAGTGGATGCTCGTGCCGGGTGTCGACCTCGAGACCAGCCTCCAGGCGCGTCAGATCGCCACGAACCGGCCGGAGCACGTGCTGTGGGCAGCGGGTCTGCATCCCCACGATGCCGAACGGTGGGACGAGGAGCGGTCGAGGATCACGGCGCTGGCGTTCGAGGCGGCAGCGATCGGCGAGGTCGGACTCGACTACTACAGGAATCTGTCCCCGCACGATGCTCAGCGGACTGCGTTTCGCGGCCAGGTCCAGCTTGCGGCCGATCTGAACAAGCCGGTGATTGTTCACACACGCGACTCGTTCTCGGATGTCTACGAGATACTCGGCGAGGCGGATCTTGGTGAGAAGGCGGTGCTCCATTGCTGGACTGGGGGTCCGCGGTGGACAAAACGTTTCCGAGCGCTTGGAGCGACGTTCTCATTCGCCGGACCTGTCACCTACACCTCGGGAGACACGGTGCGGCGTGGCGCAGCAGAGGCTCCGCCGGAACGAACGCTTGTGGAAACCGACTCGCCGTATCTAGCGCCGGAGCCGCATCGGGGCGAACAGAACCGGCCCGAATGGACGCGGTTCAACGGCGCGATGCTCGCCGAGATTTGGGGCTTGCCTGAAGACGACGTCGCCCGCATGTCCGCTGAGCACGCGACCCGCGTCTTCGGTTCGCCGCGTGGTTGATCCAACGCCGCAGGGAAAGGCGGCGGTTCGAGCTCTGCTCGACGACTACGGTCTCAGGCCCAACCAAGCCTACGGACAGAACTTCCTCGTCGACCCGAATGTGATCCGGCGCATTGTGCGGCTCGCAGCAGTCGGGCCGAATTCAAACGTCGTCGAGATCGGCGGAGGTACCGGGACACTCACGGCAGCCCTCGCCGCAACCGGTGCGCGCGTGGTTGTGTACGAAATCGATGCCGGGCTGGTTCGCGTGCTCCACCACACCGTCGGGGACCTCCCCAATGTGGAGATCCGCCATACCGACGCCGGCGACGCGGACCTTGATCAAGATCTCGACTCGGGGCCGTGGTCGATGGTCTCCAACCTCCCGTACAACGTCGGCACCGGGATTGTCCTCGATGCACTTCGTCGAGCCCCGGACGTTGGCCGGTTCGTCTTGCTCGTTCAGCGTGAGGTGGCAGAGCGACTGCTTGCAGGTCCTGGGTCGCGTGCGTACGGGATTCCGTCGGTTATCACGTCGTTGCACGCGCACGGTTCGATTGCATTCTCGGTGGCTCCAGCTGTCTTCTACCCGACTCCTTCGGTTGCGTCGGTTGTCATCGAACTCGATCGGCACCCAGCACCTGAGAACAGCGAGCGAGCGATTGAGATCGCGGTCGCAGCGTTTGGACAGCGCAGGAAGATGCTGCGGCGGAGCGTTGCGAACGTCGTCCCGGAGGCTTCGGAAACCCTGGAACGCTGCGGCCTCGACCCGACCGCGCGGGCTGAGGATCTGAGCCCAGAGTCTTTCGTTGGGATCGCCAACGAGGTGGGCGGATGAAAGCGAACGCGTATGCCAAGGTGAATCTGGGGCTGCACGTGCGCGCTCCCGGTCCCGACGGGATTCACCCTCTGCGCGGGCTCTTCCAAACGGTCGATTGGTGTGATGAGATCACCGTCGAAGACGCCGAAGAGGATTCGATCGAGGTGCCGGATGGTGGTGCACCCGAAGATGAGACCAACCTCGCCTGGCGGGCCATCGTCGCTGCTCGCAGGATCGGGCGCACTGACCGTCCAACTCGCCTGGTCGTGTCGAAGGAGATACCGTCCCCGGCCGGACTCGGCGGGGGGAGTGCTGATGCCGCCGCCGCCCTCCATCTGGCGGCGCGCCGCTTCACGATCTCGTTCGACGACGTACGCAGGCTCGCCGTGGACCTCGGCTCGGATGTGCCGTTCGCTTTCGTTGGGGGAACGGCAATCGTGACGGGCAGAGGCGAATCCGTAACTCCCCGATCCGACGCGACGGGATTTGCTCTCGCCATCGTGGTCCCACCGATTGTGCTCGACACGTCCGCTGTCTACAGGGCATGGGACGACCTCGGTGGACCCGAAGGACCGGCGATTGGTGCCGGCGCGTTGCCACCTGTGTTGCGCGAGTACGCCCCGCTTGCGAACGACCTGTACCCGGCAGCTGTCGCCGTGACGTCGGAAGTCGACGAGTGGCGTGCCGAACTGGCGCACCGGTGGGGCGTACCGGTGGTCATGACCGGAAGCGGCGCTGCTCTATTCGCGTATTTCCCGACTCGCACCGAAGCCGAAGATGCAGTGGCTGCTGCTCCGAGCGAGGCAACAGATGCGAGAGCCGCCGAGCCGGTACCGCGGGGCCATGAGATTGTCGGCTAGTTGAGTTTCTTGACTCCCGCTGAAGGCGGGGGAGGCGCTCATCCGATTGCGAACCCGCCTGACACGAAGCTTCCGACCCCGTCTAACCTTCGGGGCCACCCCTGGGGGGTGGTGTAACTGGCAGCACAGGTGGTTTTGGTCCATCCGGTACGGGTTCGAGCCCTGTCCCCCCAGCCATGTCCCTTGGAGGCCCCATGCATCTTGCCGTGATCGTGCTCGCCGCAGGGAAGGGCACAAGGATGAAGTCGGAGCTGCCAAAGGTGCTCCACCGCGCCTGCGGTCGGAATCTCCTCGGGTGGGCACTCGCCACCGCCGAGCCGCTCAAGGCGGATGAGACCGTCGTCGTAGTTGGTCACGAGGCTGACGACGTTGTGGCCTCTCTGCCGGCCGGGGCCGTTGGCGTTGTTCAGGAACCCCAGCTCGGCACAGGTGACGCAGCTCGGGTCGGCTTCGGCGCATGCACACCGGATGCGGACACTGTTCTCGTCGTCCTCGGCGACATGCCGCTACTCCGGCCTGCCACGCTCGAGGCGGTCATCGACACGCACCGTACCGAACGGGCGGCTGCCACCCTGCTCACGGCCATCTTCCGAGATCCGACCGGCTATGGGCGCGTCGTGCGTGAGAACGGGCAGGTGGTTGGAATCGTTGAGGAGCGCGACGCCGACGAGGAACAGCGGGCGATCAAGGAGATGAACGTCTCCGTGTATGCGTTTGACGCGGCCATCCTCAGCGATGTGCTCGGTCGGCTGCGGAGAGACAACGACCAGGGTGAGTACTACCTCACCGATGTTGTCGGGATTCTCGCGGCGGACGGCGAGCGAATCGCGAGCGTCGTGACCGATGAGGGTGAGTGTATTGGAGTGAACTCTCACGCTGATCTTGCGATGGTCTCGAATGTTCTGAGGCGACGAATCAATGACCGCCTCATGCAGGATGGGGTTGCGATGCTCGATCCCGATCGTGTGTACATCGACGTGGGGGTGGACGTTGCGGCTGGGGTGCGAATCTATCCTGACGTATACCTCCAAGGGGCTACGACGATCGAGGCCGGTGCTGTCGTCGGGCCGAGTGTTCATGCCACAGACTCGTCGATTGCCGTCGGTGCGACCGTCCGGTACTCGGTGCTTGAAGGAGCGGCCGTCGGCCCCGGGGCCACCGTCGGCCCGTACACGTACCTCAGGCCCGGAGCGGAACTCGGAATCAACTCGAAAGCCGGGTCCTTCGTCGAGATAAAGAACTCACAGGTTGGGCCGCGATCGAAGGTGCCTCATCTCAGTTACATCGGTGACACCACGATCGGTGAGGACTCGAACGTCGGCGCGGCGACGATCACCGCCAACTACGACGGATTTGAGAAGAACCGCACCGAGATCGGTGACCGCGTCAAGATCGGTTCGGACACGATCCTGGTCGCTCCGGTGTCTGTCGGGGACGACGCCTACACGGGTGCCGGCTCCGTTATTAGCCACGATGTCTCCCCGGGTGCGCTCGCATTGGAGCGTTCGCATCAGGAGGAGATCCCTGGCTACGCTGAGCGAAGGAAGCGTCGGGCATCTGAGGACGGGAAGTAATGGAGCTGCGGAGCCAGAAGCGTTTGATGGTCTTCTCGGGTTCCGCCAACGAACCCCTCGCTGAAGAAGTCGCCCATATCCTTGGTGTGGAGCTCGGTGGGGTGGAGCGGTCCGTCTTTGCGAACGGCGAGATCTACATCCACTACACCGAAAGCGTTCGCGGGGCGGATGCGTTTGTCATCCAAAGCCACACGCAGCCGCTCAATTTCAACATCATGGAGCAGCTGATCATGATCGACGCGCTCAAGCGTGCGTCGGCGAAGCGGATCACCGCGGTCGTGCCGTTCTACGGATACGCGAGGCAGGACAAGAAGGGGCGACCACGAGAACCCATCTCGGCGCGGCTGATGGGCGATCTCTTCGTTGTCGCCGGAGCCGATCGAATCGTCAGCCTCGACTTGCACACGGGCCAGATCCAGGGATTTGTGGACAAGCCATTCGACCATCTCACGGCGCTCCACCTGTTCTCAACGTATCTGAGGAAGACCACCGAAGGTCGTACAACCATGGTCTCCCCGGACTCGGGTCGGGTGAAGCTGGCGTCGCGGTACGCAGCTCATCTTGGGGCGCGGGTTGCCTTCGTACACAAGCGACGGGCCGCGGACATCCGCAACGAGTCGTCGACGCTCTGGGTTGTCGGTGACGTGAAGGACCGGCACTCGATCATTGTCGATGACATGATCGATACGGCCGGCACCATCGTTGGAGCGGCCGAACTCCTCAAACAACGCGGCGCACTCTCGATCCGCGCTCTCGCAACCCACGGTGTTCTGTCACCGCCGGCGGTCGAGCGGATCGCGGCAGCGCCGATCGATGAGCTGATCATCACGAACTCCCTCCCGCTGCCGGAAGATGCCAACAACCTCGACAAGATCACCGTGCTCTCCGTTGGGCCGATCCTCGCCGGAGCTGTGAGCGCGATCTTCGCTGACGCGTCGGTGAGCGACATCTTCCAGGGGGAGAACATCTAGCGCCGATCAGAGGTGAGCTCAATGGACACCGAGGTCCTCACGATCGAGACGGGTCATCAGCGCGGGGTCTTCGACATGACCGCCGACGCGTCCCGCTTCGTCTTTGGTCGGGGCGATGGATTGCTCAACATCTTCGTCCCTCATGCGACTGCAGGTGTTGCGATCATCGAGACCGGTGCCGGGAGCGATGCCGACCTCATGGATGCCATCGACGAAGTCCTCCCTCGGGATGATCTCAGGTATCGTCACCGCCACGGATCACCGGGTCACGGAGCCGACCACGTAATGCCGGGGTTCATCACCCCGTTCGCCACCGTTCCCGTGCTCGAGGGCCGCCTCGCTCTCGGCACGTGGCAGTCGATCGTCCTCGTCGACCCGAACGAGGACAACCCGGTTCGAAGGGTGCGCCTTTCGTTTCTCACCGAGTAGCCGAGCCTTCGCCTCCCCCACGGAGTGGCGGAGGCGCAAGCATCCGGACGGATGCCCGGAGCGGAGGGGCTGAGGCGCTGGTATCACCCGGCGGTACTGCGATCCCGAGTGTTTCTCGGCGGAGGGGGCTGTCTCGAGCTCGCGGCAGGCCTCATCCCTGCGATGCAGGCTCGCAGGCTGCCCCCTCCCGCCCTCGCTTTGCTCGGGCACCCTCCCCCACTTCGCGAGGGAGGGGAGAGAGTGGGGGTCTTTGCCTCTCCCACGAAGTGGGGGAGGCGCGAGCATCCGGGCGGATGCCGGGAGCGGAGTGGGCTCTGGGAGGCTGCAACATGACGATGAGGCCGCGTCGGCCGCGGGTGGCTCCAGTGTCGCATGTGCTTTGTACGTGCC
>Ga0316193_10000357_pt1 | contig 27725 bp, 21 predicted proteins | sample MerIslsedime2_MG_FD_207735 | JGI IMG/M metagenome (GOLD analysis project Ga0316193, IMG submission 207735) | Coastal sediment microbial communities from Maine, United States - Merrow Island sediment 2 | ecosystem: Environmental > Aquatic > Marine > Coastal > Sediment | place: USA: Maine... | reverse complement strand
ACCGGATCTTTGCCAAAGCGAGCGGTGATCTCGGCGCTGAGCGTGGCAGGTGAACTACACGGTGGCCCGTCGGGATCGTGCAGACCCCAGTCGGTGAGTTGTATTCCCGATTCGAGTTTCACCAGGGGTGCTTTAGGCAGGTCGATGATAGCCACTTTGCGCTTATGGCGATCGAGCTGGCTCCAGAAGGGTGCCGCCGGTAGCCGGCTTGCGGGGAAGGGTGAGGTTCTATAAGTCCCCTGCTCAAGCTGACGGTAAAAATAACGGCCGTGACGACCTGGCTGGAGTCCGGTGTGAAAGGACGGCCAGACGCTGCCCGTGTAGATGCCGGGCGGATTGAACGTCGTGCCGTGAAGCGAGTCTCGTGATATTGCCGCCAGGGAAGGCATTACGCCCGCTTCTGTCCACGACTGGATGAGGCTGGATTCGGCGGCATCAATACCGATGAATATCACGCGGGCTGGTGGGTTCATGATTCTCAGGTCAGGGTCGGAAACGCTGTCGCACACATTGGGCCTTGCAGTTATCATAACAGGGAAACCTGCTTGTTTCTCCGGTGTCTGTTGCAGGTGTGGAAGTCTGGTGTGAGCATGATTAAACCAACAATAATGCTGTTGAGCCTGTTGTTCGTGTGCCCTGCCCGGGGTGGACAGGATGTGCCGTTGCTGGAGCAGTTGCGGGTAGACCGTGAAGCCATGATATCCGCTGAACAGGACTTCCGGTGGCACCAGGATCAGGGCAATCTGGGGGCAACTGAAACCCGCGAATACGCGGCGTATGTGGAACGCTTGCGCCAGCGTGTGGTCCGGGACTGTATGGCGCTGGCGGCGGCCGAGGTGATGGTTTCAGCAGAGCGGGGATGTTCTGAACAGCCTGCAGGGATTGCCGGGCCTGCGGCTATCGATCAGCAGTCTGAACAGACCGATGCCGAGCGGGCGGCTGCCCTGGACGCCGAACTCAATGCTGATCTGGGTGAGTATGATCAACGCCTGCTGCGCGAGCAGGAACGGGTGAAAGCGGCCAGGCCCCGCAGCGCGGGTGGCGGCAGCCAGGGGGGCGCTGGTTCCGGTGCTGAAGGCGGCGAAGGTGCTGAAGGTGGGCGTAGCGGAGACCTTGCAGGCAATGGTGACCCGGGCGCCACTGGCGAGTCCCGGGAAAATGGCGATTTGGCTGCGCCTCCCCCGGCAAGCGGTGCGGCGGGTGGCGAGGCGGGTGGTGCGGGTCACCAGACCGGCGTCAAGGATCAACCCAAAGATGTCCCGGATGGGAGTGGTGATGAAGTCGTGGCTCGCCAGCTACGTGAAGCCGCCGAGAGAGAAACTGATCCGGAACGAAAGAAAAAGCTCTGGGAAGAATATCGAAAGTACAAACAGGGAACACACTGAGGCGATGGTCTTGAGTATGACATGGCGCAACCTGTTGCTTATCCCTCTGATTCTGCTGGGAGGGTGTAGCGCTATCAGTTCGCATAATAATGTCGATAATGATGTGCAGATAGAGAGACCCGTCAGCGAGATAAACGAGAGCCAGTTACTCGATGTATGGATCGAGTTGTTTGATCCCGGAGAACTGCAGGAAGACGACGACGATGCAAAGGGGTTGTCGGTGGATATTCGCGAGGCCGAGGCACGCTATATGTCTGTGTTGTTGCGCGATACCATGGAGAGAACCGGTTACTGGGGCGCTGTCCGGGTTGTACCGCGGGATACCGAAGGTGGCGAGGTTCTGGTACAGGGCATTATTCTTGAATCAGACGGTGAGCAGCTGGAACTGAAGATTACCGCGCTGGATGCGACCGGCAGGGAATGGTTCAGCAGCACCTACGAGGCCGAGGTTTCCCTGCAGGCGTATCAGGATGCAGAACTGGCGGGAAAAGAAGTCTTTCAGGCCCTGTTTAATGCCATTGCCAATGACCTGGCGGTGTACCGTGCCACCCTGACAGCAGATGATATCCTGACGGTTCGCCGTATAGCAGAGCTACGTTTCGCCGCCGACCTGGCACCCGATGTTTTCAGTGATTACCTGCAACGCAGTGATGATGATCAGTTCACCGTGGTGCGCTTGCCGGCAGAGAGTGATCCAATGGTGCGGCGCGTAAGTGCTATCAGGGAACGGGATTTTCTGCTTGTCGATACCCTGAACGGGCATTTCGATAACTTCAACCAGACTATGCAAGAACCTTATGCACAGTGGCGCAAGACTCGCCTGGAGGAGCTTGAGTCGCTGCGCGCCATCGAACGCGAGGCCAGGAACAGAAAATTGATCGGTGCTGCTGCAATCATCGGCGCGATTGCTATCGAGGTGTTGGGTGGCGACAGTACCCGTGCTGCTACCGGCACTCTGCGTGACGTTATGGTGGTCGGCGGTGCCTACGCGATCAAGACCGGTTTTGACAAGGATTCGGAAACCACTATCCACCGCGATGCAATCGAGGAACTGGGTGACTCATTCTCGGCAGAAACAAAGCCACTGGTGGTGGAAGTGGAGGGTGAAACCCACGAGCTGACCGGGTCCGCGGAAGTGCAGTACGTTAAATGGCGTGCCTTGCTCAAGCAAATCTATGCGGCCGAGACCGGATTGCCGGGGACTGTAAACTGAGGCAACGGCATGTCATCCGGTGATCAGCCTGGAGCAGACGGGCATACTCCTGATCTTCGTCCGCCATTACGCCCGCCCGGGACCGCAATACAGCCATCTACCCGGACCGGCCCTTCGCATCGCTGGATCTGGATAGCACTCACTGTTGCGCTGGTGTTGAGCCTGCTGGTTGTCCTGGTTCTGCCGCGACTGGTGTCCGAACCGCCGGGAGTCACGCAGCAACCGGCCGTGGCACAAACGCCTGCTGTCGTTAAACCCGGGGTCGCCGCGCGTACGGAGGCCGAACAGAAGCTGCAACAGTTCCTGCAACTGCAGGCAAAACTGGGGCTCGGTAATGCGGCTGTATGGGGAGAGCCTGTATGGAGCGAGGCGGCCGGGCTGACGGCATCCGGTGATCGCATGTTTGGCGAGCGGCGCTTCGCTGATGCCGCTGGCGCCTATGCTGATGCATTGAACAGGCTGGAGCAACTGGACAGCCGGCAGGAGCAGATCTTCACAGGGGCACTCGAAGCGGGGCAGTCGGCGTTGAATGAGAACGATCCTGATACTGCCCAGAGAAAGTTTGAGCTGGCCCTGGCTGTCAAGCCTGACCACGAACTCGCAACCCGCAGTCTGCTCCGTGCTCGGGCCCGCGCCGGTGTCCTGCAGCGTATGGCGGCGGGCGAGCTTGCCGAGAGCAGTGGTGATCTGGAAACAGCCAATGCCGGGTACAGTGAAGCGCTGGCGCTGGACAGCGACTACCAACCGGCCCGCGACAGTCTGGAACGGGTTTCTGCACAACTGACCGATGCCAGATTTCGTGCGGCCATGAGCCGTTTGCTGACAGCGCTGGATAGCGGACTGCTGAATGAGGCTGACAAGGCGCTGGAAGATGCTGCGCGGCTGAAGCCGGATGACGGCGCTGTGCATGATGCCCGCCAGCGACTGTCGCTGGCGCGTCAGCAGTCAAAGCTGTCCCGCTTGCGCCGTAATGCAGCGGCAAAGGTCAGAGGAGAGGACTGGCAGGGGGCGGCCGAGCTGTATAAAAAGGCGTTACTAATCGATGCCGAAGCTGGTTTTGCCCGTGACAATTTGAAGCGGGCAGAGGCACGGATACTGTTGCACCAGCAGTTCGATCATTACCTCAACGATCAACGGCGTCTTTATTCAGCCGAACCGCAGGAAAACGCACGGGTATTGCTTTCAGCGGTTGGTGAGGCGCCCGCAGGTGAACCACGTCTGGCAGAAAAAATCAGTAAGCTCGAACAGCAACTCGCTGCTGTGAGTATCCCGGTACAGGTCCGTTTGCGCTCGGATGGCGAAACCGACGTGGTGATCTATCGCGTTGCCCGTCTGGGACGTTTTAGCGAGCAACAGCTGGAGCTGCGACCGGGAACCTATACCGCCGTCGGATCACGACCCGGCTACCGGGACGTGCGTAAGGTGTTTTCGGTGTTACCGGGCCAGGCGCCGCCGCCTGTTGATATTCGTTGCGAGGAACCGGTTTGAGCCGTGTCTATCACATCAGGGACGCGCGCGGGGAACGGCGTGTGGGAGAAGCAGACATGCCGCTGTCCGTTGGGGGCGGGCAGCACACTGACATTGTATTACCCGGTGTTGAGGATGAGACCCGCGTGGCGCATATTGGCGTCGCCGATGGGCACGCTTTTATCCAGCCGGATGATGTAGCGCTACCCCTGTTTCATAACCACGAGCGCATGCTGGATTCGGTCTGGCTAAAATCCGGTGATCAGGTGCAGCTGGGTGACTCGGTTCTGCTCTGGAGCGTTACAGGTGACCAGGTATTCATCAGCGTAGGTCAGGCAGCTGATACAGCTCAACTGACACCGCCAAACAGCGCGCCGCCACCGGCGACTGAGGAAAAAAGCGCTGTGCCGGTTGTCAACGTAGCTGTATCCGGTCACGGGCAGCGCTGGCTGCGGCGTGTCTTTGCGGGGCTCTTCGTATTGCTGGTAGCGGTAGCCGCGTTTGTTCTTCTGGCGACGCCACTGGCAGTGCGTATCACGCCCGAGCCGGAGCTGCAGTCCATGAAGGGTTTCCCGCCACCCGTATCCCTGGGCGGCAGACTGCTGGCTTTGCCCGGGCAGTATACGGTTTACGCCACCCTTGAAGGTCACCGGGACCTGGAACAAACGCTGGACATTTCCATGGGCGGTTTTCGGGAATACAGTTTCCGGATGCAGGAATTACCCGGGCGAGTGGCGCTGCGTGTCGAGCCTGATGTAGCTTTCGAGCTGTTTGTGGACGATGAACCGGTGGCAACCGACAGTGCTGGCGTGGCGGATATTCCGCGCGGTATGCATCGCCTGAGTGTACAGACCGAGCGCTATCTGGCAGCGGAGCAACAGGTCGATATCGCGGGGCTGGGAAAAGATCAGCAGGTGTTGTTTGCATTGCAGCCGGCCTGGGCCGATGTGGAGATAAGCAGTCGGCCTGCGGGTGCCGAGGTGAGTGTGGACGGACGCAGCATAGGGCTTACACCCATCAAGGCGGAGCTTCTGCAGGGTGAACATAGTATTGTTCTGTCACTGCAAGCTTACAAGCCGGTGGTGTTGCAGCAGAAAATTACCGCCGGATCGGCGTTACAGCTGGAAGACATCGAGTTGCCACCGGCTGATGGCCGGCTGGTCCTGCAAAGCACACCGAGCGCGGCCACCATTAATGTGGATGGCAATTTCCTCGGTGTTACACCGGCGACGCTTACCCTGTCTTCAGGGCAGCCGCACCGTCTTCAGTTGAGCAAACCCGGCTATCGTAATGCCGAGCAGGAGGTGACGCTCAGTCCCGAAGAAGAACAGGCCCGGTCGGTAAAGCTGCTACCGGAATACGGTACGCTATTCATTACGTCGTCACCGGCGGATGCCAGGCTGGTGCTGGATGGCAAGGCTGCCGGCGAAGCCAGTCGTCGCCTGCGCCTGACAACGCAGCCGCACAAGCTCGAATTCAGTAAACCGGGCTACGTTACCCAACGCATAACCGTCACACCGCGCGCCGGTGTCAGCCGCAACCTGGACGTGCGCCTCAAGACCGTGGAACAGGCCAAGGCAGATGCAGTGCCTGCCACGCTGACCACCGCCGCCGGTCAGCTGCTGCGCCTGGTGCGACCGGCCGGAGCCCGCTTCCGGATGGGGGCGTCGCGTCGCGAGGCGGGGCGCCGTGCCAACGAAAGCCGCCGCCTGGTTGAGCTGGTGCGGCCTTTTTATATGGGTGAAAGCGAGGTGACCAATAGTCAGTACCGCCGTTTTCGTCCAGCGCATGGCTCGGGAAGTTCAGAAGGTGCAGACCTTGACGGTGATGCGCAACCGGTCGTTAATATCAGTTGGGACGAAGCTGCCCGTTTCTGCAACTGGCTGAGCGGCAAAGAAGGTGTTCCAGCGGCGTACCGGGAAAAGGATGGGCGCATGCAGGTGGTTAGGCCAATGACAACCGGTTATCGTCTGCCTACCGAGGCGGAGTGGGCCTACGTCGCACGCGCGATGGGCCACGATGCCACGCAGCGTTATCCCTGGTCAGGCAACTTCCCGCCGGCCACTGTGGTGGGGAATTTTGCCGATGCGCAGATCAGCGATACCCTTGCCGATGTAGTACCGGGTTATGATGACCGCTACCGCGTTACCGCGCCTGTCGGCAGTTTTGCAGCCTATCCTGCCGGCTTCCGTGATCTGGGTGGTAACGTGGCAGAATGGAGCAATGATTTTTATGCGGTTTACCCGGGTGAGAGCGAGCGGCTGGTCAAGGATCCCGCGGGCCCTGTGTCCGGTGAGCACCACGTGGTACGCGGGTCCAGCTGGCGTCACGGTAATATCACCGAGCTGCGTCTGAGTTACCGTGATTACAGCCGTGAGGCACGCAGTGATTTGGGTTTTCGTATAGCACGTTATGCCGAGTAATGGAGTCTGAACTATGCGACGTCTGCCAGTGTTTCTTATCCTGACCCTGGGTGTTGTGAGTCCGTATGCGCTTACATTGTCTGAACAGGAGAAAACTCCTGACAAGGCGGTACCGGAAATCCAACAGGAAGAAGCCGTTTCCGACCGGGACAAACCAGCGCTGCCGGTAAAGAAATACACCCCCACCGAAAAGATCAAGGCCGACAGTGCCGTGTCATTCCCGGTCGATATCTGAGTGTCAATATTATGAAGAAAGCCTTTCCCGCCGAATTTGTCTTCCAGCTGTTTGCGCTGCTGATCGCTTTTATCCTTGTCCACGCGCTGTACGTTACCCTGATACGCCCGCAGGCAGATATTTTTATGCAGCAGGAAGCGCTGAATATGCAGGGCAATCCTGACTATGTGCAGCAACGTTCGTTCTATGTCGTGATCAAGGATTACGAACAGGAGAGTTGCTTCGTGCTGATGCTGTGGGCACTGGCGATCCTGGCGTACAAGGGGCGCGCCGTATACCTTCAACAGAAATTACTGGAGCGTGACCTGCTTGGCTTGCCCGAAAACATGCCCATCGGACTCGAGGATACCCGTGGCCTGGGTGACCGCCTGCAGTCCTTGCCCGGTCGGGAACAGGGGTCGCTGTTACCACGCGCCCTGCTGACGGCGATCGAACGCTTCGCCGCGACCCGCAATGTTCAGGATGTGTCGACCTCTGCGCGTGCCGTGTGCGATTCAGAGGGTGAGCGGCTTGAGTCCGAGTTGTCCATTATCCGTTATATTGCCTGGGCCATTCCCTCAGTAGGGTTTATCGGTACCGTGCGCGGAATAGGCGATGCGCTGGGACAGGCACATCGCGCTGTTGAGGGTGATATCACCGGTGTGACAGCCAGCCTGGGGGTGGCTTTCAATTCCACTTTTATTGCATTGGTCATCAGTATTGTGCTGATGTTTTTTATTCACCAGCTGCAGCTGATGCAGGAGCGGCTGGTGCTCGACAGTGAACGTTATGTAGACCAGTGGATGGTGCGCCGCCTGAAGGTCTGAGCTTCGTATACTGTTATGAAACGTCGTCCCGTCTCCGCATTTTCCCTGTCCTTTCTGGATATAATGTTCTGTGGTTTTGGTGCCGTGGTACTGCTGGTCCTGATCCTCAACCACGATACAGTGAAGGCACGTACCGAGACATTTTCCGACCTGCGTTCCGAGGTGGTGCGGCTGGAACAGGAGGTTCTGGTCGGTGAAAAACAAAGGGTGACGGCGCGTAACAGTCTGGAGGCCACTGACGCAGTGCTGGTGCTTGCACAGGGAGAAACAGAACAGGTTATACAGGACATCCGCGATCTGGAAATCGAGATAGCCAGGATGGAAAAAGAGACCCGGGCGAACCAGGCGCATGTCAACAAGCTTACTTCTGACCTTGAAAACCTGGACAAGGAAAAAGAGCGACTGGGTTCGCAGGCACTGAAAGGCAGGGAGCAGGGCGCCAAGGTTCACCAGGTGGCCGGGGAAGCTGACCGCCAGTACCTGACCGGTTTGAAGGTGGGCGGAAAGCGCGTTCTGATTCTGATCGACGCATCCGCAAGCATGCTGGATGAAACCATCGTCAACGTGATACGCCGGCGCAACATGGCTAGTGCGCAAAAGCGCAGTGCCCCCAAGTGGCGACGTACGCTGGCGGCAGCCGAATGGCTGGTAAGCAATCTTCCTTCCAGTGCAGATTTTCAGCTCTATGTATTCAATACCAGAGCCCGGGCAGTGCTGTCTGACAGTAAGGGTACATGGTTGAGTGCGGCCAGTAGCCGGGACGTGGAGGGCGCGCTGACTGCGTTACGCAAGGAGATACCAGAGGACGGCACCAGCCTGTATCAGGCCTTCGCCGTGGCAAAGCAGTTGTCACCCGCACCGGACAATATTCTGCTGGTAACCGACGGGTTGCCGACACAGGGCCGTGGCAAACCAAAACGGACGACGGTGTCTTCTGAGGAACGCCTGGACCATTTCGGCAAGGCAGCTGACAGTCTGGCGCCGGGCATTCCGGTTAACACCATACTCATGCCGATGGAAGGTGATGCCTGGGCGGCGGCGGCCTACTGGAAGCTGGCTATCGACACGCAGGGTTCCTTTATGACACCAGCGAGGGACTGGCCGTGACAAAACGCAGCCGTCGTGGTATCGATATATTCAACCTGTCTTTTCTGGACGTTGTCTCCTGTGGTTTCGGCGCCATTATCCTGCTGCTGGTTATCGTCAAAATCTCCGAGCCGCAGGTTATAGAAAAACTCGCTGTTGATCTCAGTGGGCTGGTGAAGAAACTGGAGCGCGAGCTGTTTGAGCTGCGCGGAGAAACCAGTGTGCTCAATCGTGACCTGGAGGAGAAACAGGAACAGCTTTCGGAACACCAGGAAAAACTGGCGCGGCTTAAGGGTGATTTGTCATCCGTGCAGGGTCAGTACGCTGCAACCCGTAACGAAAACGAAGCGCAGCGTATTATTGCAGGCCAGCTGCGTACAGCGAAACAGAGCCTCTCGGACGAAATGCGCCGTCTGCTTGGACAGCATTATCGGCGCACCAATGCCAGTATCGGGGGTGTGCCCGTTGACAGTGAATATATTATTTTCATTATCGATACCTCCGGATCGATGAACCAGAACGCCTGGCCGCTGGTGCTGAGGAAAGTAACAGAGGTGCTGGAAATATATCCACAGGTCAAAGGTATTCAGGTCATGAATGATATGGGCGACTACATGTTCTCCCAGTACAAGGGGCGCTGGATTCAGGATACGCCGGCACGGCGCAAGGCGATCATCAAGCGGCTCACAGGCTGGCAGCCGTTCTCGAATTCAAGTCCCGTGGAAGGAATAGAGGCAGCAATTCGCCGTTTCTATGCAAGCGACAAGCGCATCAGCCTGTACGTATTTGGCGATGATTTCGCGCGCGGTTCGATACAGGCAGTGATAGATACTGTCGATCAGCTGAACCGTGCCGACCGCTCAGGTAAGCGCAGGGTTCGTATTCACGCCGTTGGTTTCCCGGTGATATTTGCGCAAGGTGGCATTCCGCTTAACACGGTACGGTTTGCGGCACTGATGCGCAAGCTGGCAGAGAACAACGGCGGCAGCTTTGTCGGACTCAACAGCACCCGACCGTGAGTATCTCTGAAACAGCCGCAGCCGGTCGCCTGGTCGCTATAGACGCACTGCGCGGCATCGCAATTACACTAATGGTGGTCTACCACTTCTGTTTTGACCTGAGCTATTTCGGACTGGCGGAATTTAATTTTTACCGGGACCCTTTCTGGCTCCATTCACGGACATTTATTCTCAGCATGTTCCTTCTGCTGGTCGGTATAAGCCTGGTTCTGGCAGCTGGCCGGAAACTGGATACCAGCCGTTATATGCGGCGTCTGGCAATGTTGGTTGCAAGCGCAGCGTTGATCAGCGTTTCGACCTGGTGGATGTTCGGTGAGCGCTTTATCTTCTTCGGAGTCCTGCACTTTATCGCACTTGCCAGTGTGCTGGGCCTGTTGTTCGTGCGTGCCGGATGGGTGAATCTTGTGCTGGGTATCACGGTTATCCTGTTTGCAAATCGCTACCAGTTTTACTGGTTCGATACACCGGGCTGGCGCTGGATAGGGCTGATGACACACAAGCCGCAGACCGAGGACTATGTGCCGCTGTTGCCCTGGTTCGGTGTGGTGTTGCTGGGCCTGTATGCAGGACCTTACCTGGCACGTCTGGCGCGACAGCAACAGGGAGTTGGGAAATCACGGCTGGTGCAGTTTCTGGCATTCGCCGGCCGGCACAGCCTGGTTATATACCTGCTGCACCAGCCGCTGTTGTTGGGTGTCCTGTCACTGTACGTAAAGCTCAATCCGGGTTAATTAAGCGGTTCTCTGTAACGAGGGATGAATCAGTGTTTCTGATATTCCTTCAGAACCGTACTGACGGCCCGATCCATTAAGGGTGCCGTATCCAGAACCCGGGCACGTGCACAACGTAGTAGCAGGGCGAATTCATCAAGGCTGTAGTTGCCGGCCTTTAGGCCCTTGCGATCAGTAAACAGGTAGGTGTTGGTGATCGGGCTTATCCAGCTGAGCTTGGCGCGCTGCCGCTTGCCGTCAGTTCCGCTGAATTCCACCCACGTTCCGGTTGTCAGCTGGCGGGCCCGGGCAGTGAAATTGTCGCTGGGTTTGCGTGTATCCCCGACGGTGTCTGTTTTCGGCGATGGTTTTTTGGGTTTGGGCGCTGTCGTGGTCCTGGCCACGGCTTTCTGAATCACGGTTTCTTTTTTGGTAACGGTGTTATCCGGTGTGGCTTCAGCAGCCTTCTCATCGTCGGCTTTGTTAACCGCAGTACGTCCATGTGCGTGTACCAGGCTGGCGATGAAGTCGTCGCGCTCGGTAGGTGGAATGGAAAGACGTTCCATCCCCTCGCGCAGGCGGGTTAACAATACCGGCTGCATAGCGACCAGTTTCTGCCGGTCTTCACGCGTGTACTTGGGTTTTACGCTCCATATCAGATCATCCATGGTGGCGACTGCCTGTTTCCAGATCGGACTGTCCTTGCCCTGGCGGGCACAGGTAATGAACAGCAGGTTTTTCCAGTGTGTGGTCACGAAGTCGCGAACAAAATCGAGATTCTGTTCATCGCTGATGCGCGGTTCGATTTCCTCCAGCGTGGTTGATTTGGCGACGTCCAGACGTTCCTTGCCTTCCATTATTTTTGCGGATCGTTCGGCGCGAAGCTTCGCCTGCTCTTCTTCTCTGCCGAGGAAAGATTCGAGATCCGTCAGCAGTGTTTCGAACAGACTGATGTCGTCCTCAAAATCGTTGAGTATGGTTTGTACGATGGACTGTATCTTAAGATACAGAGGATCCTCGTTACCTTGCTTCTCATCCCAGTCCACCGCGGTGGTGGCGAGGCGGTTAAGCAGGCGCCGGGCAGGATGGGATTTACGTGTAAAGAATTCGTTATCCAGCAGTGCAACCTTGAGCAAAGGTATCTGCAGGCGGCCGATCAGGGCCCGCATGGCGTCCTGGATGTTTTTGTCGTCCAGGATGTAGTCGAACAGCATGGCGACTATATCGATAGTCATGTCGCCGCTTTTGCCCAGGCCCTCGGCTAGTGAGGAATTCCTGAGGCCGTGCAGGACATTGACCTGGCCAGAGGCCAGATCAGCAGGGTCGACTGCGAAGGCTTCATCTGCGCTACCCGATCCGTACGCTGGAATGCTGCCGTGCTGCAGGAGAGTCAGTGCACCGATGGGTCCTGGGCTGCCGCCCTGGTAGCCACCGCTGTTGTAACCGCTGGCACCACCACCTGTGCTGTGACCACCGGCTGTACCGCCGCCCGTGCTGTAACCACCAGCTGTACCACCACCTGCCGGCTGTGCAGGCGCATAGCCAACCTCGTAGCCTTGCGGGATTTCTCCGCCAGGCCCGGGAGTGCCTGCCGCGGGGGTGTGTGAACCGCCTGCCGGGCCAGGATTTTTTCTGATATAAGCCTTGATTTCAGGCAGTACACCCATTGCCACCAGGCTGCTATTGATTTCTTTGTAGAGCTCGCTGAGGGCGCTGATGACATGCTGGTCGAACAGCTTGAAGACAACCAGGCGGATTTCAAGGCCCGTTTCGATACGTCGCGCAGCCTCGTGGAAAGCGTCACATATCGCTTCCGGACCCAACGGGTTCTGCCAGCGTTCCAGCTCCGGATCACTGATCAGCAAGCCGATGCGTTTATCCAGGGCAAACAGTGCCTGTTTACTGGTGCTGCGAATCTTGTTGACCATGTTGGCTATGGCCAGTTCTTCTTCCAGGTCCTTTTTGTCGACCAGACTCAGGCCGGAGTTGTCATCGTCCCAGTTCAGATTGAAGCTCTCGCTGTCGCTGGTCTGCCGGGGTATCCCCTGGTTGAAGCGGCTATGGAAGCCGTTGATAAAATCCTCTTCGATATCCTTGCGAATAATGCGCATCTCGCGCATGGCATCGAAGTACTGGGTCTGGATCACGTTGTTTTCGGCTTTTTCAGCGCGTGCAAACAGGGCATCATCGATTTTTTCCATCATACGGCCGATATGATGTGTGAGATTCGAAGCGGCCAGTTCGCGAACAGTGCGCAGAGCCTTTGTGCCAGCGCCTGTTCCCAGGCCCCGTCGCATCTGCCCGTACTCTTCAAGGTTGACTATATTTTTCTTGACGGTTTCTGACATGATCGTCCCCAAGGTGTTTACTGCTGATAATTCTCTATCGACTGGAAATATAAATATCACAGCCGAATGTCTGGATGTGTGACGGGCTCTGCAAAAGTGTCTGTCGCCTTGCTCCAGTTTCATTTTCCGGGGTCGTTAATTGATGTAACGAAACCGGATATTTATGTTTATGAACACTCAAAATATGCCCCAGACGGGTGAGTCCAGGCAGGAATCTGTTGTAGAACTGCTGGGTGATATTGAAGGCCTGGTGTCACCTCCTGATGTCTGTCTACGCCTGTTTGAGCTCATCCATTCGCCATCGAGCGGGGCGAAGGAAATATCTGCGGTGGTCAATATTGACCCCAATCTGACCGCCCGTTTGTTACGGATAGCGAACAGTTGCTTCTACAGTTTCAGTCGTAAAATTGACACGGTCTCCCGTGCAGTCACAGTAATAGGCAACGCCGAGTTGTATCAGCTGGTTTTGTCGATCTCTGCGGTCAAGACCTTTAATAGCATTCCCAATGAACTGGTGAAAATGGAGACCTTCTGGCGGCACAGCGTCTATACGGGTCTGCTGGCGCGGGCGCTGGCAGTACGTGCCAATGTCCTGCACCCCGAACGGCTGTTTGTTGCCGGGTTGATGCACGATATTGGCAGTATTATCCTGTACCACCAGCGTCCAGAGGCCATGCGCGACATCCTTCTTATGGCGGAAGGCGATGAGGAAGTGCTGTATCAGGCCGAGCTGGAACGTTTCCAGTTCAGCCATGCCAGTGTTGCAGGGTATTTGATGGATCAGTGGCACCTGCCGGAAGAACTGGCCGAGGCTGTGAAATGGCACCACGAGCCGGAGCAGGCACAAGCGGCTCGCATGGAGGCGCATATTCTGTACCTCGCCAACCACCTGGTGAACGAGTCGGAACAGGGAAATTTCATGGGTTCACCAAAAGCTGATATCCAGATTTCACAGACAATGCTCGAAGAAATCGGCTTGCAGGAAGACGAGCTGTTTTTCGCCTTCGAGGAAGCTGCCGAGCAGTTTCCCGCGACCATGCAGGCGATGATCTAGAAAATTCGTAATTTATTGATCACTAGCTGAAATTTGGCTCTAGCCAGCCCATGTGTTGCCACAACCGGTGTTGCACGGAGTGCTGCGGGTGGGCTATATGCTCGCCGATCCACTGCGCAGCGGGCGCGCGGTGTTGTATCGTGATGTGCGCAGACCCCTGGAACTGCAACGTTACCACTATGAGTTCTGGGTGGAACAGCCTCCCAGGATGATCCATCAGGCAATGCGGCACTACCTGCGCAGCAGCGCTATTGCCGACACCGTTCAGGATGACAGCCGACATGCAGTTGCAGACTATCGGCTGTATACGCGACTGCTGCGTTTCGAGCGTGTAGCTGGAGAAGGGGTGCCGAAAGTCAATTTCGAACTGGAAGCAACGCTGTACTCGGGACATTCCGGCTCGGCACTATGGACGGGCATCTATCTCCAGCAACAGGAGAGCGATGGCAAGGATATGCACGCCAGTACCCGGGCTATGCAGAAAGCGCTTGAACATGTATTGGAATCACTGGTTGCAGATCTGGCCGCAGTGGAAGCAAAAACCTGATAGCCTCGACACCGTTGTCGGTCTAAACTCTTATACATGGTTGCCCGGGCAGAAACCAAGACACCTTCGAATGGACAGGCGCTGGACCTGGACACCTGGCTGTCTGCGGTCTGCAAGGATCGTGACGAACCGGAGCGGCAGGTCATCCATGCGGCCCTGGAGGTGGCGCAGCAGGCGCACCAACGACAGGTGCGGGCTTCCGGTGAACCCTACCTGGTGCACTGTCTGGCGGTGGCCGAGATTGTCCACCATCTGCACCTCGACCATGAAGCAGTGGCCGCTGCGATTCTGCATGATGTTGTCGAAGATACCGATGTCTCTCTCGATGTAATCGAAAAAGAATTTGGCGCTAATGTGGCGGCACTGGTTGATGGCGTAACCAAGATGGGCCACATCGAGGAAATCCGCGGCGTGGCGCCAGGCAAAGGCGACACCAAAGTAAGCCACTCGGAGAGTGTGCGCAAGCTGCTGCTGGCAATGGCGGAAGATGTCCGGGTAGTGCTGATCAAGCTTGCTGATCGCCTGCACAATATGCGCACGCTGCGTTACCTGAGTGAAAAGCGTCAGCGCCGTATCGCTCGCGAGACCCTGGATATTTATGCGCCACTGGCAAACCGCCTGGGAATCTGGCAGGTCAAGTGGGAGCTCGAGGATCTGGCATTGCGCTACATGGATGGCGAAGCCTACCGCCGTATTGCCTCCCTGCTTGACGGGCGGCGTATTGATCGTGAACGGCACATTGAGCTGGTCAAGGAAAGCCTGCAAACAGAATTTGAAAGAGCAGGCATTCAGGCGGAGATTTACGGGAGACCCAAACATATCTATAGCATCTGGCGCAAGATGCAGCGCAAGAATATAGATTTTCATGAAATCTTCGATGTGCAGGCGGTCAGGGTATTGGTCGACAATCCGCGTGATTGCTATGCCGTGCTGGGTATTGTGCATGGTCTGTGGCACCACGTACCGCATGAGTTCGATGACTATATTGCCAATCCGAAAACCAATAACTACCGTTCCCTGCATACTGCTGTTATAGGGCCGGAAGGCAAGGCAGTCGAAGTGCAGATTCGCACCCGGGAAATGCACGAGCACGCTGAGCTGGGCATTGCCGCGCACTGGCGTTACAAGGAAGGTGCGCATTACGATGCCGGTTTTGAAAAGAAGATCGCCTGGTTACGCCAGCTGCTCGAATGGAAAGATGAAGAGCCTTCGGCTGACGAGTTCGTCGACCGCTTTAAATCCGAGTCAATAGATGAACGTGTCTACGTACTGACCCCCCAGGGAGAGGTCGTGGATATGCCGGCGGGGGCGACCGCGCTGGATTTCGCCTACCACATTCATACCGATGTGGGTCACCGTTGCCGAGGCGTAAAGGTGGACGGGCGTATCGTTCCGTTAACTTACGAACTAAGCAACGGCCAGCAGCTGGAAGTATTGACGGCGCGTCAGGCTGCGCCGAGCCGTGACTGGATCAATCCCCATCTGGGCTACCTGAAAACGCCGCGTGCGCGTGCCAAGGTGCGTCACTGGTTCAAACAGCAGGACCGCGATATCAGCGTGACTGCAGGGCGAACAGCGCTGGAGCGTGAGCTGCATCGTCTGGGCCTGTCCGGCAGCCAGTTGGATGCGGTTGTGAAAAAACTGAACTATAAGGATTCGGACAGCATGATGGCAGCACTGGGTCGGGGTGATCAGCAACTCGGTCAGGTTATCAGTGCCGTGCTGAGCCTGTCGCAGACCAAGACCGATGAACCGCTTTCCCTGCCGATCACAAAACGAAGGCCGGCTGCCCGGCATGAGTCCGAGGATTTCAAGGTCCTGGGGGTGGGGAATCTGTTAACCAATACGGCACTTTGCTGTCGGCCGGTACCCAATGATGCCATTGTCGGTTACATCACGCGTGGACGGGGTGTCACAATTCATCGCCGAGACTGTGCCAACGTGTTACGCCTTAAGGACGAAGACCGGGATCGTTTAATCGATGTCGAATGGGGTGCGTTACCGGATCGGGTGTTTCCGGTGGATATACAGATTCAGGCTTACGACCGCCCCGGCCTGTTACGCGATGTATCGACCTTGCTGGCAAACGACCAGATCAACGTGCTGGGGGTCAATACCTACACAGATACGAAGGATCTTGTTGCACGGATGGAATTGCATGTCGAAGTAACAGATATCGGACAGCTGAGTCGTATCCTCAGCAGAATCGGTCAGCTGCCCAACCTCATAGAGGTCAAGCGCAAAGTGTAAACGCTGATTGCGTAACCGCCGCACGCCCGGAACGTGCTGATGCCGCAAAGGTTGCAGACGATGAGTATGGCGTCCCGGAGAGGATTCGAACCTCCGACCTAGCGCTTAGGAGGCGCTCGCTCTATCCAGCTGAGCTACCGGGACAGTGGTCGTGCAGTGCGCGCATAGTAGCAAAGCCACCACGCGGCAGCTAGTCAGCTGCCGTGTCACTTGAAAAAAACTTAGTGTATTTAGCTGGTTATAGCCGGACTGGGTTGAGCTTACTATTGCGATTGTAAGGCGATATTCAGGTAGGCTATATTTGTCGGCATGGATCTCCCGCGCGTAACACTCTCGATTTGTGATGCTTCAGAACCACTGCGAAAACGTGCGCCGACCGTAGACGAATACGGAAATCCGCTGACTGATTTTATGGTGATCATTCCGGGTCTGCGTAAAAAGCCGCAGCCACATATTCAGCGAACCATTGGTGAGTTGCATCGCGTACTGTCACGTTTCAGTGGTGTTGTGGTTTTTGCGGAATTCAACCTGGCGCTGAATCTGTTGTGGGTGTCTACCCGGCCGGTCAATGGCATGCGCTTTGAGATCGCAACGGCCATCAGATCCAGTATTCCCACTGCCCGACTGGTTTCACATATCTGACGGATTACCTGCCGCAGATCATGTGTGTTATAGCTTGTGGTGCTGGGCAATACCCTTGTAGACGATGCTGGACACGTTGCGGATGACATCGCTGCGTGCACGGATCCAGGCCGTGTAGTTTTCGCTGCGCTGCTGCTTCTCGATAACGCCGACTATTGTATAGGGGTAGCGTTTGCCGTCCCGGCCCTTGACGCTCAGGATGCCCATGTCACCGCAGACACGCGCGGTGCTTCCGGTCTTGTTGTAGACCCTTGTGCCTTTCGGGATTTCCCTTGCCCCGGTGTAGATCCGGTCTGATCCCGGCATCGACATCAGGCGTTTAATCTCGCGGGAACCGGAAATGCTGTTCTCCCAGACCGCGTACAGAAACCGGCTGTAATCGTGGACGGATGCCTTGTTGCGGTAGCTGCGCCCATTGGCCGGTATGAATTCAACGAGACGGGTATCCTCGAATATCCGGGGGTAGTGCCGTTTCAGTAGCCGTTCAACTTTTTGCGGTCCACCCAGCTGACGCATGACCCAGTTGGTGGAGGCATTGTCCGAGCGCTGGATCATCTTTTCCATGTGCCGGCGGCTCCTGGGCCCATAAATGAGATCGCCGGTTTTGACCTTGTGAAAAAAGGCCGCTGCAATAAACGGTTTCACCAGGCTGGCTGCCTGGAACTGGATGTCCTCGTTGATGTTGACGAGTTTTTCGCCCGTGGTGAAATCATAAACTGACCAGCCGGTGCGCTCGTCGGGAGCGAGCTTGCCTTCCTGGCGAAGACGTTTTATGTAGTCTTCAACCGCAGCTTCGATATCACGGATCTCCCGGGCCCGTTCGGCGCTTGACATCTTGCTCCTGGGGACGCTCTGGGTGGCAGCTGACGCGGAAGAATTTTTTCGGGCTTTGTCATCGCCGACGAAGTTCCAGTCCAGGGAGCGAACCGGGGCGGCAGCTTCCAGGCCGCGGGAACGCAGCAGCTGGGTATGAGTGCGTGCCAGCTTGCCCGCCCTGGCGCTGTCACCGCGCCGATTGTAGATAAGCCCAAACAGCCTGGCTTTCGCCACGACCCTGAGATCCTTCGATACGCCGGGTCCCAGAACCCGGGCAACGCGGTCACGGTAATCCCGAACGCTGTCGACATCCCGATGCCAGAGATAGGAAACTTCGTAGCGATCCGTTGCCGCTGTTGCCAGGGACACGGTAAGCAGGCCCGCAAGGGTGGCGAGTAGACAGAGAAGCGGTCTGATGTTGACACTATGCATAGCGGGCAGCCAGATAAAATAACAAGTCAATTCAGTCCATTGGAAAGGTATTCTAGAGTACTTTCCCGCAAATGGGTAGGGGTAATCAAAAAAACTGCTATTTCAGAGGGTGTTTTCGCCCGGACGGGACCGCCGCGGGGCCGGGTTTTCACGGCAAGCTGCGCAATTCCACCCGCCGGTTTTGTACCAGCCCGTCCACTGTAGAGTTGTCTGCAATTGGCTGTTGGGCGCCGTAGCCACGCGCCGAGACATTGTCTGGATCGAGTCCGTGAGTGATCAGATAATCCCTGACCGCTTGTGCTCTATGTTGGGATAGCCACAGGTTGTAGGCTTCATTGCCCTGTGAATCTGTATGGCCGGCGACCTCAAGCCTGGTATCAGTCTGCTTCCCAAGAATGCCGGCTATACGGTCCAGGGTACGGCGCGCGTCGTCGGTAAGCTCAATTGAGTTATAGCGGAAGTTTACGTCCTTCAGTGGTATGGCCGCGTTGGCGACACAGCCGGTAAATTTAACGGCAACCGCTTGCGCTGTGCCAGGGCAGAGATCAATACTGTCGGGTACGCCGTCCCGGTCAGCATCCGCTGCACCGGCAGGTGTGGTGGTCACAGAGGCCACTAATACCGGTTTGCCTTCAGGCGCTGCAGGTATATCTTCAGCCACTGCCTGCGCAGTAACGTCGCTGCTTTCCATCGCAGCCACCTCGACAGGCGGTACCGACGCGTTGCTTTCTGCCAGCACCGGCTGGCCGCGTAGTGCGGATTCCGGCTGCTCTGGTGATTCAGCGATGAGTGAATTAGCTCTGGCCTGACGAAGCTGTTCGGCCTGTTCCTGCGTTTTCATTAACGTGGCATGGACCCTGGTCAGTTCCTCGGTCGAGGCGGACAGGTCTGCGCGCAGGCTGTCGCGCGCAGAATTCATCTCGGCCAGTAGCTGCTTGGCGTGCAGCATGGCTTGTTTCTGATTCTCCAGCCGGGCATTCAGGTCATCGAGCCGGTTTTTGTACGTCTGGGCCTGGGCCTGGCTTTCAGCCAGTTCCTGGCGGGACGCGTCCATCCCGGACCTTGCCTGTTGTAATTCTGTGTTAGCCACCTGCAGTTCGTCCTTGAGTACGGCCAGCTGCTCATCGTGACCCGCGAGGGATTTTTGCAACTGGTCACGTTCATCCTTCAGTGCCGCAACCTGCTGCCGGCCCCGATCCAACGTTGATTCGTTTGCTGCGGTCAGTTCGATAGTCAGCTGGGCGACATGCGACTGCAAGACCACATTATCAGCAGTTGCAGCGGCCAGTTTTTCGCTGAGGGCATGTTGCAGATCGAGATTCCGGTGGTGCTCGCTGTGCGCCCGGTTGAGTTCCGCGCGTGCCTCCTGTATCGCAACCTCTCCCTGCTGCAAATCCCTGCGCGCCTTGTCCAGCTCAGCCTGGTTTGCCGCCAGTTCTTCCTGCAAGCGGATAAGTTCAAGGTCTGCCCGGTACTCGTGCGATGGTTGCCGATAGCCCCGGGGCGGCACTGCCCACCCTGGTGGCGAACCCCAGGGGCCAGCATGCCAGCCCGGATTCGGCGGTGGCGGGTAGTGAGCTGGTGCTGGTCCTCTGGTCGGCAGCTGCTGCCGTTGTGCAGCTGCTGCTGTATCCGCGTTTGACGATGCATCATCCGACCAGGCTATACCGTTCGTAACAGGCATCAGGAATGCTGTGACGAGGATGGTTGTAAATGACGGTTTGTTCATTACTCCTGACCCTCGCATTGCGAACGCAAAGTCCCAGCTCTGTTTAGTCTAATATCAGTCAGTTATGTACACAAGCCCCGTGCGTATATGCCCCAATGTGACTGACCAGCCGCCCCGGCAAGCGCAGTAATAACCTGTAACAAAAAAGTGTGTCCCTGAAACAGGTGTGAAACGTTTTCAGTGGAAAATACTCACTGACCAAAGTCATTGCCAAATCAGGACAAACCGATGAGTTCAGAGCGTAACTTTTTAAAACCTCTTGCATTGGCTGTTTTGTCATTCTTGTTCATATCGTTGACGGCGTGCGGCGGCGGCTCGGATGGTTCGTCCGGCATCGTAACAAGCACCACAACTACGACTGATGCAAGCTTGCTGGATACGATTGAGGCACTGACGCCTACCTATCTAAGTGCCGAGGAAGAGCAGTCTCTGATTTTCATGCGCGAAGAAGAAAAGCTGGCAAGAGATGTCTACCAGTTTCTTTATGGCATATGGGCTGAAAACATCTTTCTGAATATTGCCGAAAGTGAGCAGAGACACACCGATGCTGTACTGGCATTGATCGAGAAATATTCCCTGCCGGACCCGGCCGCCGGCAATGCGCCGGGCGAGTTCCAGGATCAAAACCTGCAAGGTTTATACGATATTCTCATTGCAAGAGGGCAGGCCAGCCTTATCGATGCCCTGATCGTCGGCGCGCAAATTGAAGACCTGGATATCAATGATCTGAACCTTCAGCTTCAGATTGCTGATAATGCAGATGTGATACTGGTTTACAACAGCCTGCTCGAAGGCTCACAGAATCACCTGCGGGCATTTATCAGCCAACTGACTGCGCTGGGCTTTGAGTATGTCCCCGAATATATCAGCCAGGAACTGTTTGACGCGATCATCAACAGCCCGGCAGAGACGGGGCCGTAGCGTAGGTTTAGCTTACTCTATGTGTCCTGATGCCAGCACCGGCACCAGCCAGTAGTGCATTCCGCTGCCCCGGAAAGACTTTTGTACCTCTTCAAGGATCGTCTGCGCAACCGGCTCCGGCAAACACATGCGGAAGATAATCTGCCGTTTGTGTCCTGCGACCTGCTCGGGCAACGTCAAGCTATCTGTCGATGTTCCATGTCCGCTGATTGGCACGCTGGTAAAACCGGGGATATCGTCCCGTTCCAGCAACCAGTCGATTACGGCATTCTCGATGGAAGGAGAAACAACAAGTGCAAGCAGGCATTGGTCCATATCAGGCTCCGGATTTTTCGACGCCGAATTGACGATACATGATGGGCAACAGGAACAGTGTCAGTACTGTTGATGACGTCAGCCCACCGATCACTACTATCGCCAGTGGTCTCTGGATCTCAGACCCCGGGCCGGTTGCAAACAACAGCGGCACAAGCCCGAATGCTGCTATAGAGGCGGTCATGAGCACCGGTCGTAAACGACGTTGCGCACCCTCGGTGACCACTTCTGCAACCGGTCGGCCCAGAGCTATCAGCTGGTTGAACCAGGTAACCATTACCACGCCGTTCAGTACGGCAATTCCAAGCAGCGCAATGAAACCCACGGAAGCGGGCACCGAAAGGTACTCGCCCGTTATCCACAAACCGACTACGCCTCCGATCAGGGCAAACGGGATGTTCGCCAGCACCAGAACCGACTGGCGGATGGAACGAAACGTTGAAAACAGCGTCAGGAAGATCAGGCCCAGTGCGACGGGCACCACGACCGACAGGCGTTTTGCTGCGCGCTGCTGGTTCTCGAACTGCCCACCCCATTCCAGGTAATAACCGCCGGGAAGGGAGATCTTTTCCGCCACCAGCCGTTTTGCGTCTTCGACGAAACTGACAAGGTCACGACCGGAGACATTGGCAACCACTACGGCCATGCGCTTGCCATGCTCGCGCTTGATGGCAACGGGCCCCTCGGTACGCTCGAACTGTACCAGCTCGCCAAGCCCGACCGCCTCGCCATTCGGCAAGGCAAAACGCAGATTGGAGAATACCGCGGGCGAATCACGCAATTCCTCCGGGCCACGCAACAGCAAGGGTATGCGCCGCGCGTTCTGATAGACGGTACCTACCTGGATACCTTCTACCTGGGTGCGCAGGTCGCGTTGCAATTCGTCCATGGAAATGCCAATACGCCCGGCGGATATGCGATCCACGGTAAGTTGGTAGTACTGTGCACCCTCGTTACGCGAGGTGTACACGTCTTCGGCACCGTCGAGTTCCCTTAGAATATTAACAATCGCCTCGGCACTCGCGTTCAGTTCCTGCTGGTCGTCACCGAAAATCTTGACCGCAAGATCACCACGTACTCCGGTAAGCATCTCGGAGACACGCATTTCGATCGGCTGGGTAAAGGCATAGCCGACTCCGGGGAAATCCTCCATTACTGCCCGGATTTCCGAGATCAGCTCATCCTTGCTGTCCATACGCCATTGATCACGGGGTTTGAGCACCAGGAAACTGTCAGTTTCATTCAGGCCCATAGGATCGAGTCCAAGCTCGTCCGAACCTGCGCGGGCGATAACTCCAGTCACTTCAGGTACTCGCTCCAGAATGCTGCGCTGAACACGCATATCGATATCGATCGATTCCTGCAGACTGATCGATGGCAGTTTTTCCAGCTGAACGATCAAGTCACCCTCGTCCATCGTCGGCATAAAAGACTTCCCGAGCTGGGTGTAAACCAGTCCGGCCAGCAACAGCAGTAACAGCGCAACTGCTGTGACACTGCGCGCGTGACCGAGCGCCCAGGACAGTGCCGGCTGGTAGAGACGCTGCAGAAACTTCATCAGGCGTGGCTCATCATGTGACACCTTGCCAATCAGGTAAGAGGAAAGTACCGGAATCACGGTCAGCGACAGGAGCATCGATGCAGCGAGGGCAAACACAATGGTCAGCGCGACAGGGATGAAGAGTTTGCCCTCGAGTCCCTGCAGGGTAAGCAGCGGCAGAAACACGATAATGATAATCAGGATGCCGGATGTCACCGGTACGGCCACTTCACTCGCTGCACGGTAAATGAGGTGTAAACGTGGCAAGCGCGCTGTGCCGCCGCGCCTCGACAGGTGAGTGATGACATTCTCGACCACCACCACAGCCGCATCGACCAGCATACCAACGGCAATAGCCAGGCCGCCCAGCGACATGAGATTGGCAGACATCCCGAACTGATGCATGAGTATGAAGGTGGCAAGCGCAGACAACGGCAGGATCAAGGCAACCGTGAGCGCTGCGCGCAGATCACCAAGGAACAGCACCAGCAGGATAACGACCAGAATGCTGGCTTCCAACAATGCCCTGGTAACCGTGCCAACCGCCTTGTCCACCAGCTGACCACGATCATAAAAGATATTGATTTCAATACCGTCGGGCAGACCGCTTTTCAACTCATCGAGTTTTGAACGAACGCCCTCGACAACCTCGCGTGCGTTGGCACCGCGCAATCCAAGCACCAGGCCCTGCACAGCCTCACCGCTGCCATTACGGGTCACGGCACCGTAACGCGTCAGTGCACCGGTCTGTACGTGTGCCAGATCCGCGACTCGCACCGGTTCCCTGAGGTCAGGTCGAACGACAATGGCACGCACATCCTCGAGCGAACGGATACTGCCCTCGGTGCGTACCAGCAGCACTTCTTCACCGTCATTCAGCCGACCGGCGCCGTCGTTGCGGTTGTTCTGTTCGAGCGCCTCTCTCAGCTCTGCAAAACGGATGCCGCGTGAGTACATCCTGGCGTTGTCAGGGACGACCTCATAGGTCTTCACTGTCCCGCCCAGCGCATTGACATCGGCGACGCCGGGAACCGAACGCAGCGCCGGACGGATCACCCAGTCGAGAAGATCGCGGCGATCCCGGTTATTCATTTCGCCACCGTCGATGGTGAACATGAACATCTCCCCCAGCGGAGTCGTCATGGGCGCAATGCCGCCACTGATATCTGCAGGCAGATCCCCCCAGATACTGTTGAGTCGTTCGGCGACCTGCTGACGGGCCCAGTAGATATCCGTGCCCTCTTCAAAGTCTACAGTGATGTCGGTTAACGCGTACTTGGCGACGGAACGAAGCATCGACTGTCTCGGAATACCCAGCATCTCGACTTCAATCTGGGCTGTAATGCGGGTTTCGACTTCTTTGGGCGTCATGCCGGGTGCCTTGACGATAATCTTTACCTGCGTTGTCGAGACATCCGGAAACGCGTCGATGGGTGTGTGCTCAAATGCATACCAGCCGCCACCGGCAATCAGGGTGACTACCAGCAACATCAGCATCCTTTGCGTCAGGGCAAAACGAATAAGGCGGTCAAGCATTACTCGGCGCTCTCCAGCCAGGCAGCCTTGATAGCGACAGTCCCGCCGGTTGCAATCCTGGAACCCGGTGCCAGGTTGGCCTGTACAATTAAATGCGCGGACTGTTCACCGGAAACGCGCACCGCTACCGGTTCAAAACCACCGGGTCTGGCAATAAAGATGTAGCTCTTGCCTGCTGAACGGACGACAGCGGACATGGGCACACGAAAACTTTTAACGCTGGTGGAGCGCGCGAGTTGTGCCTGCACAAACTGGCCCGGCCTCAACTTCCCTGCGTCTTCAGTAATCTCGGCGCGTACCAGGACGCCCTGATCCGTACCGTGAACCACGCGACCTATACTGATGATGGATCCGGAAATCTCCAGTGCGGGAATCGTTACCTTCTGCCCGGGGCTGGTGGTACCGAGTTGATCCAGCGGGACGTGGATCTCCAGCCATAAGGTATCCAGATTGGCTACCTTATAGAGCGGATCTGCTGCTTCCACCCGGTTTCCGGCGGTCACCATCTGCTCAAGGACGACACCATCAAAGGGTGCGCGCACAATCAGTGTGCTGCCCAACACCCGTTCGGTTTCCAGTGTATCAAGCGAGGCCTTGTCCATACCTGCCAATACCAGGGACTGGCGCACGCGGGATAATGAGGTTTCCAGTTCCTGGTAACGGGATTCGGATTCCAGCAGTCTTCGTCTGGCAATAATGCCTTCCTTGTCCAGCTGGCGGTCGCGCCGGTAATTGGCCCTGGCCAGTTTTGCACGCGTGAGCATCTCAAGGTATTCGCCCTGCAACTCCAGGAGCCCCGGGGACTGGATATGTAGCAGTGGCTGGTCTTTGCTGATCTGGTCTCCTTCGGCGACCAGCAGTACCTCGACCAGCCCTTGCTGCGGTGTGGTGACGACCTGCAGTTGCGCATTAGGCACAGCGACCTCGCCGGGCAGGCGCTGGCTGAGGTTATCGCTGATAGTTTCAGGCGCTGCTGTTCTTATACCCAGCGCCGTTTGCTGTGCTGCGCTGATCCTGACCAGTTCTCCGGCAATTGATGGCAGGTTCGCCAACAGCAGAACGGCGAGTAACAGTGTTTTCATTCGGGTATAACTCCCAGTGCCTGGTTGTAACGGGCCAGTGCGCGGCCCTGCTGAAGGCGATTTATGCGCAGGTCGTGCTCCGATTCGAGCGCCTGCGCACGAGCCCGTAACAAGGTGACTACGTCTGTTTCGCCAAGCTCGAAGCCACGCCTGGTCAAGCGCAGACCTTCCTCTGCAAGTTGTTTCTGTCGTTCGCTCAGTTCCGCTGCCAGTGACGTTCCCCGTTTTTCCGTCGTTGCCTTGAACAGGTCGTTCTCCAGGTCACGGCGTACCCTGGCAAGCTCCGAGACCGCCTCACTCAGCCGCAACTCCGCCAAAGCGGTGCTCGGGGCAGCGTGGCTGCTGGTGCCCAAAGGCATGTTGATCTGGACCACCAGCGCCGTGTCATAGGATTCACGGGATTCCGGCCGTTCTGTCTTGCTGCCAAGGAAGAGCAGCGGATTTGCGCGCTTTTCACCACGCACCTGATCACGTTCGGCACGTACGCGATCAGAGGCGATGCGTGCCGCTGCCAGTGCGGGATGATTGTCGCTGATCCCTGTGACGTCTGTCTCATCTTCATCGATCTGATGCGGTATATCCGGCAAGCCGGTAACCAGCCGGTAATTCCCGAGCAGCGTCTCATAAGTGGAATCCGCGGACACCTGATCGCCTTCTCTTGCCAGTGTCTCCTTTTGTGCGAGTATCAGATCCGTACGTGCAAGCTCACCGGCCGCCACCCGTTTGGCGATATCGTCTTCAAGCGTTTTCGCACTCTCAAAGGCCTGCCTTGCGAGTGAGCGTTCGGATTCGGCGATGTACAGAGACCAGAGTAGCTCACGAACTTCCCCCGCAACGCGCCACATCTGCAGTTTTTTTACGGCTTCGGCTCCACTTTCCGCCGCGTCCGCCACCTTGCCACGCCGGTCGCGCTGGCCGGGCAGCCAGATCGGCATTTCCAGACCGCCTTCCCACTGCCGGTACCCGTCATCTCCGGCAACTGCATCGTTCTCGTGGCGAAGCAGGAAAGAAGGATCACCCGCCAGCAGACTCGATGCCTGCCGCCTTATGGCCTGTCCTTCTTGCTGCATGGCGCCCGATAGCGCCAGTTCCGGAATACGCTCAAAACTTGCCCGCACCACTGCCGGCAGGGTCAGTTCACCTGTCTCCGCCTGTGCTGGCTGGAAGGCCGTTACCAGGGAAAGCATAAGGCAAAAATTTTGCGCAGATCGCAGTAAATTCATTAACGACACCTGATCAAACGATTTTTCAGCCTATCAATTTTCAGCCTTCGCGGGCAGGCTGAATACCGCAACAACCAGTACAACACCGAAACCGGTCTCACTCGTATAACCCATGTGCACAAGATTTCCGCTTGTGCGCGAATGACACGCTGGCCTGATTCCGTGTACCTGGCGTAGCAAAGCGCCACTGTAAGCTGAATCCAGTGTCCTGGGAAGGCGCGGAAACAACTTGTAACACATTGACAGATTTATGAAATCTCCTCAATATAGCTGTATTCTTGACCGCGAACGGGGACTACCGGCTGCCACCATCATGCCTGATTCCTGTTGTCGGGGGTTGATATATGCTGCGCGACACAAAAGGCGGCGCCTGAGGCTTCTTTAACTATGCGTGATTTCTGGAACAGTTTTCAGTTCAAGATCCCTACCGTTTTCATTTTGTCCTTCTTGTTGATCCTGGCGACGATTTTCGGCGTTTTTTCAACGATAGGGAAAAGCCTGCTTGAAAAGCAGGCCTATAAAGAAGTCATTCTGTCCGGGGAAAATATTGTTTCGGAGCTGGGTAACCGCATCGCGCGGACGGAATCCCTGGCAACAGCATTGGCTAATCTTGGTGAGAAACTGCCTCAGGAAGTTGGTCTTACCAAGGATCTTGTCCGTCATGTTTTGCACGTCGAAGGAACGGAAACATTCATTGCCGGTGGCGGCCTGTGGCCTGAACCTCATCTGTATGACCCTTCCGTTGAACGCAGGAGTTTCTTCTGGGGACGCGATGCTCAGGGTGTGCTCCAGTACTATGATGATTACAACGACCCCGGCGGGCCGGGCTATCACCATGAGGAATGGTACGTCCCCGCCAGGCATCTCAAGGATGGAGAGACGTTCTGGTCGAAATCCTACATGGACCCTTATTCCTATCAACCAATGGTTACCGTAACGGCTCCGA
>Ga0316193_10000356_pt1 | contig 27736 bp, 18 predicted proteins | sample MerIslsedime2_MG_FD_207735 | JGI IMG/M metagenome (GOLD analysis project Ga0316193, IMG submission 207735) | Coastal sediment microbial communities from Maine, United States - Merrow Island sediment 2 | ecosystem: Environmental > Aquatic > Marine > Coastal > Sediment | place: USA: Maine... | reverse complement strand
GGGCCTCCGGATATCGCAACCTGGATAACTTCGCCGACATGATCTTCCTGACCGTTGGCGACCTCGATATTCCTGCGCATATTCCCAGCCATTTGCGTACACTGTAAGGTAGGCTATTACCCCTATGAATCAGCTGTATCAACGTAATTCACTGGTTGGGAAATCCGGATATAGCCATTTATTGCCATTGGTCTAAATTACGGACAATGTGTCGGTGAATTAGAAGATGCAAGAGGTGGCCATGAGGTTTTGGATACGTGTGACGCGCACATCTGCAGTTGATTTGTTAAGCATGGGGCGCGGCCTTCAATGTAGAGGAGAGTGAAGTGTGAAAGATGCTGCCAAAAAGACAGGAAAAGTGGTATGGATGCTTGGACTGCATCACTCGGGTACAACGATAGTGTGGAGAGCGTTTAGATCGAACAGACGATTTCTTTGTTATGACGAGCCTTTAACGGAGGCCCTGGGACTTTGCTTTCCAAGAGATAATCATAAAAAGACGTTTGATGAATATCTGCGTATATTTGGCGATGATCCTCAGAAATTCTGGGCTTTATACAATTCAATTAATCCTCATCAGGAGCTGGATTCGACGTTTACGCACCAACAGAAAACATACCTTACGTCCTTGCTGAAATATAGCGATAACGTAGTTATCGACGAAACGCATTTGCATTCCCACCTTCCTGCTATTAATGAAATCACGCCGTCTGGATACGTAATTCATCTATATAGGCGATCTCGTGGGTTCGTCACATCGCATTTGCGACCAACCTGGTCCAGACATACAACCTGGCCGCGTCGCATTGTTCGTCGTCTTCGGAATGAGTATAACAAAAATGTATTTTGGAGTCGTTACGATTTTCTACCAGGAATGCGCAGAGGTGATGTTATCGGAAGCCACTCCCAATCCAAGTTTGGCTTGATGCTGGCCGAAGCGGGATATGATGCCGAGCGGATCATGTCGGCGCCCAGCGTGGTAAAGCTGCTTGCCTATTGGCATTATCAGTATCACTACTTGGAAAAAGAGGGACCACGGTTGTTCCGCGAGCGATACAAGTCATTACGCTACGAGGATTTCGCTTCCCATCCGAACCAAACGATGGCGGATATCTATGATTGGTTCGGCATGAGTTCACCACCTGATGTAGTGTACTCGGATGTGCATCCACCGAAGCCTCCCTTTCGCCTCAACGATCGACGCTGGATTGAAGCCGCGAAACTTGCTGGTTTTTCAGACGAGGAGCTTGAGACCCTGTTATGACTTCTCCCACGACCGCTCGAAGGCCTGCTCCACCAGCGCAACCGGCGGAGTCCCTGCGCGCGCACTGGTTGCACGGTGCCGGTGTCGGCGTGCTGTTGCAAGGAATGGGTTTGGTGCTCGCCTTTGCTTCGAGCGTGCTAGTGGCGAGGTTGCTAGGCCCGCACGGACTTGGGCAATACAGCTATGTCCTCGCAATTGTCGCTGTGCTTTCAATTATTGCCACACTAGGTTTGCCGACTGTTATCGCCAGGCTACTAGCTGCCTATCAGACCAAAGGAGAATGGGAACAGGCGCGTGGTCTCTTGCGCTGGTCTCATCTCCTGGTTGGTGCCACAGGGCTGTTGCTGGGGCTGGGTCTGATCGTGGGCGGCATAGTTAGGGATTGGGGCGAGCAACGGTGGCTTTATTTTTTAGCTGCTCCACTCGTAGTCGTGTTGGCGTGGGCGAATCTCCGCCAGCGGGCATTGCAGGGGCTGCACCGACCCCTCGCGGCGCAGTTGCCGGAGCAGTTTATCAAGCATACCGTTTTTATTTCGGTCGGCGGGACACTATGGATTGCCGGCCACCAGTTCGTCACGCGGTCCGACGGAGTGATGGCTGTTTGGCTGCTGGCAGGCCTGGCGAGCTTACTGTTCGGCGCTGCGCTGCTGCGCCGGCTCAGTCCGCCGGAGCTGCGGGAAGCGGAATCCCAGTACAAGCCCGGTGAATGGCTTAAAATTGCGCTGCCAATCTTTATTGCGGATGTGCTTGGCGTGGTGCTCGTGAACAGCGATACGATAATTCTTGGATGGCTGCGTTCGCCCGAGGAGGTCGGTTTGTATCAGGTCGCGTTTCGATTATCCGGATTGATGCTGGTCCTCCTGGGCGCCTCGAACTGGGTGCTTGCACCTTGGTTTGCGCGCTTCCACGCCACTAGCGAAAAAGGCCGGTTGCAGAGGGTGGTAACGCGAACCACGCGAGCCATATTCGCGGTAACTGTGATGCTCTACCTCGTGGTAGTATTGTCCGGAGAAGCACTTCTTGGGATGTTTTTCGGTGAAACGTTTGTCGAATCCTATCCCGTATTACTCATACTTGGCGCCGGACAACTGGTCAATGTAGCAAGCGGGCCGGTTGTGAATCTGCTTGCCATGACTGGAGGGCAACGCGAATTGGCTTGGAGTGTTGCTGCTACTGTGGTTCTTAACATCATTCTCTGTATGCTGTTGATACCTGTTTACGGCTTGATTGGCGCTGCCATGAGCGTAGCAGTTTCGACTAGCGTGTATAATGTGCTTTTGGCCGCTGTCGTGAAGCGGCGTAGCGGTATCGCCGCAACAATTTTGGGTTGAGAGCCTACTCGTCGATCTAACATTTTCGCGTTCCTGGATTGAAAACCTATAATGGTTCAGTCAAAGTAAACACTTAAACGTAAAATTAGATTCGCTTAGGGCAGCAGTGACAAATGCGGGTTTCGTGAAAATTGGAAATTGGTGATGCTTCATGGCGAGCAATAAAAATACAAGGAACATGGCTATTGACGTCTGTATGGAGGTCGTCAAGAATTTCAGCTTGGCGTTTCTTCCCTTACGTGCCTGGCGGCTGAAGCGCCCGCGTGCCGGGGCGGTCTTCGGGCGCAGGGACGAAGACCTGGAGAGATATGCTTTCTTTGGGACGCGCAACTTGATCGGTTTACTGGGGAGCGTTAAAGGGCTGCACATTGTGGAGGTCGGGCCGGGAGATTACCTGACTTCGGGTCTGTCATTATTGGCCGCGGGTGCGGCTTCATACACAGCGGTCGACAGGTTTCCGGGCGACCACAGCGGCGCTACTGCCAAGGAGTGGTACAGGGGCATTCAGTCGGCATGGTCGAGGTTTTTCCCATCGTTCCCATGGCCAGATTATCTCAAGGCGGATGATTTTCCAGAGGGTTATCCGGATAGGATCGAAGTCCTTTCAACACCGGTTGAAGAACTTAGACAGAAACGGCGCTATGACGTGGTTTGCTCGTATCAGGTCGGTGAACACGTATCCGATATACATGTCTTCGCGCGCATGAATGCACTGCTGCTGAAACCTGGAGGAACGGCAGTACATCGTGTCGATTTCAGTCCGCATGGCTGTTGGAGCGCCTATCCAGACCCGTTGACCTTCCTGCGCTTTCCCGATTGGCTCTGGAACTTGATGGGAGCGCATCGAGGCATACCTAACCGCCATCGTCACGATGAGTTTTGCGCAGCGTTTGAGGCAGCCGGTTTGAAAGTGGATGCCACCAACCTCGAGCGGTATGAGCCTGAACAGGTTGATCGCGCCCGGCTGGTCAAGCGGTTTCAGCATGCGCCTCAGGAATCGCTGCTGGTTAGTGCTGCCACCTATGTCTGTCGCCTGTAGAGGGCCAGCACATCTGAAGTCGGTACATCAGTGATTGATGCGCCGATGGTACAGTAATCATTGTCGTAACAAGAAATCCTCATGTTCGAATTCCTGGAGAGCGCAGCGATCAGCATTAGATCATTTTGTTCAGATAGTGCGGAACCGTCCGGCCATCCCTATGCCTGCGCAAGCCCGCAGTATTTGTTACGTACCACGCCGGAAAATAATGGTAGAATCTTTGGAAAACAAGGTCGGAGGAAATAGCCGGATTTTTCAAGTAGGAGCCATGCATTTTCATGCTTAAACCCAAACATTCGTTTTCAGCTTTCTACGGTTTTTGCGATACGGCGCGATCATCTCAATGCCGTCTTCGTTGAGTTCCTCATCCAGCTCATCACTGTGATACGCGCAGTCACCAATCAGATTCTCCGGCTTCGCTTCAATCATGTAGAAGTCAAAACTCAACTGCACCAGGGTGACCTCGTGATGATTCGCTGCATAGGTACTCACTGCCAGCGACAGCCCGTGGTGGTCCACAAGAGCTATGATTTGCAAACCCTTGCCGCGCTTTGTCGGGCCAATCTCGTCACCACCGCCCCAGGCCGGTGCAAACGTGGTGCCGATAAAGCATGCCGATTCATCCAGGGAGCCTTCGTCCGGCAGGGCATTGGCAAATTCTACCAGAAGCTCCCGCTGTACTTCGCTTCGGCGCCAGCGCTGAAAACGCCGACTGTTCGTCGCTGAGTTATAGTGTGTATGCCGATATGCGAATTATTTTATAACGCGATTTCGAGATAGATTCTAGTCAAATGAAAAGATTTATCAACGTCGTATCAGTGCTTTATCTGTACTTTTACTTTGTTTTGACGCCGTCTGTTGCATATGGTGCTCTGACTTTGTATGGCCAACCATTTTATCAAAGTCCGGTTACGGCTGTTCCGGGTCAGCCATTGATGTTGCCTGGATTTGAATTTGCCACTGATAACATAGTTGTTTATCAGGCTATGCAAGATACGACAAAGGCGCTAACGCCTCCACCTGTTTTGCCAGCGGAGGGGGGGGCTTCATTAGGTGTGGCTCAGATAATCAGTAGTGCGGATGTGCCGAATTCATTGACTGTCCTATGGCCTGAGGTCGCTGAAAAAGATCAGTCCTACGCCATCTGGGTTCGCGATAGCAAGGGTGAATGGAGCAATGACATAAGTGTGAATGACGCCAGACCTTTGTGGGTAACTCCCGCATTCGTCTATGAGTCTGCCCGGATCGGTACGCTGCCCCGTTATATCAAGGTTGTTGGAAGAAATCTTCACCCGGCTCCAGGTGCGCAAACGCGTGTCAAGTTGGTCAATGTTGCCGCGCAGGCAAACGAGGTCGTTCTCGTCGCGGAAAACGATAGTGACCCCACTACTGTGGTGGAACAGTATGTCGCTAAAGCGATGTTGCCACCGTCACTGAAGCAGGGAGAGTATAAGGTGTTGGTTGCCAGGGATGGAAAAAGTTGGGTGCCCATCCAGGGGCAGCAGCTTGTTGTACATCAGGATCCTGCGTTACAGAAGGACTTCAATATTTCGAGTTTCGGGTGTCACGCGAATGACGGTCTGGATGATTCGGATTGTATCAGGAAGGCAGTTGCAGAGGCGGGCCGCTTTACTAAAGGTGGAGCGGTTATAGTGCTTGGAGAAGGGGTGTGGAATCTTAATCAGCGTAATGACAAGAGTATAGTGTTTCCGCAGGGAGTCAGTCTGAAGGGGGCGGGTGCGCATCGTACAGTTCTCGTCAAGGGATCTGCGCAGAACGGAGTCTCGTCGCCGAGGTCAACTGCCTGGTTCATATTGCAGGGGCGGAATTCTGTTCGGGGTATCACTTTCAAGGATGAGACAATCTATCATTCGGCGAAAAATCAGGGGGCTGTACTCCAACTCGGCAATAGGCGACAAAGAGGTGAAGACGTGGTCGCAAGCAATATTTCGAATATTATTATTGAAAATAATGTGTTCGATAAGCCATTCCGCGCCATAACTGGGGGGTTGCCGATAGATCGGCTTTTCGTTATCCACAATGAGTTTGGCGCATTTGAAAGCGCTATCCTTTTAGATGGTTTACCAGCGGGTAGCCGATTTCCTTTCCATGTTGATGATTCCATTATTGTAGATAACGTCTTTAAACCCGGTAGTTATATGGACGTGTCGACAGGACAGGGGACAATTGCCACCCAGATCGGTGCATCAAGGCGACTTGATTTCAGCGGTAATGTTGCAGACGGTCAGTCAACAGACTATTTCTACGATCCGAAGAATGATCCCAGAGGATGGAGAGCAGCCTTTTTCTGGCATATGCGAAACAATCATGAAATGCTATTAGTTTCTCAGAATACAGCAACTTGTACAGGGGACAAGACAGGAGACGGAGAATCCTTTTCCTTCGATAATAACCAGAACAGCTTTGGATTCGCGAGTGCGCAACCGGTTATATCCGCAACAAAAGACACAGTAACAGTGCCGGGGCCTATGCAAACCCGGCGTAAAGGGGGACGGTTGCCGCCGGGATTCTTTAACGAACATTGGGTGCAGGTCGCTGATGGATCAGGTGTTGGCCAGGTCAGGCGTATCGTTTCGTACGAGGAGCAGGATGATCGTGTTAAAGTTACCGTAACCCCGCCATGGGATGTAAAACCGGGAAAGGATGGCAGGATCACAATCGGGCTTGAGTTTTGGCAGATTCTTGTTCTCGACAACCATGTCGATCATCGCAAGCCGCTGTGTCTGAAAAGTAATAGACGGAAAGCGTCCAATAAGCCTTATGGTGCCGGGTCGATTGCCCTGTGGGCGCAGGCTGCGGATTCCGTTATAGCGGGCAATAGTCAAATGGGCGCGAATGGTATCAGGCTACATCCATTCTACAGTGCGGCAGGGGCAGAATGTCCTAAGTGTTCTGCATCTTCGATGCTTCAGTATTTCGTGGAAGTTCGCGGTAACAGGGTCGAAGGTGAGTATGACTGGGATTCCGACTGTAGCTGGTCCGGAATAACCATATCCTCCGGCGCATCGCCCGCTGCAAGCGCGCCCCCACCGGCAATTGCATATGGTTTGATAGTGGCTGGAAATACTGTGATTCAGGCAGACGGGTTTTCCGGGGGGGCAATTTCAATTGCGCCTTCCTGGTGGGACGGTCCAAGGGCTTATTCCGCTTCACTCGTTAGAAACACACTGATTAATAATAACTTAATTAAGAATATGGAAGGGGCTATAAAAGATGCCAGTTGCAACAGAGGGCTTGTTTCCCGGTTTGCCATCGTGTTAGCTTCGCCCACAGCCCGAAATACAGTGATCACTTCGAATGTATGTATAAATACGGATAAAGACCCACTCAGTGATAAAGGCAAAAATACTCTAGTAGTGCAGGATCCTGCCGATCCACGTAACTGTGAATATTAATATCGGTAACTATAACTTAGTCAGGTGTTATCAGCTGTGGCAACCAATGGATCATCTCGGCTTCTCGTAAGGAAATCCGGATTTGGGCATAGAGACGGCATAGATCGCGATGTCAAAGCTCATGTAGACGTAGCGACGCAGCCACGATCCCGGAGAAATACCGTAGCTGCGTATTTCTTAATAAATATAATTTTCACTGTCAGTGTGGTTCTACTGTCGGTCTTTGGCCACAAATCAGGACACAACCCGGCACTTTACCTTGTGCTTTTGGTAGCCTTGCTTTCCACTCCGCTGTTGTTTGAACGACCCTTTACCGGACCCTACCTTGTGCTTGGGATTGCAGTACCATTTTTTTTTCTAATGTTTGGATTCGGTGATTTTGTTGCCTACTTCTCCGACGTATCTTCAGTCCAAGCAGGTCGTTCCGGCTCCATTTTAACTTATGGAGAAACAGGCGTGCTTGTCGCCATTCTTTGTATGTTACTCGGTTATTCAGTTGCCGTGCGTACACTGAAATTAAAATCCGGGCGATGGTTCGTTGCTGAATGGCCTGTTTCGACAACCCTGATTGTAGGATTGGGATTCTTTACGTTTGGTGTAATCGCAACAATCGTTGTTCAGGTGGAATTTAGTGCCTTTCAGGTATTTACATCTTCTAAACAGAATGCTCTGGTAATGAACGCTCTTGTACTCGGCCGGATGGTCGGCGAGCTAGGTGAGATATTACTTGCTTATGTAGCGGTAAAAACCAGGAACAGGGCGATCACTATCCTTATAGTCGCGTTGATGATATTCAAACTCCCGCTTGCAATTATTCTTAATAAAAAACTTATCGGTGTATCATTTATTGTGGTCTACATGGTAGTCGCGTGGATCTACAATAAGAAAATCCCCTGGAAGATAATTTTGGTCGGCGGCTTGGCCATAGCATTAGTGTTCCCATTGGCTTACACCTACCGAACGTATATGGGTAAATACTACGTGACTGTTGGTGAAACGCTGGGAGATATTTCGGGTCATCTCGGCAAGGCGCTCTCGAAGGATATTGATGAACAAAAGAAAAGAGGCTTGATGGATGCTGTGATGGGTGGGGTGGAATCTATTGCAGGGCGCGCAAATATGAAGCCTGCAGTTGAGTTAATTATGGAGCGCTCTGGTAGCGGTGTGCCATACCAGAACGGTCACACATTAACCCCGCTATTATATGTATTGATTCCGAGGATGATTCTTCCAGACAAGCCATTTGCTGCAGTTGGACTATTATACAGCAAGGAATTCAAGCTCTCACCGGACCGTAGTACGTGGATTTCCACCTCATTTATCGGCGAGCTCTACTGGAACTTCTCTTGGATAGGGATCATTGTAGGAATGCTCATCGTCGGATATACATATGGCGCAGTTGGAAGCATAACGAACATGGATGCATGTACTAATGTAGTCAGGCTATTGATTGTGCTGATGACGATAGCTACGCTGGTGTTTAAATTTCAGACAGGCATCGCCCAGCAGTATTCTCTTTTCATCCGATCGTTTATCATTATAATCTTTCTACATCTATTATTTAGCCGGCGAAAAAAACAAGCTAGGCCTGCGTAACAGGCGTGTTGACCAATCTCATGCCGCACTCGGTCGAGCAATATAATGTGGTACTTCAAAGCTCTTGATGGATGCGTTGTCATCTTTAATCCCGTCTACTGAATGTTGTCATGAAGCGCTACATTCTTTTTCAATAATCATTTTTATAATTCCTTTCATTCTATGTTTGGCTTTCCAGTTCAGCACATTCATTGCCTTCGAAGGATTAGCCATACTGACTGCCAAGTCAGTAGGTCTTAACAATGCATTATCAAGAATTACATGGCCCTGCCAATTTAAGTTTACGCTCTGAAAAGCGTAATCTACAAACTCTTGCAATGAATTGCTTTCACCAGTTGCAATAACAAAATCGTCTGCTTGAGTTTGCTGCAACATTAACCACATGGCTTCAACATATTCAGGAGCCCATCCCCAATCACGCCTAATGGAAATATTACCAAGATGCAGGTCTTTCTGCTTGCCTGCAGCTATCTTGCATGCCGCTGATATGATTTTTCTTGTAACAAACCGTTCCGGCCTTAGAGGTGATTCATGATTGAAAAGTATCCCTGAACATGCAAATATTCCATATGCCTCCCGGTAATTAGCAACCTCCCAGAATGCGGCGGACTTTGCAACTGCATATGGGCTTCTTGGTCGGAAGGGTGTATTTTCATCGGCTGCTGTTTCCCCTATATCCCCAAAACACTCGCTGGAGCCCGCGTTATAGAATTTAATCGGCTTTCCGGTAAAACGAATTGCTTCCAGTAAGTTCAATGTTCCAACACTAATGCTTTCCAAGGTATCAACAGGCTGTTGAAATGAAAGACCCACCGAACTTTGTCCGGCTAAATTATAAACTTCATCTGGTTCAATTTTTATCAGTACCTGCAAAACACTTCGAAAATCGTTCAAACTCATCGAATCAAAGTTTATGGAATCATATATATTGAGGAGCTTTAGATTTTGAAACGACGACATCTGTGCATCACGCGACGTTCCATAAACCACATAACCTTTATCTAAAAGAAATTTAGACAGATAAGCACCATCCTGTCCTGATACTCCGCATATTAATGCTTTCTTCACTTTGGCTTTTCTCCTACAACGCTGTTAATTATTTTTTGGAGCCTTTTCTTAAAATTTGGGTATGAAAAATATTCAATACCTTGAGGTATACCCTTTGGCTGCTCTAACACATGCAGTATCGCTCTTTTGAGTTCTTCCGGGTCATGTGGATTTACCAATGCACCTAACATCCCTTCTCTGACGGCCTCACGCCCACCATCCACGTTACTTGCAACAACCGGTATCTCGCAGGCTAACGCCTCAAGAAAAACAAAACCAAACCCTTCACCGTAACTTGGCATGACATACGCATCAGCTAAACGAATATGATCGGCTTTTTCACTCTCTGGAACAAATCCCGTAAAAACGACATGATTTTCCATGCCAAGCGCACTGGCTTTTTGTTCAAGGCGTTGCCGGTCAGTTCCATCACCCACAACCAGATAAACAACATCGTGATGAATACGCACTAGTTCTGGCAGTATGTCAATAATTTCATCAAATCCTTTATAGCGCTCATCTGCAGACATGCGACCAAGAGTCATCACGACCTTTTGATCCTTCAATCCATATTTATCAAGCAGGGTTATCTTCTTATCACCCGCTCCATATTTTGTCAGATGTATTGCGTTTGGTAGCAAAACTATTTTCTCCGGATTGAGAGATGACCACTTCAACATTTTCTTTCTCGTAACTTCACTAATGGAAATACATAGTGAGATTCTTTTTAAAAGCGCATGTGTAATCCCGCTTTTTGGGGCCTGCCAGACATCAACGCCATAGACAAATAAAATTACCGGCTTCCTTGTCAATAAACCCACCAAATATGCAACAGGCAATAAATTAATATGCCCACAGACAATAAGTGCAAATTTTGAGTGTTTTAGTAAAACTCCGAAAACTGCTTTTATATAATTAAGCTTGCTATTCAATCCATTCGTTATATATGTAAGCTTGTCGGGGATGTCATTTTCCAGCTCACCCGATATGAAACGAGGAATGGCAACCACCTCTGTGCACTCTGGAATTTCACAGATTGCTGTAATCACGTCCCTGTTATACAGCGCAATGCCTCCAAAGCTACCAAATGCGTCGGTTGTTAAAACCAATATTCTTTTTTCATCCATTAGTTGAAACTCTTGGTGAATCCAATTTGTAAGTGCAACTCTTTCTGAACGGTCGGCCTGAAGAAAGCCGAATATAGGCAGGCACAGTTTGTCGAGTTGCTGGAGCGTGGCAAGTCGACCGTCAGCAATGAGCTGCGCAGGAACCGGGGTCTGAGATGTTGCCGGGTAAAGCAGGCCCACGCAGTTATGGCTCTCTCGTAGACATTGCGCAAGTCAATGAATACATTGCCTGTCATTAGTTCTCTGATGCGTTCCGGATTACGTCCACGCTGATCCTCGAAGTCCGCAACTGAAGCCCGTTTAACATGGTCCATACAGAAAACCAGGCACGGGGGTCATGAATCCCAGCATCAGTAGCGGCATGGCCATGGGCCTGTACGCTCGTGCGCCGGCAAAGTTGGCGTCGAGCAGCGTTACGGCAACAACCAGGCAGTCAATGATCCGCGCCCAAGTCTGGATAGATAACTTCCGGGACTATTTTTGTGTCGTCATAACTATATATCCACGATAAAATCTACACTATCGCATTCGCGGTCAGGTAGCCTGACCGTTACGCATAATCAGGAAATCCTCCAGCACCAGCACGTCCATCTTCGTCCTGAGAAAGCAGTCTAGCGCTTCCACTGGATTGCAAACTACCGGCTCGTTTTCGTTGAATGACGTATTGAGAACGATGGGTACACCAGTAAGCTTCTCAAACGCGCGTATAAGCTGGTAATACCTGGAATTGGTGCTTTCGCTGACTGTTTGCAGTCTTCCGGAACCATCCACGTGTGTCACGGCCGGAATAGTCATCCGCTTTTCTTCCCGGATCTGGAACACCTTCATCATGAAAGGCACTTCATCATCTTCTTCGAACCACTCTGCGACACACTCGCGTAATATCGAGGGCGCAAATGGACGGAACGATTCCCTTCGCTTGATCTTCAGGTTAAGGATGTCTTTCATATCCGTGCGCCGTGGGTCACAGACGATGGAACGGTTGCCCAGTGCGCGTGGCCCCCATTCCATCCGACCCTGGAACCAGCCAATGACCTTTCCGTCTGCGATCTCACCGGCGACTCTGTCAAACAGGCCGTCCCCGCCATTGAGGTTTTCCACGGAACACTGCGCATCCTGTAACTGGGTGTCATATTTATCCAGCACCGCCTGGATCTGCTCGTTGCTAAACTGCGGCCCCCAGTATGAATGGTCCATGGAGAAGCCACGCTTCTTGCCTGCCTCGGTCGCGTGCCATGCCGTGAAGGCTGCGCCAATAGCCCCGCCCGCATCACCAGCCGCGGATTGGATGTATACTTTTTTATAGGGTGTGTTCCGGTACACCTTTCCGTTTGCGACTGAATTCATAGCGCATCCGCCGGACAGCGCCAACTGGTCGATCCCATGCCGACGGTGCAAGGTATTGAGCAGATGGAAGAACGCCTCCTCGTACATTGCCTGCACCGACCTGGCGATGTCAAAATGTTCCTGTGTCAGCTTCTGGTCTTTTCTCCTCGCCGGCCCGAGCAATGCCTCGAGTTGCTCCGAGAACAGATTTCGAATCCACGGCGAGCCATTCTCCCACTCAAACATAGTCTTCTCACGGTGGTGAATGAAATAATCGAGATTCAGCCGATAACTGCCATCTTCACGCAGCGTTACAATCTTTCTCATCACATCCATCTTTTCCGGCCTGCCGTAGGGCGCCAGCCCCATCACCTTGTATTCATCCCCGTAATTGGGAAAACCAAGATACTGGGTTAGTGCCTGGTAGAAGATGCCGAGCGAATGCGGAAAGTACACGCGTTCTTCTACGTTGATGGCCGTTCCCCTGCAAACCCCCCAGGCGCCACTCGCGAAGTCACCGAACCCGTCTACTGAAACCGCGACCGCCTCATCAAATGGTGACACATGAAATGCGGATGAAAGGTGGGCGTAATGATGCTCGACTGCAACACTCCTGCCACTGAATTTCTGTCCCTTGAACGCTTCCAGCAGCTGGGTTTCTATGCTTTCCCGCTCGCGCTTCTTGCGGACGCGATCGAGAACCATCTTGATATTAGGCCTATTCGCCAGGGTAAAGCCGATTTTCTTCCAAAGATTGGCCTTTGAATCCTGGTTAATCGCGATGATGTCAACATCATCGAGTGCTATACCGGCGCTTTCCCGGCAGTAACGAACCGCCTCCGTGGGCAGGCCCGCCCAGTGCTTGATGCGCCGGAAACGCTCCTCTTCGGCAGCAGCAAGCAGTTTGCCATCAGACACCAGTGCGGCGGACGAATCGCCATGGTAGGCATTAATTCCCAGAATATACATGCAGCACTTCCTCGCGTCTCAGTCAACTAAAGGGTGTCAGACATATACAGGCTGCCCGGCCTGGAAGACGGCAGCAAACCAGCCACCATCCGGATGCCACGAATTACCGGGAAAACCGCATAACCCGGTGTTCAGTCATCACTTGTCTGTTTTGTCTTTCTGTATTCAAACAACTTGGCATCGACCAGGAACCTGTACCAGAAGCCCTGCAGAAAATGGAAAATCAGGCCTTCCTTCCCGTCCAGAAAACCGAGCCGGAGAAAATATCGGTAGATATAGTACAGCAACGGGCGCACGAAAAGAGGAATCCTGGAATAGACATTCTCCTTGACCCACCTTCTCGAACTGGCTTGGGAGGACGCCAGTTCACCCGCGATAACCCCAGACTTGGCCTGCCTTTTCTTCCCGACGATATCCAGCACCTCGCGGGACGCATACTTGTTGTGCTTATCGGTCCAGAAGGTCAGGTTTTTATTGTTTTTGTCGATGATATCCTGTTTTATTTCAATCGCTTTGCCGCTATTTAGCACGATATGTTCGTCCATCCACAGCGCCTCGCAGCGGCCGGCGTCACGCCGAAATATGCGCAGTAGCCAGGTTGGATAGTAGCCGCCGTGCCGGATCCAGCGCCCCATAAAGTACACCCGGCGGCGCACATACACACCGGACACGTCTGCCGGCGGTGCAGACAGGAAATCGCAGATCGCCTCGGCCAAGTCCGGCATGATCTCCTCGTCTGCATCCATGCGCATGACCCAGTCAGTATCGATGCCGGCATGGTCAAGCCCCCAGTTGAACTGGTCAGCGTAGGTGGTCCATGGGTTCTGCAATACGACCGCGCCCATCGAGCGCGCGATCTCGACCGTCCTGTCCTCGCTGAACGAATCCACGATGAACACCTTCGCGCCCATTGGTGAGATTGACTCCAGGCACTTGGCGATATTCATTTCCTCGTTAGCCGTGAGGATAAGTACAGATAGTGTCTCCATTCATTATGTTCTCATAAACCGGTGTGTGATCGCGTTTTAGGAGAGTGATCCATGACTGATCATTTATGGCAGCCATCGCGGTATCCGTGTCGCCATGAATCAACCTGTCTTATCGCCTTCCTGACTTTTGGCGCGAACGCATTGAGCAATAACATAAAAATCCAGAATCTGATCCGCACCACATAATTCTGTGCCAGCGCCGCCTAGAAGCGCAAGCTCGGCATGTAGATGGTCATCAACAGTAAAAGGAACCGGGGCAGAGTCTGCGCGACATTCATCCTATGCGCATTGGCTATGGATTCCATGATCGCGCCGAACTGGCTATCTCCTGTGATTTTAACGTCTGCGTGCTTGTTATCTTGCTTATCTGAATCGTGCGGCTAGATTCACATTGACCTTGCCCACTTACCATATCTTGAATATGGTGATTATGGCATAAATAAATACTAGACAATGTTTTTACGACCACGCCATCTCAGAATTGAGGTTATCGTCGATCAGCCCGCCATCGAAATCCAACGTCGGGCCAGCCAGCTTGATGGGCTCGTCCATCCAGCCGGCGTACGTGAAATTTCGCCGTCAGCTCCGGTGTGAGGTACTCATCCGCTGCTTCCTCGCCTTCGCCGGGTTTCCGGAAGCCACCACCCAAGGCTCGATATCCGTAAAAACACTCGATCGTGCTGTGATAACAGAACCGTCTCCAATGGTTACACCCGGTCCGACAAAGACATCAGCCGTCACCCATGCTTGTTCACCAATACTGATCGGAGCTGTTACCAACGGCATCGTACTATCGCTATAGTCATGGCTCGCGGTGCAAAGAAAGCTGTACTGGCTGACCGTTGCATAGGCGCCTATACGCACTTTATCTACACAGTAGCAATCAACGTGTTCGCTTAAACAGCTATGGTCACCCATTTCGAGGTTCCATGGCGCCCAAATACGTGTCGAGGGATAGGGGCGCACTGCTTTACCCAGAGTCGCGCCGAACAGCCTCAGCAAAAAGCGGCGCCACGGATGAAGAAGTCGCGGCGTGGGCCGATATAGTAATAACCATACTGGTTGCCAAACCGATCGGGCAACTTTGTTTTTAAGTGTCAAGCTTTCTTTGCGGAGTGGTTGAGTCATCTATCGTTTTGCAGTTATGGCCAAATCTCTATTCAGTGACAACCCAATCTGGTTGGCTCCCATTGCCGAGTAGCCAACGATAGGTTTTATGCATCATTTCCCCGATTCGCCGCCATGCGTAGTCGGTTTGTATCCACTTTCGGCCGTTGTTTCCCATTTCCTGTAGTGACTTCAATGGTTGACACATGGCAGCGCGAAGCGCCCGCTCGAGTTCAGGCTGTGTCGGCGGGATACACCAGCCGCAACTGCGTTGTTGCAAGTCCGTCCAGGGGGTTTCAGTGGTGGTAATGACCGGCAGCCCGTGGGCAAGCGCCTCGGCTATCGCTATGCCGAAATTTTCTGAGTAGCTGGGTAACACAAACAATGCGCTCTCTGTTAAAAGCCTGAGTTTAGCTTCTCCGATCACCTGACCGAGAAACTGAATATTCTGAATGCATAGTTTCTTTGCCAGGGTCTGAACAGAGTTGGCATAGTTACTCCCAAGTGGACCGGCAATGATAAGTTCCCAGTCAGTGAAATCATTGCTGATGGATGCCCAGGTTGGCAACAGTATGTCCAGGCCTTTCTTCGGATCTATTCGACTAAGGAATACCACGCTTTTTTTTCGCGTGTTGTCGAGTGGAATTTCCGGTATATCGACACCATTCGGAATGATGGCGACTGGACCGTGCAGGCCGATCCGCCGAATATCCTCATATTCGATAGCGGCTGTGGCATGAAAACAATGACAACGCTCAAGCGCCGGTTTTTGAGTTAAATGCCAGAACGGTTGTTTGAGCACCGTCTTGTACCGCATGCTCCACGGGGACAGCATGCCTCTCGGGCTGCAAACGATGCGGGCGGGCCCGTTTCGGGTGACAAGCAGGGGGAACAGGTTGGTGAGCCGCCATAAACCATGGCCGTGCAGAATGCCGGGTGTTTCAGAGAGCTTCCTTATGGTTTTCATCATCGAAAGGGATACACCGGTGCTGCGTTCGAGGGCGCCGTCATAGATTTTCAGGGAGGCCTTGTAGGGCCATTCTGCCGGGGGCTCCCCGAGCGCGAGTAGCGACGCATCTTCGCCGAGTGTGTACAATTGATCGGCCAGTTTCGCGACCGAGTATGTGGGGCCAGCTGACGGATTGTGGACGCCCTGAATTATTTGAGTAGTTTGCATGCGTGCTAGCGTTGAAAAGGGGTACGAATGTAAAATTAAGCATTTAAGGCATGTATGGAACCACAGGTAAGGGGTTGCGGGCAAGCTTTGAAAGCCCGACGAGACCAGGTTATTGACAATAACAATTATAGTAAGAATGGCGCATTCCCCGCAGGGCCCTGCACTTTTGGTGGTATGTGAATAAGATAATCTTCGTAAACAGGTACTTTTATCCTGATCAATCCGCCACGAGTCAGATGCTGTCTGATCTGGCGTTCGCGTTGGCCGAGAGCGGGAACAGGATCTGTATCGTTACCAGTCGGCAGACCTACGAGAATCCCCAGGATGATTTGGCTCCCCGTGAAACTCGTGCCGGCGTCGAGATCTTTCGTGTTGCAACCACGCGTTTTGGTCGTTCCAATCTGCTCGGTCGGGCACTGGATTATCTTTCCTTTTATGTGTCGTCTTTCGTAATGCTGCTTCGGATTGCCCAACGTGATCACATGATTGTCGCGAAAACCGATCCACCGCTTATCTCGGTAATCGCCTGGGTGGCTGCACGCCTCAAGGGTGCACGGCTGGTCAACTGGTTGCAGGACGTTTTTCCGGAAGTGGCCGTTGCACTTGGAGTGTTGACGTGGCGGCCATTGGTTGAGTCGCTTCGGTGGCTGCGCGACCTGTCTCTGCGCGGCGCGGAGATGAATGTCGTGCTCGGCGAGTACATGCAGGATCGTATCTGTCAGCAGGGAGTCGCAAGAGAAAAAACAAGGATTATCCATAATTGGGCGGATGGCGATCTGATTCGTCCGGTTGATGTGGCCTCCAATCAGTTGCGCAAGTCCTGGGGGCTGGCCGACCGGTTTGTGGTCGGGTACTCAGGGAACATGGGTCGCGCACACGAGTTTGACACCATTGTGGAAGCGATGGCTGCGCTGAAAGACGATATGGATATAGTGTTTTTGTTTATTGGTGGCGGTGCCGGTAAAGAAAAGCTCGAAGTTGCCATTACGGAACGTGATCTGTGCAACGTGATGTTCAGGCCATACCAGCCACGGGAACGGTTGGCGGAGAGCCTTTCCCTTCCTGATGTGCATCTGGTATCACTTCAGCCTCAGCTTGAGGGACTGATTGTGCCAAGCAAAGTATATGGAATTGCCGCAGCTGGTCGACCGGTTGCGTTTGTGGGCGACCCTGAGGGCGAAGTAGCCCGTTTGGTGTCACGATACGGGTTTGGGTTTGCGGTGGCAATTGGTGCCGGTGAGGAACTTGCGCATCGTTTGCGTAGCCTCAAGCAGCAGTCGGGTGTCGCAATGCACATGGGGGCTGAAGGGCGCAGGTATTTCGAGGAAAATTTAAGCAAATCTCATGCGATTGCAAGTTGGCAAGGTTTGATTGACGGCGTTGCCGGGAGGAGTTGAATTCGACTTGACGTCAACGTGGATTGAAATACGGGTGGTAAGCAAGGACACTATTGAATGCCGTAAACTAACTGGTGCTTATCATTACTTCAGATTGATTGAGTCGAGTAGCGTGGCTATATTTATTTTGGATCTGAGATCAGGTGAGATTTGTGAACCCGTTACGCTGTATGAGGAGTGCTGGAGTTAGTGTGCGGAATTAACGGGATAGTATCTTTTGGGGAGATTGGCGGTGATTGCCGCGCTGCGGTAGCGCGGATGAATGCGGCTTTGGCACACCGTGGTCCCGATGATGAGGGTATCTTTTCGGATGACCATGCGGTACTTGGTCAACGCCGCCTGTCGATCATCGATCTGTCGTCGGCGGGTCATCAACCGATGCAGTCCCCGGACAACCGCTTTGTGCTTGTCTTTAACGGTGAGATCTATAATTTTCGGGAACTGCGTAAGCAGATGGACTATCCTTTCCAGTCGAATTCGGATTCAGAGGTATTGCTGGCAGCGTGGCTGACGTGGGGCCCAGACTGTGTCGACAGGCTTGTGGGTATGTTCGCCTTTGCTGTCTGGGATAAATTGGGGGGCGAGCTATACCTGGTTCGCGACCGGCTGGGTATCAAACCCCTCTATTACCATGTTGACGATGAGTGCGTTGTTTTTTCTTCCGAAGTGCGTGCTGTGCTTGCAAGCCATCTAGTACCAGGCAAGGTGAACCCGGACAGTCTTGTCGACTACTTGCGGTATCAGTGCGTGCACCAGCCACATACTATCGTCGATGGCGTACATTTGCTGCCACCCGCAACCTGGTTGCGATTCAGGGGGCGTGATAAAAGTGAACGGCGCTATTGGTCTCCGGTGCCTGCCGGCGAAGCCCGTGCTGTGGCTGATATCGAGACGGCGCGGAAGGATATTTATAATGCCTTGCTCAAGGCGGTTGAGCGTCGTCTCGTAGCCGATGTTCCTTTTGGTGCGTTCCTGTCAGGGGGTATCGACTCCAGTGTCATAGTCGCGCTTATGAGCCAAATTACAGATCGGGTCAGCACTTTCTCGATTTCGTTCGCCGAGGAGGCATTCAGTGAGGCGCGCTATGCGCGCAGGGTTGCCAGAAAATTCAATACGGACCACCATGAGATACAGCTTTCACCGGACGACTTCCTCGATCTCCTGCCGGAAGCGCTTGACCACATGGATCACCCCAGTGGTGATGGTCCCAATACTTATGTTGTATCCAGGGCAACGAAAAATGCGGGAATTACCATGGCTCTGTCCGGGCTTGGCGGCGATGAATTGTTTGCAGGGTACCCGATATTCCGTCAAAGCGCCCGGCTGCAGCGTATCGCGGTCATAAATGCTGTGCCACGTGTGTTGCGTAAAGCTGCGGGGCAGGTATTGCATGCGCTGAAGCCCAGTGTAGCGACTGCAAAAATGGCTGGTATTCTGGCGAAGGAACGGGTTTCAATGCTTGCCGCCTATCCCTTTTATCGCCAGGTTCTGCTCGATAACCAGGTGCGCGATCTGGTCAGTGTCAATCGGCTGCCACCCAACAGGGTGGAAGAGATGCTGGATGAGCTTGGGAGCCAACCGGCGTTCCGGGGTTTGCCATTGCTGGGTCAGGTTTCGGTGGCGGAAATGGCGACGTATATGCAGAATGTTCTACTGCGTGACACCGACCAGATGAGTATGGCGCATGCGCTCGAGGTTCGCGTGCCATTCCTCGATCATGAGCTGGTCGAATTGGTTATGGGTTTGCCGGACAAATTCAAGTCGGTTTCTTCAGCGATTCCCAAACAACTTCTGGTCGATTCGCTTGGAGACCTGTTGCCACCGGAAATTGTGAACCGTCCGAAAATGGGGTTCTCACTGCCATATGCGCAGTGGATGAAGAGCGAACTGCGTGAGTTCTGTGGTGAGAGGATACAAAGACTTGCCGGGCGGGAATTATTCAACGGCGCAGCAGTTGCCGGCTGTTGGAAGGATTTTCTCGACGGAAAGCAGACCATGACCTGGTCGCGCGTCTGGACGCTGGTGGTGCTCGAGCACTGGCTGGAGCGGAATGGCGTAGCCTGAGCCGGCCTTCAGTATCGAAATGTCGTTTGAGCGTATGGCTGGCAGTTTTCCACAGCAGAGCGAATTCGCTCTGGGGTCGTTTGCTTGGCCCCATTTTTGTGACGGCATATTGCCACGTATTATGGGGGTGGTTGAGGCGCGGCGTCATTTCGGTGACATCAACCAGCGGTGTATTTTGTTTGCGGTATTATGGGGGGTATATAATTGATTCCGAATGCATTTAATGTACGGCTTGTTGTTCGAGTGATAACTGACAGGTGGTGACGGCCCGGTCTGCCGATCATCATTCTGTCTGCTTCAAATGTGATATTTTACTAATTATAAAGTTCTGTTACATTAAACCTTTAAGTGAGCTTTAAAATTAAGCACGCTTAAGTGCGTGAACAATCCACATTTGTTCCACAATTCGATGTTCCAGAATATTAGCGTTAATAGAGACTTGCTGGAACTGCGAAACCATGAAAATACTCCCGAGTAGCGGAAAAAACGGGAAGCGATGATAACACTGTCCTCTTTTTATCAAACCTGCGAACGATGGTCGTGACATGAACGAACGCGTTATTTTTAGAACGCCCGCTACTGTTTGGTTGCTCGGGCTGGCTATGCTCCCCCTTTTCTGGTTGGCGTTCGGAGAAGGTATTTCAGAAATCTTCAAGAGCTGGCAACTTCCAGTATATAGCTACGGTTATATGATTCCGTTTATAGTTGGCTTCCTTGTTTGGCAGCAAAAGGACCGTTTGGAAAAATTGCCGTATCCTGGTTCCTGGACGGGTGTCGCGATCGTGATTTTCGGGATCATTCTGCTTGTGGTGGGCAGTCTAGGTGCCGTAGTGGATATCCAGGCATATGGTTTTATTGTTGCCATTCTGGGTTTCGTGTTGTCTTATACTGGTTTACAGGCCTTCAAAATAATAGCCATTCCGCTCGCAGTACTCTTGTTTATGGTTCCGTTGCCGGGCTTTTTGTACAATAGCTTATCCAATGAACTGCAGTTGATTTCCTCCAGGATAGGTGTTTGGTTTATCAGGCAGTTCGATATATCGGTACTTCTTGAAGGGAACGTTATCGATTTGGGTGTATATAAGCTGCAGGTGGTCGAGGCTTGCAGCGGTCTGCGCTATTTATTTCCCCTGACTACGCTAAGTTTTATAGCGGCTTATTTTTTCAAAGTAGCCTTTTGGAAAAGGGCCTTGGTATTTATATCGTCGATTCCTATTACCGTGTTAATGAACAGTTTCAGGATTGGGGCAATAGGCGTGACAGTGGAGTACTGGGGTGTCGAAATGGCGGAAGGATTCCTCCACGATTTTGAAGGCTGGATTGTGTTTATGGCATGCATAACCGTGTTGATCGCTTTAATGACTGTTTTGGCCAGAATAGGGAAGGATAAAAGGCCTCTGCTTGAAGTATTCGGATTGGAGTTGCCCGCCCCGACATCCAAGACTGCTCCGCGTCAAACCAGGACTGTTCGAGCTTCGTTCGCAACTGCAAGCGTGCTAGTCGGTATGACCGCGGCTGCAGTGCAATTGATGCCGGAGCGGATTGATGTTTTACCGGCCAGGGAAAGCTTTGCCATGTTTCCGGACAATTTGGGTGATTGGCATGGGAGGCATAGCCGGATGGAGCAGGTTGTTCTTGATGCCCTGAATTTTGATGATTACCTGATGTCAGATTATGTCAGTAGCGTCGATCAGTCTTCCGTTAACCTCTACATCGGCTACTATGGCATTCAGCGTGCTGATAAGGTCCCGCATTCCCCGCGTGCTTGCCTGCCCGGCGGGGGTTGGGCAATAACAGAACTGGAAAGGAAAAAGGTTAGTGGAGTTTCAGTAGGAGATAGCCCTTTAGTGGTCAATCGCGCCATCACTGAAAGGAATAGCTATAAGCAACTTGTCTATTACTGGTTTGACCAAAGAGACAGAGTTGTTACCAACGAATGGCTGGTCAAGTGGTATTTGCTGGTTGATTCAATCACAAAAACACGCACAGATGGGGCGTTGGTAAGACTTACTACACTAGTGCGCCCCGGAGAGGATGTTTCAGAGGGTGACGGGCGACTCAGTGAGTTTGCAGCGCATATAGCCCCGATACTACCCAAGTTCGTTCCTGACTAGACGTTCCTGATGCTGTTATTCTCTGCGTTCCTGGTTGCCTTAGTCGTCACCATGGCGCTGATTCCGCTGCTTGTGAGGGTGGCGGAACGATGGTCGATTGTCGATATACCCGATGAACGCAAAATCCATACGGGCGCGATACCGCGTGTAGGCGGTATTGCTATGGTGCTCGGGGTAATTCTTCCGATATTGATGTGGTTGCCAGTGGATGCGATCCTGATGGGTGTGCTCCTTGCGTTGGGGGTGTTGCTGTTTTTTGGTGCCTGGGATGACAGTCGGGATCTTGATTATCGATTGAAATTTCTGGGTCAGTTCGCGGCGGTTTTTCTCGTTGTTTTTGTGGGCGACGTTAAGTTTGCGATATTCCCGTTAGCAGGTCTGGACCCCGTTTCTGACTTTCTTTCTATTCCTGTCACTATTCTCTTTCTGGTGGGAACAACGAACGCTGTTAATCTGTCGGATGGCCTCGATGGTCTGGCCGCGGGCATTTCTTTATTGTCATTGTGCGGGATCGCCTTGCTCGCCTATTTGGGCGATGGCCAGAGTATCGTTTTGATTTGCTTTGCGGTAGCTGGCGCTATATTCGGATTTTTGCGATACAACACCTATCCCGCCCGAGTATTCATGGGTGATACCGGGAGCCAGTTTCTCGGCTTTATGCTGGGGGTGCTCAGTATTGTGTTGACCCAGAAGTCTAATACAGCGTTGAATCCCGCCGCCCCCCTGTTTCTCGTGGGGCTGCCTATTATCGATACTGTTTTTGTCATGGCCAAGCGCCTGAGTGAAGGCAGATCCCCTTTTTCGCCGGACAAGAATCATATTCATCACAGAATTATGGCACATGGCATGGCGCACTATGAAACGGTGGCTATTATCTATCTTACTCAGATCGGATTCGTCATTTCTGCGATTCTGTTACGTTATCAATCTGATCTGATGGTGCTGGCGTGTTATTTGGTGTTGTCGGGGGCGCTGTTATGTGCGTTGTTATTCGCAAAAGAGCGGCAGTGGACTGCACAACATTCGCGTTTCAGCAATTACATGGGCAGATTAACCAACAGTGTCAGAGTGCGCCGTTTTTCAATTAAGGCTATTCAGTGTGGCGTTGCTCTGTACCTGGTGATTGGTTGTGCGGTCTGCGCGGAGGTGCCATCTGATTTGAGGATCAGCGCACTGTTTCTGTTTGTTCTCCTGCTGGCAAGGCTGATATGGGCGGACAGGCTGCGTTTTTTTCCATTGCGTCTGTTGGTGTTTCCAACAATTGCGTTTGCAGTGTACCTGATGCACAGCGATGCACGGACACTGAACATTATACCTCTTGAGCTGAGAACGGGGCTGCTTGTCGCCCTGTTGTTCCTGATGTTGTTCGCGGTTCGCTATTCGAAGATCGATTCCTTTCAGACTACGCCGACAGATCTTCTTGTCATTGCTGTGGCGGGGGGTGTTGGGATTTTGTATGAGAGGCAGATTGTGGATGTTGCGCTTATTCCAGTGATGGTTGGCATTGTGATACTGTTCTATGCGGCCGAGTTGGTGATGAAGCAGATGAAAAGCAGGTGGAATTGCTTTACTGTTGGGATGATGGCGGTGTTGACGTTGTTGTCTGCGAGGTTGATTGTGTAGTAGCAGTGTCATGCAGCAATGCTGTGGTGGCGTCCGGGATGAGTGGGCCAAAAAATCAATAGATTGGCCCTGTTAATCGCATCACCCTAAGCCTCTCGGCAACCGCTCCATGCGCTGCCCTACCGCTTACATCCCTGTAAGCGTCCCGGAGGGAGAGGGGACTTTTTCGACATCCTCCTACGGGTGCGTGGAATGGCTTTGGATAGAGGTGGAATGATATGACTGGCAAGAATGAAAATAAGGTGGCGTTGATTACCGGGATAACCGGCCAGGATGGTGCTTATCTGGCTGAGTTTCTACTCGATAAAGGCTACGAGGTGCATGGCATCAAGCGCCGTGCATCATCCTTTAACACAGATCGTATCGATCATCTGTATCGTGATCCGCATGAAAAAGGGCGCAGGTTTATTCTGCATTATGGAGATCTTACTGATTCCACCAACCTGATACGCATCATCCAGGAAGTTCAACCTGATGAACTCTATAACCTGGCTGCGCAGAGTCACGTGGCGGTGTCTTTTGAAACACCCGAGTACACGGCCAATTCGGACGCACTGGGTACATTGCGCTTGTTGGAGGCCATCCGCATTCTGGGTCTGGAAAAGAAAACAAAATTCTACCAGGCGTCGACCAGTGAGTTGTTCGGCAAGGTGCAGGAGATCCCGCAAAAGGAAACTACGCCGTTTTATCCGCGCAGCCCTTACGCGGTGGCAAAACTCTACGCCTACTGGATCTGCGTAAACTACCGCGAGGCTTACGGGATGTATGCCTGTAATGGCATTCTGTTTAACCATGAATCCCCCCTCCGCGGTGAGACTTTTGTAACCCGGAAAATCACGCGTGCGGTGGCGCGCATCAAGCTCGGACTGCAGAGGAAACTCTATCTCGGCAACCTGGATTCCAAGCGTGACTGGGGGCATGCCAAGGACTATGTCCGCATGCAGTGGCTGATGCTGCAGCAGGATGAGCCGGAAGATTTTTGTATATCCACCGGTGTGCAATATTCGGTTCGGGATTTTGTCAACGCGGCCTTCAAGGAGGTTGGGATTTCGGTGCACTGGGAAGGTTCCGGTATCGATGAGAAGGGTATAGAAGACGCTAGTGACAAGGTGCTGGTCGAGGTGGACCCGCGTTATTTTCGTCCGACCGAGGTTGAAACACTGTTGGGCGACTCGAGCAAGGCGCGTGAGAAGCTGGGATGGACACCGGAGATTACCCTGGGGGACATGGTGTCCGAGATGGTTCGGGAGGATCTCAAGATTGCCGAGCGCGATGAGTTGTGTAAGCGGGAAGGTTTTCAGGTGTTTGACTACAACGAATAATAAAATAGATGAATAAACAGGACAGGATTTACGTCGCCGGTCACCGGGGCCTGGTGGGATCGGCCATTGTTAGGCGTTTGCAGGCCGACGGATACGATAAGCTGGTCACACGGTCCAGCCAGGAACTGGACCTGCGTGAGCAGCAGGCGGTCAGGGGTTTCTTTGCGGCTGAAAAACCGGATTACGTGATTCTGGCGGCGGCCAGGGTGGGCGGGATTCTGGCTAATGACACTTATCCCGCTGATTTCATCTACGACAACCTGATGATGGAGGCCAATGTTATTCATGCGTCGTATCAGAACGATGTCAAGAAGCTGTTGGCATTGGGTAGTACCTGTATCTATCCAAAAATGGCGCCACAACCGCTGAAGGAGGAATACCTGCTCAGCGGTCCGTTGGAATCGACCAACGAGTGGTATGCGGTGGCCAAGATTGCCGGTATCAAGCTGTGCCAGGCCTTTCAGCGTCAGCATGGCTGCAATTTTATTGCCGCCATGCCGACCAATCTGTACGGGCCGGGCGATAACTTTGATCTGGAGACATCGCATGTGCTGCCGGCGATGATCCGCAAGTTCCACGAGGCGAGGCTGAATCAGAGCCCGACGGTGACACTTTGGGGGACGGGTAAGGCGTTACGGGAGTTTTTATACGTGGATGATCTGGCGGATGCCTGCCTGTTTCTGCTGCGCGAATATAGCGATCCGGAGATTATTAATATCGGTGTGGGGAAGGATCTCAGTATTGCGGAACTGGCCGGGATGGTCCGTGATGTGGTGGGTTTCGAGGGGGAGATTGTGTACGATGCGTCCAGACCGGACGGGACGCCGCGCAAGCTGGTGGATACCTCGAAAATCAATAGTCTGGGGTGGCAGGCGAAAACTGCCCTGCCCAAGGGCATAGAAAATACCTATCGCTGGTTCCTGGATAACGTGGAGAGTCTGCGCGGATTATAGAAGGGTTTGGAGAACATAATGAAATCAATGAATCGCTTATTTGTTACGGGCGTTGCCCTGCTGCTGGCAGCGGGCCTTTTAACAGCCTGCGGTGGCAAAGAAGAACGCAAGGCAAAATACCTGGAAAAGGGTAAGGCCTATCTTGCTGAGAAAAACTATGATAAGGCCAAGGTGGAGTTAAAAAATGTTCTGCAGATTGATCCCAAGACTGCCGAAGCATACCTCTACCTGGGCGAGGTTAACGAAAAGAAGAAGGACTGGCGAAACGCGTTCAACAATTACAATAAAGCCTCTGAACTCGATCCTGAGTTGATTGAGCCACGTATTCACCTGGCCAAAATCTATCTGGCGCAGGCGAGCGGCTTGGGAGCGAAAGGTGACAAGGATGGCGAGGCCAATGCTATGGGGCTTGTGCAGGAACAGATCAAGGAGATTCAGGCGCGTGATCCCGAAAACCTGGAGGGTCTGACGCTCGAGGCTACACTGTCGATTAACGATGGAGATGTTGATAAGGCCATGGAACAGCTTGGGCATGTTGTGCAGAAAGATCCCGGTTTGCAGTCTGCTGCGGTATTGTTGGCGAGTCTCTACGACCAGAAAGGTCGTGCCGATGATGCCGAGGCCGTACTTGTCAAGGCGGCTCAAACCAATACTGATCCTGTTGTCCTGCAGCAACGCCTTGCCCGGCTGTATCGCAAGCACGAAAAGAATGATAAGGCTGAGGCGATACTCAGAACTGTTATAAGCAATAATCCGGATGAGCTGAGTTACCGGGTGTCGCTGGCTTCTTTTCTGGCGCAGACCGAACAGCTCGATAAGGCTGAAAAAGTGTTGCGGGAAACTATTACGGCGGATCCTGAAGATACCCAGCGTTACCTGCTGTTAACTGAGTTTCTTTCCGCCAAGCGCAGCAAGCAGGCAGCGATCGATGAGTTGAAACAGGCTATTCAGCAGAACCCGGAGTTGACCGACCTTGAGCTTGTTCTGGTCAAGTTGTATCTGGGCAATGAGCAGAAGGATGAAGCGCGGACTTTACTTGACAGTATTATCCGGAATCAGGGTGTGGAGCCGGCGGGTCTGAAGGCAAGGGTCGCTCTGGCACAGCTGATTGCCGCTGAGGAACCGGAGTCTGAGCGTGTCGGCATTCTTGTCGAACAGGTATTGAAGGAAAATCCTCGTGACAATGATGCCCTGTTGTTGAGGGGTAAGCTGGCTGCCCGCAAGGGTGATTATGTCCAGGCGATTGGGGATTTTCGTTCTGTCCTGAAAGATCAGCCAAACTCGGCCGAGGTTTTGCAATTGCTGGCTGCGGCTCATCTGGCAAATAACGAGCCGGAACTGGCACGCGACACCCTGGTACGGGGTGTCGAAAACAATCCAGGCGATGTCAAGTTACGCCTGGGTCTGGCTCAGTTAATGGTTCGGGAAAAGGATATCGATGCTGCGCTGGAACAGGTCGATGCCGTGTTAAAGACAGACCAGTACAACGAGCAGGCGCTGAAAGCAAAGTACGAATTGTTGGCGCGCAAAGGCGACGCGGCCGGTATGGAAGAAGTCACCAAACTTATGCAGGCCGGTGCGCCGGAAAAGGAAGATGGCTATATCAGTGAAGCGCGTTTGCGGTTTGCGCAGAAGGATTACGACGCGGCACTGGACATTCTGAACAAGGTGCTGGAAAAGAATCCGGGCAGTGTGCCGGCTTTGTTGGCGAAATCTGAAGTACTGGCGGCAGAGAAGAAATTTGACGAAGCTATTCCGGTCGCGGAGAAGTTACAGCAGGTGCTGCCGGACAGCGGGGAAGGTTACTACCGCAAGGGTAGATTGTTGCAGCAACAGGGCGATACTGCATTGGCGATACAGCAGTACGAGATTGCT
>Ga0316193_10000355_pt1 | contig 27744 bp, 27 predicted proteins | sample MerIslsedime2_MG_FD_207735 | JGI IMG/M metagenome (GOLD analysis project Ga0316193, IMG submission 207735) | Coastal sediment microbial communities from Maine, United States - Merrow Island sediment 2 | ecosystem: Environmental > Aquatic > Marine > Coastal > Sediment | place: USA: Maine... | reverse complement strand
CAAGCGGGACGAGGAACGCCCACATGCCGAAGAGGAACCGCAGCGTGCCGGAGACACCGGCACCGATCGGTCCGGAGAGCCCGAAAAAGGACAGGGCAACAAGTGCGGCGAGCACGAGAAGGGCAACACCCCACACGTCATCACTCTGACGCGCGAGCCGTTCCTGAACCCGCTCCCGGCCCGTCCTCAGCGTGCGGACGATCCTGGCCCGAAGGGGGACCCGTTTAGTTTTCTTGGGGGTCGCTTTGCTCCGCCCCGCAGCCCCGCGGCTCTTGGTCCGCGATGCCATCGGACCAAACGATACCGCACAAGTCCGCCGAGGGGAACCACCCTCAGCGCGATTGAGCGCGCGAAGAGTTACATCCGTGTAATTCGATCTCCACCTGCGGTCCTCTGCGAGCGCCACGGTGGGTCCCGAAATCGGAGATTTCGGCGGGAATTCGGAGGAGAGGAGTCGCGCACTCGGGTAACCTCTCCCCCGATGACGGATTCAACCTCACCACTACGCGCCCTGCTCGGTGCGGACGAATGGCAGGCCGCCGACCTCGAGACGCGCCGGCTGTTGATCGCCCAAGCCGACACGGGAGGGTACGCAGGAATCGATCCCGACGAAGCTGCGACCGTCGAGTGTGCACTCCTCCGTTCCATCGATGAGGCATGGAGCGACGCGTCCGCCGGCCGGTTCGGATTCTCGGCTCAAGCCTCGGCCCTCGCCGCAGCGCGAAGCCGCGGCCTGCCTCGAGCCGACACCTGGCGAGCGTTCGGGCGCACGGTCGGTTGGGTCGACGGCCGTGAGTGGATCGAGGAGGATGGGCTGTCGTATGAGTCCAGCGCCCCCGCCGGCCACCTCCCCTGGGTGCCCGGCACCAGCACCGTCGTCAACACCGGCAGGGTGTACGAAGGGTTCTTCCAGTTCTACGAACGTTTCGCCGAGTGCGTGAAGTGAGTCGCCGGTCTCGAGTCTCTGGTCTCAAGTCTTCGGTCTCGATGCGTGCTCGCAGGTCGTAGCTCTCCTAGACCTTGATCACTACCGGGAACACGACCGGTCGTCGCTTGATATGGCTCTGGACTGCCTTGCGGGCTGAGTTGCGAATGCGGCTCCGGAGGGCATCAGGATCGATCGGTCGCTCCAGCGTCTCAATCCCCTGCAGCACGCGTGCCTGGACGGCGTCGTGGAGCTCCTGTGAATCACCCGTAACGCCGTGGCTGTCGACGTCGGGGCCGAACACGATGTCGCCATTTCGGACGTCGATACCGATCGTGATGAGGATGACGCCGTCGTCCGCAAGGTGACGGCGATCGCGCAGAACACCCTCGTCCTCCCCGACCTCGAGGCCGTCTACATAGATGTAGCCGGCCGAGACTGCCCCGCGATCTACGCGGATGTCGCCATCCTCGAGAACGACGACATCACCGTCCTCGCAGACCGCGACCTCAGGCACACCAACCGAACGGGCGATCTCTGCGTTCGCGAGGAGGTGCCGGTGCTCGCCGTGAACCGGCACAACAGCCTCCGGCTGCACCAGGTTGTACATCACTTTCAGCTCTTCAGCGGCTGCGTGGCCTGACACATGGACGTGGGTGTTGCGTCCGTGGTGCACGGTGACGCCGACGCGCGACAAGTTGTTGATGACCCGTGACACACGTTTCTCGTTCCCCGGAATCGGTGTCGCGGAGATGATCACCGTGTCGGTGGGGTCGAGAGCAATCGACCGGTGCTCCCCTGCCGCCATGAGCGAGAGGGCGGCGAATGGCTCACCCTGGCTTCCGGTTGATATCACGGCGGTCTGCTTCGGTGGAAGCTTGAGCAGGTCGTTGAGCTCGACAAGGCTTCCCTCGGGGATCCTGAGCACACCTATCTGCCCGGCAATCTCACTGATCCGAAGCATCGAACGCCCAACGAACGCGAACTTCCGTCCATCGGCGACGACCGCGTCGATGGACTGCTGGACCCGGTGCAGGTGGCTCGCGAAACAGGCGATGAGAACGCGGCCTTCGGCCTCGTGGACGAGTTCTGCGATTCGCACACCGACCGTCTTCTCCGAATCCACCACACCTGGGCGCTCAGCGTTGGTCGAGTCGGCTAGGAGCAGCCGAACGCCGCGGCGCCCAAAACCGGCGAAACTCTGTAGATCGGTGATAACACCGTCGATTGGGGTCGGATCGAGTTTGAAGTCGCCGGTGTGGACGATGAGCCCCTCGGGTGTCTCAAACGCGATCCCGGTTGCGTCCGGCACCGAATGGGTGACCGGGATGAAGGCAAACCGGAACTTGCCGTGTTCGACCCACGTGCCGGTCTCGACCGCGCGGAAGTCGCCGTCGACCCCGAGTTCCGACACCCGAGCCTTCGCCAGCTGCATCGTCAACGCTGTGCCGTACACCGGAACGTTCCGCTCGCGGAGGAGGTATCCGAGCGACCCGATGTGATCCTCGTGACCGTGCGTCAGAGCGACCAGCGACAGCGCGTCGCCTCGCTCGGTCACCGATGAATAGTCGGGCAGAACAAGGTCCACGCCGAGCATGTCCTCTTCTGGAAACATGAGGCCGGCGTCGACCATCGCTATTCGTCCATCGATTTCGATGGTCGCGCAGTTCCTTCCGATCTCGCCAAGGCCGCCGTGGAAGGCGACTCGGACGGTCACGCCTCGCTCAATCCTGCGAGCGCGCTCTTGAGAGCAGCCCTCGTGTCGTCTGATGCGGGGATGAGGGGAAGCCGCGGGTCACCAACCGGGTCCCACGCCATGTCGAGTCCTGCCTTGAGAGGCATCGGATTCGGCTCGAGGAACAACGCAGCGTTGAGTGGGCCGAGCCGCCCATTCAGGTGATCGGCTTCTTCGTCATTGCCCCAGACCGCGGCTTCGACCATGGCCTTGATCGTCTCGCCTGCGAGGTGAGCAGCGACGGAGACAACACCAACGCCGTTCATGCGAACGATCTCGCGCGTCATGCCGTCGGATCCCGAGTAGACGGCAAACCCCTCCGGCAGTGCCTCGATCTCTCTGCGGGTGAAGTCGAGGTCGTCGACTGCGTCCTTGACTGCAACGATTCGAGGATGATCCGCGAGTCGGACGAGTGTCTCGATCTCGATGAGGCGACAGGTGCGGCTCGGGATGTTGTACATCATCATCGGAAGCTCGGACGCGTCGGCAATCGCAGTGAAGTGGCGGAAGAGACCTTCCTGGGGAGGCTTCGAGTAGTACGGGGTGACCGCCATGACGCCGTGTACGCCGGAATCTGCGGCTCGCTGTGCAAGCTCAACCGACTCGCGAGTGTTATACGTGCCTGCCCCTGCGATCACCGTCATCTGGTCGCCGACCGCGTCGACGGCGGCCTTGAACAGGGCGACCTTCTCGACCTTGGAAAGGGTCGGGGACTCGCCGGTGGTCCCACCTACAACGATGCCGTCCGAGCCGTGATCACCGAGGAACCGGGTCAACCTCCAGAAGGTTCCGTAGTCGATGGATCCGTCATCGCCGAACGGCGTGATGACAGCGGTCAGGACCTGGCCAAATGGTGCTTCGGGTCTGCTCTCCATGGGCACGACGGTAGCAGGAGACCCCCCGGTAATCTTGCCTCTATGACCACTCCCAGCGATTTCGTGAAAGACGTAGACACTGCGAGCTTCCCCCAGGAAGTGCTCCAGCGCAGCCGCGAGGTTCCGGTTGTTGTCGACTTCTGGGCCGAGTGGTGCCAACCCTGCCGCATCCTCGGGCCCATCCTCGAGAACGTGGCTGCCGAATCGGGTGGCGCCTTCGACTTGGTGAAGGTCGACGTTGACACAAATCAGGAGTTGGCAGCTCAGTACGGAGTGCAGGGGATCCCGATGGTCGTGGCGTTCCGCGACGGCGCGATCGCCGATACGTTCACCGGGGCGCTCCCGGAACCGGCCGTACGGGAGTGGATCGAAGGCATTCTCCCGACGGAACTCGACTTGATGGTTGACCAGGCTCGCACCGCTCAACTCTCCGACGACGGCGTGACCGCCGAACACATCCTTCGCCAGGTTCTGGATCAGAAGTCGGACCATTCGGAAGCGGGCACCAGCCTCGCATCGCTCCTCATCGATCGCGGCGAAACTGAAGAAGCACTGATCGTGCTCGGCCGTCTGGTGCCAGACGCTGAGGTCGACCGGCTCCAATCGGCCGCCCGTCTCAAGGCGTCGAGCGGTCACGACCTCGCCGATCTCGAGGATCGGCTCGCTGCTGATCCGGACAACGAGGAGCTGCGGATCGAGCTCGCCAAGGCGCTCGCCGCCCGCGCGGAGTTCGAGCCCGCTCTCGATCGCCTCCTCTCGGTTGTTCGCAACAAGGGTCCGCTCAAGAACGAGGCGCGCACCGCGATGCTCGATGTCTTTGAAGTCCTCGGTGACGACCATCCGCTGACAATGACCTACCGACGGCAGCTGGCGAGCGCGTTGTTCTAGGCGGCTGTCTCAACCCGAAGGCCTCCGAGCATGCTCCGACCGACGCGGCTGTGGTGATGCTCGACCGTTGGAGCGGCACTCAATGGAAGAAGCTCAGCGAAGATTTCACTTGCATCGACCGGTGATCGTTCGGTACCGTCCGTGTCAGACGCACCCGAAGGCCGCAATTCCAGCGAGACCACAACTCTCGCCGTTGCCAAGTCGGCGGGTGCGTCGCTTGTCGAATAGGCGGCGCAGACGGCGGTCGCAGCGCGGTGCTACATCCCCCAATATCCGCGTATCCGCGGGATGTGGCGAAGGATGAGTCCGTCGTCACCCAGGATGACAATGTGGGTCGTTTCCAGGATTCCCTCATCCCGCTCCACTGTGGCGTCCCACATCACGATGTCGCCGGTGTCCTGGAACTGATCGACCGATATCACCCGGTAGAGGCCGTGTGATGCAAGCGAGGTCGCGAACAGCTCGCGGATCTCGTCATGCCCGTCGGCCACGCGGTGATACAGGACCACTTCGGCATCGGCGGCGTACATGTTGGCGAGGGCGTCCACGTCGCCTCTCGACATGAGTTCACCCATGCGATCAACGAGTTCTCGGCCGAACGACGACACGCTGAGTCCTTTCCGACCATCAACCCTACCGCCGGGATGACCTGGGCGAAGACAGACGCGTTCGTCTCGGATGTCGCCCGCGTGGCGGAGCGGTCATCCCTTGCCTGTGGCCGCTCCGCCGCTGGCAGCGTCGCTGTCGCTACTCGGCCTTGCTTCGTGTACGGCGGTACATCGCAGTATGGATGGCGAATCCGATGGCCCACGGGATGGTGATCCAGTAGGCGTAGTTCACGCCGTCGCCGATCGCGATGTCCTGAATCCAGATGAATGTGTTGACCGCGACGAAGATTCCGATGTGCCACAACAGACCTGCGCGATCTCGATCGCCGGCAGTGGCTTGCGCCACACGATCCCGGCCACGGACCACCATCACCAGCGCAGCCAGGAGGAGAAGGCCCCCTCCGATCAGCAGCCCATAGGCCCATGTCGTCGAGATGTCCCCCACCCGCCACGACCAATCTCCCCCGATCCCCACGTACTGGTCATCACCGGCGAACAGGATGAACACGCCGAGAAACGCACCGATCCCCCCAACGATCCCCAAGAGCCACTCCGTGAACTGCCAGCCGGGACTGCCGCCCGTGCGATCCGATCGACCGCCATGAGTCGGATGTGCGACCGTCACAACGCGCCTCCTTTCATTGGAGTCAATTTCAAGACAACCCCCAGGCAACCGGGCTGTCAAGACCTGAGTATCACGCCCAATCGGTCCATCCCTTGACCGCATGTGCGATCCAACTGGCGCCGCCTTGACCCGGGGACGCGTTGATCGACTGGAGTGAGCGCCACAGGCTGTTCGCGCCGGGTTCTGGTTGCTACGATTGCAGCTGAGTCCCATGCGCGAGCGGTCGACCGGTCAGGAAAGACATTCGGGCATATTGAGCGCTGTCGCCGATGCTGGTGTCGTGCGGTCTCCACGCCGGCTCCGTGCGGCGACAGGGTTTGCCCTCCTTCTGTGCTTTGTGGTGATGGCCGGCGGTCCCCAGTTACAGGCCAGCGAGGATCGCGCCGCGTTGACATATTCCGAGCTGATGGATTCGGATGTCACCGAGGTCGACATCGTCGACAACTCGCTGTTTTTGCCGGTCGGCGACTGGAACTCTCCTGCCCACCGACTGGAGGGAACGCTGACGGTGCAACGTGCCGTGATGCAACGAAGCTCACCCGACTACGCGGCCTATCGGTACTTTCCGGGTTTCTCGATCGAGTTCTTGGAAGTTGACGGCCACCTCGTGCCGTCCAACCGCGCCGTCATCGTCACTCCAAGCAACTGGTCGCTGATTCTGTCCCCTGGTCGTGTCTGGTCAGAGCCGGGAGACAACGGGTTGTCGAGAGCTTCGTTTCCTTTCACCCTCGGAAGCCCTCCCGACCGGCTGTTCGGCGGCGGGGAAGCACACAACGGCATTGCCACCTTCCTCTTCGATGACACGAGCGCGTCCTCATTCCGATTCCAGATCACACAAGAGACGGCGCCCGACGGCGACATCTACGACATGTGGGGCCAACTGGCCATGGAATACGAGCCGGCGGTGGTTGAGGACCGCGCTGAGATCGAGCGAAGCTTCACCCAGGAGTTGGCGACCCAGTTCCCGGTGGCCGAATGGTCCGACCTCGGGACACAGTTCGACGCCGATGCCCTCGACTCGTTCACGGCAGGATTGGCTCCCGAAGAGATCAGTGCGGCCGGGGTGGTCGTCGACGGTGTCGTCTATCTCCAGCCGAGCCGAACTCGGTCGGGCGACTATCCCTACCCACGCTTCATGCAACACGCCGGCATGTCGGTCAGCAAGTCCATCGGAGCCGGTGTCGCCATGTTGTGGCTCGCTCAGGCGTACGGCGAGGACGTCTTCGATCTGCGCATCGCCGACTACCTCGACGTCACCTCCGATCACGACGGCTGGGCCGAGGTGACATTCGGTGACGTCCTGAACATGGCCACCGGAATTGGCGACAACTCGCCGGAGCGGGTGCCGTACGACATCTACGCGAACGAAACGGGGCTGAACTACCGGAAGTTCTACCTCGGCGAGACCACGTCGGAGAAACTCACCGCCGCGTTCGCCGCCGGCGACTACTCGTGGGGACCGAATGAGGTCGTGCGCTACACGTCATCGCAGACCTTCGTGCTGTCAGCGGCGATGGATGCGTATCTCAAGACCAAGGAAGGGCCAAACGCGAACTTGTGGGAGAGTCTGACCCGAGAGGTCTTCCGGCCCATTGGGATCCATCACATGACCATGATGACCGTTCCGAACGGAGACGGCGGAACGCCGCTGATGGCGTCCGGCCTGCGGCTCACCATCGACGACGTCGCGAAGATCGCCACCCTTCTGCAGAATGGCGGAACACACAACGGTGAACAACTCCTGCACCCTGACCGGACGGCCGACGCGCTCTACCGGTCGGGGCAGCTGACTGGGCTGCCGACCGGGAAGTCCTTCGACGACGGTGACCAGGCGTATCACTCATCGTTCTGGAGCATCGCCCACCGCACCGAAGCGGGAACGTACTTCCAGGTCCCGTTCATGTCCGGTGCCGGTGGAATCACGATCTTCCTCGCTCCAAATGGCGTCTCGACGTTCGTGTTCACTGACTCGGGCCAGGACGCCTACAGCCTGAACAGCCCCGGAGTTGCCGAGGCCATCAAGCCGTATCCCGAGCCCGGACTCCCGAACGTGTCACTGATGTCGGACGGCCCCGCGACCACAGGCACCTTGGTCGCGGCGGCGATCGCTGCGGGAGTGCTCGCCGCAGTCGGCTTGCTGGTATGGCGAGTACTCCACAAGCGGCGCCGGAATCGTGCGCAGCCAAAAGCGTGACCGGCGGATTTCTTCGGCTGCCACACCGTCTAGAGCGCTCAACGGCTGCTGCACTTCCCGCCGTACAGATTGCCCAGGCGAGTCTTCAAGGTTGAACTTCCTCGCTCGACAATCTCGTCCGCAGGTAGGGTGAACGCGGGGAATGCCCGCACCAGAAGAAGGAAATCCCATGAGTCAGTACCTGTTGTCCACATACGCAGTGGAAGGCGACGTCCCCGGGGGGCCGAGCACGCCCGAGGAGATGCAGGCGTTCATGCAGCGCGTCATCGCTCTCGAAGCCGAGATGGACGAGAGCGGCACGTTTGTGTTCGGTGGCGCACTCCACGGCTCAGACGCGGCAACCGTCGTGCGAGTGAGCGATGCGGAAACGATCATGACCGATGGCCCATTCGCCAAGTCGAAGGAGCACATCGCCGGGTTCTACATCATCAATGCTGCCGACCTCGACGCTGCGCTCGTCTGGGCTGGAAAGGTCGCGGACGCAACCAACCATCCGATTGAAGTGCGCCCGTTCTTCGCAACCGGTCGGGTGGCTGATCAAGTCAACAAGATGCCGGGCGCCTGACGGCCAGGACCCACTCCGCCGCCTCCGATCGGGAGGCGGCCGATGCGGAGCGCGTATTCCGTGAGGCCTACGACGAAGCAGTGGCAGTACTGGTCCGCTGCTTCGATGACATCACGTTTGCAGAAGACGCGGTCCAGGACACCTTGGTTCTGGGTGCCGGTCCCTAGGGCTCGGGACAGGTCGGCGGTCCGACGCCGGACGTGTTGAGGCCGGCGGACGTGGTCGTGCTGATCGTCACCACGCCCTCCGGATCAATGTGATAGTCGATCACCGTCACGTCCCCGGGACCGCCGACTCGAACGATCGAACCGACCATACCGCCCTCGTTATCCCGACCGGAGAAGGCCTGCTGCGCTGGTTCCCCGGACGCCTCCGCTTGGGTGATGCACTCCCCCTGCACAGCGACGTTGAAGACGGTCGTCGTCGGTCAAACGCTCGTGAGGCTGGCGCTGCCGCAGTCCATATACCCGGCCGGAACGAGTCGCGTCTTCTCGTCGGCTGCGACTGCAAGGTCGGACGCCGGAGTGCCTCCGACGTCATCGGTGCTTGATACCGAACTCTGATCATCACATGCGCTTGCACTGATCGCGATCAAGACCAGAGCGAGCAGAAGGGAGGCAAGACGTCCGGGCACGGAGCGAACGGTACACGGCGCAGCTGTGGGCCCTGTTCTCGGCGATCGCTCGGACGTACCGGTCTGCGCCCTCCGGACCGGTCCGCGAGAGCATCGTCTCCATGGACGTTCGCGGGAGCATTGCTTGGCCCAATCCAGCAACTGCCGCGGCCAACTGAATAGCGGCTACGCTTGGAATGAGACAGCTTGTCGCGAGGCGTAGCGACGCCCGCTCCGCCTACCTATTCCGTCGGGCGGGGCTCCGATGGGGCATACGAACATCTGTCGGTTCAGCAGTGCCGGTCCGTCCGACTCATATCTGGCGGAGCGTCGGCCCAAGGACGGTATCTCGCTTCGGAAGGAGCGCCCGATGTCCAACACCACTCGCACGAGTCACTCCCGATGAAGACCAACTCCACCATCGCCCCTGGAAGGCAGCGCTGTATGGGATGTGGTCATCCCAACAGCGAGCATCTCGGCCGCGAAGAATGCACCGTGCCGCAGTGTGCATGCCTCAACTACCAACAGCCAAAACAGCGCTGAGTTTGGAAACACACCATCGGAGGTGCGCGGGCTGCCGACCGGTTGGCGACCGTGCCTGAATCTCGATGCGGCGTGTTGCTTCGTTCGCGTTCTTGGAGCGCCTGATATATTGGCGTTGGAGGGTCCATGAGCGGATCTCGACCACATCAGAACCTGAGCGACGCCGACGGCGACGATCGCCATGTCCGCCACTCCCGTGGGAGCATGCGACTGCTCCGGCGCTCCGCCACATCTGGGTCGGTGCGTCGGGAGAGCCGAAGCACCCCGGCCGCGTCGGATCACATCAGGCGCCTTGCCTCCGAGCAGAGAGCGCACCGTGAAGAAGGCCAGCGGCGGCGCCGGGACAGGGCCATCGGTCACACCATCGTTGGTGCTGTGGCGTTTATCGTTTTTGTAGCGATGTTGCCGATCATTGGAAGCCTGGTCACATTCGTGGTCGCGACCATCGCGTTCTTCATGGGGCTCCGGTCGTTCACGTTCGCCATGAGCATCGGGCTCGACGACGCATGGGGCTGGACTCGTGATGGTGGCATGTCGGTTCCGATCAGGTGGTCGGATCACGTCGTGCTTGCCGGAATGGCGTGGCTCCGCCGAAGGTCCAACGCCACCATCGACAATCCACCGGTCGGTGCCATACAGGTGTTACCTCCTGAACCACCCCGGTAGCCGGTGCAGCCCGAGCTTCGCCCAGCTATGCGCGCGTGCCCGGTGCGGCGCCATCCTCTCCTAAGGGACGGGCATGGGCGGTACATTCGTTCCGTGACCGCCGATAGAACCGAGGACAGCGAGCGGCAAGACATCGATTTCGGTCGAACCGCCGTTGACTACGAACGTTATCGTCCGGGATTCCCCGACGACTTCTTCAACAGGCTCGCTGAGCGTCGATGGATCGGCCGGGGTCAGCGCGCGCTCGACCTCGGAACCGGCACAGGTTCGCTCGCAATCGGATTCGCTGCTCGCGGGCTCGTCGTCACGGGCATAGACATCGCACCGGAGCTTCTCGAAGTCGCACGGAAGGCTGCCGCCGCGCAGGGGCTCTCGGCTCACTTCGTTGAAGGTCGAGCAGAAGACACCGGGCAAGTGACGGAGAGCTTTGACCTCGTGAGTGCCGGTCAGTGCTGGTGGTGGTTCAACGAGGACGCCGCTCTCAAGGAAGCGCGCCGAGTCCTCGCGCCGGGCGGCCGCCTTATCATCTGCACGTTCAGCTACCTGCCGCTGACAGGGAATCTCGCGAACCGCACGGAAGAGCTGGTACTGAAGCACAACCCCGGATGGCCGAAGGCCGGGTGGGTCGGCATCCACCCAGAGCACGTCAAAGCCCTCGATCGTGGCGGCTTCACCGACGTCGAGTGCTTCAGCTACACGGTCGACGTCACGTTCAGCCACGAAGCCTGGCGAGGCCGTATCCGCACGTGCAACGGCGTTGGCTCGGCTCTCAGCTCCGAGCAGGCGGAACGGTTCGACGCGGAACTCGCTGAGATGTTGGCCTGCGACTTCCCGCCGAACCTCCTCGTCCCACACCGCATCTTTGCCACCAGCGGCATACGGACCTGAGCCGCACAACTCATCTGTGGGAGATGACGAGTGTGGCGCCGGCCAGGGCAGAACGCGGCAGGGTTGGATTCACCGGGGCACGGCTCTCGTCGAACGCAGCATCTTGAACGTGTCACCGGACGGCGCGATAGTGGCCCCGTATGGCAAATCCGGTGGTCGAGGTCCTGTGGACCGTCGCGGAATTCGTGAGCCGGTTCTTCCCGATCAGCAAGAGTGAGGCGACCGTCCTCGAAGAGTTGCGGCGGCCGGGCCGGTCCGGTTCCTAGCCGGGGACGTGAACGGCGTGATCGACGTTTGAAGGCGGTCGCCATCGGCAGCCTCTCGTCTGCCGACTCTCGCAGTTGGCGGAGGCCACGGTCGCTTTCGACCCCACACTCAGGCAGGCTGGGATACTCTGCGTGTGCAGCCAAAGCGAACCGAAGCCCTCCATCGCGAGAAATCATCGACCCGGGTCTCGAGCGGTCGACGCTGTTTGAGGGCCAGGTGACGCTGCGATCGGAGATCGAGACCGTCCTCTGCCCGGGTTGCTCCATCCATGTGACCCCGTCGATGTACTTCCGTCACGTCGTCTACGTTGATCGCAGCGACCGATCTGCATAGTCCTTCGGCGATGAAACGGGCGCCGCCAAGGTGATTGCCGATCGCTCGCGTCACCGCAAGGCGCCCTATGTGCGGCTCATCCATCAGGACTTCACCAAGCCACTCCCTGTTCGCGAGGCGAGCTTCGACCTCCTGTTCGCGCTCCAGGCGCCGGGCGTGGCGCGCGCGACGGCACGATATCTCCGTGTCGGTGGCCTCCTCGTGATGGACAACCACCGGGGATGCCGCCGATGCAATGAGGAAGGGGACCTCAACCTCATCGGCTCCGGGCGTGCGAGGCGCACGGTGGTCGACCTGTCGTTCGAGGCGCCTGACACACGGCCGGCGCAGACCGGAAGCCCGCCACGTCGGCCGGGTGTGCCCGACCACTGCGTCTTCGAACGAAACTGCGACCACGCGAGTCGTTGAGCCGCTCTGCGGCCAGCTGGCGGCCGTTCTTGACCGTCGCGGGTTGATATGCTCGCTGGGTGCCGATATTCATGGATGTTCACGAGAACCTGGGCGATGTCACCGAAGACGACATCAAAGGCGCCCACCAGCGCGATCTCGAGGTTCAGGATCGATACGGGGTCAGCTTCCTCACGTATTGGTTCAATAGCCCGGACGGTCAGGCGTTCTGCCTGGTCGATGCCCCGACGAAAGAAGCGGCGATCGCCGTTCACAAGGAGTCGCACGGCCTGGTGCCGCACAACATGGTCGAAGTCGAGAAACCGACCGTCAGCCGTTTCATGGGGGACTGGGAGAAGAACGTCCCGGATATCGCCCGGCACGACGATTCCGAGGTCGACACCGGTCTCCGCGCAATCATGTTTACCGATCTGGTTGGATCGACCGAAGTCAGCACCCGGGACGGCGACGAGACGGCCATGGAGCTGCTCCGCTACCACGACGAGATCGTCAGGGCCGCGCTGGCATCACACGGTGGCCGCGAGGTCAAGCACACAGGTGACGGCATTTTCGCCTCGTTCAGCCACGTCAGCCGGGCGGTGGAATGCGCTGTGCAGATCGAGCGCGGTTTTGGGGAGCCGCTGGAAGTCGATGCTGGAGATGGGCGGGTTCGCATCGGCATCAGCGCCGGTGAACCCGTGAGCCGGGACGAAGACCTTTTCGGCGCTGCGGTGAATCTCGCCTCGCGCATTTGCGGGCACGCCAACCCCGGGCAGATTCTCGTATCGAGTGCGGTGCGCGAACTCTCCGTTGGCAAGCCGTTGACGTTCCACGACCGTGGACCGATTGCCCTCAAGGGATTCGACGATCCGGTCCGGATCTTCGAGGTTCCGCTCAGCTAGGGCGGCCCCAGCCACACGGAATATCGGAGCGGGCTGTCACCTCTTCCTCCAACTCCACCAGGCGAGTACGGTGCCGCTCGCGAACGTCAGTGCACCGATGACGAGCCACGTTCGGCTTCCGGTCATGAAACTCTGCGGCGCGAACTGAGAGTTGAGCCCCTGCAGGACCCACACGGCGCCGATCAGCGCGAGGGCACTACCGACGACGATTCCGGTGATTCGCATAACTCAATCTGGGTTCGAGGCTGATTGGATTTCTCAGAGTCCCAGGGCGGACCCAAGTCCGACAGTGACCGGATCCGAGAAGGTCGCCACGGCGCGAACCGCGACAAGCACGCCGGGCATGAACGCGGTTCGATCGGTGGTGTCGTGACGGATCGTCAGCGTCTCGCCCACTCCGCCGAAGTGGACCTGCTGGTGAGCAACGAGACCTGGGAGCCGAACCGCATGAACGGGGATACCGGCGACGTCGGCACCGCGCGCGCCCGGGATCAACTCGGCAGACTCGACGGCGCGATGCTGCGAGGTGACTCCGGCGATTCGTTCTGCCGTGGCGATGGCCGTCCCTGAGGGGGCATCGGCTTTTCGGTCATGGTGCAGTTCGATCACCTCGGCCGCCGCGAAGTGCGGTGCCGCAATCTCTGAGAGGCGCATCATGACGACGGCTCCGACGGAGAAGTTCGGGACCACGAGACAGTTCGGTGGTCCGCTCCCCCAGTCCTCACGCAGTACGGCGACGCGTCCCGCGTCGAACCCGGAGGTGCCGACGACGGCGTGGAGTTCGAGCCCGCGCCAGGTGGCGAGGTTTCCCATCACCACATCTGGTTCGGTGAACTCGACAACCACGTCGGCGTCCGCCAGCGCGGCAGGATCATCGCCAATCGTGACTCCGGCCACTGTTGATCCGGCATCGCGAGGGTCGTAGAGCGGACCGAGATCGAGATCCGGCGTGTCGGCGATCGTCTCGGCGACCAGTCTCCCCATCCGGCCGCCTGCTCCCGACACGGCAACGATCATCTGACGTACTCCTCGAGGTCCGCGTCCTGGAACGGCCCGGTTGCGCCTATCACGTACGGACCTCCGTAGGCGGCACGTGCCACGTCGATGACTTCCTCCTCGATGACGGCATCGACCTTTGCCACGATCTCATCGACCGACTTGTGCTCGAGGCCGGTGATCTCATTGCGGCCGAGTCGGTTCATGCGACCGTCGGCGTCCTCGAGTGAGATCGCGAGTGATCCCTGTACGTGCCCCTTGGCCCGTTCGAGCTCTCCTTCGGTGACGCCGGACTCCATGAACTTGTCCATCTCGCCTCGGACCAGCTTCAGCACTTCGGCCGTCTGCGACGGCGTCGTCCCGACGTAGACCGCATTGGCGCCCGCATCGGTGAACGGCATCCGGAATGCGTGCACGGCGTACGCAAGGCCTCGCGTCTCTCGGATCTCCCGGAACAGCCGACTCGACATGCCACCACCAAGGACATGGTCCGCAATGATCAAGGCGTAGCGGCGGTCGTCGTCGCGTGTCAGGCTCGGACCACCAAGAATGAGGTGGGCCTGTTCGGTGTCCCGATGTCGCACGGACACCCTGGGCTCGGGGTCGGGAGCGGAGAGGGCACGCTCGGTTGGCTGTCCTTCCCACGCATCAAACGCTCCGGCGACAACGTCAACCAGGTGTTCATGGTCGATCCGTCCTGCAGCGGCGATCACTGTCGACTCCGGGGAGTAGCGCCTCTCCCAGTAGCCATGGATAGTTTCCCGCGACATTCTTGTGATCGATTCCCGGCTTCCGAGTATCGGAGGTGCCAGGGGGTGCTGCTTCCACAGCGCGGTGATGAACTGCTCGTGAGCGACGTCGGTGGGATCGTCCTCGTTCATGTTGATCTCTTCGAGCACCACGCCACGTTCGTTGTCGATCTCGTCCTGCCGGAAGGCCGGTCGCTGAACCATCTCGCCAAGGATCTCAACGCCAAGATCCAGGTCCGCGTCGCGGAGGCGTGCCCAATAACACGTGTACTCCTTCGAAGTGAACGCATTGTGGCGAGCGCCGATGGCGTCGAATGCCTCGCTGATACGCCTCGCCGACCATTCATCCGAACCTTTGAAGAGAAGGTGTTCGAGGAAGTGGCTGGCCCCGGACTCCACGGCTGTCTCGTCGCGACTCCCCGTGTCGACCCACGCTCCAATTGAGAGCGATCGCAGCGAGGGCATGTCCTGGGAAATGATCCGCAGCCCGTTCGGCAGCGTCGTGAGGTCGTAGTGCATATCGCCCGATGATAGGGAGCTACGTTGCGAACGCCGGAGACGGAATCTTGGCAGGCGGGACCCGATCGGGCTAGCTGAGCGGTGAACTCGTCGGTTGCACGCCGAGGAGCTGACCCTGAAACGGGCCGGAGTTGCGCACGAGCAGCACGGTCTGCAGTCCGCTCATCAGGTCGAGAAGGCGATCGACCTGCCCCTCGGCCTCGTCGAGTTTGATCTGCTTCATGCCGAGGAAGACCACGTCGGCGGCCGCCGACCGCGTGTGGATGATGTTCTGGATCGTCTCGCCTTCCGGCTTGCGAATCACCTCGAAATCGGCTCCCACGCGTGCAGCATGGATCATCTCGTCGAGCGTGCGTTCGGTGCGCTGGGCCATCATCTCCGTTGTTGCGATCGATTTGATCCGTATCGAGGCGTCGCGCCACCCGGGATCCAGCGACAGCAGATGTGCAAACAACACGAGTAGGTCGCCGTTCTGCTGCAAACCACCCCACCAAACGTCGATGCGTCTACCGGTTGGGGCCAGCCGCTGCGGCACCGGGCGGCAGATCACACTGGATTTCTGGAGAAGTGAAAGATCCTCGATCGCGCGGAGCACGATCGCCATCTCGTCGCGACGCTCCCGCCAGCCGAACAACACGGTATTCGAGGCAATCCCCGCGATTCCGTTCGACTGCGCCACGGACACCATGCCGCGCCCAAAATCGGGAACGATCTCAACCTCTCCGAAACCGGTGAGACCGGCTTGCTCGAGTGACGCGTTGAGGTCGCGAACGGCGTCCGGAACACGGGCAACATGGTCGGCGATCGACCCCTCAATCAGTTGGTTCACCGTCAGGATCCCACGGTCCTGCACGAGCCAGTTCGCGAACCGAGCCGTCTGGAGGTCCCGTTCGGGGTCGGTGGTGAACATCAGTACGTTGGGACGCCAATTCCGCGGCTCCTCCGGGAGTCGCCGCAGCTGAAGGACGGTTGACCGAACGAACGAGACGAGGGCGCTGCGCCGTACGTCTCCCCACCGTGCCGTCAACGCCCGCCGCCGGACGAGGAGGTAGATCCCGAGTTCGACGACGACGGCAAAGAGCGAGGCAAGCGGGCTGATCAGGAACATCGCCCAGAAGCAGGCGACTGCGCCACCGAGGGACACGGCCCAGTGAACCTTCATCGTGGGCCGGAAGGAAGGGTCGCCGCTCAAGCGTTCGAGTCCTGCGACGAGATTCACCATGCCGTAGGTCGTGAGGAAGAACATGGTGAGGATGGGAGCAACGGCGTTGAGGCCTCCGAGACCAACTGCGAGGAATGCGATCCCCGTTGTAATGAGGAGCGGAACACCAGGTCCTTGGATCCTGCCGATCTTCGCGGCGAATGATGAAGGAAGGATCCGGTCGTTGACGAGCGCTTCGAGCGTCCGCGGTGCTCCGAGAATGCTCCCGACCGCCGACGAGAAGATTGCTCCCCACAGGCCAGGGAAGATGAGGAACGCAAGCCCGCCTGCAATCGTGAACCAGATAAGGGGTTCATCCACGAGTTCGCGCGGAGAGGCGGCGAGGGCAAGTGCGATCGTCACGACCACGTAGACGACGAACCCGACGAGCACCGCGGCGATGGTCCCTTTCGGAATCGAACGGGTTGGATTCTTGAGATCACCGGAAAGCGAGATTCCCGCCATGATCCCGGTCACCGCAGGAAAGAACACCGCGAACACGGCCCAGAAACCGACGGGATCCGGCACTTGGGCGGCGAGGTCGACGCTGTCCGGCAACGATCGGGCAACGCCGATAAGCAGGACGATCAGCGAGAGCCCGATCGCAGCCATGATCGGGAGTTGCAGGCGAAGCGCCACCCCGGCGCCGCGAGCCGCGAGCAGCGCAACGAGGAGCACGGTCAGTGCGGCGATCGGCATCTGGGGGAGGCCGGGCCAGACGTACTGGAGCGACTCCGCAAGGCCGTAGGCGTAGAGCGTGATCGAGAAGGCCTGGGCGAGGAAGAGCGGAAGGCCGATGGCGGCGCCGATCTCAACGCCGAGACTGCGAGAGATGATGTAGTAGGCGCCCCCCGGACCAACCTCCATGTTCGTCGCGACCGACGAGACCGAGAGCGCGGTCGCGAGCGTGATGAGGTTGGCGACCACCACAATGGTCAATGCCCCAACGAGGCCGACGTTGCCGACAACCCACCCGGCGCGGAGATAGAGGATCACGCCGAGGATGGTGAGGATCGACGGCGTGAAGACACCGATGAACGTGCCGAGCCCCTTGCCGTCGCTCGCACCGAGCGAGCGCAGGCGCGCGATGAGTGCGGTCATCGAGGAGCGTCCGTCCAGTTCGAGCACATGGATCGTGTCATCGCCGCGGAGCCTACCGGCTGTCGCCCGGTCGGCTGTGACCTTCGCTCCTCAGGCCGGAGTGTCGCTCCACAATCGTGGTGGCCGACCTTCCCGGCGTCGATGTCGGCCACTGAACCTCCAGGGAGCAGCTCAACGAAGCGTTCGACGACACACTCGTCGCGATCCATCGCCGCCGCCTCGATCGCGAGCAGATCCGGGTGGTCTGTTCCGTGGAACGGGAGAGTAACCAACGGATCAGTCGTCCAGGCCGGGAGATTTTCGCAGCGACTTTGTGCGCGAGCGCGAGCGCTTGGCATCGATACGGCGGCGGCGAGCGGCGCGGCTCGGTTTCGTGGCTCTGCGCCTCGGCGGGTCGGGCCGCAACGCTTCGTTCAGCTGTTCACCCAGTCGCTGCCTTGCGATCTGGCGGTTCCGCCACTGCGAACGTGTCTCGTCGACGGTCACCAACATCACCGAGTTGTCGCCGACCTTGTCGAGGAGCCGACGTTTGCTCTCGTCATCGAACGCACGGGAGGCCGCCACGTCGAAACGCAGCTCAGCGCGCGTCGAAGACCGGTTGGCGTGTTGCCCACCGGGACCGCCGGCCGGTGAGAACGTCCACTGCAGCTCATCAGCGGGGATTGAGATCGTGTCGCTGATTCTCAAATCGTCCATGGCCGAACCGTACAGCGGACACGCACGGAAACGGCCCCGGTACAGGGTTGACAAGGGACGTAGGATCAGGGGTTCATGCGCGCGCACGACGAAACCTTCCTGAGAGAAGTGCTACCGCCCGAGGACCGGGTGATCGAGGCCGTTGTCGCGCGCTACCAGCGGGTCGCACCCGCCATCACACGATTCGCGCGCAGTATTGCGGGGAACGAGGAGCTGCGCGTTCGGCTCGGGTCGCAAGCCTCTGCCTCCAAGGACGAGATCGTCATCGACCCCGGCGTGTTCCAGGCCGCCTACGCCCGCAGTGCGCCGGTGACGCCGACCGAGGTCGCATTGACGTCGGCGCTCCATGAGGCAATCCACCTGATCGCCACCGACTTCGACGAGGAGCGGCCGATTCCGGAGTCGTGGCTCGCCCACCAGCAGTCGCTCGAGGACGACGGCGCCGAAGCTCCCCCGCTCGCGGAACTCACGTCGTACGACTGGATCGAAGCCGAGCCGGAGGTGGAGACCGAAACAGCCGACGGACTTGGGTTCGATGAGATCTACGACGTGCCTGAACCGATGTCCGGAGCCGTCACCGTGCTCGACGCGCTCAACACGGTTGCGGGACCGGCAGCAGAAGCGATGTTTCTGTCGGTTGAAGACGCACGCCAGGAGCGGCGGCACCTCGCCCACTTCCCCGGTGCCCGTTCGGTGCTGTCGGATCTCTACCGCGCAGCAGTTCCGGGCGCGTCCGCCAACGCCCGGCCGCTGGGACAGTTCGCTCTGGCCTGTTTCCTGATCGTCGGCGACTACTTCTCTCGTGACGACGTTCAACGGCGTGTCGCTCCACACGTCGCCCTCGCTATCGATGACGCGATCCCCTTTCTCGACCTCATCCCTGACCTCGATGATCCCTGGGCCGTTGCCGGCACCGCTCTTCAGCTTGTCGAAGTCGCCAGGATGCACGGACTCTTGACCGAGGGGACGGGTTCCAAGTCTGCCGTTGGCCGCCGAGGTGAGCAGGAAGCAGATCAGGCCGCCGTCGCCGAAGGTGTCGACGCCGTCCGCGTCGTCACCCCGCCGCTCGCCGACCGGGACCACTATGAGGAGACCCGGCAGGCTGCCCAGACCGTCAGTGCAGAACACGGTCGGCACGGGGACGTTGATCAGGCTGGCGACCCGGCGACCGATCAGCTCATGAAGGTGTCGACCGCTCCGACGGTGTACCTCCCAACCGGCCAAGCGGGCAAGCTTGTCGTGAGCGAATTCCCAGACGAGTTCCGACGGTTCGCGCCGCAAGGCCGGGATATGCTCGAAGTCGCCGCCCGGGAGTGGGGCGTCGCGCAGCGACGCGTCTCCGGCGAGCTCTACCCCCTGTTCCTTGCCAATCAACGCCGCGGGCTGCGCACTGGTTTCGACGCGGGAGACCTCTCGCCGTATACACCGCTCCTCCTCGGTGCCGGCCTGTACGAGCGCATGTTCGAGCGACGCGATCTCCCCAACCGACGGTCGTATGGCGTGAGCTTGCTCGTCGACGGGTCCGCCTCGATGCTGCAGCCTCGCGAGGTACGGGCCGATCGGAAGCGGCCGTGGGCTCTCGCCGCCGCCACGCTTGGCGCGTGGACCCTGGCTCGCCTCGCAGACGAGCTGCAGATCGAGTTCGAGGTGGCGATCTTCAACCGCGGATTCGTGGCCGCCGCGGGGGACACCGAACGGACCTACGTCGACCGCAGAGGTCTCGCCACCGGCGCTCTGCGACGGACACAGGGCGGTGCGGCGGAGCGCCTCACCCGGACTGTGAACCACTACCTCGTCAAGTCGTTCCCGTCGCGGTGGCGCTCCGCCGAGGACACGCTGGCTGGATTGTTCTGGATGGCGGCGTCGCCCCAGGAAGCGGCCAAGGTGTCGCGCCGGGACCCGGATGCTGCGCCACCGATCTCGATGTTCGACAAGGCGGCCAACGTCGACGAATTCAACCTCGCTCACGCGGCGGAACGACTCTCGGCGCGCAACGTTTCTCATCGAATCATCGTCGTACTCGCCGACGGGATGACTCGCGGTTCGGTTGAGGCTCTCGCCGATACCGCTGCGTCGATTGAACGCGGCGGGACCATGGTCCTCGGTATCGGCATCGGCGATGAGACGGTGCAAGCCGCCTACGTCCGCAACCAGGTGGTCCAGCGACCCGACGCTCTGGCATCGGCAATGGTCGACGGAGTCCGCTCCGCCCTGTTCCGCTCCATCGCCGATGAGGGTGGCGACACCTGGTGGACCCACGCGACCGAACAAATAGCACAACTCTCAAACTGAGGAGAATCCATGGCAAAGAACGTCACCTTCGAAGACCCGCACGGGATCGGAGCACCGATCACACTCAAGAAGGCCATCGTTCCGTCCGACCTCCCGGATGCCGAGATTCGGCGTGACCACATCCCGGAACCCGATCCCTACTACGTCGATCTGGGCATGCTCTACCGCCTTGCCGCCCTCGAGCAGGTCCGCGAGCGCCGATTCGAGGGGATCCCCCTCCACCTTGCCCTGCGGGGCCACATGGGAACGGGGAAAGACCATGATCTCGAGCAGTTCGCGGCCCTGCTTGGTCTCCCCTACTACCGGATTCCGTTGACCGGAGAGGTTCGGGACATCACCCTCATCGGTTCGGTGAAGCTTCACGGTGACGGCAAGGGCGGGACCGACAGCCGATGGCAAGATGGCGACATCACGCGGGCGATCCGCGGCCCAGCGTTGGTGAACCTCTCGGAGCTGAATGCAGCCGGGGCCGAGACGCTTTTTGCTCTTCACGGCCTGCTCGACCGTCACCAGGCGCTTGAACTCCAGACCGGCGAGTTGGTCCGGCTCCGCGACGACGTGCGGATCTTCGGCACGCTCAATCCGACGGATCTTCGCGACTACGCAGGAACACAGACCCTCAACAAGGCCTTTGCCGATCGTTGGATCATCTGGGAGAAGGGGTTCCCGGCCGAGGATGAGTTGATCGCAATGATCGAACGGCGCCACGCTGACCTGCGCACGGATCTTGTTGAGTTCATGGCGAAACTCGCCGTCGAGATCAACGAGTCGTTCACTTCAGGCGACTCTCGTACGCGCGTCGAAACACCGATGAGCCTGCGGACCGTTCTCGACCGCATTCCGGCGGGTCTCGACATGTACAGTGACACGGAGGATCCGCTCCGTCGGGCGTGGGATGAGTTCGTCCTCCCACATATCGACCCGTACGACCGGGATCACTACGAAACCGTCTGGGCTGCTGTTGTCCGTCGCGGCCCCGAAGGTGCGCCGTTCTCGGAATAGGAGGAATTCATGCCGTCGTTCGACATCGTCTCTCAAGTTGACATGCAGGAAGTCCGCAACGCCGTCGACCAGTCGATGCGTGAAGTGGTGAACCGCTACGACTTCAAGGGAACCGACACGAAGATCTCACTCACTGACGATGGGATCGTCATCGAGTCGGCGTCCGACCACCGCGTCGAAGCCGCGATCGACGTGCTCCAGACAAAGCTGGTCAAGCGCAAGGTCTCGCTGAAGTCCATCTCCGGCGGCGAGATCAAGCCCGTCGGCGGCGGTCGATCACGCGCCGATTTCACGCTCAATCAGGGCATCAACCAGGACGACGCCCGGGAACTGGCGAAGATGATCCGGGACATGAAACTGAAGGTCCAGGCTCAGATCCAAGGTGATCAGCTCCGCGTGCAGGGCAAGAAGCGGGACGACCTCCAGGATGTCATCGTCGAGGTGAAGGCACTCGACTTCCGGGTGCCCCTCCAGTTCGTCAACTACCGCGACTAGCCCACCGACAATCCCCCAACAGCATCGGCATTGGGGCTAGGAGTCGCTCTCAGCCAGTCTCTTGATCTCGAGCATCATTTTGCGGCTCATCACGAAAGTGATCGCTTCGAGAGGGAAGCGTCTAAACGCTAGGCGACTCTTCCAATCCGGGGCGTAGTCGTACCGGCCCCTGGTCAGGAGCCGGCTGCCGCCATGAGAGCCGGGCTTGACGACGAACTGCCAGGTTGACGCTCCCCAACTCTCCTCGCCACCCATATCGACGGGTGACCCAAAGAGAACGAGGGCATTCGGAGGATCCACGATCTCAATTCGCAACGGCGGTGCGTCCGAATACAGGTAGATGCCTTCGCCAACCGCGGGATGCTGGTGGTCGGGGAGGATCTCTGTTGTGTTGGTGATCCTGCAACCGGCAATGTTCTCAAGCGTCTGATAGGTGTAGAAACCGCCGCGGCCCTGTCCGAGTTGGGCAATCCAGGGCCACACAGCCGCCGGCGATGCATCGACGGCGATTCCCAGGGTGTACGACCATTTGGGTTCGGGCACGAACTCGTCACCCGGGAGCGGATCAGTTGCCTCTGTTCCCACCGTGCCCCACCGCAGCCGCTTGCGCCCGATGATCGGTGTGGCGACCAGGTTCCACACAATGAGAGTGGCGCCCTCAAGCGCAGCAGCGACGCCGACACCAGGGGAACGAACCGTGCGATGTCCGAGCCGTCCGAAGTCCGAGTCTCTTCCCGCCGCTACGTTGGCCTCCTCGATGGATATTCGCTCATCCTGCCGCAGCGCCGGAATGCCTTCCAGGGTCGGAGGTCCCCTGCGAAACGCGCTGGGAGCGCACATCGTCATTTCCGGCGACCCGTTCGCGGGTTGCACATCTGGAACAACGCCATCCCACTGTCTGGACCAGGCGAGGAACCCGGCAGATCGGGATCCTCAGGGCCTCAACCGGACTGAACGTAGGCAAGCACACGTTCGAGGGGACGCGGCACCAGCTCGAGGTCAACCGCATCCGCGAGCCAGCCCGCGTAGCGAGCCTTGCGCCCCGACTTCGTACCCATGAATCGCTGAAGCTGGGCCTCCAGAGTGCGCTCGCTCCAAGCAGGCTGGCTCTGAAACCTCCGAAACGACGGGAGGTCGCCCTCGGATTCGATGACCAGCTCGACTCCGCCAACACCGAGTGCACGGATCAGCTCATCCTCCAGGTCCTCCACGCAGACGAAGAAGCCCAGCGACTCCATCGCCTCCAGCGACAGACGCGCGCCGAGGCCTGCCCTCTCCAGACCGCGCCGAACGTCGCCAACTTCAGCCCGATCGCAGAGACCCGCCAATTCTGTGTTTGGTCCGTGCGTATCCAGCACACGTTCGATCGACTCTCCGACTGCCGACGCCCCGCCCATCGCGATGATGGACACCCCTTCGGCATCGAGATCCCTGCCGGTACGTCGTGCGAGTGTTGTGAGGGCGGCTTCGTCACTCAAACCCTCGACGAAAACGGCCGCTGTGATGTTCGACATGCCGTTGAGCGTAGAGACACCGGGGCAATGTGGCCGATGAACGACGTGAGCACCATCGAAACTCCCCAGCCCATCCAACGGCACGCTACGACGGCGTGTACCTCAGCGGTCCCACCAGCCAGCGTCCGCGGAGAATTGCCTCGCCTGAGCCACGGCCTCGCTTGCCGGCATGTGCAAAGGGGCCCCGTGACCAGGCAGGAGCACGTGGGCGTCGAGCGCGGCCAGCGCGTCGAGAGACACAAGGGCCTGCTCCCAATCGTGGCTGAAGATGCGCGGCATCAACCGAGGGCCGGGGCGATTCGTGAGGACGTTTCGATTGACGAGGGCATCACCGGTGATGACGATCCCGCTGTCGGGAAGGTGGAAGGAGCAGTGGCCGCTCGTATGCCCGGGGGTCGGGACCGGCACCGGTCGGCCCGGAACGTCGAGCGGTGAACGAGCGAAGGCTTCAACATCGGCCACCGGGGTCGGATTGGTACCTCCCCGCGCGATCGAGCCGACGACGAATGCAGCCACTGATGGCCTCCACATTCGAATCACGAGATCGATCGTTCTCACCCGCTGGTGATACGTGCCGGTTGCATGCCCGACTTCGTCCACGTGCGTTCGTACAACAGCAGCATGCTCAGCCCGCAATCGCTCTGCCACACCGACGTGGTCGGGGTGAGCATGGGTCAAGACGACCGCATCCACCTGGCCGGGACCGGCGCCGATCTGGCGCAGCGAGTCGACCACCGCTGGATAGTCTCTAGGCCAGGCGGCATCGATGAGCGTGATCGCGCCCCCATCGCGTATCAGACACCAATTCGTACGCGGCCCAACGACCAAGAACACGTCGGACGCCGCCTCAACGACTTCGACCGGCATCACATCCCTCCAAGCACCAAGGTCCACTCGCAACCCTACGCGTTGGTCAACGGTTCGTCAGTGGCGTGCCCTCGACCGAACTCGCGGATATCTGAGATCAAGAACGATCACCATCAGCGACGTAGGATTGCCGGATGAGTGACTCAGATGTCGTGGCAAGCCTCGCCGTATCGCTCGATGGGTATATCGCCGAAGCCGATGGTTCGGTCGGGTTCCTCGAGAAGTACCCCATCGAGGACTATGACTTCGACTCTTTCGTGGACGGCGTCGGTGCGCTCATCATGGGAAGCACGAGCTATGTACAGGCCGTCGAGTGGGGATGGATGTGGGGTGACCGGCCGACGATGGTGCTCACCACACGCACCGACCTCCCGGTGCCCGACGGCGCCGACATCCGCTTCGCAGCGATGCCCACGGCGGCAGCGATCCGCTCATTCTCTGCGGAGACACCGAAGAGGCTATGGGTGTTCGGCGGCGGCAAGGTCGTCACCGACGGTCTCATCGGCGGGGCGATCAACACGCTCGATATCACACTGATGCCCGAGGCCCTCGGCGGTGGGATCCCGCTCTTCGCCGATGCCTACGACGGGCCGATGCGACTGGTCGAATCGGTGCCCTACCCGAACGGCGCGTTCCGCCTGGTGTACGACACACATTCGGCCTGATCCGGCGAAGACATGCTCTCACCAACCGCTCTGGTGCGCCGATCCAGTGAGCTGGCTCAGGTCGCGGCCATACAACAGGCACTCGCCGATCCGCACCCCGGAGGCCCACAGGTCCGCCCCCGGCCAGGTCGCGTACACGTCGAGTGACGAGGATTCGTAGACGCGTCCGACGTACCCCTCGAACTCGCCCTCACAGACCGAGGCGAGGCCTTCTCTCGCGGCATCCTCCCCCGGATATGGCCCGCGTGCGAACTCATAGCCGAGGTAGACCTCGTTGTCGTGCGGGTCATCACACGGCGTCGTCTCGTAGTCGTCGCCGGCGACATAGCCATTCAACTCCTCATCGTCGATGCAGTCTCCGACAAGCAAGCCGTAGTAGTCGTCGGCCGCGGGACCGAGGGTCGTCGTCGCGATGGTGACCGCGGGTGCCGCGAATTCGATGGGGTCTGTGTCTTCAAACGGATTGCTGATGCTGAGCGACCCGGCCAGAAACGCGATGGCTGCAACGCCCGCGAGGATCACCCCAACGATTGCACCAACGGAAGGTCCCACGACCAAGTTGCTCTGAAACCGCGGTCGAGCGCTTGAATCGCGAGGTGAAAGCTGCGGAAGAGCAACGTCAGGCTCCTCGGATTCGTATGGGATCGCCTCCGTCGGAGCAGAAAAGACGTGGCCGCAATCTGGACACACCAGAGACGCTCACGAGATTCGGGCGTCACACTCGGGACAGTTCGACAGCGCCAACCCGCAACCTCCAGGGTCGATCTCCGATCCTACCGACCGACCGACCCGGCTTGGAGGACGCCCGCGGTATCAACTGTGGTTCGCTAGCGAACTTCGAACAAATCCCACATACCCGGAACCCCTTTGAGTTCGAATGAACCCATCAGCTCGTATTGGATCGAGGAGCCAACCGTGAGGTCCTTGACGGTGCTCGAAACGGCGATGCCGCCGTCGGGGGCGTGTTCGACGACCCGTGATGCGATGTGAACGCCGATCCCACCGATGTCGTCGCCATGCAGCGTGATCTCCCCCGTGTGAAGCCCGGAGCGCATCGCGATGCCGAAGCCGGGTACTTCGTCGAGGATTGCACGAGCAGTTGCCACCGCCTTGGCAGGCGAGTCGAAGATCGCCAGATAGCCATCACCCGTGGTCGCGATGCCGGTGCCGCCGAAGCGTTCGATCTGCCGCTCGCAGATCCGATTCACAGCCTCGAGCAGGTCGAGCCATGCTTCGTCGCCTAATTCGGCGGCACGCTCGGTCGACCCGACGACGTCGGTGAACATCACCGTCGCCAGGCGCCGGCCTGACTCGGTGTGAACCACATCGCCGGTTACGAAGTCTTCGACCTTGTCGAGGATCTCCCCGACGTCGCCAACGTGGAACGGATGCGAGTCAGCGCCCTCAAGTTCGACCCACCGCGCACCAGAGATACGATCGGCGATCCACTTTCCGAACGCCACCCGGTGATACAGGTTGTCCCTTCGATGAATCACGAGGGTAGGGACATTCACCGACGGCAGGGCAGACGTGACATCGACGTGTTGCATCCAGCGGTACACGAACCTGACCGTGCCCGGCGGCATCATCGACCGCTGGAACTTGACCCACCACTGTCGGAATCGTTGGTCACGGGCGACCGACGGCGCCGTCAATTCGAGCACCGCCCCCGTGGTTCCGTGCTGAGCAACGAACAGCTCCGCGGTTTCGTCGATCTTGTGTTGAGGCATGCCAATCGGATAGTCCGGACCGCGGAACAAGCGGGCGATGGGGTTGACCAACACAAGGGAATGTGTCCGCTCGGGATAGGTCGCCGCGAACAGGATCGCCATCGCTGCTCCCTCAGTGTCACCGACGACGACGGCGCGTTCGGATTCCGCTGCATCCATGACGGTGAGGATGTCATCCATCCACGAATCCATCGGCGGCAAGTCGTCCATCGGCACCTGGTCCGAGACGCCCGTGCCACGCTTGTCGAAGAGAATGACCCGCGAGAATGAAGCCAAGCGGTCGAGATATCGGGCCGCGGTCGGTTCGTCCCAGTAGTTATCGATGTTCGTTCCCCACTGGGTGACGAACACGAGATCGACCGGACCTTCACCAAACACCTGATATCCAACCGCGCCGTCCGCGGATTGCGCGTATCTAGTCTCTGGTGGCACGTTCTTGCCCACTCCCTGGTAGTGCGTCGCCTGATAGGTCGAACCGACTCCGACTGAACCCTATCCCCCACCTGGCATCGAGAGGGCGAAGAACCGGGATTCTTGGTTCAACCCGTGGCACGTCTGTCTCCGTGCGGGTCTGCTCCTCGGCTCTTTCGCCACTCAGCTATCGATCCAAGAAGCTCGAGAGTTCTTGCCCGTGATCACGGGTTTCTGTCATACCCGTTTGATAGGTTGCGGGTATGGATGTAGAGACCGCCACCATCGACCGGATCGAGGAGCAGCTCGTTGAGCGTGAGTGTGTGATTGCACGCGCCAGGGCTGAGCAGATGGTCCTGTTGTGTGAGGTTGACCGGCGCCAGGGTGCGATGGCGGCGGGGTGTCGGTCGTTGCGTGAGTGGGTTGCTGGGCGCCTCGACGTCGCGCCGGAGACGGCGCGGGACCTGGTTGCGACGACGCATCGCCTCGGGG
>Ga0316193_10000353_pt1 | contig 27799 bp, 31 predicted proteins | sample MerIslsedime2_MG_FD_207735 | JGI IMG/M metagenome (GOLD analysis project Ga0316193, IMG submission 207735) | Coastal sediment microbial communities from Maine, United States - Merrow Island sediment 2 | ecosystem: Environmental > Aquatic > Marine > Coastal > Sediment | place: USA: Maine... | reverse complement strand
ATGCAGACTTTGGCGAGCTGCCTGAGCCGCTTGGCATCACTTGCGGCGTAGCGTGCAAGAGTGGCGCACATGGGCAGCATGGCATTGACGCTGACAAGGCAGTCCTTGAGAGAGGTATCGCCATCGCCCATGAGTTCCACGCAATGGGCGGCACAGGAGTCGCCGCGGCCCACGCAGTCCAGGGCTGTTTGGATCAATTTAGGGTGATGGGTGCCGCCATGATCATGACCTCCTTCCGCCTGCGCAGCAGTCGCAAGCGGTATGGCCAGCCCCGCGACGGCTGTTCCGGCGAGCACTGCCCGGCGGCTGATCGTGGCATCGGACGTCGCATCGGCGTCGCGAGTCTTGAGCGTGTTATTCGGCATGGAAAACTCCTCAATAACTAAACACGGACGCGATAACCGCCGAACTTTGCCCTAGTAGGGAAGGGGGTCGTCGTCATCAGGGCCTGACAGGCTCTCAGGACCTTCCCCAGGAAGTTCGGCATCAATGGCGTCGGGCGAGACCGGCTCATCCGGATCGTCGAGAGGGCCCAGTGCCGGCTCATCCTCGCCGAGGGTGACACCACCTAGAAGTGGTTTTCCATCCTCGCGTTCAATATTGGTACCGCCCTCGCCAATATCAATCTTAATTTCTGAACCCGGCATCTCGTTTTCCTGGAAACCATCGGGCTCTGATTGCGCCAGGGCAGGAAGTGCGCTGGCCATGGCAAGAGTCGTGGCGAGGATCGTGGCAAGTCCGACAACCGTCTTTTGCATGGAAGTTTCTCCGTTAGAAATCAGACCGGCATTATTAACACGGCTTTCAATCCACCGAGAGAAGATTGAGCGAGCGTAATGTCGCCCCCGTGAATGCGGGCGATGTCGCGGGCGATTGCAAGCCCGAGCCCCGTTGATCCCGAGTCCTGGTTGCGGGCGTGATCGATGCGATAGAATGGCCGGAATACGAGCTCGCGTTCATCCTCAGGAATGCCAGGGCCGTTGTCCTCGACGTCGATGGAGAGCATGCCATCCTTCCTTGAGGCGTTGACGCGGACGGTGTCGGCGAAGCGTGCGGCATTGTTGACGAGGTTGGCGATCGCCCGCTTGATGGTGTGACGGCGCACGCGCACGACGAGCGGCTCATTCTTGATTTTTACATCGATGGTTTTCCCATCATGAGCCTGGGCGCTGACCTCGCTCAGGATTTCCCCGATATCGACCCGGCCGATCGCCTCGCCGGAATCTCCTCTTGCGAAGGCCATGTAATCTTCGAGCATGGCCTGCATCTCTTCCACATCGGCGCGCATGGCGTCGAGTTCCGGCTCCTCCTCGAACATGGCCAGCTGAAGCCGGAAACGCGTCAGGATCGTTCTGAGGTCATGGCTGACGCCGGCCAGCATCAAAGTTCGCTGCTCCACATGACGCTCGATGCGGTCACGCATCTCAACAAATGCATGGGCCGCTTGCCGCACTTCGCGTGCCCCGCGCGGTTTGAAGTCTCGGGGTGTGGGGCGCCCTTTGCCGAAGCTCTCTGCCGCTTGGGCCAGGCGCAGAATTGGCCGGATCTGATTGCGCAGGAAGATGATGGCGACCGTGAGCAGGACGACGGAGGTGCCGAGCATCCACACGATAAAAATGTGCGAGTTCGAAGCGTAGGTCTGGCTGCGCCGCGCCAGCACATGCATGACAGCGTCGTCGAGCTTGATGCGGATATCCACGAAGTCGGAGCGGCCCACCGTGTCGATCCAGAAGGGGCGCCCGATGCGGCGCGTCAACTCGTCGGACAAGGTGGTATCGAGCAGATCAAAAAACGGCTTGGTGCGCACTTGGGGCAGGTCTTCGCCTTTTGCGAAGCGCAAGCGCAGGCCCAAATTCTTGGCTGCGATTGCCCTCAAGATGTCGACGCTGTGCTTGTTCGGAAGCTCCTCATACATGTCCATGAGCATGCCGATATTCTGCACGGTGCCGGTCGATAGCCGATGGGTGACCGTCTGCCAATGCCGCTCCAGAAACACAAAGGTCAGCACGGACTGGAGCAGCACCATGGGCGCGATGATGATGATCAACGCACGCGCATAGAGGCCTTTGGGCATCCTGTCGCCAAAACGGGTTAAGAGCGATTTGATCGGTCCTTTGCGCTCTGTCTTCAGAGCGTCTCCCGGGAGGGGGCTGGCGGTATCGGAGATGGCACTCATCACTCGGAATAGAGGATGTAGCCCTTGCCGCGCACGGTCTGGAGATAGACCGGGTTGGCGGGGTCGTTTTCGATTTTGCGTCGGAGGCGATTGATTTGCACGTCGATGGCCCGCTCGCCGCCGCTATCGGCCGCTCGATCCGAACTCTTGTCAGAACTCTTGGCCAATTCGTGGCGGGAGACGGGCGTGCCAGGGCGCTGAGCGAAATAGCGCAAGAGGTCGCGCTCGCGTTCGGTCAGACGGACGGTTTCGCCATCGCGCTGCAATTCTCCACGGCTGACATGAAAGATGAAATTGCCCATGCGGATTTCGCTCGCGGGTGCGGCTTGCGTCCCGCGTCTGAGGATATTGCTGACGCGCAGCAGAAGTTCCCGCGGGTCGAACGGCTTGGTGAGATAGTCGTCGACGCCCGTCTCCAAGCCTTCGATGCGGTGCTCTGGTTCGGCGCGGGCGGTGAGCATGAGGATCGGCACTTGGCTCTCGGTGCGCAGGGCCTTGGCGAAGTCGATGCCCGACTCCTTTGGCATCATCACGTCGAGAACGATGAGATCGAAGGAAAGGCTGCGCATATGGGCGCGCGCACTCTGCGCATCGATTGCCGTTGTCACGCGGAACCCCCGGTCGTGCAGATAGCGCGCCAAGAGATCACGAATGCGGCTGTCGTCATCCACGACGAGAATATGTGGCGCGTTGTCGTCCGGGTCAGTCCCGGGGTGGGTTTTGATGCGTGTCGGCATGGTCAAGCCTTCTCGCCCTTGTTGGTGTTGATCGTCTGATGCAGCGTCGGATTCGTAATGGCCGAAACCTTGGGCCGATCTTCGGCGTTAATCATGGCCTCAAGAAAGCGTCGGATCGCGGCTTCTGCGCCCGGCCCCGCCGCGCCGAGTGCCTCCCGTAGACGCACGAGTTGGGGCGCGGCGAGCCGATCGGCCAGGGCTTTGCCGCGCGCGGTGAGATAGAGCAAACGCTCGCGGCGATCCGAAGCCCCCGCCTTCTGCTCAATATAGCCCTGATCGATAAGCTGTTTGAGCACGCGCGATAGGCTCTGCTTGGTGATGTTCAGAATTTCCAGGAGATCGGCGACACGCAGTCCCGAATGCCGGTTCACGAAATGCAGCACACGGTGATGGGCGCGGCCAAAGCCGATATCCTCCAAAATCGCATCGGGGTCGCCTGTGAAATCGCGATAGGCGAAGAACAGAAGCTCTGCAAATTCATGCAGTTTCGCCTCGGACGCGGGCGCGCAATCAGGCAAAGTCTTTCCTTGCGCACGGGGCTCCGCGCGTTTCGCATCCGGGCTCCAGCGGCCACGGGACAGAGGAGGATTTAGGTCAGTCATGTTGACATATGTTATGGCTTGGATTATGTCAGCCATGTTGACTTAATGGCCCCTTGATACGCCCCGGTGCGCCCATAGGCAAACTCTCTGACGCAAATATTCTGACGCAAGAGAAAGCGGTTGCTTTTTTGGAGTGAGCGGTGTGAGTGGGCGTTTGATTTTGGGGCGACGCTTGCGGCAAGGCATGCGCGCCCTTTGTCGTGGAGGAAACTGATGCCCGGCTACGATCAGCGCGATGGCGTCATCTGGTTCAATGGCGAACTGATTCCGTGGGCGGATGCCAAAGTGCATCTGCTGACCCACGCGCTCCACTATGGCAGCGCCGTGTTCGAGGGGATGCGCGCCTATGACGGCGAGATCTTCAAGCTCACCGAGCACAGCCAGCGCCTCTTACATTCCGCCGAGATTCTCGATTTCGAACTTCCGTACTCGGTCGCCGAACTCGATAAGGCAGCGCGCGAGGTCATTGCGGCGAACAGGCTGACGGATGCCTATATACGCCCGCTCGCCTGGCGCGGCAGCGAGCAAATGGGCGTTGCTGCACAAAAGACGCGGATCAATGTCGCCATCGCCGCCTGGGAGTGGGGGGCGTATTTCGACCCGGCCGCGCGCGAAAATGGCATGAAGCTCACCTTCGCCAAATATCGCCGGCCGGACCCAATGACGGCGCCGGTCCACAGCAAGGCCGCCGGTCTTTATATGATCTGCACGGTGGAGAAGAACCGCGCCGAGCGCGAAGGCTTCGCGGACGCCGTGATGCTGGATTGGCGCGGGAACATCGCCGAATGCACGGGCGCCAATATTTTCTTCGTGAAGGACGGCACGATCTATACGCCGACTGCCGATTGCTTTCTCGATGGCATCACGCGGCGTACAGTCATCGCTCTGACGAAGCAGCGCGGCTGGAACGTCGTCGAAAAGCGCATTCTTCCCGAGGAGCTTTCCGGCTTCACCGAGTGTTTCGTCACGGGCACCGCCGCCGAGGTCATGCCGGTCGGGTCTGTTGGCGAATATAGTTTCAAGCCGGGCGAGATCACGCGCACGCTGATGGACGACTATGCCGCGCTTGTGCGCCCTGCGAAGGCCGTGGCCGCGACGGGGTAGGTCACAGTATGCGGACGTTAGCTGCTACGGATCGGGGCCGCGGGGCGCAATATCTGCCATTTGCGCCATCCCCACCAAAACTCAAGAGCCAGCGAAGCCGAGATTGAAATACGTCACGTCGTACGGACGCAGTTCGACTGTGATAACAATTCGAACCCTACGCAGATCGGTTTTTTCGGTGCTTGGCTCGTCGAGAAGGAGATCAGTTTCCACGGATAGATGGCTAACTTGCCTATCATCCCAAAGCAGGCAGTAGAACGGATCTTCATTAGGTCCTGGCGCACGTCCCATCCACCAACTCATTTGGACTGTTCGGCGCGCGTAGCGCATCGATAAGTGTCTTTATTCGATTATCAATATCGCCAGCTTGAATCACGCTTCCTGGCTCATGGCGGCGGAGAAACAGAATGTCGAGTGAGCACAGCAAAGCAATTTCGTCTCGGACCAGCGGCACGAACCTGTAACCAAACCTGGGGTGTTGCCCGGCCAGGAACTCCGACAAAGGAATCTTGTCTTTCTCGCCATAATCGAAAAAGGCACCGGCCTCTCAAAAGGAGCGGTCAGCAACGTCACCTTTTGGGCTGCGTTTATACGTGCTTAGAAAGCGATTGGTTCGCCACAGGTGCCTTAGCTGTTTGTGAAAGCCACTTCTCATCGCTTGCTTATGTTGAGCGATCTTATCGGGCTCATGGGACAGCGGGTCTCGCTGTGTAGGCCTCAACTCGCCCTCATAATGCAGCCTGAATTTCATAGATGGCTCACCAACTTCATAGAGTTCTCACCCAAAATTCCGTCATCCTCCAAGGCGCTTAATAAAGCGACCCTCTTTGGAATGGTGCTCATCCTATGGTTTCGCCTCTGGGTATGTGAAGCACCGCGGCAGGAATATAATCCCATTGTCGGGAGCGGGGGATAGAGGCGGCCTTTGGCGGCGCCGAACCGTGCTAGGGTTGTGCGCTAAAGGGCGCTTTGCGAGGGCTGGTCTTGGGTCGTCATTCGGCTCTTGCTCTTCGGTCTTTTGGCCATGAGTCTTTTGGCCAATAGTGTTTTCGGGCACCAACCATCACTCATCAGTCAGAACGGCATATGCGGAATCAAGCACAGGATCGCTCAGAGCTTCCGGGGGAGGCGCACGACGCCGCGCCCGAGCGCGCCAAATCCGAATGTGCTCCGTCCGAACCCGCCCCGGATTTCGATGAGAATTTTCGCACACGGCTCTACGACCTGTTGCGGTGGCGGCGGGATGTGCGGCGGTTCAAACGGACCGCTCTGCCCGAGGGCGCCCTTGACCGGCTGATTGGGCTTGCCTGTCTTGCGCCTTCTGTGGGGCTCAGCGAGCCCTGGCGCTTCGTGCTGGTGGAGGACGAGGGGCGCCGTGCTGCGATCCGCGCCGATTTCGAGGTCTGCAACAAGCAGGCCCTTGAGATGCAGGAGCCGGATAGGGCAGCGCTCTATGCGCGCATGAAGCTCGCCGGTCTTGATGAAGCGCCGGTGCAGATCGCCGTGTTCGCCGACCGCAAGACCGTGCAAGGCCATGGGCTGGGACGGCTTACCATGCCCGAGACCATCGACTATTCTGTGGTGACGGCCGTCCATACGTTCTGGCTTGCCGCGCGCGTCGAGGGCATAGGCGTTGGCTGGGTGTCGATCCTCGATCCGGCGCGCGTCACGGAGATTTTGGACGTGCCCAAGGACTGGGTGTTCGTCGGGCTTCTCTGTGTGGGCTATCCGCAAGCCGAAGACGACAGGCCAACCTTGGAGCGCGCGGGTTGGGAGCATCGCCACGCACCAGACAGCGTCGTCCTGCGCCGCTGACGTGCTGTCTCGATAGCGAGGCGCAACAATGCAGCTGCGCCGCTATGCGGGGGCGGCCTCGCGCGCCTCGCCATACGCCATGACCCGTTTCAGCCATGCATAGTAGAGAGGGCCCGTGAAGGCCTTGTGCATGCGTGCGCAGCGTTCGGGAAGGTCTTCGCGGATGTGCTCAATGGGCTGAACGCTGTGCCCGGTCGGTTCTCCTGGTGAAATTTGCTCATGAGCTTACTTTGAGGGCGCCGTTTGAAAAGCGATGTCTTCTCATCATGCCTTGAAAGAAGTTCGTCATGGCTCCACGGCTCCCAATCGGCGCCGGGTCCGCAAAGCTAGGTGCTCTCAGCGATCGCGCCAGCGCTCCGCCGCCGCATCGTCTTGCTGCTTTGCCTCGACCCAATTGTCGCCGGAGGGGCCGCTCTCACGCTTCCAGAACGGGGCGGAGGTTTTTAAGTAGTCCATCAGAAAACTTGCGGCCTCGAAGGCAGCTTCGCGATGGGCCGAAGCGGTCACGACCAGCACGATATTGTCGCCCGGCCTCAGCGTGCCCACCCGGTGGACGATCAGCGAGGCTTGCAGCGGCCAGCGCGCATGGGCCTGCTCTTCGATGCCCGCCAGCTCCTTCTCGGTCATGCCTGGGTAATGTTCGAGGGTCATGGCGCTGATGGTGCCATCGCCATCGCGCACGGTCCCGGTGAAGGTGACAATGGCACCGATCCCTTTGCGGTCCTTTCGCAGCGCCTCAATCTCTTTGCCGATCTCGAAGTCGTCAGTCTGAACGCGGATCACGTTCAGCCTCCGGTGACTGGCGGGAAGAAGGCGATTTCTTGTGCCCCGATGATTTTGGCATCATGCCGTGCGTGGGTCTGGTCGATGGCCACGCGGATGGCCGCATCTTGCTCGAACGCATTTTCGAATTCGGGCCCGCGCGTCTTCAGCCAGGTGACAAGCTCGGCGACGGTCGCAATCTCTTCAGGCACAGCCACGTCCTCCGAGGCGATGCCCGTCTTCTCCTTGACCCAGGCGAAGTAAAGAAGGCGCGTCATGTCTAGCCCCTCACTTCTTGTCCGTCATCACGTGGCTGGCGGTGGCGCGCAGATAGTCGTAGCCCGTGTAAAGGGTGAGGACGGCGGCGATCCAAAGCAAGCTCAAGCCGAACAACGTCGTGTAGGGCCAAATCTTATCGCCCGCGGACCCTGCCAGCAGAAAGCCAATGGCCACCATCTGCACGACGGTCTTCCATTTGGCGAGCTGGGAGACGGGCACGCTGACGCTCAAAGTGCTAAGAAACTCTCGGAGCCCGGAGACCAGGATCTCACGGCTAAGAATGATGACGCCCGCCCAGAGCGACCAGCCCGCAATGGTCTGGTTGGCCGCAAGCATCAGCAGGGCGGCAGCAACGATCAGCTTGTCGGCAATGGGATCGAGCATTTTGCCGATGGCGCTTTGCTGCTGCCAGGCGCGGGCAAGATAGCCGTCGAGGAAATCGCTGACCCCTGCGGCTATGAAGATCCACATGGTGAGCCAGCGGCCCCAATCCGCGGTCACGAAGAAGCAGGCGACAAGCGCGGGAACCGCCAAAATGCGCCCATAAGTAAGGATATTCGGCAGGCTGGCGAAGTGCTTTCTGTTCGCACCATGCCGATCCGGCAACCCTCGTCCTGCCAATCCCTGTTCCGTCATATCTCGCTCATTCAACTCAGCTGAGCAGTCAGCATACTGCAACGCACCGCATTCCTAACCGCGTTCATGGAAAAAATCATGGATGGTTTTTGCCATGTGCGCGCTGATCCCGCCAACCGCTTCCAGATCGGCGATGCCGGCGCGGCTCACGGCCTTGGCCGAACCGAAATATTGTAGCAGCGCCCGTTTGCGGCCCGGGCCAATACCGGGCACCTCGTCGAGCGGCGAGGCGGTGAAACCCTTCTTGCGCCGATTGCGATGGGCGCCGATGGCAAAGCGGTGGGCCTCGTCGCGGAGTGTCTGGATGCAATAAAGGACCGGGTCGCGGGCGTCTAAGAGCAGGGGCTCCTTGCCCCGACGATGGATGCGTTCCCGGCCTGCGTTCCGGTCCGGGCCTTTGGCCACGGCAGCAACGACGATTTCCGGTAGGCCGAGTTCATCGAGGACTTCGTGTGCTGCAGAGAGCTGTCCTGGGCCCCCGTCGATCAGAACGAGATCCGGTTCGGTCCAGCCCTCACTCTTATCGCCGTCGCGGTCCTTGATGAGGCGGTTGAAGCGGCGGGTCAGCATTCGCCGCATCATAGCGTAGTCATCGCCGGGCGTGAGGTCATCCCCCGTCATATTGAACTTGCGATACTGCGCTTTCATGAAACCGTCCGGCCCCGCCACGATCATGGCGCCGACGGGATTTGTGCCCGAGATGTGGCTGTTATCGTAAACCTCTATGCGCTCTGGGGGCTCGTCGAGGTCGAGAACCTCTGCGAGGCGGGCATAGATCGCGGTCTGTGAGGCATGTTCGGCCAAGCGGCGGGCCAGGGCTTCTTGCGCATTTACCCGTGCGTGCTCGACTAGTTCGCGCTTCTCGCCTCGTTGGGGCGTGGTAACCGTCACTTTGTGCCCCGCTTTGAGTTCGAGCGCGTCGGCGAGAAGGCGGCGCCCGGCGATCTCATGCGAAAGCAAGATGTGCCGCGGCGGCGGCTTATTGTCGTAGAATTGGGCGATGAAGGCTTCGAGCACCGCATCGGCTGGCAGGGCCTTATCTGCGCGCGGATAATAGGCACGGTTGCCCCAACTGTTGCCGCTGCGGAAGAAGAAGACCTGAATGCAGGTCTGGCCGGCGTCTTGGTGGGCGGCAAAGACGTCTGCGTCTTTTACGGTATGCGGGTTGATGCCTTGTCGCGACTGGATGTGGCTGAGGGCCGTCAGTCGGTCGCGGAAACTTGCCGCTCGTTCGTAGTCTTGCGCGTCGCTCGCCTTATTCATTAGTGCGTGCAGGCGATGTTTGACCTCATCGCTCTGACCGCGCAGGAAGCGCAGCGCCTCGTCGACCAATGCGCCATAGGCCTCTTCGGAGATTTCACCGGTGCATGGCGCGCAGCACCGTTTGATCTGGTAGAGCAGGCACGGTCGCGTCCGGGTCACGTAATAAGAATCCGAGCACGACCGCAGCAGAAATGCGCGCTGCAGCGTGTTGATGGTGCGGCCCACGGCCCCGGCTGACGCAAAAGGACCGAAATACTCACCTTTGCGGTTGCGGGCGCCGCGATGCTTCACGATCTGCGGGACGCCGTGATCGCGCGCAATCAAGATAAAGGGAAAGGACTTGTCGTCCCGAAGGATTACGTTGAAGCGAGGCTTCAGCCGCTTGATGAGGTTCGCCTCCAACAGAAGCGCCTCCATCTCGGTCTTCGTGGTGACGAACTCCATGGTCGCCGTATCCGCGACCATCCGCGCGATGCGATTGTTATGGCCAGACCCGCGCGCGTAGCTCAGGACGCGTTTTTTGAGATGCCGCGCCTTGCCCACATAGAGTACCTGACCGTCGCAATCGAACATGCGGTAAACACCGGGGCCTGGGGGTGCCGTCTTGGCATAGCGAGCGATCACGGCCGCACCCGTCTCAGCGTCGCCTGAGGGCGAGGGGTCTGGGGTGCTTCCGAGTGTCTCGTTTGCCATGGAATGGGGTTGCGCTGTCGCGGGGTGGTGGTTCTAAGGCGGAACCGAATTTCAGACTAAGGCGAGTTTCAAACTATGGGTTGGGGCGTGCCGCCTTCAAGGGGCGGGGGTTCGACTTCAGCAGGCCAAGTCCGGTCTCAAGCGCGGATCAGCTCTCGTCTGAACGCCAGTTCAGGTGTCGTCCCCCGTCCAGGGCAATCATTTGCCCCGTGATGGAGCGGGTCTCCAAGAGAAAGCGGACGGTCGAGGTGATGTCGCCAAGGGGTACGGCGCGCTTCAGGAGCGTGTCTTGGCATTCCCGCTCGAAGTCTTCCTCCGTCTGCCCCTGATAAGGCAGGACCGGACCTGGCGCGATCGCATTGACCCGAATTCGGGGCGCGAGTGCCTGGGCGAAGGTTCGAGTTGCAGTCCAAAGAGCCGATTTGGCGATCGTGTAAGAGAAGTTGTGCGGATTGAGTGCGTGAACCTTTTGATCGATCAGGTTGATCACATTGCCTTCCCCATCGTCGGGGAGGGCGCTTGCGAAGGCCTTGGTCAAAAAGACGGGCGCGCGCAGGTTGATGTCCTGATGGAGGGCCCAGCCTGCCTCCTGGACGTTGTCGGGCCAGTCCCATTCGAAACGGGCGGCGTTATTGATGAGGCAGTTTGGGGGCCCGAGGGCCTGCGAGCAATCTGAGACGAGACGCTCGACGTCTTCCAGGCGTGCAAGATCTGCCCTCAAGGGCGCCGCCCGGCCTCCCATGGCCTCAATGTCCGCCACGAGGCTTAAAGCATCGGCCTCCGAGGACTGGTAATGGACCCCGATACGCCAGCCGTTTTGCGCCAGATCGAAGGCGATGGCCCGCCCGAGACGGCGCCCAGCACCAGTGACCAGAGCGCACGCTTCTTGTGAGTCGGCAACCATGCTGTCCTTTGTGACGATGGGGCGAGCATCGACCCTCAAACGTGGTTCGAGGGGTGTGGGGGGCACTCTAGGAGACGCTTTTCAGCAGAACAAGTTGGCTTTGGAGTGCGAAAAAATACGCATGAGCCAAGTCGCGTATGTCCATTGTCTTTGACGGCGAAGCTGGGTTGCTCCCAAACTGCGCCTAATGCCTATCTTGTGTGCATTCTGCATGAGCATTTGTCGCAACTGTGCAACCGAATAAGCTCAATGTGGCGTCAAAGACCTTCAATCAGTGCAGAATAGTCACACTAGCGGGGGAGTTTTCAAAAGTCCCTGCTTTTTCATTGCTTCGGAGGGGCTGCTGATTATTGTCAAATCCACGAAGGACGTTGCGCAGCAGAGACGCGATAGCGGCCCACAACATCCTCAGACAACGAAATAAATCGTCGGGGACAGGCGAAAAGCAGGAGACTAAACAATGGTTCGATGCAGAGAAGCAGGGATTTTTAAGACGACGATTTTGGGGGCAGCCCTGATCGGCGGTATGGCCCTCCCGGCACATGCAGAAGAGTTTTCGCTCGGTGCTTCGACTGCAATGACTACAGATTATGTGTTCCGTGGGATTTCGCAGACGGACAATAATCCTGCGGTACAGGGCTCGATTGATGCTACCTATGGCATGTTCTACATTGGCATGTGGGGCTCCAATCTGGACTTTGGTGGTGGACCTTTCGGCCAAGACATCGCAAATGTCGAAATCGACTACTATGCAGGTATCACTCCCGAGTGGAGGGGCATCAGCTTCGACATTGGCGGCATCTTCTATACCTATCCGGGGGCCTGCGACAGCTCGACATGTACTCCCGCCGGACAACCGGGAGCAGAGTTCGACTATTTCGAGCTCAAGACGGGGGCTTCATACACATTTGGCGACTCCTTCACGGTCGGTGTTACCAACTACTGGTCGCCTGAATTCTTCGGGGAGACCGGAAGCGCTGACGCCGTCGAGGTGGGTGCCGAGTACACCTTCGGCACGATGATGAACTTTTTTGACCCGAGCATCAGTGGCTTGGTGGGCTGGCAGTTCATCGACCAAGGTACGGATTATACCTACTGGAACGTTGGCTTGACTCTCGGGTTCATGGAGAACTTTGCCGCAGATATCCGCTACTGGGATACAGACCTGAGCACAGGCGGGTGCGGCGGCTTAGATATCTGTGATGAGCGCCTCGTGGGTACGCTGAGCGCTTCTTTCTAAGACTTTGCTGAGATAAATTCTCACCTGAAAAGGGCGCCTCTTCGGCGCCCTTTTTTTGGTGTGCGAACGCCGCTGCTGCTCCATAGGCTGCTGTCATGAAAGAAATACTGGAGAGCGGTGGTGCTCCGAGTGGCGGTGGAACTGCTCAACCAGACGCAATCGCCCGGGCCACTGCGGTCTACACGCCGTTTTCGCTGACTTTCTACGACACCATCGTGCACGGCCTGTCCAACCGCTTCGCCTGGGCCTGTCCCACATCAAAAATTCTGGATCTGTACAGGAGGAACCTGTCCGCGAACCATTTAGAGGCCGCGGTTGGCACTGGATTGTTCCTCGACCGTGCAGCTCAGTCCTTTGACCGGCTCGCTCTGCTTGACATCAACCGCCATTGTCTCGAATGCGCGGCGCGCAGGCTTCGCCGCTTTCGGCCAGAATGCCGAGTGGCGAACCTTCTCGCTCCACTTGCTCTCGATCTGCCGCCCTTCGATTCCGTGGGCCTCACTTACGTGCTCCATTGCCTGCCGGGGACCATGGCTGACAAGCTCGCGGTCATCGATCACTTGAAGCCGAGGATGGCTGACGGGGCGGTGTTGTTCGGCGCCAGCATTCTTGGCAAGGCCGTAGAGCCGAATGGGCCGGCGCGCGCCTTGTTCCGCCTCTATAATAATAAGGGCGTGTTCAACAATCTCGAAGACGATCTTCAGTCGCTACGATCAGGACTGGAGAGGCGATTTTCGCAAATCGATCTCACCCAAATCGGTCTTGTGGCGCTGTTTAGCGCGCGCTGAGAAGCGCAATGCGTGCCCAGGGTTTTGTTGTGCCCGGGGCCTCGGCATCGCCATTAACCTGCCACTAACCATACGAAGTTTCGCCTCGCTCCCTCGTTAAGGAACGGTAAGGGGCGGGCTCTACCCTACGGGGCGTTAGGTCTTGGTCCGGCAACGGGGTGTTGCTGTCGGGTCAGGTCTCGAATCGTTGAGGGAGTCTGTTATGCGTACGCGATTTCAACGAGCCGCCACCTTTATTGCCACATTCACCGCCTGTGCCACGGCGTCCGTCGCCGCTTTCGGCCAGGACAGCTATGACTTGTACGGTTCACAGTCGTTCTACGATTCATCGGCCGTGCAGTCACAGGACCTCTTCGAGGGCTGGTGGCTCGGTGGTACGATCGGCGGATCGACGGTGAGCTACAGTCTTTCTCCTGATTCAGTGTCCTCGGACGGCCTCATTGGCGGTGTCATCGGCGGCTATAGCTGGCAGCATGGGCCGTTCGTGCTTGGTGTCGAGGGCGACTTCCTTGCCTCCGACATCAGCGGTGGCGGCCGTATCAACAACGGCGCCAACAAAGTCAGGGTGGGCTTTGACAGTCTAGCGGACGTTCGCCTGCGCGCCGGCTACACGGTTCTGCCCAACCTCCTCCTGTTCGGTACGTTTGGTGGCGCCTGGGGCAATGGCGATCTCTATATTGGTGGTCCCGGCGGGGCGTTTCGCGAGGAGACATTTTTCGGCTGGAGCGCCGGCGGCGGCGCGGAATACGCCTACGACAAGAACCTGAGCCTCCGCTTCGATTATCAATTCACGGATTTCCAGTCTGAGACGATATCGTATCCCGGCGGGAAACAGACCTTCGACCCCGACTCCAACACCTTCCGCGGTTCGGTCATCTATCGCTTCTAAGGTGCAGGCACCTCGATCGTGTCCAAGGGGCACTCGCGCTGCTGATTCTCGTTGATCCCGCAAACGCCAGGCTTGAGGTCACGGTCGAAACATATCCGGAGATTGGATAATTCGCCTCGCTTGCACGAGACGGAGAGCGCATCCGCGCTCAGCCAGCTATTGGCGGCAAGGAAGGCGCTCTCGACCTCGCGCGGGGAGAGGGTTTGATCTTCGGTGGGTTTAACAAAACCCGGCGGCACCTGGACCCGATAATAGAGCTTCCGCGCAAGGCTGAAATAAGCCTCCGGCGTCAGGCCCGAACACGTGCCGTGCGTGCGGTATTCGTGAATGATGAGGGTCTTACTTGGCATGATGTCCGACATTTGATCGATCCGCGCGTTCTCGACCCAAGGGCGTTTACCGATGTCGCAGTGGGTTGGCCACCCCTTTTTAAACTCGGGCCACAGGCCGTGCAGAATGAAGCGATCGATCTTCTCCGTTCCGCAATGGGGTGTCGGTCATGATGTCCGCTGGCATTGCAAAAAGACGGAAGCCAGCTGAGCGACAGCACATAGTAGTCGAACTTGCTTGACTGGCTTTTGTGGATCGAGGCCACGTCGCCGCCCGCAAATGCGCTCCCAACAAGAAGCGCGAGGCTCGCAAGCGTCCGTCTAGCTTTCAACATCGGTCTTGCCCAAAAGGTGCAGAATGCGGGCCCAACTTCGCGCGCCCTTGTTAAAGCTCGTGAGATTGTACTTCTCGTTCGGCGAATGGATGCGGTCGTCTTCCAGCGCGAAACCAACGAGAAGCGCATCCATGCCAAGCCGGGTCCGGAACGACTCCACAATCGGTATGGAAGCGCCACAGCCGACAATGACAGGCGCTTTGCCCCATTCGCCTTCCAGCCCCTTGGCTGCCGCGCGAAAGGCATAGACGCTTGTATCGAACCCGACGGCGGGCGATCCGCCTTCACCGTCATAGGTCACACTCACATCTGCCGGAAGGCGCGCATCGATGAAACGGTGCAGGCCATCAATGATATCCGCAGGGACCTGGCCTGGTACGAGGCGGAATGAGATTTTCGCGGACGCTTGCGATGGGATCACGGTCTTGGTGCCCGGACCGGTATAGCCGCCGATGATGCCGTTCACCTCGACGGTGGGGCGGGTCCAAAGCTGCTCAACGACACCGCGATCCTGTTCGCCGGCAGGTACGCTCAAGCCCACGTCGCCGAGAAACGCACTCTCATCGAAGCCAAGCGCGCGCCAAGCGTCCCGTTGTTCATTTGAGGGGTCGGTCACGCCATCATAGAAGTTTGGAATGGTTATCCGGCCCGTATTGTCGTGTAGATCGGCGATCAGCGTGCTGAGAACGTGAATAGGGTTCTGTGCGGGGCCGCCATAAATGCCCGAGTGCAGATCGCGCGATGGGCCAGTCAGAGTGACCTCGGAAAAGGCCAAGCCGCGCAGGAACGCTGTTATCGCTGGTGTCTGTGCGTCCCATTGGCTCGTATCGCAAACGAGTGCGATGTCGGCCTTTAGCGCCTCGCCGTGAGCCTGAAGAAACGGCTCGAGGCTTGGGCTGCCGGATTCCTCTTCGCCTTCCAGAAGGACGGTGACATCGACGGGCAGTGCACCGGTCGTTTTCATCCAGGCGCGGCAGGCCTCAATGAAGGTCATGACTTGACCTTTGTCATCGGATGCACCGCGCGCGACGATGACGTCACCGTGCTGCGCATCGTTGGCGATCTGTGCTTCGAAGGGTGGGGCCGTCCAAGCCTCTAACGGGTCCGGCGGCTGCACATCGTAGTGGCCGTAAAAGAGAACATGCGGGCGAGGGCTTCCGTCCTTGCCGCGCCACTGCGCCACGACCATAGGTTTGCCGTCTGTCGGCTCAACGTGTGCTTCAAACCCGATGTCGCGCAAAGTACCGGCAGACCATTCTCCGGCCTGAAGGCACGCGTCGTGATAGGCCGGGTCAGTGGAGATGCTCGGGATGGCGAGAAACTGAAACAAGCGCTCCAAGGCAGATGCCTGGCCATGCGCGAGACATTCTAAGACTTCGTCAAGCAAGAGCCCGTCTTCCAAGGCATCGTCTTGCAAATTCATGGCCTCGCCTGTTTCGCCACACTCAGTTCAAAAAAACACCCGCCGATGACGACAGCGTCAAATGACGCCACCATCGCGGCGGGTCAATAGCTTGAACTGTGCGAGGGACTATTCGCCCATTTGGACGTCAATGGCCTGAGGCCCTTTGCCCCGGCGGTCCGGTTCTGTCTCAAACGTAACACGTGCCCCTTCGTCGAGCGCCGGAAGCCCCGAACTTTGTAATGAAGAGATGTGTAGAAATACATCCTTGCCGCCATCGTCCGGCGTAATAAAGCCGAACCCTCGCGAGTGATTAAAGAATTTGACCGTACCGGTCTGACGCATGGGAAGCTCCTTTCCCGTTCCAATAGACCCGCACACGCGCGGGCGCATAGGCAAGTCTAGGAAACGGGAAAAGGAACCGCGTCACGTCCCAAGGAGCGAGCGCGGCCAGCCTCTACCCTGGTTCGCAGTCTGCCCAATAAACCGAGCTACAATAGTTGTGTCAGGCGGTGTTGTGCAAGACCCCTTGTCGGGGCAGCGTCCAGGTGGAACGAGCGTCTAGTTGGGATAGGGCGACTGGTTTGGCGGACCATTAAGGGTATAGCCGCCAGGCGAGTAATCGTAGCCGGGACCGAAATCTCTCGGCTGTTTCGGCATTTTCGGCTCACCCCAAACGTCGCTCAAGGTCCACGATGTTCCGCCAATGGCTGGTCCTCGATGGGGCTTCTTGAGAACGCGGACAGAGCGTTCGCCGTCCTGTGCATCGACGGTCTCGATGGGGAGCCCCATGGAGACGGCAACGATGAGAGCCGCGAGGGGGAGCGCTCTGACGAGCGCGGTGGGCGTGAGCATTTGGGTAGCCTCCGATCAGGCTGGGCCCGTTTGGCCCGCTTTCGAATCCTCAGTGTATTGGCTCTTCACGTGATTTGCACGCCCGATCGAAGATCGCCTCTTCGAAGCACCAATCTCGGGTCGGACTATGCAGGCTTTCCCTCAATGTGCCTATAGCTTCTGTGCAACGGTCGAGATTGTTCTGACCTGAAAAGAGCGCAAAAAAGGGACGCTTGGCGCAGCCCAAGCATCCCCTCCATGTCTCACCCGCACGCTTTATGGCGGGCCGCGTCATTGAGCTGGCTAGTTCAGCCGGGTCAGGCGAACTTTCGCCGTGCCTGAGCTGACCATGCCGATCTTGGCCGCGGCGGCCTTTGAGAGGTCGATCACACGGCCGCCAGAGAACGGGCCGCGGTCATTAATCCGCACCACGACGGCACGGCCATTTCTCAGATTTTCCACGCGCACCTTGGCGCCAAAGGGCAGGGTCCGGTGGGCAGCGGTCAGTGCGTTTGGGTTCATACGCTCACCGCTCGCGGTGATTGAGCGGAGCGCGTACCACGATGCGTGCCCCACCTGGGCTGCGTTCGCCACGCTAAAGGGCAGCACCAAGGCTGTCGCAAGTAATCCCAAAATCAATATTTTAGCGTGCATTTTGAACATGCGTTTTGGCTCCTTGCGGTCTTTGGGAGGTTTTGACGAGGCGCGGGCCGCGATTACGCTGACCGGTAGCGCCCTCTTTCACGCGCCGGAAATTGACGGACGAAAGGGGCGAAAACCCGGCTGGGCCACGGTCTTTGGAAGGCGATTTGCGGGCGTGGCAGTCACGTTTTCGCCAGATATTACAGAAGTTTAAACGTTCCTGTCGCGTTGGGACTGCGTGGCTGCCGTGCTCGTGCGAACGCGACGTTGCCCATCGTAGGTGGAGGCAGGCTAACGGCGTTGTCTTGGATTTCGCAGTTGCCGCAAACTACCTTCGCAGTTGCAGCAAAGTGTGCCCATGAACGCCTTGGAACGAGGCTGTGCCAATTGGTGCCCAAACCTTTGACACTGATCAGCTAATCCTTGCCCTTTTTGAACCGTATTGTCACACTTTACTGTGGAAGCAATATCCAAGTGGGAAACACCAAAGGCGACGGAGAAATGGGACAAGAAAAGACGGTTCTTGAATGTAAGAGCCAGTATCTGCCAGGTGACGCCAACGGGGCGGATCCAATGACCGGCGCGCAGGCTTCTCATCTCAAAACCTTAGCAGACGAGGTGCGGGAACCAGGCGCGTTCGAGCAAGGCTTAAGCCGGAGGGAGGCTTCGCGGCGCATCGACGTGCTGATGGATAAGATACGGATGGGGGAACTTCCGCCGCACACCGACTAGGTGCGGTTGGAACGGACTTGGTCATGAGAGAATGGGGGTGCGCACCACGCGCGCCTCTCGTTCTAGTGTTCACAAATTCTGACATCGTCATGACGTGTGACATCGCTGTGACAAGCGAGCTTTTGCTATCCGTTGTCGCGCGCCTCTTTGGCTTGACTGATGCCGCCTGACTGGGTTCAGTGGCGCGCATGACTCGATATTCTCAAACATGCATTTTTTCTATAACGGCGCGCGCTGGCCTGTGTGCGGTGCTGCTGTTCGGTTCCGCGTCGAGCGCCTTGGCGCAGCAGTGTCCTGGCCCTGCGGGCTTTGGCAAATGGCTGCAAGGCTTCAAGCAGCAGGCGATCGCAGAGGGCATTTCTCCCCAGACCGTCGCCACGGCGCTGAACGGCGTGACTTACGACCGGAAAGTGGTTGCAAAGGACCGTGCTCAAGGCGTGTTCGCCCAGGACTTCCTCACGTTCTCAAACCGTATGGTCAACAAGAACCGGTTGGCGTCCGGCAAGGCTAAGCTGCGAAAGTATGCGCAGACGTTCAAGCGGATTGAGGACCAATATGGCGTCCCCGCTCCTGTGCTTGTGGCCTATTGGGGTCTAGAGACCGATTTCGGAGCCTTTTTGGGGAATATGGACAGCATCCGTTCTCTGGCGACATTGAGCTACGATTGTCGAAGGTCGGAAGAGTTCAGCGTTCAGCTGGTGGATGCGCTGCGCGTTCTTGATCGGGGCGACCTCAGCCGTAAGCAAATGCGCGGCCCGACCCATGGAGAGGTGGGGCAGTTCCAGTTTCAGCCCAGCACCTATTACAAGTTTGCCGTCGATTACGATGGAGACGGTCGCCGCGACCTCGTTCGGAGCGTGCCGGACTCTCTGGCGTCCGCCGCCAACTATATCACCGCGAAGGGATGGCAGCCCGGGCAGCCTTGGCTGGAAGAAGTCATCGTGCCCAAGAACCTGCCGTGGGATCAGGCGGACGTGACCATTCAGCGGCCCCGGCTATTCTGGTCGCGCTATGGCGTGAAATACCGCAATGGCAAGCCTGTGCCGGCCGACAGCATGCCTTCCGCGCTACTTTTGCCAATGGGACGCGATGGGCCGGCATTTCTCGCCTATCCGAATTTCATCAACGTCTATCTCGACTGGAATAACTCGCTCGTCTATTCCACGACGGCTGGTTATTTCGCCACGCGGCTCGCCGGTGCGCCGCCGTTGCGCCGGGGCAATCCAGAGCCCTTCACCGCAGCGGAGAACAAGCAATTGCAGCGGCTTCTCCAGCAGCGCGGGTATGACGTTGGCAAGGTCGACGGCGTCATCGGCGCTGCCACCCGTAAAGCCATCCGCGCTATGCAGATTCAATACGGGCTCCCTGCGGACTCTTATCCAAGTCACACTCTCTTGCGGAAATTGCAGGCTGGCGGTTGAACACAACCAACCTGCTTCGTTTGCTCGGCAGGGACCGTTACTTCATCTTGCGCCAGATCAGATGGTCGAGAGAGATCGCCCCTGGCCCGAGCGCGAGAAGTAGGAACAGTACCGCGAACCACAGAATGTGGTCAGGCCAGCCTGAGGGATAGACAAAGGTCTGGATCACCGCGACCATGCCGATAAAGGCCAAGGCAGTCAGGCGCGTCGCAAGGCCGACCAGCAGCAAAATTGAGCCGATCAGTTCCTGGTAGGTGGCAAGATAGGCCGCGATTTCCGGTGGGACGACCGGCACTTTGTACTCTTCGCGGAACAAGAAGAACGTCGTGCTCTTCACCTGCAAAAAGCCGTCGATCTTGGTTTGGGCGGAACGCCAAAACACGCCCGCCACGGACAGCCGCGCGATCAGCGCGACAAGGCTGTAAGGGATACGTTCCGCAAGCCGGCGGCCGGTCTCCAGCCACTCAATCAATATGGACATCTCAATTCCCTCGTTCGTGTCGGTGTTGTTTCACCGTCACGTTAGCCGAGGTTGTCGTCATAGATGGCTCATATCTGCTCACAAGCGCTTGAGCCATGCGTCATCGCCGCAATACGAAAAAGCCCGGCTCATGGGCCGGACTCTTCAACGTAAAGACTCTGGCTTTCCAATCCGCTCCGGCAGGCCGCGCTGGCGTGCGGCGTTCGAGGCGTCGGAGACGGTCTTTTTGCGGAAAGCTTACTTGTAGAGCTCCGGTGCGGGCGGCAGGTCGGTGACGAGAGCCTGCTGACGATGGTGGAAGCAACCCCCAAGGGTCACTGTCGCGGTAATAACCGCAAGAGCAATAATGGTGCGCATGATTGATTCCCTCTACGCGTTACGTACTCAGTTCGGTACGTACTCACTTTCGCTCAATAGCCTTGAGAAACCGTTAAAGCGCGCGCCGGTTTGAAACAGACTCATTTTTTGGGCGTTCGTCCGGACCGGAACGGCAATAAGCCCGGCGCTCGCGCCGGGCTTCCCGTTCGATAGGCTACCCTCGGGTCAAGGGTAGGGAGCGAGGGACGTGTGTCTTGCGCAATCGGTCGGCGCATGTGGCTGAATACGCCTTGCCGCGGACGATCTCTCTGCCCTGCTCAAAGACTATGATCGCGACGAGAAGCGGCTTTGCGTTGGATCAAGAGGGAACGCGCGGGCCGGCTAACGGCCCTTGCCCTTAAACGCGCGCGTGCCGGGTTTGCCGGACTTCGAGCGTGGCGGCGCCTTGCGCAGAGGGACCTCGCTGTTGTGGGGTCCCATCTCGTCAAGGGTCGGCTTGTGAGGACGTGAAATGTCAAGCGCTGTGGCGGAGCGTTCAAGATCCGACTGCCGCGCCAGCGGATCGTTGGCGATCGCAAGTTCCATCTGGCGTAGTCGCTTCACCTCGTCACGCAAACGCGCGGCTTCCTCGAATTCGAGATCGGCTGCGGCCGTGCGCATCCGTTTTTCCATGTCGGCAATGACACTCTCGATATTGTGGCCGACAGTGCCGTCCATGCCTGCCTGCCCGCCTTCGCCAAAGCCGACGCCCGCATCGACCAAGACGTGGTCCCGCTCGTAGACACTTGAGAGAATGTCGCCGATATTTTTCTTCACACTTTCCGGCGTGATGCCGTTCGCCTTATTCCAGGCCACTTGCTTTTCGCGGCGGCGTGTGGTCTCCGCCATGGCGCGCTCCATGGAGCCCGTGATGCCGTCAGCATAGAGAATGACCTTGCCGTCCACATTGCGCGCGGCACGCCCGATGGTCTGCACCAGCGATGTCTCGGAACGCAGAAAACCCTCCTTGTCGGCGTCCAGAATGGCGACCAGCGCGCATTCTGGAATGTCCAGACCTTCACGCAAGAGGTTGATGCCGATCAGTATGTCAAACGCGCCAAGCCGCAAGTCGCGAATGATCTCGATCCGCTCCAGCGTTTCGATGTCCGAATGCAGGTAACGCACGCGCAAGCCTTGCTCATGCATGTATTCGGTCAAATCCTCGGACATGCGTTTCGTCAGCGTCGTCACGAGCACGCGATATCCTGCGGCGATAACTTTGCGCGTTTCGTCGATGAGATCGTCGACCTGGGTGGTGGCAGGGCGAATCTCCACAGGCGGGTCCACGAGCCCCGTGGGCCTGATGACTTGCTCGGTGAACACACCGCCTGTCTGTTCCAACTCCCAGCCCCCAGGGGTTGCTGAGACATAGACGGTCTGGGGCCGCATAGCGTCCCACTCCTCGAAGCGCAGCGGACGATTGTCCATGCAAGATGGAAGGCGGAATCCGTATTCAGCGAGCGTCGACTTGCGCTTGTAGTCGCCCCGGAACATGGCGCTGATCTGCGGGATGGTCACATGGCTTTCATCGGCGAATATGAGGGCGTTGTCAGGAAGATATTCGAACAGGGTCGGGGGCGGCTCGCCCGGTTTACGGCCCGTGAGATAGCGCGAATAGTTCTCGATGCCAGCGCAGGCGCCAGTTGCTTCTATCATCTCAAGATCGAAGAGGGTCCGTTGCTCCAGGCGCTGCGCTTCGAGAAGACGGCCCGCGCCATTCAACTCTAGGAGGCGCTTCTTCAACTCGTCCTTGATGCCACGGACGGCCTGTTTCAACGTCGGCTTGGGCGTCACGTAGTGTGAGTTAGCGTAAATTTTGGCGATAGAGAATTCGTCGGTCTTGGCGCCCGTCAACGGGTCGAACTCGACGAGGGATTCGATTTCATCGCCGAAGAGCGAGACTCGCCAAGCGCGATCCTCCAAATGAGCGGGCCAAATCTCGATGGTGTCGCCGCGCACGCGGAAACTGCCGCGGACGAAATTCGCGTCGTTGCGCCTATACTGAAGCGCAACGAGATCCGCCATCAATTGTCGTTGTTCGAGCTGCTCGCCGCGCTTCAGACTGAACGTCATCGCCGTATAGGTCTCGACCGACCCTATACCGTAAATGCAAGACACGCTCGCCACGATCACCACGTCGTCGCGCTCCATCACCGCACGGGTCGCCGCATGGCGCATGCGGTCGATCTGCTCGTTGATGGAAGAGTCCTTCTCGATATAGGTGTCGGTGCGCGGGATGTAGGCCTCCGGCTGGTAGTAGTCATAGTAGGAGACAAAATACTCGACCGCGTTGTCGGGGAAGAAGCTCTTGAATTCGCCATAGAGCTGCGCGGCGAGCGTCTTGTTGGGTGCGAGAATGAGCGCTGGCCGCTGCGTTTTCTCGATGACTTGGGCCATGGTGAAGGTCTTACCCGAGCCGGTGACGCCAAGCAGCACCTGGTCGCGTTCCTGAGCATCGGCCTGGGCCACGAGTTCGGCGATGGCTTGGGGCTGGTCGCCTTTCGGCTCCATCTCCGACTGGAGGTTCAGCGGAATGCCGCCCTCGGACTTGTCTGGGCGCGCGGGCCGGTGCGGCGTAAAGGCCGCGATATCGCCTGTGACCAGGGGATGATCTTGAATAAGCGGCTGCTGAGCTTCGCCAAACCCGGGCGTACGCCGGTCGCCCGATAAGGGCATGGCGGCGGCTTCACCGGTGACGGCGCGCGGTTCTGCGCGGGATCCAAAGGTCTTTGGCGGGCGAGGGGGCATGTCTGCGAATATGGTGTCGGCGACGAGGCTTGGCTAGGGCATCTGAGCTGCTAAGGCCGTGGTTGCGATGATGATAGCCATCCAAAAAAAGGCCACGAGCTGCGCGGAAAAGAAGGCGAAGCGTACGCCCACAGTGGCCTTGGTTTCGGGAAAAATCATATGAACCAGGCTTTGTCCGATACGAGCGATCAAGATGGCGATCGCCAGTTGGTCGAGCCGGGGCGTATCGATCCCTGCGATGGCGGCAGTGACAGCGAGCGCGGCATAGATGGGTAGGTTCTCTACGCAGTTCGCGTGCGCGCGCATAGCGCGGCAATAGATTGGCGCTCCCTCGTCCACGCCACCGCGGAATTCGGTCATCTCGGCCTGGCCCGATAAGACGCGATGCACCCGGTAGATGCCGACCCCGAAGAAAAGAACCAGCAAGGTCCATATGGAGAAAGCCAAAAGCACCCAAAGGGGCGTCGTCATTACGGTCTCCCTATCCTTCCAGCTCCTCCCGGACCTAAGCATAGCTGATAAGGGCGAAGAGCACCGTGCCACCGGCCACATTGCCGAGCAGGGTCGGGATGAAGAATCCGCCGAACGCTTGCCCGAACGTCGCCTCGCCAATGAGGGTCATATATATGGCCTCGACCGACCCGGCGATAATGTGAGTGAAGTCGCCGAGCGCGATGACGTAGGTGATCAGGGTGATAATGAAAATCTCTGTCCCCTCTGAGGAGGGAAGCATCCACACCAGCGCGGCGATCAGCCAGCCCGAAACAATGCCCTTCAAGAACATCTCGCTTGGGCTGTTGGCCATCAAATGACGACCAATCTCGGTGATCGCGGTCTGGGTTTGGTCGGAGAAGGCCCCCGAATACGCGAGAAAGGCAGCGAAGAGAAAACAGCCTACGAGATTGCCTGTGAGCACGATGCCCCAAAGGCGCAACACATCCCAGATGCCGCTCCAGTCCTTCCGGACCATGATGGGGAGCACGGCTGTCAGCGTGTTTTCTGTGAAAAGCTGCTGGCGTGCGAGAATCACGATTAGAAATCCTACGCAGTAGCCAAAATCGGTGATCACCGCTGCGCTGGGGTAGCGATGTAAGTTTCCCTCAAGCAGTGCTTGAGAGAGCACGGAGAAACCGATGGATAGGCCTGCCGCGAGGGCCGACCACCAAAGCGCACTGAATTTGCGAGAAAGCTCGGCCTCGCCTTCCAAGCGGATAATCTCATAGACCACGGCCGCACGGATTCGGCTGCGCTCCTTGACCTCTTTGGTTTCCCGCCGAGTCAAACCCTCCGGTGCGTGAGGTTTTGCTTGGCTTTGCTCTTGCTTGGCACTTGAACCTTTGCCGGTCATAGGCTTCCGTGTCGCTGAATGTTGAGCCTCGCCAGAGAGTATCGGACCCGGCGGCGCCTTCCTATCAAATCCGACGTCAATGATGAAAGACCAAAATGGAAATTGGAGCGTTCAAACTCACACTTCTTTCCTTGTTGCACGGCACGCATCTGTCGGTTCTGGGCTTCATTATGATGGTGGTGGCGGTTGTCTATTCGGTCGGACTAATGCTCCTGACCCGGTATCGCTACGGTGCTGATCGCCTCAAGCTCAACAACGAAGTCGCTGGGTTTAAGTTTGCCGTGATCGGCGTGTTGTATGCTGTGATGCTCGCATTCGTGGTCATTGCAGTCTGGGGGGACTACAGCGACACCGAGGATGCGGTGAGGGATGAGGCCAAGGCGGCTGTGGACTTGTACCGTGTCGCGACGGCGCTCCCTGGGCAGGGCGAAGAAATCCATGAGCGTGTGTTGGCGTATGTAAAAGCAGTGCGAACCAAGTCATGGGATGCGATGGCAGTTGGTGGACGGAGCGAGCAAGTCGCCAAAGAGCTCAGAGCCTTGAACAGGTCGATCATTGAACTCAATCCGAAGAACGACAAAGAAGCCGTGCTCTTTCGACATTCGCTCGATTTGTTGACCTTGGTGACGGACAGCCGGAATGAACGGCTCGACAGTGCCGATGGGTCGGTCCCGGGTATTCTTTGGTTCGTTTTGATTGTTGGCGGCTTGATAACGCTTGGCTATCCCGCCTTCTTCGCGGCCTCTAATGTGGGCGCTCAAGTTTTGATGACGGCTTCGCTCGCGGTGCTGGTTGCGTTTTCGCTGCTCTTGGCGCTCGCTTTCGATTTTCCGTTTACAGGCAATCCGCATATTTCAAAAAGCCCCTTCGCAGACGCGCTATTGCAGATGGACTGAAGAGGGCGCCTGTGATCGCTGGCTGGACTGAGCCGCCGCGCTCGTCCGGCGTACAGAAACCGCGGCAATCGTGCTCGTAACACACGGACACATCCATGCGCTCAAACATCAATTGTGCGGCAAACATCTTTCTGACGTTTGCAGTGCGCGGATCGAATTGTCTTGATGTGCACGATGTTCAGCGCATGCCGCCCATCAATACGAATCGGCTTGCGCTCGCGATGCGCAAATCACAGCGCATCGAAATCTTGCGCGAGAGACTCGCATGTTGATGTTCAACGAAGTGCGGGTGTTGAATTGCTAGCCGTCGTTGCTATGTGCGTATACTAAATAAAAATATTTCACTTGCCATGTGGTACGGCAAGCCTGGAGCACAAGTGAAGCGTCATAGACCGTACGCGTCCTCGTGAACGGGTCGCTCAGCGACACCAAACAGCATCGGAGCAAACCATGGCTACGAGAACAACTGGGAAGAAACGCACAACAAGTAAGAAGGCAACGGCACGCAAGGCTGCGGTGCGCCGAACAGCGAGTGCGCGTCGCGCGCCAGCGCGCAAGTCCACTGCACGCAAGACTGCGGTTCGGAAGACAGCAGCGCGCAAGTCCACTGCTCGTAAGACGGCGGCTCGCAAGACTGCGGTTCGGAAGACAGCAGCGCGCAAGTCCACTGCTCGTAAGACGGCGGCTCGCAAGACTGCGGTTCGGAAGACAGCAGCGCGCAAGTCCACTGCTCGTAAGACGGCGGCTCGCAAGACTGCGGTTCGGAAGACAGCAGCGCGCAAGTCTACAGCTCGTAAGACGGCGGCACGCAAGACTGCGGTTCGGAAGACAGCAGTGCGCAAACCTGCGGCGAGGAAGTCGCCCGCTCGTAAGAGTACGGCTCGCCGTTCAACGGCGCGCCGGTCGACAGCTCGCAAGAGCACGACGCGAAAGTCCGCAGCGAAGAAGTCTGCACGAAAAGCGCTGGCCCGAAAACCGGCCTCTAAGAAGGCGGCTGTAAAGAAGACAGCGGTTAAGAAAGCAGCGGCAAAGAAGAAGGCTGCCAAGAAGTCTGCCGCCAAGAAGCCTGTCGCCAAGAAGCCTGCCGCCAAGAAGCCTGCGACCAAGAAGTCTGCTGCCAAGAAGTCTGCCGCCAAGAAAGCGGCCGTGCGGAAAACGGCGGTGGCGCGCAAGGTTGCGGCCAAGCCGCGTGCGGCCGTAAGATCCGCAACGCCGAAGAAGGCCTCGCCGAAGCCAGAAGCTGCCAAGATGATGGCACCGGCGGCATCGCCGGCTCCGAAGGTCGTCTCACCGCAGCCTGCAGCCCCGGTTCGTCCGATCACGCCGCGGCCGCCAATGACGCAACCGGCACCTTCGCCTACGCCGTCGCCAGGAGCAGGTGGTTCGGCGCCGCGCCCTGGGGGTCCTGCACCCGGCATGCCGGGTTATGCAACCCCGCGTCCACCGATGCCCGGTTCGACGCCCGGTCCAACACCAACCCCGATGCCCTACCGGCCATCGTGGGCGCGGGACGACGACTAGGACGAGACTGCATTCGAAGACAAGAAGGGCCGGCTTTGACGTCGGCCCTTCTCTTTTTTCACAGGCACGTATGGTCCGTTCGCGCCGTGATTCTCACACGCCTCTGAAAACATTTCCGATCGCTAGGATCACATATGCGGCAATCGCGACCCCGAACTTGTACTCGCCGATGATGGGAAGTGGCATGAAATTGCTCAGAATGGCCAAGATGGCCAGAACAATTGAAATGACAAAGACCATGGTCGTTGGTGCAGATAGACCCATGTTCAAACCCTCCCTCGTGTTGACGTGTGGACTGTAATCGTTTTCTGTGACTTTACGAGCGCGGAGCCGTGGCGGAATCGCCACAGGATCGGCCGTTCTCGGGGGGCTCATCTCCAAGAATGAAGGAGACGTTGTGATGGCGCCGATGATGCGGCTTGTCCTTGGGCTTGGTGTCCTTGTTTTCATTCTCTCGGCGGTTGCGCTGGGGCTACCCGCCCATGTCACGGCGACAAGGTCGGTGGTGATCAATGCGCCGGAATATGTGATTTTCCCCTACGTCAACAATTTGCGGCGCTACCAGGAATGGGCGCCCTGGGCCGACCGAGATCCGGATCTCAAAGTGACCTATTCCGGACCGCCCGAAGGCAATGGGGCGAAGGCCGACTGGGTTAGTGACGTTCCCGCTGTGGGTAATGGCAGTGTCCAGATTCTCGAGTCCAAACCATCCAGCAGGGTGAATCTCGCCGCGAATATTAAAGGCCTTGAGGGCAGAAGCTATTTTGAGCTCTCTCCGGCCGGAGCGGGATCAAAGGTGTCTTGGTCCTTCGGGTTTGACACGGGCTCGAGCCCCATCAAGCGTTGGAAAGGACTGATGCTCGAT
>Ga0316193_10000352_pt1 | contig 27832 bp, 23 predicted proteins | sample MerIslsedime2_MG_FD_207735 | JGI IMG/M metagenome (GOLD analysis project Ga0316193, IMG submission 207735) | Coastal sediment microbial communities from Maine, United States - Merrow Island sediment 2 | ecosystem: Environmental > Aquatic > Marine > Coastal > Sediment | place: USA: Maine... | reverse complement strand
TGCAACGATGTGTATTCGATACCCGGCAGTAAGCCCGGCAAAATCCCCTCCACCGGAAGCGCGATCATCGCCTTATCCGAAATCAGCAGGGGCGGTGGATGTGCCGCACAGGCGATGTTTACTCTTCCCCGGGGGCCGAGTTGCAGGACAATCCCTGTCAATGTCACCCGTGATAGCAACTCGTCATCACAGGCCATTTCAGAAATGTGTTGCAGCAACTCATGACTCTTGATTTCGGTATTGGTCGCGGCTCTCATCATACCACTGACAAATCCACCATAGGCGTAGGAAAAGAACTTTGCCGTCTCATCGTGCCCCATGGTATCCATCAGGGCGACTATGTAACTCTCCCCGACCGGGTGGGAAACCAGCAGGTCACCACCACCTGTGCCGGTATCGCGAGTTTTTAAAACCATGCTCCAGTGAGGTATTTCCTGCGGAGCTCGCATTGAAAATGACTGGCTGATTTTTCTATTGATCCTGGCAGCGACACTGTTGGTAATCTGATGACTGCGCCGCAGAACTCGCTCGACATGCGCCAGCAAATCAGCCTTACTGACCGGCTTCAGGAGATAGCCGTCTATGCCCAGAGATGCGGCCCGTGCCTGCATTTCATCGGCCTCACTGGCGGTAAGAAATATGAACGGAACCAGTTCGTAATCGGGATTGCGGATAATTTCCGAGCGCAGGGTCAAGCCGTCCATATCCGGCATGTTGATATCGGAAAGCACCAGGTCAACACGGGTGTTATTCAGTAGTTGTATTGCTTCTTTGCCATTAGCGGCTTCCAGCACCTCGAAGGATTCGCTCAGGTAATGCAGATACAGACGTCGCACCGACGCTTCATCCTCTACCAGCAATATCCTTGTGCGATCGCTTAGCCGGTTGATCGGCCAGGAAAAAATAACGCGGTTATCTTCAGATTCATCGCGCTCAAGATACTGGATGAGGTCGCAACTCGCATGCATAAGAGCAAGCCCGCGCCCACTTTCGGCCTCCGGATCAATCTGCTCGAGTATCTCGAAATTATCTAAAGCCGGTTGGTAGTAACCACCATTATGCGAGACATTCAGCTCCCAGCTTTGCGCTGATTGCTGAAAGCGAACCGCGATCTCCGAGGCTTCGGGCCGGGCATGCCTGATGATGTTGGTCACCGCTTCAGACAGGCACAGCAGCATTTTATGATGCATGCTTATTTCGTCTACCGTCGATGATATAACCTGTTTGACGAGATCTCTCAACCGCGCCACCGCCCCGAGTTCCGCAGCGCAGTGATACTCCAGTAAAAGCCTGTTCATTTCCCGGCCTGTTGGATTAAGGCCTGCAATGCTTCCAGAGACTGCTCAACAAGCGCTTCAAGCCGGGACACATTTCTATCGAGAACAGTAAAGTCACCCTCTTTCGCCGCTTTCTCTATTTCCCGAGCGACTGCCTCCAGCTTGATGGCGCCGAAACTACCCGAGCTGCTTTTCAATGCATGCGCCTGGTCCTCAAGTATCTTTTCATCCCGATTACGGTGAGCCTCGTTCATAGTAACCAGGCGCTGGCGGCATTCGTCAACGAACAAACTGAAAATTGCAGGCAAGACTTCGCCACCGGTATCCCTGTACAGCTGATTAAAGGTCCCGGTATCGAGCAAGTGGGATGTTTCGGGTTTCATTTCAGAACCCCGGTCCTCTCGTAACCAGCTCCGAATTTTACTTCGAAAGGAGTGGATATTGATCGGCTTACTGACAAACTCATTCATTCCGGCTGCAAAACAACGTTCCCTGTCTTCTTCAAATGCGTTTGCGGTAATCGCAATAATTCTACTATTGGTGTTCTTGCCGTCACCGGAACGAATTTTCCGGGTGGCTTCGAGACCATCCATCTCGGGCATCGCCAGATCCATGAGAATCAGGTCATACTCCTTCTCCTTCGCCAGATTGACCGCTTCCAGACCATTTTCAGCCGTATCGACCTGAAGACCCATCTTGCTTAATGACGCTTGTATGACTTTCCGATTGGTGGAGCTATCTTCGGCAAGGAGTAAATGCACACTCTCGAACTCGGAGGCCAGGTAATCCGGCGCATCAAACTGAGTCGTGTCTTCGCGACTATTGCTGCCTTCGAGTGGCAATTTGACAAGGAAACAACTGCCGACATTTTTCTCACTGGTCACCGAAATCTCGCCATTCATCAACCTGACCAGGTGACGCGAAATGGCAAGGCCCAGGCCAGTGCCACCGAACCGACGGCTGGCACTATCTTCGGCCTGGGTAAACTCTTTGAAAATGTGATCTAACTGATCCACATCCATACCAATTCCGGTATCCGTCACTTTAAGTAAAATGCCCTCGCCGTCCTCACCGGGTAGCAAATGGATGGTGACCTTTCCGTCCGGAGTAAACTTGATTGCATTGCTCAACAGGTTTATCACAATCTGGTTGATACGGGGCTGGTCGCCAAAATAATGCGTGCACAGATCCGCAGAAAAAGCAGTTTCAACTTCAACCTGATCCAGGCTGGATTGCATGGCAAGCAGGTTAACAATCCTCTGTACCGATGTTTTCAGGTCAAACCAGTCATTATGCAACGCCATCTGGCCTGACTCGATTTTGCTGAAATCCAGGATATCATTGATGAGCGATAGCAGGACCTCGCTGCCATCATTGAGGGTGCTGGCAATCTCCATTTGTTGGGCAGTAAGGCCTGACTCCAGTAGCATGCCATTCATCCCCATGATGGCAGTCAGCGGTGAGCGAATTTCATGGCTCATGGTCGCCAGGAACCGGCTCTTTGCCTCATTCGCCTGTTCGGCCTGCTTACGGGCAAGGTCCTGCGCTGCCAGCGCTGCCCGGGTATCGGTGAGATCACGAATATAGGCCGCGAATAGCGTTTCCTCATGAGTCGTAATCGGTGAAATACTGATTTCGATGGGAAAGACTCTGCCCGTCTTGTCTTTGGCTTCCAGCTCCAGGCGTTGGCCGAGAACCGGGCCCTCTCCGGTCGCGTGATAATGCTCCATACCCTTTTTGTGAGCATCGACGTACTTCTCGGGAATGATCGCGTCGCAAATATTCATACCGCTGACCTGGTCTCGTTCCCAGCCGAATATCTGCGTCGCGACCTTGTTAAACTCGATTATTTCTCCCTTTTTATCGATACAGATAATGGCATCGAGCGAGGAAGCTAAAATAGCTCTGCTTATCGCTTCACTGCGGCTTGCGGATTCCAGCAATTCCGCGCGAATCCTGGTGTCGTCATCAGCCTTGGCACTCATCCTGCTCAGCCTGGCGGACATAATGTTAAACGCGCGCGCCACCGCCCCTATCTCATCATTACTGTTAATTTCCACCGTGTGGCCCGGACCTTCCCTGGCAATCACTTCAGCCGCAGTTTCCAGGAGGCTCAGCTGCCGAGTCAGGTAGTTACCAAGAATCAACGAAAAGATAGCGACGAGGATAATTTCGGTGCCAGCCAGGCCAAAAGCGGATCGCCTTGCCTGCGCCAGCAGAGTGTCTATGTATTCTGTTGAAAGGCCTAGTTCAACGACACCGTATACCTTGCCTTCAACTTCGATCTCTGCTTTGAGGTCATAAATACCATCCGTGACATCCTCGACAAGGAAATCCTGCTCTCTGTCAGACATGAGCGCGGAGCTTTTACCCGCTTCAGCCAGCACAAAGTCGTCACTGATGACGCGAACGTAAACCACATCCGGATTGGTTAGAATTTGGTTGGTCGCGCTTTCAATAGTCGCTATATCGCCGGCAATAACGGCATCCTGGGTGGCAGAGGCAAATAAACTGGCCGTCGAGAGCGCTCTTTGCTGGAGTTGCAACTCGTTGGATTGGGCCAGGTAGCTGAGTCCGCTAAACACCAGAATCAGCAATAAAACCGCCTCAATCAGCGCAATCCCGATAATGGTCTTGAGTCGAAAGCTCAAAACTATTGCCCGGAGATATCCATCGGCAGGTCAATATGCAAAGACCTTACATCATCCCAGTCTTTATTCTCTGCCGCCTCGAAACCCTTGATATTAAGGCGTTTTAACAAGGCTTTACCTTCGTCTGATCGCTCCATGCCAACAAGTGCCGATTGCACTGCAGCCATAGCTGCGTCAGAGACATCGGGGTGCGCTGCAATCGCATGCGGTGTAAAGCCCGGCGAAGTCCACAGCACTCGCAATTGATCGCGCGTTTCTGGCGCAATATTCTTCAAGGTTCGTATAACACCACCACCGGCCGGATAAATGCCCTTTGCAACCGCCAGGTACACCGAGTCATGTGAAGATACATAACGGGACTGAAAGTCGAGCCCGCGTGCTAATAATTCGCTGCGCGGCAACATGCTGGCAGCAAAGGCCGCCGGGGCCGGAAAGGCAAGGGTCATGTGGTCTAATTCCTCTATCGATTGAATCGGGCTGTCTTTTCTGACGACAATTATACCTTTTATCTTTTTATCGCGAGCCCTGGCCACGGCCTGATAACCCGGGTGTCGATTGAACACGGTAAAGTGATACGGATTCATGTAGGCAAAATCATAGTCACCCGCAGCGAGATGCCGTTCAAATGTCGGGATGTCCTTGGCGGTTGCGAAGTGTATCTTGAGGCCTGACTGGCGACTCAGATAATCAAGCAGGGGGGCCCAGGACCGGGCCAGTTTACTCGCTGCCTGCTGGGGAACTATGCCGAAGGTCATTTGTTCCGACTGCGCAGAGAGCACGGGGCTAATGACAATCAACAATCCCAGGATGAAAAATCTCAACTTTATATCTCGCTTAAATTTCAAGTGACAGTAACCGGTTAGCCTGTATCCAACGATTTAGTTTATCTTTGTACTTATCGAAACCAGCCGGAATACGAGACGACTCGCGTAGCAATTCCTGCTTGAGCGACGGGTTATGACATTCGTTCAACACACAACCGGCTAACCGCGCTCCTGCAGAAACAATTCTGTCGCAAGTGTAACGAACTGTCGGCTCATTGGTAACGCCTGCCATTACAACCAGCAGGGTATCTTCGCAGGCGGCAACAATTCTCTCTGCCGGAATCAGGGCCTGTGCGCTTCGATTAATGCTCCCCGCGTCAACGACCAGTGCGTCGAACTGTTCCAGCCAGATTGCCAGATAGCGCTCAAGTGTACCCGGATTTCGCCAGGCAAGGTTCACTTTACGGTTCATCGGTGCAGGAATGCCCAACAAAGCGTAAGACTCATTTTGATCCGTCAAAATCTGCGGTTCAAGTGATGCTCCGAGGTCGATATCGCCGTCCGCTGCAAGCATAGTCAGATGCTCTGACTTGTCACTGTTCAAATCAATGAACAGGGTCGATTTGTTTGCTAACAGGTGCCGCTGGGCAAGGGTTACCGCGAGGCTGGTAACACCCTCGCCCGGGTTACTCGAGGTGATCGCAATTGAGCGCATACCGGCGCCCAGAGTGCGCGCATAAATACTCTCCAGCTCGTTGTTCTGCAATGGGATCATTATATAAACCCGAGCAGGGCGCCCATGGCTATCATCTTGAACACCTGCTCCAGCCCGGAGCGGAACCTGCTTCCATCACTGGCTTCGTTTTCTGGGACAAAAACAGTATCGCCCGAGCGAATCACCGGTAGCCTGGAAAAATCGGCTGTCTGGCTAAACGAAAGGAGATCAAATGTCCTGGCCTGGGACTCACAACAGGAATTATTGATGACACTAATTCGCTCCACGTAGGCATTACTGGTCGTGCCACCGGCTTCAGCCAGCAGGTCCAGAATAGTCATGCTGTCGTTAAACCGGTAGCGACCAGGCTTATTGATCGCACCCAATACACGGATGGTAGTTTCTTTGCTTTCACTCAGCCACATGCGATTTTTTTCGGGTAAATAGATAGTATCTCCAGCCTTGATAGTCGGCAGCAGTTCCTCGTCACCGGTTTCAAAATAAAGACCCAGATCGAGCTTGCTGACCTGAATCTCAGTTCCATTTCGGTGGTTCACCCGTATGTTATGGATGTCAGCATTCTGCGTCGGACCATCTGCCGCAGAAAGGATATCGAGAAAACTCATTTCGTTGGTGATCTTGTAACGACCGGGTGCGCCCACCTGGCCGAAAACGTAAATTGACACTTCGGCGGCTTGTCGAACCCATTGTGATTTGTTCTCAGACGGGTCCTGTGGCAAATCACGCACACGTATGATTGACCCTGCGCTCACATGGGGCAGGTCAGACTCTCGTCCACCACTTTTGATAAAGCTGTCCAGGTCAAAGCTACTAGTCATAGTCTCCCCATTTTCAAGAGGTGTCACGATTTCAATAGCGCTGGTGTCACTGCGCGGCGTAGGTCCGCCGGCATGCGCCAGCAAGTCCATCAGCGACATTTCATCAGACCATTCATAACGTCCCGGGCGCAGGACTTCACCGATAATTCTTATCGCCTGATTCGGCGAAACCTTCAGCCATGACGCTTCGTTCATATCCGTTTTTTCAGGCATAAAGATGGCATCGCCTCCGGCAATCAACGGCAACTCGGCCTGCCCGCTGCCCGCAGAGAACTCCACCAGATCAAAACTGCTAACGGAGCCATCGGCCTTCAGAATACGGATTTTGCGCGCGTCAGCGAAGCGGGTCGGACCGCCGGCATTGGCCAGTATATCCATGAAACTGGCTCCCGCTTTGCCTTCATAGGCCCCCGGTTTAAATACTTCTCCCATGACGTAAACCATATTGATTCCGGTCTTGATCTGTTCTTCTTTCATGGGCACAAATATCGTACTGCCGGGAACAATCTTCGGCAGCAGCCTGTCGTCGCCCGAGTCGAGGTAAGTCTTCATGTTAAACAGTACGGGTTCGCCATCACTGATAACCCGAATCTGTTCAACGCCGGCGTAGCGGGTAACGCCACCGGCGCGCATCAGCATATCGACAAGGTTAAGCGTTTCCCTGAAAGAGAAGCTACCGGGGCTATTGACCTCGCCGAACACCTTGACGGCCATACGATCTGAGGCGGCATCACCACCATCAGCTATTTTTGAAGGATCAAACTCGACCTGCACATTACCGATCATCGGGGATGCGGGTACAAACAAAGTAGCGAGTGAATTCATTTTGGGCAATATGGAAGCATCGCCCTCGTCAAGAAATCGCTTGTAGTCAAAGCGGATGACCTCACCTTCCTGGCGCAACTGCATCTTGTCAAGCTGGGCACCGGCTCGCAGGCCACCAGCAGCGTGAATTGCCATTTGAATAGTTGAATTTGCGGGAAGAGTTACCTCGCCCGGATTCTCGACATATCCGTAAACCGTGACCAGAATCTGGCGCTTTTTTACATAAACACGCAACATTCGAAGTTCCAGAAAAACTGTCTCAAGTGCCTTGGTCAGCTTTCTTTTCAGCTCACTCTCCTCGAGTCCTGCTGCACGGAACGCACCCAGCTCCGGTAACGTGATGTTTCCATCACGATCCACCTTGAAGGGTTCACTCAGAGAGTGCTCACCCGGAAGAACAATCGAAATTTCGTCGCCTGGTTGAACGAAGTAATCTGCCGCACTCACTGATGTAAATAACAGTATCAGGCAAACCATGGTGATAGCTGCCTGGAAGCGGGAAATCATTGTAGTCTCCCGTCATAGTCTGAGAGCAGTTCGATCGAAACTCGGCGATTGACCAGGTCGATAGCGGGTGATCTGCCGTTATACAGGGGGGCTTTATCCCCCGCGAAAGACTGGCCGATACGCCCCGGATCAATGTCGCAGGAAATGAGAAATTCAACGACTGCCCGGGCGCGTCTGAAGGAAAGACTGTCATTCTCATCGGCTTTACCAGAGGCGTCGGAATGACCAACCACATTAAGCTTAATGTCGGGAGCCGTTTCCAGGATCGCACAGGCGCTGGTCAAATTGTCAGCGTATTTGGGATTAATCTGATCCGAGTTCAGGGCGAACTGATTATCAGAATTTAACAACCGAAACAGTTTCTCCGCCATTGTCACGTTCGAATCGGTCAATTCATCCATTTCACCGAGCGCAGCGGGAGAGGCGGATGACTGACTCACTGCAAGGACTTCTGACTGAACTGAATCAATGGCATCCCAGCAGTTGGTATCGCGGTCAATCGCTTTGAGTTTTCGTTCTATTCTCTGCAAGTCTCGACGATGCGCTACCTGGGTAGTCGCAGCATCCTGATAAAATTCACCCGCCATTTCCCTGGCAATTCTGTTTTCTCTAAGCTCGGCCAGATGGACGCTGGCGGGAAAGCAATTGCGGGCGCCTTGCAGAACAAGAACATCAAGATGACGCAGGTCGTCATTAAACTCCTGGCGCAATTCACGTGGGTCATAGACAACAGGCACAGTATCTGCCTGGCTATCGGCGGAGGGATAATCCTCTCCAGCCCCACCTTTACCGACATCAGCCCAGTTCACACAACCGCTCAGCAACGAGGCACCAGCAACGACCATCAGGGACATCAGGCAACGCATGGCTTGTCCTCCCTGGCACCGCTTTCGCCTCGCGCGAGCACTAGCGGAATCGCCTTGTGAATGCGGAGCAATTCGAGCAATTCGCGCGGCTGCCCCTGGGCACCACTGATCTTGAGCTTGCGCGAATTCTCTTTCAGGCGCTTGTACAGGTAAACGATAGCTCCAACTCCCGAGGAATCGATAAAACTAACGTTGTGGATATCGAGAAACACGTGCTCGGGAACAGTTTCATGCAACACTCTATCGAGTGCCGGTCTAATTTCAGTGCTTCCCAGTGCATCAAATTCGCCATGTAGCTCGATGACCAGATCCCCACAATCGGTAACAAGTAACTCAGTTTTCATATTTAGTCTCTATAAAGTTCAGTTCTGTCTGACCAGTTGCAAGGATCGTGCAACTAACATAAAGACCATTAACTTCAATGAGTTATGATATTCAGAATGAACTGGTGAGGTTGATCAGAACCTGCAATTGCATTTTGCAACGCCATTTGCGAGATCAAACGGCCGACGCTCTGAAAAGTAACAGGGCTGCTACCCGAAAGAGACCATGCGTCTAGAACGATAGCGATCGGGGTGACATTAAAATCCCGGGGTGAGTATTATCCGGTGCCCGTATCGCCGGCACCGGACTGATAGCGACGCTACCCGACTGGCCCGGGATAGACACCCGGTCCTGCTAGCGCAGCGCTTTCATTACTGTCCACGACCTCGAATCATGACCCAAACGGTCATCAGAGCGATCTTGGCATCGGTCAACAACCACCCAGATACGCTTTCCAGAGCGAGTGCATAACTATGGTCATAAGCCACCTTGGAACGCACATCCTCGATACAGCTATCGTAGCCTTGATACACCTGCGCGAGACCGGTGATGCCAGGTCTAACCCCATAGGTTCTATCGCTATAGAAGGGTATTTCGTTTTCCAGGTTACGATAGAAATCCGGACGTTCCGGGCGCGGACCGATGATCGACATGTCGCCCTTTAGCACATTAATCAACTGCGGCAGTTCATCCAGTCGGCTCTTGCGCAGGAATCTTCCGGTAGCGGTAATTCTCGGGTCCGTCTTCTGCGCCCAGACCGCTCCGGTGATTTTCTCCGCGTCCGCACGCATTGAGCGAAACTTGATCATCTCAAAGAATTCCGCCCGGTCCGGATAGTAGCTTCCGACTCGCAATTGACGAAAAAAAACAGGGCCGCTGGAATCCAGCTTGATGGCTATCGCGATAAACGGAAATAACGGTAATAGCAGGATTAAGGCAAGGCTCGAGGCAACAATATCGAATTTACGCTTGAGGTTCAGACTGGTGGCAAAGTCGTTCATAAAAATCTCCAATTAAAAATTAGTATCCTGGCTTCCTTGAGAATCAGGCTATGGTTAGTTTGGCCCGCTACTTCGAAATACTCTTTAGCAGCGAGCCCGTCATGTAACTAGCCGAACCTTTCAGCCCGTTGAGATGCCCTCTAATGAGGTATTTGAGAACCTGCAAAGGCTTGAATGAGTTCCCGATGCGTAAAATCTCGGTGAAGCAATACAGGGAGTAAATGGCCGTCTGCGCGATAGCCAGGAAGAGGAATGCCGGGTGGTGAGTTGACAGATAAAGGCTGCCCAGAAAAGACGTAATTAGCAGGTATGGCATGGCAACTCTCAACACTTTACCCGAGGCAAAGGTGAAGGCGGTTCCACGGTGCTTCGGCAGCAGCAGGGATCGCATCCTCAATGCCTGTTGCAGATTACCCGCTGAAATTCTCATACGCCTTTTGCTGTCCTGCGAATCCTCCGCCTGCTCGAGTTCCAGGGCGTTGATGTCGGGCTCGTAAATCGAACGATAACCCTGCTCTACAATTTGCATGGGTATTATAAAATCGTCATTTATCGTATCGCCGGGAAGACTGCGAAACAGGTGCGTCCGAAACAGGTAAAAAGCGCCGTGCGAACCTATTACCGAACCCACTCGGGCTTCGTCGAATTTCACTTTCGACTGGTACTCCCAGTATTTTCTTTCGCCTTCTGATCCTGGATTCAGCAACCGATAGTGGCCGTTGACGACGCCCACCGTCGGATCGCGGAACTGCTTTTCCGCCAACTGCAAAGCATCTATCGATATCAACGCAGACACATCCGAGAGCGCGACGATATCGGATTCGACAGCGTTCATGACATCGTTTAGAACACCGATTTTTCCCCGATTCTCTGCAAACTCCATAACCTTTATCGAGCAGTGCCTGCACTCGGGTTCATTCAGGGTCTGCAGGGCAATTTCATAAGTCGCATCAGTGCTGCCGTCACTTGCAATGATGACCTCGAACCTGTCCTGGGGATAATCCAGAATGGATAAATTGCGGATTTTGTCAGCAATGAACTGTTCTTCGTTGTAGGCCGGCACCACAATGGTGATGGACGGCAAGCCGGACTGGCGGAACAGCTTATCATCAGTTTCCGGAACCTCGTTGCCACCCAGCCTGTTACCCAGAAAATGCAATAGCAACGGATAACCGGCATGGTGGTAGATGATCAGGAAGATGCTCAACGCAGTTAAACAACCTATCAGCAATACGCTCATTTCTATCTCCTACATTCGTTCTAAGGGTGTAGCCTGGAATATTCCGAGGCCATATGGTCGATGCCACCGTGCTCCTGCACGAAGGCGCGCGGAGAATGGGCTAAGGGTCGCGCCAGAATCTGCTGAACCTTGTCAACGATCGCCATGGCGTTGCCCGCTGGAATCAAGCTGCCGGTATCGGTGCACAGACTCTCTCTGGAACCGCCAACATCGGTCACGATAGCTGGAATGCCGCAAGACTGGGCCTCGAGTGGTGACAGCGGCATACCCTCTTTGTATGAAGGCAGACAGAAACAATCCAACGCCTGATAAAACAACGGCATGTCATCAATACGGCCGAGGAAATGAACCCTGTCGGATAAACCCAGTTGCCGACATTCGTCACGCAAAGCCGCTTCACAAGAGCCAATACCGGCCAGCGCGACATGCACGGTATCGGGCAGATAAGTCAGCGCCTGGATTAACAGTGCCTGTCCTTTGAGCAATTCAAGCCGACCACTGCAACCGATGATTTTTTTATCCTGCGGCAAACCAAGACTAGCGCGAGCGTCTGTCCGATTGCCAAGGACGAACCTGGTGGTATCGATACCGTTACGTATCACGGTCAGATTCCGCGGCTTGAGGAATTTTCTCATGGCTTGCGCAACCGCTTCAGCGTCGGCCACCAGGACAGGCCTGGCAATACGCAGCAGCCACTTTTGCAGATTGCGGTGATGCCGGTTCTCCAGGTGCCAGGCATCGTGCTCGGTGTGGATGTGTACCGCGGGCCGCACAAACTGGGCAGCTAGTCCGCCATAAAGCAGGGGCCCGATATGATGGGTGTGCAATACCGTGGTACGCAGGTCCTTAAGCACTCTTATCAACTTCCCCAGGAAAGCGACTGAAAACTTGTCCGGCTTGTTGAGAAAGATAATGTTTCGACCATGTCGGTTTAATCTGGGCCAGGCTGCCAGAGCGGATTCGATATCACCCTCAAGACTGATGATGTAGGACTCATGACCCTGCTGCTGAAAGTAGTCATGAAGATCAAGGGCCATGGTTTCAATACCACCCGGGCGTAAATGTTGCACGATTTGTACATTTGTTTTCATCCTTCTCTCCATCAGTAAGCAGGGATTCGGCCAAACACAGGCAGATTGGTTATTGTTTCAAGCTGGCTCCTGTAGCGGACACTGTTGTCTGACAGTTCCAGCAGGATCGCCAGGCTGATGCCGAGGAAAATTCCACCCACCAGGCCTGCCAGCACAAAAATCAGGGCAGGGAAATTCGAAGGCGACGTTGGCGTATAGGGTTCGTCAATTATCTTGACGCGCTTGGACTGCTCAAACAGGCTGAGGGAGCCGGTGATGCGCGCCATCTCGTAGCGATTCAACAACTCGTCGTACAGTTCACGTTTTACTTTCTGATCTCGCTCCAGTTTGGTGAGCGCACTTTCCAGGTCGCCATAGCCGGAAAGATTCTCTTCCAGCTCGCTTATCATTATCTGCAGGCTCTTGATTTCTTCCTCGAGCCTGTCGACATTGTTGCGGGATGTCTGCAGGCTTTGAAGCTGTGAGATCAACAATGGCTGCTGGGTTTTATCGCTGCCCGATGCTTCCGTATTACTCGCTATTTGCCACAGTTTTGTGGTGTCGATGTTTTGCTGATTGTTCTTCAGATTGCTCTGCCGCTCCGTTTCGAGGCTGTTCAGCTTCCTGAGCACTGCCTGAATCTCGCTGTGCTTGTCGGTATACCGGGAGCGCAGTAAAGCCAGATCTCCGTTCAGCCTGACGATCTGCTCTTCGAGACGCCCGATGACCGGGTTGGTTTTCGAGAGCTGGGCGTCCAGTCCACCCAGACTTTTACTGGCACCGGCCATTTCCGCCTGTTTTTCGGACAACTGTTGTTTAAGCTGGGTGAAACGAGAGATATTACCGACATGCAGTTCCGGTAGATCCGTCGCAAACCTGTCCTTGAAGTCGGCCAGTTTCTGTTCTGCCACCTCGATATCCCGACGTCTGAGCTCGAGCTGTTGCTCGAGAAATAACGTTGAGTCCTCCATCGAGGAACGTTCGGGCGCCAGCAACTGTTCGATGAACTGGTCACTAACGCTCACCAGCGTCTCTTTCATTCTTTCGGGCTTACTGGAGGTGAAATCAATTCGAATCAGGTCCTTGCTGGGCATAGAAACCCTGAGCGAACTGGACAGCTTTTGAATAACCTGGTCACGCTTTGCGGCAGAAGTCTGTTGATCTATCAAGCCACGTTGCATGGCGACCTTTGCCAGAATGTGCCGGCTGTGCAACAGGGTTTCCATGGTTGCCATGCGCTCTTTCAACATTGCTGAAACCGCAAAATCTTCCAGAAAGGGGTTCATATTCGCGGTTTCCTGAATTAACAGGCTGGTATGCGCCGTGTAACGCTGGGTGCTGAAATTGGCGAACAGGAAGCCGATTACTGGCAGCAGTAATATTGGTGTGATGAGCGCATATCTGCGGCGCCAGGCGCCAGAAAAAACGCGGTAAAAGCGGTAACTGAGATCGTTCATAGGGAATCCAGCCATCGTCCCACCAGCCCTGCCCTGGATTGCCACGACTCGCTCGATACAACGCTTCTCGACTTCTCCTGGTACTCGCCATCCCCTGCCAGCGAAACACTGCCTTCGAGCGCATCTACCATGGAATCCACGGAGTCAGCCACCGATATCAGGGAGCGAAACGGTTTTAACGCCGGGAACGGAGTGCTCACAACAGGTTGTCCCGCAGCAAGATACTCCGATAGCTTCAGTGGGTTGCAGGCCTGGATCTGCGCATTGTTTCGGAAAGGCAGCAGCGATGCGCTCCAGTGCTGACTGTAGCGGGGTAATTCGTGATGCAGCCTTGGACCCAGTAAATGAACATTGGGCAGGCATCTCAAAGCAGAAGTATCGACCACCGCTTTGCCGATAAGTACAAAATTCCAGTGCGGCATGCGGTTGACAACCGCCTCCAGTAGCTCCATGTCTAACCACTCGGAGATGCTGCCGTAAAAACCGGCAATCGGTTTCCCATCGCCAGGAAGATCGGAGGCTCTTGGAGCGGGCGTTGAAAACAACTGGTAATCAACACCGTGCGTCAACAACCTCGTTTTGGGCGCGGGGAAGCGCTCGGCCAGTCGTTCGCTGGCGGTGATAATCAGATCCGCTTTGTGTTGCAGCTCACCTTCCCTGGCCGCCACGGTGAGATGATCAACCCCGGCCAGAGCAGAAAAATCATCTCCACAGTAATACACGGCAGCCTTTTCGCCCAGTTTGCCTACCAAATCAGAGGCTGTCGGCAATGAAATCCATAGTATGGGCTTGTGCAGGCCTGCCTTTTTTATGGCCCGCAGTAATTGACTCTGCAGCAATCCCGCTGCCACAAATCGAGCTAACCGGGTTGACGGCGCAGGTATGGTTTTAGGATTTAACACGGTGAATCCGGGCTGCGGAATCGTCGGGCAGGCGTGTGCACGAGCGCCTCGAGAGGTAAGCTTTTGCAGTGCCCTGCCGCAGTCAGCCATATTCAAGCGGGGTTGGCGCAAGCCGATTGAATTAACCCACAGAATTTTTCGGTCATCACTCAAATGCCGCATTAAATGCTGTGTACTGCTGGGCAATCCACCCCAGTCCTCACCGAACACCACCAGATCCGAGGGCATGCTATTGCTCCAGCCTGATCAGCGACTTGATAGCTCTCGCCGGCACACCACCTGCCAGCGTATCTGCCGGGATATCCGCGGTGACTACGCTTCCGGTAGCTATAATGGCCCTCTCGCCGATACGCACATTGGGAAGGATAGTCACGCCCGTCGCAATCCACACATCGTCTTCGATTATGATATCGCCCGCCTGGTGATCCAGGTCAGGAAGACCAGCAGCCCGGTCTGCGGCATTAACCGGGTGACCCGGATAACCGGCAATAAATGCATTCCCGGCAATTCGAACGTTGTTGCCTATTACTACCCGGGTACCTACCGCAATGGTGGACTGCCAACCGATATCGATATTATCGCCCAACACTAACTGCGGGACTGAGGGGCTGGCAGCCCTGCCGGAGAATGTGGTCTGACCCGAAATACGGCATTTGTTGCCGTAGCGTATTTCCAGAGGGCCGCTCAGGTATGGCATACCGCCATAGAGGTAAAGATTTTTCCCCGCCTGCGTTGCGCGGCTTTTGAAAATAGGCGTCCAGTAAAATATTCGCACGCCGGCTGAAAAAGCCATGGCCACAAGCCGGTGTAAATAATAAATTGCACCGTACAAAATTCGCGGTGCCGGCAACTCGAAATGGCGGAGCTGCTGGCACAAACCAAAACCACGCCGCGCGACCGGGTGCTGACTGGTTTTAAGCCATTGCCTGGCACCATTGATTGAAATTGATGTCATCATGTTTCTCGATTATGTTCTTAGCAACATAACGCAAGAAGCGTGCACACGAATATAAATTGATATAATTCAATGCCTTATGTATTACATGCGCGCTACTAACCAACATGACTGGCGACTAGTTGCAATATGGGACGCGCTTTGCAATCTGTCACTCTGGTCGAGGGGAATATTTGCAGCCCGCACCGCGGGCTGGCAGTTAGTCTCTGGGGGTGATCGAGCTCTTCACATTGAAGGCTCTCGCCTCTCCCGATCTTGACAGGCGTTCTTTAAGACTCAAAAACGGTCGCTCGATCAGGTAGTGCGTGGTGATCGCACAGGCAAAGGCAAGCACCAGGTTGACCGGCCAGGAGGCGAACCAGGCGGTACTCCATGAATTCAGGAAAGGCTCCTGCCACAGATAAAGCGAATAGCTGAGCGTTCCCAGCCAGATCACCGGACGATAGTTGAGGATACGATGGATGGGGCCCCGATCTACCAAAATACAGCGCCAGACAATCACGGCGGCGGCAATATTGACATAGCTCTGCCCAAACACATAAAACAGGCCGGAATCCACTTTGTATAAAACCGTGGGCAGGATAAACAATGACAATGGGACCAACAGAAACCAGCCCGTACGCAGCCAGTTCGGCAGGAACCAGCCCCGGTGATGAATGACGGCTAATAGACAACCCACTGCCAGCGCATCACCCACCGCCTGAAATTCACGGGTCATGGCGGACACGTTGGCGTCCATGCCGTACCACATGCCAGCACGAACCAGTGGCGCAAGCAGTACGAAAATGATCGCACAGATAATGGCGCGTCGAACACCCAGCGCCATCAAAGCCAAAGGCCAGAGTAAATAGAACTGTTCTTCTACCGCCAGGGACCAGGTGTGATTCAAAGCCCAGGCCCTTTCGTGGTGATAGTTCATGGTATAGGTGAGCGCATGGAAAACATCACCCGGAAGCAGGTCTACAAATCCCAGACTGCTGGCCAGCACAACACAGGCAATATAGAAGTAGTAGGCCGGGAAAATCCGGTAGATTCGTCGCAGATAGAACCCACTAAGGCTGATGACGCCATAGCGACGGGTTTCTTCGAGCAATAAAAAGGTAATCAAAAATCCGGAGATGACAAAAAATATTTTTACCCCAAAATTGCCGAGGTTATGGAGCGGTGTCAACCAGGCTGGCGCATTAACGGTGCCACCAATGTGGCCGACAACAACCAGTAGAATAGAGGCAGCACGAAGCCCATCAAGCGAATGCATACGCTGGTTATTGCTTTTCTGATTCATTTTGAGTCCCGGGATTTAGATACGTAATTTGCAATAGCAACGGTTAAAGCAAGCAGGATGTACAGTGGCCAGGTGAAACCCTGGGTCAGAAAAGTGCCTGAAACACAAAAGCCCACCAGACCCGAAAGATTGCCTTCTGCAATGCTGGCCATAACAGGCGGAAATTTTTCCGGAGCCTCCAGGATTCTCGTCATCGAGGCATAGGAACATCGCAGCAGCGAATAAACCATGCCCAGAAATACAAACAGACCCAGGAATCCTGTCTCACCCAGAACCCCGAACCAGGTGCTGTGAACTGCGTGATTGAGGCCATCCCAGTACTCACTGTAAAAGTAATAATTACTGAAAAAGTTATTCATGCCGACACCACTCAGGGGATTGTCTACCGCCATTCCAAAAGCGGCTTCCCATGCGTGCAAGCGCCCCATGGCGGACTCGTCGAGGCCGGCCTCGGCAGCGCCACCGGATTTACGGCTGCTGATACCCGCCACAAAGTACAGCACCAACAGCAATACAGAGCCACCGACCATCAATAGAGATTTCGACCTGACCCTGCGCCAGGCAAACAGGGCAACGACAGCGAATACACCCAGCAATCCTCCTCGACTTTGCGTCGCGACGATGGCGAGCACCAACACCACAACTGTGACGATGCCCAGCAGCCTGTCCTGACAAGACAACCTGCCTGAGAGCGTGAGCGACAGCGCGAATGAGAATGGGAACAGCAACACCAGCGAAAGGTCATTGGGATCGCCTAAAACCGAACCCAGATCACGGCCTATCGTTACGCGTGATCCCTCGACAATTCCAATATCACTGATCTTGTTGTACAGCGCCACCAGCCCAACCATCATTCCAGACAAGGTCACCAGGCGCAGCGAAAGCGAAAAGTCTTTCGCTGTCTGCGCTAGCCAGGCGATAGAAAAAGTCATCACCATGATTTTCCAGTAGGTGCTGGTAAAGTAAGTCAGTGCCAGCGGCCGATTGGTCGCCACGATGATTCCGAGAATAACCAGGACAAAAAACACGCTGACCCAGGTAAATTCCGCGCTCCAGTAGGTAACCACTTTGCGGGTCAACCCGACGTGCCAGACCAGGGCCCCCAGAGAAGCCAGTGATAAAAGTAGCGGGATGCGCAACGTGTAAAGCTGTGGAAAAACTTCGTGAAGACGAAAGAAAGAAAACAGAACAAACAGTAAAACGATGAAGTACGGATACTTCAAAACGAAAAGTACCAGCAGTGGGGCAAGACCTATAGCGACGCCGACGAGGGGATGCGGCATCATAAACCAGCCCAGCAGTATCCCCATGCATGGAAGCATGGCCATCAGGAATTGAGCTTTGCGACTTGCTCCCATCGCGCTTACCATTGTGCCAGCCTGGTTTTCAACCGCTGCATACCGCCAGTCGCGGAGAGTGGAATCAATCTCAGTGTCACAGCGCTTATCGAGATCGTCGCAGCGGCAACCACGGCATAAGCCAGCTGCTGTGTAACGCTTTCAAATTGTGTCGAGAACGCGAGCCAGCCCAGCGTTTGAACACCTAGCAAGGCCATAGCAGGCAAGGGATAATCCAGGCGGAAAAAGTATTGGCTGACCAGGTAGAAGAGAATCAGACGCAGCAGTTGAGCGCTAATCAGGGCAATAATCACACCCCACACTCCCATGCTACTGACGGTGACCAGCATGATAAGCAGTCCCACCAGGGTCGTGGATATATTCACCCACAACTGGCTTAAGGTACTGCGGTTTATGTAACAGCCAATATTGACCAGCTCCGAGAGTTCTCGCAGGGTCATTGCCAGCACCAGACCTAGAGCGTATTCGGATGCCATGACATAGCTGGCCGGTATCAGCCAGTTGATCAATATCGGGGCTCCGGTACTGACACAGACACAAATAATCAGGCACAGGCCTATGCCGATACTGATAGCCTTTACGGCCGCCTCTTTGCCGTTCAGCTGGCTGGCAATTTCAAAACGTTTCGGCGACCACCACATCCCGAAAGGTTGCAGTAGCAATACCGCGGCCAGCGCAAATTTAGAGGCTATGCCATATTCAGCAACCTCTACCAGACTGGTTTGATCGGCGAGTATCCAGCGATCGAGACCATTAAGCGCAAAGGCAACCAGGCCGCTACCGACGATCGGCAGGCTGTATAGTATCAACGCAGCTTCGTCTCTGACCCTTATTGAAATTCCAGTATCCCTGATCTGTAGAAAGGTCAGAACCACTGCCTGGCTAATCGCGGCAATCAGGCTGGCTTCAAGCACCGGCGTGATATCGTTACCAGGTTGCAACATCGCAAATGTCAGGCTTGCCTGAAGCACCGCACGCGACACACTGAGACTAAAGAAAGTGCGTGCACGATTTTCCATGCGCAGCCAGCCCATCGGAATCGAAATGGTGCCTTCAAGCGCCAGAATCATCATGATTACCCGGATCTCGTAAACACTGACATTACCCGGAAGACTGCGGGACAGCGTCGGAGCCAGGAACCAGACGATTGCCAGGGAGAGCGCTCCAAGAACCATGCCAAGGCCAAAAATCCTGGCTGCAAAACGTCGCCTCTCAACGACAGTTTTCGCCCGACCGGCGAAGCGATAAAGCGTATCCTCAAGCCCAAGCCCGACGATAATACTGATAACCACGGCCAGGCTGGAAAGCACTTCGAGCCGGCCAAATGCCGGCTGAGTCAACTGGTGTGCAATAAAGGGCAACATCAGAATCGAAATACCCTTCATGGCAACGATGCTGAAGCCGTAGAGGATGGTTTGTGAAAATGCGCTACCCGGCTTAGACATTGTCGAACTCACAGCGACCATCGGCACAAGAGCTGGATGTAATCGAGCCAGCTGAAGTCAGGCCCTGGACGATGCCGGCATATACCCGCTCGGCGCAATACTCCTGGGCAATCTGGCGCGCACGTCGTCCCAGTTTCTCTATTTGCTTCGGGTTTTGCTGCAGATATCGAATCTTCAGTGCCAGGTCGACCGGATCCTCGGCCGTGTATTTCAAACAGTCTGATTTGTCGTCCAGTTGCAGGTCCCAGTAGGCACCATCTCGAGGGATGACCACGGCAAGTCCGGCCGCCATTGATTCCAGAATGGACAGGCCAAACGGTTCGTTGTGACTCGTTGAAACAAAAATACTGCATTCGGAACGGATCCGGTCGAGGCAGGCGGGGTTCTCATGCCAGGTTACGCCCTCGAGGAATTCGGGACCGGGGCCCATTTCCAGGTTCGTTGCCCTTGGCTTGATAAAACATATCTGCGTTTGAGGACGATCCTCCAGAGGAGTAATTCGCAGTGCTTCGAGCAGTGTTGCCAATCCCTTCCACTTCAACAAAGAAGCAGCCCAGAAAACTCCCCCCGTGGTGGCGATACTTTCACTAGGCCAACCCGCGGCGGGCAAGCCATTGCTGAAGGCGCAAAATCTATTGTTCTGCAGGATGTCTGAAACCCCGGTTTCAGGACGAAAGGATTTTATTGCCCGGACGAGACTGGCGAGACTCGAGTTCAGGTAGTAAACCCGATCGGCAACCAGCAAGGCACGTCCAATAGTCTTTGAACAGGCTACCGGCCCGTGAATCAATTGCACGATCCGGTAACCGAGCAGTCTTCCTGCCATATACATCGACAGGTCCACACCCGGTCCGGATGCACCCAGGGCAACATCGATGCGTCCGTACCTGACGCGCGCCCACAAAATACTGAACACCATCAGTAAGTGCCTCAGGAAGTACCCTATCCCCTGTTCTTTACTTGCGAGCACACGGGGATCGAAAAGGGGTACTTTATTCCACGATTCTGTTGGCCAGGAGTCGGGGTCGTTGGTAACGATAGTAACCCGGCTGATATTCGCATCCAGCCCATCGAGCATGTGGCCCGTCGCAACTTTTGATCCACCACAATAAGCAATAGGATCAATCAGCAGGATATGAATTGATTTCATTACCGCTGCTCCGGCGATAGATGTGCGGCCATTGGAGACTTGATACCCACCGCTTCCATCGCTTTGCGCAGACCGATCAGGGTAACCCTCTTCATCATCTTCATGAAAATCGGCAAGTTACTGTTCTTATAAAAACCGAGGTGCCTTTCCTGATCCTCGATGAGTTCCATGTAGATAGCCTGGAAACGTAAAACGTTTTCCTTGATGGTAAATTTATCGAGTACACGGCTGCGACCGGCCTCACCCATTGCAGTCTTCAGCCGGGGTGTCCTATACATACGCAGGATTGCGCGGGCAATGGCATGGTGATTTTCGGGAGGAACCAGAATTCCGGTTTCATAACTTTCGATGACTTCGGGTATACCACCGACCCAGGGAGCGATCACCGGTAACCTGGCGAGATTGGCTTCAGCCAGGGTCAGGCCGAAAACTTCTTCCCTCGCACCCGAGACCAGCACATCAGCACCGCCACGCAACAGACCAGCCACATCGGTTCGCTCACCCAGAAAGTGAACCCGATTCTGCACTCGATAATTATGCGTCAGATCCTGCAGCGCCCGTTTTTGCGGACCATCACCAACGATCACCAGGTGGACAGGTATGTCGCGATGCACCAGCCAGGCCAGCGCCTGGATCAACAGGTCAATGCCCTTACGATGAATGAGTGAACCGACCGTAATAGCGATAAAGTCGCGCGATCCTAGACCCAACAACTGCCTCAGGTCTAACGCCTCGGCCAGGTCCTGGTATTCATTATCAATTCCATTTAGAACGACCTCTGCGCGCTCGGCAGCCAGGCCGTCCTCGAGCAGTTGCTGCACTACCGGATGACTGACACCAACCGCAAGCGACGTCTTATGCAGGCCCAACGTGAGCCTGTCCCGCAACGGGTATCGACTATGCAGATGCGAGACCAGCGGCAATTTTCTGATGCGCCCGATAAGATTAAGCCATTGATTCGGTGCACCACTATTGGCGTGTAGCAGATCGATTTCTTCGCGACGAACAATATCCAACCCCTGCCTGACGATTGACAGGAAACCCGCAAAATCGTACCTGGGGGAGAGCCAGCCGAACAGAATCGAGAAATCCGAGCGAATCACCCTGATGTTTAGCTTTTTTACTTCAGCCTCCAGCAGTTCGCTGTTACACCAGACGATCGGTACAAATAATTCTTTATCGAGGTGTTTGATTAGATCCAGCAGGCACCGCTCACTGCCTCGAATCTGGTTTTCGCCGTAGTGAGTGAATAGAATTTTCTTCATCGTTTACCTCGTTTACCCGCATTGGAGTTAATGGCATAAACGATGCAAACATCGGGCCAACTTTTTGATCACCGATAACTAATTGAAATATAGAGATATTCCTGATGCCTGACTAATCGAGTTGAGTTTTTCGACAAAGCTATTCGCAAATTGCAACGCAAGTTGGGGCCACAGCTGCGACCTTCGCATATTGATCCAGAATACGCGGCATTATCTTCTGCACGCTGAAATTACCCGCGACATGGCTTCGCGCAGCTACCCTGAACAGATCTTTCTGATTGCTGTCCATCGCTAACCAGCACTCGATTTTTTGTTGAAATGTGTCGATCTCCCCAGCCTTGATCAGCCATCCGTTCTGCTCGGATAAAATGACCTTATCGAGCGCCCCTACGTCGAATGCGATAACGGGTATGCCCCTGGCCATGGCTTCAAGAGCCGCCATCGGCAGACCCTCATGACGTGAAGGCATCAATAAAAGATCGATCCTGGCCCAGTGCGCGTCCATACTGGACTGGTTACCGTGAAACCGGCAGTTATCCGTTGCTTTGCTAATGAGTGTATCGGCCATTGGACCATCGCCGTATAAATCAAACTGAACCTTCGGCATCCTCGCTGCCAGCGAAAGAATGCGATCCGGCCCCTTTTCGTTGCTCAGTCGTCCGACGAAAGCGATTTGCCAATCTGTTTTAGAAGGGCATTCAGGCATCGAAACGAAATTGTCGAGAACGACCGACTCCGCCGGCAATCGATGAGCAATGTCTGTGCTCACCGCAAAGTTCCTGTCATTGCATCGCGAAGACTGTCGGAAAATCCAGTCATACAAGGCCTGCTTACCTTTTCCTGGCTCACCGGCGTGAAAGGTGCTGCAATGAACAGTCGCTGTGATCCTTGCCGCCAGGGAGCACATCAGCCCTGCCTTGTATCCGTGGCTATGGATGAGGGTGGGTTTAAATTTTCGTAATCGCTTTATCAGTGATCCCAGACCCGAATCCAGCGTGATCGTTTTGATTTTCGCTTCGAGCAGGCTTTCCCGCAGCGGATGGAATCCATAGTCTTTGAGGAAGACCACGGTCAAATCCAGGCCGTATTGACCCAGGCCCTTAGCCAGCTCCAGCACGTGGGTTTCTATTCCCCCGTTTGACCTGCTGTCTAATACCAGCCAAATTGTATTTTCAGTGTTTGCCATCATTACTTTATTTTTCATCGATTATCGTAGGAAACTGCGTAGCAATAATCGTGCCCAGTTCTTTAACGCATAAACAAATTCTGTAATATTGCAAAACGCGAAATATTCGTAGCGGGCAATGCAATTTGCAATAACCGCTTCCAAATCGAAGTAACCTCCTCCTATAAAGCATGTAAAAACAAAGTTTTAGAATATTGGCACGCCAATTGCTTACTGACTCTTATCTAAATTCGAGAAATAGTCATGGCGTTATATTTAATTACCGGCGGATGCGGTTTCATTGGATCCCATCTTGCAGAAAACCTTCTGGCCCAGGGCCATCGAGTGCGCGTAATCGATAACCTTTCTACCGGCAAGATCAGCAATCTACCTGCCAGTAAAATGCCCACCGACTGCGAGCTGGTGATTGGCGATGTCACCGACAAGGCCAGGCTCGAGCAATGCTTCGACGGAGTCGATTACTGCTTTCATCTTGCGGCAATAGCCTCGGTTCAGCTTTCAAACGAGGACTGGGCAGGGACGCATCAGGTAAATTTGACTGGCTCAATCAACGTATTCGACGCCGCACGAACGCGCCAGGTTCCCGTGGTATACGCCTCTTCCGCGGCCGTTTACGGAGACAATGCAGAATCACCCTTGACCGAATCAGCGGTGCTTCGACCGCTCACCGCTTATGGCGCTGACAAGCTGGGCAGCGAGCTGCATGCGCGAGTTGCATCCTTTGTCCATTCTGTACCCACCACAGGCCTGCGATTTTTTAATGTGTATGGGCCTAGACAGGATTCGTCCTCTCCGTATTCAGGTGTTATTTCAATATTTGCCGAAAAAGTATCGCGACAGGAATCGATCAGTATCTATGGCGATGGCGACCAGGTCAGGGACTTCATTTACGTGAAAGACGTGGTGCAATACCTGCTGGCAGCAATGAACAGAGTGTCTCTTACACCCTCTGTGTTTAACGTTTGTACCGGCCGCAGTACCACGATTAATCAACTCGCCAGGACCATCATGAGTGTTTCAGGCAGGGAGGTTGGCATAAAACATCTGCCGACTCGCACCGGCGACATACGCGTTTCAATTGGCGCCCCGGGTCTGAGCGAACGTCTTCTCCAGTATCGCGCGACAGAATCTCTTGCCAGTGGTCTGAAGAAGCTTATCGATTACGAATTTAGTGACGAGGTAAGGTGTATGGACACGAGAGCACGACCTGCGATTAACCTGAGCCATCTTGTCAATGCGACCTGAGTCCTGGGCCGAGTATCAATAGTAAATCCAGGAGGCTATTCAAGCACCTGGGAGCACTGCGTATGCATTGAGAGCTGGGCGAGGAGATTAGCCCGGGTTGTTAATCTTCCCGCTCAGTTAATGGCTAGTACAAAGCCTCGGATGGTCAATCCTTTTGATATTTAATGGACTTTTCACCTATAGTTGAAAGATTGATATTGAGTGAGGAAGTCTACATGAGCGCCGATTCCCTGCATCAACCTATCACAGAAACATCCCTTTCCGGTTATTTCGGCGAGCGCCTGACTCGCTATGCCAAACGTTTTCGCCCGCCGCCCCACGAGGACACCTGCTGGTACCTGGGCAGCTTGCTGGAGCGCTTCGGTCGCAGTGAACAGTTGTTCAGCTTCCAGGACGAACATATGACCCTGCGACCATTGGCATTGCTCTACAGTGATGCCATTGAGGCCGACAATACCCGGGAACGTTGCCTGATGCTGCAACAGCTGGGAGACATGTCCCTGTTTCTCGGTGCGCTGTTTCCCGAGCGTTTTACTCGTCGCGGCATTCTGCAGGACTATTTCGTGGGTATGGGGGGCGCCGCTTACGATTACCTGGCTGACAACGCACGAACCAATCGACATGTTTATTCTGAGCTCGCCAGGACTTTCACACGCATGCTGGAGATGGTTGCCAATGCCTGCTCACGCAGACATCAACTAAGCACCGAGGAGGTGTTGTCGCTTTACCAGCGCTGGCTTTGCAACCGTGACCCGTTGATCGAGAGTCAGCTGCGCGTCCTCGGAATCGAACTCACGGGAAGTGAGCAGTTACAGTAATATCCTGTAACCCTGCATTAAAATCATCGCGACCCTTTAGTTCGCGAGCAAAAATACCTGTCAGTTTCGCTTGAGAACAGCCCAATAAGGGCGCCTTGAACTCCAGTTGGGCATTAGCCACGTCCAATCGCAGTAACTTGACCGGGACCTCCAAATAGTCAGGGTTCCGAATTCCGAGTGAATTACCTCGAGCCACCAGTCGCCTAAGTTCGGGCGAAGCCTTATACTCGCGGGCTATGACTAACTTTTCTTTCATAACAGGCAATCTGAGAATTCGAACCCGATACTCATGTTAATTCGCATCGCAACAATATTTATCCTCTCACTGGCCCTGATCGGCTGCGCCACAAATCCTGTCACCGGCCGCTCGCAATTTATGCTGGTCTCGGAAGAAGAGGCCATCAGCGCCTCCAGCGAGGCCTATGTCAAGATGCTGGCGCCTCTCGATGAAGACGGCAAGATCGACAGCGACCCGGCCATGGCGGCGCGCGTTCATCAGATCACCGCCAAACTCATTGCCCAGGCAATTCTGTTTCGCCCTGAAACAGAAAGCTGGGATTGGCGGGTCAAAGTGATCGACGAGCCGGAAACCGTCAATGCTTTCTGTATGGCCGGCGGCAAGATGGCTATATATTCAGGGTTAATTCTCAAACTGCAAGCCAGTGACGACGAAATCGCACAGGTGATGGGCCATGAAATCGCGCATGCCCTGTCAGCGCACACCGCGGAACAAATGTCCATTGCAATGGCCACAAGCCTCGCCGTGACAACTTTTGCGATTACCAATGACCATCCTGGTGTGGCCCTTGCCGGCGCTTCACTGGCCGCCGCGCTCGCGATCAAGTTACCCAACAGCCGCACTGCGGAATCGGAGTCAGACGTAATCGGCATCGAACTCGCAGCAAAAGCCGGCTACGATCCAAACGCAGCCGTCAGCCTGTGGAGGAAAATGGGCGAATCATCGGGTAATGACAGCGAGTTCGATTTTTTTAGTACCCATCCGGCCCCCAATAAGCGAATGGAGGAATTAGGTAAACTCGTGCCGAAGATGATGCCCTACTATCTGCAAAAGGGCCCGCGCCCGGTTTATCCGCTGAAATCAGGCGACGAGTAAGCCGCCCGCCCAAATCATCGCGCAAGGATGGTTAGCGCTAGACCCGGAGTGTCGAATATTTCGCGTCGAAAATACTTTGCGTCCTGTCGCAGCCCAGTATTGGACACGGCGGCAACACTCCCATCTTCACTCCCTCTAAAGCCCTGACGTTGTGGTCTTAGAAAGAACCCGTCAAAAAAGTGCAGTAAAACTATGACAGAGCTGCCGTGCTACGCAGAATTATGCGCTTATCTGGTAGCTCAGAAACGTAGTCGTTGACGGGCAAAACGTTTGCGCGCATTGCGGGCGATTCAGAAAATACATTACTAAACTCTCGATGGCTTTCCCCGAACGCATAGACACACTGCTTCAAGTCAGGTCTCGCTGAAATTCGCAAAAAAAACCCCGCACTTAAATCGGTGCGGGGATCAAAATCACCTGATGTCATTCGTAGGAGGGGACGACCTACACCTGCAGGTGGGGGACCTGCAGCATATCCAGGTGACAATACGGTTACACGGCTCCTGTCAGGTATTCAGACTCGCGACTGGCACTGCCCCGTTGGGCTGGCGAATACGCGCGATTAACTCTCTCCCTGTGCTGACGCCCAATGCTGCGGGCCACCTCCCAACCAACGCGGTCAGCAGCGCGATGGATCGCGATATGAAGATCACCTTCGGTACTGTCGCTGCTCACCATCTTGCCGTCAGACAATATGACATTAACCTTGCAGAATTTTAACTGCCCGCCATCAGCGCGCTCAATCCCGAGGATCCATACATCAACCCTTGCGATTTCTGCCTGGTTTGCGCTTAATGCATACTCCAGTCTGCGCTGTATAAACTCGTTCTCAACAAGCGACGAGGAAACTTCACTAAACCTGATATGCACATTCATCATATTTACTCCATTTGGGATAAACCTGTGTCTATGGGCAACACTATATGCCACAGGCTGAATAAATAATAATCGAATCTTTTCCGGATATTGTTCGATTTTTACGAATAAATGGATCGCGATTAACTACTCGCTGGACGCCACCGCAATCGCTACGAATGAGCCGTTCTAGCGTGCGGGATCCCCGATCGTTACCGGGATCAACAAATGAAAGAGCAGCGATCGAACCCACGACCAGCGTTTTTGCATTAACCCCTGGCAGGGGCCTGCGCCATGAACGAGGTCCACGGCCCTGCGCAAGCGAATGCGTTGACTGCAGCCAACGCCCTGGGCATGACCTACTGTTATATTGGCGGCCCGGCGATCCGGGGCACCGCACTATCATTGGCGTATAAAAGTAGGTCATTCCTTCAAATCGCGCATAAAAAACCCCGATCGAATAAACGATCAGGCTTTCTTGAATTAATGCCTGGCAATGACCTACTTTCACATGGGGCGGTCCGGCGTTCGGTAGTGTCAATAATCTTTCGCACTTTTGTTGGAGCGGTATCTCCTCAGCCAACTTGTTGAGTTTCCAGGTCATGTTGCTTTAGCCAGTCCATCGAGACGTACCTGCGGACTCCCCAGGTAGTGCCGGCGATGTGCCGAAGTCTGGCACCGACAAGCATCATCGCGGATTCTCCGTCCGGGAAAGCAC
>Ga0316193_10000350_pt1 | contig 27891 bp, 23 predicted proteins | sample MerIslsedime2_MG_FD_207735 | JGI IMG/M metagenome (GOLD analysis project Ga0316193, IMG submission 207735) | Coastal sediment microbial communities from Maine, United States - Merrow Island sediment 2 | ecosystem: Environmental > Aquatic > Marine > Coastal > Sediment | place: USA: Maine... | reverse complement strand
GTTGACGTAGTAGGGTCATCGACCTTCTCCTTTGCTAAGACCAGGACTGGTCTTAACTGAGTGTGATCGATGTTCGCGAGGAAGCTAGTTCTGAGAGGCTACCGCGTAGCGGTTTAGTTCAACTACATTTATATTTAAAAAGTCATATAACACGCAAATTTGCGTTAATTCTGGCCATTTAGCGCCTGCATTTCAAATGTTATCAATTATGTAGTACTTTACAACCCCCTGTGCTAACGAGGACTCGTTCCTGTAAATCCCGCGTTTTGGTGGATAACGGAGCTAAGTTTTCTCATGTTACCTGACTGCCTATGCTCTATCTTCCTTAAACACGGATCAAGGAAAACTGGCCGCTTATGGCCGAGGCTGTGTGAAAACTATTTAGCCTTAACTGATATTGGGATAGCACCCAATAGTTGACCTAGCATACCGTTTAATTAGACCCATAAACTCCACATATTTTAGCCAATCATCCGTGAATCGGCTTTGATTCCCCACTTTGAGTTTAGATGTTGCATTGACCGGTTGAGGTCGCAGACGGAAAGCGGAAGGTCATTCAATAGTATGGCGATAGGCAGGTAACGACCAGGAGCGGAACACGGCGACATGGGAGTTTGTGGGTGTGCCACGCAATGAGCGACCACGTGGAGCACTTAAGCTCCACGGGCCAACTCTTTGCACATCAACCCCGCTAAATAAACATTCGACAGTCGTGAGGATTATCACGTGCTGTTTAGATTGAAGCAGTTACTGCGGAGGCGGTGTGCACTCGAAAGACGGATCAACTGCAGCTGGATCAACTGCGCACAGGTAGAATTGCCTGAACCCGAAAACGGCTCCGTCCAACCCCGGAATGTTGGCCATGATGTCGCCCTCGGTATAGTAATCGCGTTGATAATAGACATCGGTAGATTTTGGACGGAACTTGATAATCGACATTCCCTTGGCTTCGTATGGGACGCCCGCGAAATATCCTTCCATGGTCCAACTCGCAGTGTAGATACCATCGATAGCGATATCGTCCTCCACCGTGGTGATCAGGTCAGGCGATGAGCCAAACAAACGATAGAGGAAATCTATCATTTCTCCGATACCATACACATCGACGATAGGGTCGTGGTATTCAATGTCTGGAGTGTAATAAGGAATGATGGTCTCCAGGTTTGCGTTCGTCACCTCAATCAATGCACGTCCAACCTCCAGTCGCTCCCTGTTCAGGTTACTCGAATTACTCTTGGCGCTGGCGACCATGGGTAGCATCACAATGCAAACAAGTACCGCAATAGTTCTGATGAATCTGCTCATTTTTTCAATCTCCTGCTTTTAACGCTTAATAGTGGGTGTTTTGCTGCCGGGGGCCCTTGCTTACATTCCTGAAATTAGTGTTTAGTATTCCTCTGTTTCAAGTCGATACCCAAACGCATGTTGCCCCGAGTCGAGCGAAATATAGCACATCTAATGAGAATAATTTACGTTTGTGTTTAGCTCTGATTTTGAAAAGAATCAGCTAACTGTTGAAGGCAACTCTAAGCTCCAAGGGAACAGGCAACGAGTGCTTCCTCAGATGTCCTTTCATTTTTTCCAATATTTTAACTTTCAATAATTAGAGTGTTTTAATGGCAGTTATCCTGCTACAAAAATGGCTGGGTGGGAACGGTTTCAAAACCATGATCACTGGGAAAAACACTTTCAGAACCAGCGAAGCCGCTTTTGCAGTGGATCGCAACGGGCAGATTGTGGCTTGGAATCAGGCAGCGAAAAGAACATTTGGATACACCAAGTCCAGAGCATTGGGTAAGCGTTGCTGGGAGTTATTATCCGGACGGGATATCTTTGGCAATCAATCCTGCTGCGAAGGTTGTCCGGTTCGTGCCGCGGCATTTGTATTGACTATCAGTCCCTCCACAGTTCGCAATCACACCCAGCACATTCTTTCAAAGCTCGATGTTCATAGCCGGTTTGAAGCAGTTGCCATCGGACGCAAACAAAACCTCAGATAGTTAAATTTACCCTCTTAAGTAATTAATATTCATCATAAAAATGATGAAACTGGCGGATTGTGCGATTGGCAGTTTCATGGCAGGGTTTTAGAAGATATAAAGAACTAATCCGCAAGGACGCATTGGGTAGAAGTTTCGGGGGCCAAAAGCTGTTTTTCCCCTTTTAAACTTTGAATACTGAACCATCGTTCAGTCATTCTTCATTTTCATTCGGTCGTCACCTGGCGACCTGGGACTAATCGAGGAGATTTGATATGAGAATTATGCGTAACGTTCTGTTACTGGTTTTTTGTTGCTTCTTATACGTACCGTCTGCTCTCGCTCAAAACGGCGCTGTCATTGCTCGGGGTGATATTTATACATTTTGGGCGGAGTGGGATGGAGATATATTTGTCGCGTACGCAAACTCTCTGGGACTGAGTGCTTTCTGTGGTTTGGATACAGAAACAGTTGAAGGGCAGTGGAAGATTATTGAGCAGCCAAATGGAAAGTCCAAATATCATGATAACGGTGACTACTTCACCCAGGTCTACTATCAACTTTCGCCAGAAGAGTTTTTTAGTGACTATTGCGGGTACTGGGAAAGCGGACCCAAGTTGATTTGACAGTTTCCGTATCATTTCCATCGACCCCGATCCGCCTTCCGCAGCCAGGATTTATCGAAAATCTCGTTTGCGAGATCACGGTCAACATGAGGCTCAATCAAGTCTGAATACGCCTGCTGAACCTGCTCAAACTCTTCTTCGCAGAACTCGGCCCGGTGTTTTGGTAAATATCCATTGGACACCAGGTCACCAAACAATTTGGGATTGGCACCATATGCCATGCATAACAGGTTGTATGCTCTTTGCGCGGAAAGGCTGTGTGTTTCTGCCGAGTCTTCAATGAACTCATCCGGCGTTTGTGCTGAGTCTTCATCATTCGTTTCGATGACCAGGTAATTATAAGCGGTACCCAGGATCAGACGGCGGGCCTCTTCTTCACCCATTTGAAGATAGAGATAGGCTGCCAATTGATCCGCAGCGTCCTCCTCGCGACCGAACATCGGGGTATAAAACATATCAAACAGGGCATGGGAAAATTCATGCAGAACCGTGTCAAAAAAGGGGCCAACAACCGTGTCAGTAGGCTCGATACCGGCGGGAGTGGTTTTGTCAGGCATGTTTTTGACCAGCGCTTCGACAAACTCGTAGCAGATCAATATCTCGCCGTCCCCGTACTCGGCCTCCGGCTCTCCGTCACACCCTGCCATCACGATTTTCACAGGTATTACCACTCGGAATGGGCTTAAAAATATCTGCAGCCTTTCCAGGACCTTGTTTTCTTTCAGATCTTCATAAATTTTCGAATGCGCGGGATTCTCTGGTACCTCGTAGGTAATTTCTATTTTGTTGGCCTCAGGCGCAGCATGCGCTTTCATAGCAAATAACAGCAAACAGGCAATAATCAGGGCCAAGATGGTTTTCAAAATTGTGTCCTCCAGGGAGTTGATTTCAAACATACCGAACATTTGCCTCAAAACATATCCTTGAGTGAACCATCGAGTCCCTAATTCTATCAGTTTGGGAAAGCAGACCCCGGGGCACAGTCAATTTATCCATTGGATTGGCAACCGAGTAATCCTCCAGGTCTGCTTGTGGAGGTTGCTGCTATAAGCATCGTTGAAATTTGTCCTTGTCCTACAACCGCTTCGCGACTGCGACCTGCACCACTAGTCACGATAGGGTAGGTGGCCCCACCCGGAACACATTGCGGCGCTTGAGTTCGGTGAGGAGTTCATTCAACACCCTCCGGCCGGATCAGGTCATTGAAGCGCTCGTCATCACGAAAAAAGTCCCAACGTGGATCAAAGTACAGTTGCCACTTGTTAAAGCGGTAGGGCGTTGACAGCAAGCGTTCGATCTCCGCCAGGGCCGCTTCCCGTTGTCCCGCCAGCCCAAGCACCTGTGCCCGATCCTGCGCAATCCAGGAGCCGAATAGCAGGTTACTTTCCTCCGGCACGATCGTAATGGCTTCATTGACCGCGGCGATCGCGAGCTCCGGCTGGCCGTTGAGTGCATAGGCCCGGCCCAGGATGATCCGCTCGAATCCATCGTGGTAGTTATTCGCAGGTTCAATGTTGGTCAGGGTATCAATCGCCTTTTGCAGGAGTTTCGTCGCCTCGATGGCATTACCTGCGAGCTGATGGGCCCAGGCCCGGTGGACCTCACGTGAGCCAAGAGAGCCACGGTTGTCTGCCACTACTGCGATTTCCGGCACCTCCCAGATGGCAATGGCGGCGTCAAAATCGCGCTCCCAGAACGGAAATTCGATGGCGATGGTGATATAGGCGCTGCTGCTGAAAGGCGTCATGCTTTCCATGGTGAGCCTGGCCAGGTCCAGGTCCCCCTGACCGAGGTAGATCATCGCGCGCCATACGCGCAGGTCACGGGCATCCGGAAAGCGGCGTATCCAGGAATCGATCAGCTCCTCAGCGCGATCCAGTGCGTCCATGCTCACCAGTGTTTCCATCACAGTTGGGGGCATACGGCTGTAGTGCGGATCGATTTCCTGGGCCCGCCTGAAACTTGCGAGCGCGCCCTCCAGGTCCGGCGTGCGCCGCTGCGCAACCCCCTGCTTGTGCATGATGTCGGCATCCCCGGGAAGTAGCAGGTGCGCCTGCTGGAATTTTTCTACTGCACGGGGAAAGTCCTCCTCGATGCGATAGATGTATTCCGCTTCGGCCGCGAGAGTCTCGGCCAGTCCCGGTCCATATTGCTTGGCCTTTTCGAGGGCGGCGGCGGCCGAGGCGAACCGTTCAGGGCTGGTGTCATAGCCGAACCAGATGGCCTGCCCGTGGATTGCAACCAGCACGGCCCAGGCATGTGCGAACCCGGGATCCAGTTGCACGGCTTTGCCGGCCCAGGATTCTGCCTCGATGTAGTTCTCCTGGGAATAGTCCGCCCGATTCATTTGACTGACCGCGTGCAAGTACGCCTCGTAGGCTTCCAGGTTGTTGGTGGGAACCTTGCCGAGATTGAGCTGTTCCTCTTCGGTCATTTCGCCGCGCACTGCGGCAACGATCCGGCGAGTTATCTCGGACTGGATCTCAAAGATGTTCTCAACGGTCATCTCGCGGTCGAAAGTCTCGGCCCACAGGTGCTGGTCGTTTCGCACGTCGATCAGCTGGGCGTTGATTCGGATACGTTTGCCGGCACGCTGAATTCCGCCTTCCAGTATGGTGCTAACCTGCAGTTCTGCGGCGATATCGGGAATACTCTTTTCAGTGTCCCTATATTTCATTACCGAGGTGCGCGAAATCACCTTCAGGTCCCGGACTTTTGCCAATTGGGTCAACAGGTCATCGTGTATCCCTTCGGTGAAGAACGCGTCGTCTTCCAGCCGGCTGCGATTAGCAAATGGCAGCACGGCGATGGTGTTGGCCATGGCGGCCGATTTCTCTGCGGGCAGTGGAGCGGGATGTTCGGCGGGTTCAAGCTGGACCTGTGCAGGTGATGTAAGCGGCTCGGTCTCCGGCCCATTTTCTGCAAAGCGCGATTCCCAGATGAAATACACAACCGCTAAAACCAGAACCACGATAATAGTCCGATCCAGCTTGCGACCGGTTATCGGTGCGATGGACTCACCGCGATCCACGTCCTTCTCGCGCTTCAGCCCCTCCGGCGTCAGCTCAAACGCCCATGCGATCAGCAACGCCAGCGGAAAGCCAACGCCCAGCACCAGCAAGATGGCCTGGAACAGCCAGTCCGGTGCGCCAATGTTGTCAATCATAACGTCCGCGACCTGCACCACGAGCCACGCCACGATCACATAGGCGATTCCCACGCGGAACACGTTGCGGCGTTTCAGTTCGTTGAAAAATGACAAGGGCTGGCTTCTTTATGTCCGCTGTTGCTATTAAGCATAGTTGTTTCACGAATAAATGCCAGAAGATTGATTATGTCTCGTGGCTTTGGCAATTAGCCGATGGGCAGCTTCTCTGATCGGGACTTAATGAGTTTGAGACTTATTTCGTCAAAAGCTCGGTTAATTACCTATAATTAAAGATGCGGCAACAGTCGCTATTCCGTCGCCAGATTATTCAAATAAGTCTAAAAAAAAATGAATCCAATAACCTTCCGACCCGATAGCGGTTTATTGTCGATTTAAATCGGTCAACTGGCGGCACGGATAGTGGAGTCTGGTCAGACTGCTCAGATTATATTCTTGCGGGATCGCCAAGTGTTAACGTGAGATACCCTGAATACTTATGTCGAGAGTATTCAGGTGAATTAACTTGTTGGTAAGAGTGGTTTTTGACTCTAACCCTTAAAAATTTAAGTTCGCAAGGACACTTTTTGCAATAAGTCCCAGGGGTTAAATGAAAAGCGAGGAACAATTAGCTGAGTACCCGGCCCACGATGGTCTGAAGCAATTGATGCAACCAGGCTCGCTGGGGGCCGCTGCGATCGTCGGGTACATATTTTTTCTCCCCCTTGATACTTATCCTGATCTAGCCACTTTTGTGCTGGTTGCACTCGGTTTGCTGGCCATTTTTTTCCGGGAAAGTCTCCGGCCACGACTTGATCGGATTGATTACATCGTGATCTTACTGGTAATCGTTGCGACAGGCATATCAACTCTGCTCTCAGTCGACCCTGCTCGCAGCCTTCGATTCCTGGTGTATTTGTGCTTCAACATGTTTTTGCTACTGCTTGCCGCCACGTTGGTTTCCAGGAGAATGGTGCGGGTCGTTGCCGGGTGCCTGGCTCTATTCGGTTTTTTTCACCTGGTCGCGTTACTGGTAACCAGTCAGGTTTCGGGCCTCGTTACCGCAAACTCCCTAATCAGGCACCTGCAAATGGCAACCCTGATCGTACCCAACGATGCCTTGATACTGGGTTTATGTCTGCCATCGCTCGCCTATTTCACCCTGAATAATGACGTCAGGAAATCCCTGATTTCATGTATTGCAGTGGCTCTATACGTTTCTTTTTCGGTATACGTCAGCTATCTTTTTCAAAGTAAATTGACCCTGCTCAGCCTTGCAGCGGCATTGCTTGCCATGGCAGCTGCCTGGATGACATTTCCCCGGGGTGAGAAACTGAAGAGGCACGACAAAACGCTAATAATCAGTACAATTGGTCTGCTTCTGCTGCTGAGCACCTCAGCTTGGTACCTGGGCAACCAGAGCACGACTCGATTGAGCTTGTGGTCTGTGGCCAGTACGGCTCATACAACAACTTCTGAAGTTTTGTTCGGCGCAGGCCCCAACACATTCCTTTATAACCCAAAGGCCATCGAATCGGAATTTGACAAGGGTAATTTAGTCATTCCCTGGGTCCACAACCTGTATCTGGAAGCCTACTACGATCAGGGTTTGTTTGGACTTATCGGGATTCTGGCCTTGACCATTATCCCGTTGACTCGTGCAATGAGAATTGAGGACCGTTCTGTGCGTGCCATGCTCATGGCATCGATGATTACGTTCTGTCTGCTCGCGCTGTTTGAAATTACGTTAACCCGGCGATTCTATTTCGCCTTTTTGGCGATTATGTACGGATTGTGCAAAGCACAAACCAAGGAGGCAAACCCATGAGTAAAGTGATCAGTTTCACTAAAATATTTCTAATCATTCCGCTGGCCTTGGCGATTGCCAGTTATGCGACCGTCATCACCCAGGAATTACTGGATGATTATTACTATAGTGGTCCCCATGTGCTGGTAGATGCTTCAAGGGACGGGGGAACCTGGTGGTCTCCTCAGTCGGAGGAAAATGGGGGTTTCAATCCGGATTTGGATCACCAGGGCAAATACCTTGCAGATTACTTAAGATCGCTGGGAATGCATGTCACAGAGTTACCCAGACCGTTCATCATCACAGCTGAATTGTTGAATGACTTTCACCTGGTGGTTCGCGCAAATGCTGTTCCTAAAAACAGCTATGGCCCAGATGAAATTGACGCTTACCAGCAATATGTAGCGAATGGCGGTTCATTGATATTGCTGGCTGATTTCACCAGCCTGGATGACCCCGATCAACTCGCGCTTAATTTTGGGCTAAACCTTCAAGGCAATTTAACGGCATCGGTCGATAGTTTTACCGAGCACCCCATCACTTCGGGCGTGCAGCCATTTATGTTTAGCGCAGGCAGCGTTCTTGTTGAAGACCCACCAGCTGATACGATAGAACTTGGCTTCATTGGCCCGCAGACTGCAATGGGATTACTACCCTATGGTTTTGGGCAAATATTTTTTATTGGGGACATAGCTGAAGTGACATTTGCGCGGCAACCACTCACTGAAAATCTTTTTGTCTACTTTCTAACGATTGAGGGTCTGGCTTCCCAGGTTTTGTTTGCAGACCTGGATGCAGATGCTGAGTCAGGATTATTGGACAAATTGGAGGCCGCACTGAAATCCCATGATAATGGCAGATTGATTCCGATGAATAACCAACTGCAGGCATTCATTAACCAGGTTGAGGCTCTTCGCCTCAGCGGACGGGTGGACAGCGTCGTCGCTGATCAACTTATAGGCACTGCAATCAATTTGATGTCAAATGACCAGGCTGTCGCCGAGCCATACTGCCCGTGCTGGTCTCCTGAAGATATAGAGGCTTTACCCATGAAAAAGACCAGCGCGAATTGCATTTCGGATGGTTCCCGGCTTGATATTTCTCAGGAAGGAGTGTGCGAACACTCTTTTGGTGTAAGTATTGATGAAAGCGGTAATTTAAGCTGTGTTGCCAACCGGTTTGATTGCCCTAAGTTGCCGGATTTGGGTGGGGAGTTTGTCGGAACAAGCGAGAGCGAATTTCTGGTTTGTATGAACCAGATCATCAGCCGCTGCGAAGATTTGGGAATTACCCCTCCTGACTATCCATAGCTAAAACTGGTGGAACAAGGACTCATCTCCGGTGGGCCAGATTGCTATCTGAATTGTAAACTGCTAAACCGGTTTTCAGTTCAGGTGGGTGGGTCAGGTGGCATGGGTATGGAGTTTTCCACATAAACTAACCCTCCCGAACAGGTCGAGACATGGGCAGTTGCGTCGGTGGCATTTGCGTAGAGTGTGGTTGTACTGTTATCTGCAACGTTGATCGTGATACCGGTGGTGGTGAACGATTCCGCCGAGCCACTGGCCAGTAAATTGGAACAGATCGAGTCCGAATACAAGTGCACTGTGGTACCGGCCGCGACCGTGCCGGAAATCTCCGGGTTGTTATCGTTCGCCGGGCTTGGCGGACGGGTCTCGAGCAGTGTGGGTGGATCCGGTGGTCCTGTCAGGTCAACTTCAGCTGTATAACTGGCAGAGTCCTGATTACCTGCTGCATCGCTACCCACAACGCTGATCACTTGTGTCTGCTGGTCTGCCAGGGACAAATCCAGAAGATCGACAGCCAGGGGCGTTGCACCGGAAAGGCTCAAAGGAATGCTTACATTGGAGGGAATCAGGTCCACTGTGGCGGCCCCAGTGGCCGTAAGACCAAGCAACTGTCCACCCTCGAGGTTGGTATCGGCAACAGAGACCCGCGCGTGGAACTGCATTCCCGGTATTCCCGGATCCAGATCACTAAAGATGGTGTAAGCCACATGCTCACCAGTGGCGGCGGTCTGGAAGCCATCGACATCGGCAGCAATGAATTCAACCTGCGGTAGCGTGAAATCCGTTTTTATCAGAAAAACACCTGACGAAGCTATTTCTGAGGTGGATTCAAAGGCCTTGGCCTCAAGCTCAAGTGCTGCACCATCGTCTATCAATACATTGAAGACCGATACCCCCCCGACCGGCGGACTGGAATCTGTCGCCAACAGTGACTCACCGTCAAACAAACCGACTGAACTGATACCCTTGCAGTCACCACCTTGAGCAACTGTTATTGTAATGGTGGCCGAAACACAGTTGGTACCGTTGTCACATACCGAACCATTGTACCAATCGCCAGTGGGCAAATCTGTGAAGGCGAGGGCACAATAATCTTCAAAGCCATCAGCAAAAATCGTAGGTGCTTGTGCCTGGGCGAATCCTGTAGTGATGAACAACCATATCCCTGCAACGATCTGCTTAATCATCACCGGTCTCTATCCTCTATTGGCAACAAGCTTATGCTTGAAAAGCGGTGTTTCGGATGACGATTATAGAATGGATAGAAGCGATTTATCCAGAAACCAAGGATCATGGAGTAAACTGATGACTCCAGTTTTTTCACGACTTCCTGCAAATAGCAACCAACATCTGTCTCTCATTGGCAATTCCAGTCTGGCACATAGATGCCGTATTCGTGATCATTGGGGCTGTCCCTGCCCGCACAACTCTTAGAGAAGAGGGACCACGAACGCCAGGAAACTGTCGTAAGACAAAGCACGTTGGATTGGACCATTGTTCGGTCTCCTCACTTGAAGGATGGCCCGCGAATGGAGATCGATCAGCGCGGCTTTCCAACAACGGATAAGCGGATTAAAGGTTGGATCTCACGTGCCGATGTGGCCGACTTCACGTTAAAGCAACTTGTTGACGAAACGTACCTTCATCAGACACCCGGTGTATCAAACTAGAAGATCTGGAAACGGCAATCAGAGATCATTTATTAACGACCTAATCTTACGATTTGCTGCCGGATTGAAAACACCCCCGCATAATAGACGTTTGTCACCAATAGGATTAAAGTGAAACCGCCTTTTTGAACGCTATCGTTTCGCCAGATCATTCATATAAATCTGCAAATAAAAACCCAATAACCTCCCGATCCAATAGCGGTTCAGACCGCATTTACTTGCTCGGTTGGGACCTCTTGGTTGGCGCGCCTGCGTCACCGGCATGGGCGCTAGCCTAAAGTGTCGCGACGGTGGTGGCCCCTTATTTCTTCGTTTTCCCTTCCATTGGACTGGGTATGATTGGCAGGCGGTCTCCTGAAGGTATTAGAAGCCCTCTTTCCAGCCTGGCGAACCACTTGTTCTATGGAATTGGTCTGGCAGTCACGGTTGCACTTACGTGAACACCGGGAAAGACCGGACATGAGGATATGCAGTTAGCAACTTTACTGAAATTCACATCTGGTGAGTATCCGCTCGATCGCGGAAAGCGGTTATTCACAAAGAGTGATTTTTCAACATTATGACGTGCTGGAATCGGCCCAAAGATGTCACCGAAGGTTTCATGCGCATCATTCATAAATCATTGCCCGAACTGAATTGGGTGCACTCGCACCTGGGTAGTTTTGCAGGTTGCAGATCTTGCTTTTGAGAGCTGGGATTCAGAAGTTTTGCGACTGTATGGATGATATTGCTCCTAGAGTCCTCAAGCGATCATTAGAACCACTCCAACTGCACGGGAGTTCCGGGGGAAGCGTGGAAAGCCTGGTATCCGTGTTGTGTCAGTCAAAGCGACAAACAAATAGTAACCCTGCTGACTGCTTTCGTATGCCAGCAATCAGCGACAAACCATGTAGGTCAATCTGGACGAAAGGAGGGGTTCCTTCAACGACTTTTAAAAAAGATGTCCCAGTCCGTTGGGGGAGTGAACTTACAAGGGTAGGGGAAGGAGCAGTTCATCCAACTGGGACATCCTTGTTTAAGTATAGGCGAAACCAGATTTTTTGCATTGCAGATAGCCGACAGGGGAGGGGCGGCGCAATCCTTTCAGTATTGACGGCACCTCCACCACCAACCTCGAGGCGGTCCTGGCTCTTGATTATCGGCATTATAAATATCGCTCACCTCAACGTTCATTCAACGTTCATTCAACGTTCGTTTGCACCTGTTCCAGAGCATCACAGAAAGTATCGGGTATCAGGGTGTGGCTGTCTGTAGCAGAACTTCACTGTAAGGATTCAGTACCATGAGCGCATTCAGCGTCAACGGTGGTAAGGTCCCTTAATTCCACCCGATTGGTTTCAATATAAGCACCATGGCAGTGTTCAGACATTAGTTGCTTGACTTGTTCGTGTTCGGCGTTCGGACCTACGCTGAGGTACTTAATTATTATCATATCCTCATTGGAAGAGAGGATTACTGGCTCATAATAATTCTTTCCTGTTCTATGTGAATATGGACCTGCGTCAGGTGGCGGTATCATTGCAATTTCTACAGCCTCTTGAATAATACAACCAGAGAGCAGTCCGTAAAGTACAAGACTGATAGTTAGTTTCAATATTTGACGGATGTTTGGGTGCACTAGTTTCAGTATAGCTGAGATTCCCAGACCCAAATTAAAACACCCCGACAGGTTGGATCACTGAAAGGGCAGTGGTGCCAGGGTGCAATAAGCAACCGCATGACCTACATCACCAAGCAACGCTAACACTTGCGTATATTCCAACATGAGAAGGTGGGTGTAACCCTCTGCTTGCGTCTATCTGTGTACAACAGAGGGAGTAAGTCATGCTAATTAAAAGAATCTCGTTGGTGTTTTCCGCTATTGTTTTCTGTTTTGTGGTTTCATCTGCTCACGGTGGTGACATCATTTCCTGCGATAGTTTTGAGAACTGTCTAGACGGTAGTGAGCCGGTAACCAATGCTCTGCTGGCACTGGAAGCTAGGATGGATGCACTGGAGGCTGAAAACGCAGCATTAAAAGCATTGTTGGAGGCAAATACTGCTGCTGACGCTTCGGCGCATCACACCAAATATAAAGATTCAGAATCTATCGCTGCGGTTGGACCACACTTCAGTGGCGATCATTCTGATCTTACCAATGTCACCGCAATTCAGCATCATGCCAAGTACACCAACGCTGAAGCTGTTGAGGCGGTGGACCGCATAGTCCTAACTATTCCTCATTGCTTGCTGGTGTGAGCCGTGGGAATGACCCGAACACTGGTCAGAACACTATTCAGTTCAGCGGCATGAATGTTCAGCTTGTTAACGGGACCAAAAGCACAGGTAGCACACCAAATGGCGTTGGCAATTTAATCATCGGGTATAACGAACTCCGAGATGAGTCAAATGCACAGGTTAAGTGTCCCTCCGATGCAGGAACAGAACGGTATTGTAATCGCCGTACAGGCTCCCACATGCTGGTGATCGGTGAAAGTAATAATTACACTTCTCACAGCGGTATTGTGATTGGTCATTTTAATGAAACCGCTGGAGAGTACTCATCTGTTAGTGGTAGTGGCTACAACATAGCCAGTGAGAAATATTCATCTGTCAGTGCCGGAAACTACAACAAAGCCAGTGGGCAATCTAATTATTGATTACCTGACATGCCCTGTAAGTCGACAACTAGCGACAGATTGCGTAAGGAATTGTGGATCAAATATATGGGGAGGGGGCGGTGAAATCTCTGAGAGATAACGGCACACGACTCAGCGCCCAGTAAATTTCTTTTATACGCAGTTGAGCATTTGCAGAACTGGGGCTTCTGAGCGTCGGCTATCGACCAGAAAGCAGCCATAGAATAGGGACAAATTTCAGCAACGCCTATAGCAGCAGTCGGCCAACAGCAACCAGTTAGAAATTTAGATATGGACAGCCTATTGGTGCTCAATATGATTATTTCAGCGTCTATTCAAAGTGTCCGACGGTAATTCGCCATACACGTTGCGATAGTCCGCCGCTAACTGTCCCATGTGCCAAAAACCATAAACACTGGCAAGTTCAATAACAGTCCGGCCATCAATTTCATTGGGATTAAGAAGATTATCGCGCAGTCGGGACAACCGCAGGTATTTGAGGTACTTTTTTGGTGTTACTCCAAATCTCTTTTTAAAACTGTGTTCCAGCCAACTCTGGCTGCAGTTGGCCAGTGTGCACATTTCTACTGCTGTGATCTCCTCCGGTGCTTCACTATGCACATAATCCAACACCAGCTTGACCACTTTGTCAGAACTCATAAAGGGTGTTTCGTGAATATCGGCGGAGAGACGAAGACCATTCAGAATAGTTATGGCAAGTGCTTCCTCGCGGTGCGCAAGCAGCGTGGTTGTATTTCTAAAGTCCGGCTCGGCCATTTGTCGCCACTTATATAATTCCCCCTGCAAGCGACTCAGCAACGGACCGGTCAACGAATAGATCCGGGCTTTTGGCACTAAAAACCGCAAGGGTGTTCTGAAAACCGTTTCCGCTATGGCCTCGAGATATGTCCCTTTGAAATGGATTCCGTTGCCATGAAAACCGGCACTTGAAACACCATGCGCCTCGTCCTGCCGTGGGAATGCGACCAGAGCACCAGGGGGAGCAGTTTTCCCCTGCACCATAGCCCTTGTGGTGTTTGCCTCAAGCAGGCCGAAGCTGTAGTAACCGGGTAGGACATACATCCGTTGATCAAACTTTGAATTAAATTCAAAGTGACAGATTCCTGCGTTGTCGGAATGCACCAGGTTGATCATGGATGCCCGTTCAGCGGGTCCAAGCTGGGTAAACTCAGCCCTCCAACCAAACTGCATGGCTGATAATTCTTCAAAGTGAACGGACGCCTGGTCGATGACTTTTAACATAACGGGTAACTAAGAATAGTTAAACGAGCCACTCCTTAGGATCTGCCAGTTTGCGAAGTGCCTGTCACGAAATCTATACATGACTCCGATTTTTTGATGTGCCGTGTCATCGCGGTTGGCTATAAAGGGCATGATTTTCTGGTAAATACTGTGCCTATTCTATACCTGATCCGTCGAGTTTAGGCAATGCAAATAGTGTGTGAGGGTTCTGATGACAGAGAAAACGGATACCGCAAGCAAACCAGTGAGGCGACGGGGTCGACCTCGTGTTGCTTCCAAATTTGCACGCTCAAACCGGATAGTTACTTTTGTAACGGACCAGGAACTACAGTTCCTGACACAGACCGCGATTGAGGAAGATCGATCAATGGCCTCCATGGTTCATCGAATAATAGTAGCCCAGATCAAAAATAGCTGAGGCCAGGTGAGCTTCGGTATTGAGGATTTTTTAACTGGTTACGCACTCTATTGGCAGAGTGCGGACTGAAAAGGAGTTTAGAAAATGAAGAGATTATTATTGGTGCTCATTGCAGTCTGCTTGCTACTTCCCATAGTGGCGAATGCTGCGGCGGAGGATTATCGTTTCCCCAGGGAACCAGGAACCACAAAAGATGGTTACCCGTTGCCACTGACCGGAGTACCTATCACAAAAACTCCGGTAATCAAAAAGACACCTGACACTGTCATCAAGAAGTATCCGGAACATTACATTCCAGGAAAAGAAACCCTCGCTGAGGATGAAATGAGAATCACGGCATGTGGCACATGGGGCCCCGCTCCAATGCGTATTGGTCAGGGCGCATCCTGTCAACTGGTCCAACTGGGGAACGGTGACTCCTTCATCTTCGATATAGGTGGTGGTACGGTCGGGAACCTCTTCGCCTTGGGCGTACACCCCGCTGAGCTAGATAAAGTCTTTATCGCTCACTTTCATTTGGACCATATTGGCGGCATCTTTGCTCTCTTTGATGCGATGGGCTGGGCGCGAAATACACCGCTGAATGTGTGGGGTTCTTCAGGCTATACCCCAGAACTGGGTATTACTGCATTGACGCAGCATATTACGGGAGCGGCTGAGTGGCACATTCAAAATAAGCAAGCCATTCTTCCAAGTGGTGGAATGAAGATTGTTCCTCATGAGATTGATATCAGCAAGTTCACTCCCGAGACACCACGTCAGCTTGCCTACGATGAGAATGGCGTCAAGATCTACGCCTTTCCGGTCATACACGCACTCGCCGGATCAATGGGCTTCCGGTTGGAGTGGAAAGGGCTTACTTTTGTCTACACTGCCGACAGTCAGCCGAGTACGTTTGAAGCCGAACAGGGTAAAGGGGCAGATGTATTTATCCATGAGATATTCCCGTCTGCCGAGGAGTTCGCACACTATAACCATATGCCAATTGAAGCAGCCGAAGGAGTCATGGAAGAACACACCACTCCATCGGAACTGGGTCAGGTTTTCACTATTGCCAAACCTCGACTGGGCGCTGGGAGTCACTTTACTTTGGATGACAATCTGATTGATCCGCTCTTCAGGCGCTGGAAAACAACCTACGATGGTCCCGTGTTACTGATGCAAGATCTGACAACAATCAATGTCACACATGATTATATCGTTGTCCGGCAAACTCTGGCCGACCAGCTTGCGTGGCCTGCGCCACCGCCTCCTCCACCGGAAGGAGTCGACATGACTATAGGTGAGCCAAGCAAGGCACAAAGGCCAGATTGGCTAACCAAAACGGGGATTTCGGAAGATAAATAATCATAGATAAGTATATGTTAGTTGCTACCAGTGAGCCGTCATATTTGGCGGCTCATTTGTAATTCTAGAAGCACTTGCCCACATCAGTGCAATTAACACTGACGCAATGACGGCGATTGGCCGAGGGTGTGTGAAAACCCAAATTCGAAAATCCAAAGTGGGAAATCAAAGCCGATTCACGGATTGCCGGTTAAACATGTGGAGTTTATGGGTCTGATTAAACGGTATGCCGAGTCAGTTATTGGGTGCTATCCCAATATCAGTTAAGGCTGAATAGTTTTCACACACCCTAGACCAAAAGCCACCTTTAAAAAGTGTAGTGTGGTACGTTTTACAGCGTGCACGATCAGAATTCTGAAGATCATTGACACCCTAGTCCCAAACCTTCGTCAATCGTTACTTCCGATTACAAAAAATCAACAGGCTAACTCTTCTTTTCCAGTGGAACCCAGCGGTACGTTCTAGGAGCGCTCCCAAGTATTCGATATTAGCCTTCTGAATAAAATCTGATGTATTCATTTCGAGTGTGACTGTTGCCTCTCGGCGATCATGAAAGCAAAAAAAAAAATTGCTGCTATATTTAAACTGCCACATCTAAATAGACCAAAGATTAATACAAACGTCTAAAAGTCACTTAATTAACTTAAAACTATGGAGAAATACATGCGAATTAAACTAATCCTGATAGCCTTATCGTTGACCTTTCTATCACAATCTGCGCTGGCGCAACTGAAGCCATTTGCAGATTATGACATCAGCAAAGAACTCTGGGACATCACGATGGTCAAGGTGAAGCCCAACATGAGCGACGACTACCTTGAGGGTCTGAGGGACACCTGGGTCGCTTCCAACAAAGTGGCCAAAGAATTGGGGCAAATTGAAGATTTTCACATTTTTCAAAGCCAGGTTGGGGCTAGTGGTGACGCCAATTTGATTTTGGTGGTTAAGTTTGCCGACAGCAGTCAACTGGAGCCCAACAAGGGAGAATACGACAAATTCATGAAGGCCTGGGGCGATGCCAATGAGGATAAAACACGTGAAATAACCAAGAACTACCCGGCAATGCGTGAGATTACCGGCGAATACCTGGTGCGTGAGATTACCGTCAAGTAAATATTTGACTGCGTTTAAAAAGCCCGGTGAAGACTGGGCTTTTTTCACTACCATTGGAAATTGTCGGTGGGCATCAACCAACTGGAGGCTAGTGGTCGAAGGCTCCCGGCAATACCTCGGCTGCTGGTAACGAAGCATTGAGCAAGAGAATAATGTCCGCTTCTCTAATCGGACCTTGATGCCAAGTTCCCATTGTTTATGGCGTATTACTGGTCGCGTCTTGGCGTGGGTCACGCTTCTCTTAGCAATCGGTATTGGTTACTGACCGGCTGTATCTGGCCGGTTCCGGTTATCCACATTATTAAAATTCACACCAGATGAGTGACTGCTTTGTGTCGCGAAGCGGTTACAGGATGGGGTCAAATTTCAGCAACGCCTATAGCAGCAAATGGCCTATTCTGTTGAAAAACTCCTTTTCTTCGATTTTCGGACGTTTCCGCGGAATGTCTCTAAATAAAAACAATGAGTTACACTCACTCAACTTGCCGAATTTGATCGAATTTAACCAAGAACCGAGTTTTTCAACAGAATAGGCCGACTCCGGTCCTTAGAATTGTAGTAATTCACATCTGACGAGTAGCCGCTTACAACGCAATAAGCGGCCACTAACCTGTTGCATTTTTCAGTGATGTGATGGGCTGGATGCGGCCAAAGGCGGCCATTAGACCATATTGATTACTCATAGCAGCCAACGACCCGAATCGAACATTTCTCGACAGATATTGAATCTCACACTAATGATGAAACTAGAAATTAAATAACTATTTCTTTGCCCTGCCTGCTGCTTCGCATGCTTTAGCTGCCCATTGGATTAATGTCTCTGCATCTTCTAGTACTTCAACCGGAGTTTCATAGAAATTCAGCGTGCGGCTATTATCTTTGCCATATGCGTATTGATTCATTCCCTGTTCAAGAAAATCATTTAAGTTACCGTTATCAGTCTTTAGCCATAACGATCCGTGCTTGATCTTGGCAAATGCTTTACCGTTTCGGAGTAACGCCGTACCTCCGAACATATTTTTAGTATCAAACTTTCCAAGCCCTTTCATTTGGTCGAAAACATAATCTCTAAATTCAGAATCAGTTGTCATAATGGTAACTCCTCTGTTTATTCAATACTTATCTACTGATAAAGCTCACATTTCCTGAGTTAGTTGAATATTCATAGCGGTGAAACCTTTATCCCGTATGGGTATGAGAGCGGAATATTCCTCTGACTCAAACATCCCGGCAACCTCATCTGATGAGTCAAAATCCATTACCAGCACCATTCCACTGGGACTTCCATGGATACCGCGATCCAGTTTCAAACGTTTTACCAGTTTGCCTCCAGCCCCCATCAAAAGAGGCAGGACACCCTTGAGGTATTCTTGTACTGATACCATTTCATTGGGGTTGGGAGTGGCTGTCACTACTAATGTTGTTTTATCATTCATCGCTATTTATCTCCAAATTGACATTTTACTAAACGTACGTTTAGTTATATTATATCCTTAGTGAGATTGTCAACAGGAAATTTTTATGGGTCGAAAAAAGAGTTATGAGCGAAACGAACTAATCGAAAAGGCTATGGAGATTTTCCGAGATCATGGTTTTGCCGGAACATCAGCTGAAATGCTGTCAAAAGAGCTTGGAGTAAATCGATTTGGTCTCTACTCGGAATTTGGAAATAAACAGGGGCTATTTGATGCTGCCTTGAAGCGCTATGACGAACTAGTGGTCGAACGAAACTTTGGGCCTCTCGAGTCTGCTGATTCTGGGATCAATGAAATACGAGACTTATTAAAATTTTATGGTGAAGCGGGTAAAGGCCAGGCCGCTGGGAGAGGGTGCTTGCTATGTAATACCGCCGTCGAATTTGGTCCTGACGACCCAAGTGGTGCAGGTTATATCGAACAATACTTTAACAGGCTTTCAAATGCCTTCTTCACCGCACTTAGTAATGCCGAAATCAATGGTCAGTTAAAAATATCTGTTGATACACGAATGGAAGCCGATTTCTTTACCTCTTCAGTTCTCGGGATGTTTGTGATGCTGAGAGCGAAAGCTTCACCATCAACTGTAAAACGTACAGCGGATGCAGCAATAACACATCTTGATTCGTTGCTTGTTTAGTTTAAATTACTAAGACCCTTTAAGTGACAGCAAATGGCCGACTACTGCTGGTCGTCACGTTGAAATTCCGGTCTATTGAGCATCAGCTCTGAAACAAAAGCGGTTGTTCAAAACCATCGATAATTAGGCTCCTTTCACAAGACAAGGAGTTTACACATGGCACATTCATTACTTTCTAAAGTTAATAGCGAGCCTTGGAATAAAGGCAGGATAATCGGCCAAAAGTTACCGCTTAAGTTGAAAGAAATTTGGGCTATTCGCATCCGTCTTCAGCTCGCCGGTGAAACTCGTGATCTCGCATTATTTAATCTGGCAATCGATAGCAAATTGCGAGCGTGTGATCTGGTTGCGCTTCGGGTATGTGACGTCACTCAAGGTTGCTCGGTGGTTCAGCGCGCAATTGTGATGCAAAAGAAAACAAAACGACCAGTCCAATTTGAAATTACTGCTCAAACTCGGCTTTCGATCCGAAACCTGATCACGAAATTTGGACTAATGCCAAACCACTTTCTTTTTCCAAGTCGTTTGAGTTCATCACCTCACCTCTCGACCCGGCATTACGCCAAGATATTGAAAGGTTGGGTGGCGGATATAGGCCTGGATCCGTATGCATACGGGACGCACTCAATGCGGAGAACCAAGGTAACCTTGATCTATCGACGCACGAAAAACCTTCGAGCTGTCCAGTTACTGCTCGGTCACACCAAATTGGAGAGCACTGTCCGATACTTGGGAATTGAGTTGGTAGACGCCCTGGAGATCGCGGAACAGACTGAAGCATGAAGCTCAGAAACGGAAGCGGTTTCTTTAGCCGCTTCCGACCTGATGATCTGGGAATTAATTACATTTCGACTCTGTGAATAGCTGAAGTTGTTACAAAGCGGTTATTGAATAGGCCCAAATTTCGATGCTGCCAATAGCGGGAACCGGCCAGAAGGGGAAGTAACTGTCTAACTAAAATGGGCCATATATGGAACTCGACGATTTGCGAGCGCCTCACTGCCTATTGGCTGTTCCAGCGTGGCAAACGACTCTGCAATGTGAGGACAATCTTTATTTCTATAAGATTTACCCGCCCTGGAATTATTAGCGGATACTAAATACCGCATATTTCTGATCGCGAGCAGATTATCACTATTGTTCTATACTGAAATACGAAATAGCGAAAATGTTTGAGTTGCGGGTTCAATGCGCCGACACCACTTTTAGGGGAACAAGGAAGACTCTTCATAACCATGATTCTTTTAAGCGGTCAAATCAGGATGGCATATGTATTTGTGCTTTCGGTTAATCTCGTCTTTCTAATTACTTTGACGGGTTGTTTCGGCCCTGTACCAGTAAAAATGGATGTGCCAAACTATTCTGTTGGACCCGTTTCCTCGCCGAATTTTCAAGATCTGGTTCTTAACTCCATACCGGAGGATATGGGAGAAGTACGCGTTTTTGGAAAAGCCAATTGGTTTGGCTTTCGAAAAGGCTCCGGTCCTTTAATGTTCGTCGATCCTCACTTTAAGGGTGTCGCCGTTCTCACGGATACGGATATTCTTTTGCTTTTGTGGAGTGAAGTTGAGCAGCGATATCAGATTCTAAAGCAAGTAGCGTACTCGAGTATCAGATATCGACCTTCGACAGAACGTGCCGGACTTCGCCTGTATTTAATGGAATCGGAGTTCTCATTTGGGGAAATAGACTACAGACCGTACAGACCGCTCGGGCAAACATATTTGGAATTTACCAAACCCAAGGGTACTTCTACCGATCGCGAAAATCTCAAGCGTGCGCATGCCTTATTTCAGGAAAAAGTTGAAAAGTACATTGTCGAAACACCCATCCCAAATTCGTTTGATGGCGAATATTAGGGATCATTCTGCTGTTGGCCGGAACCACCCGTTCAAGGTGTCCAAAACTCCGGTTAGTGAATAACTGCTCTACGCCATATAGCTGACGGTCATCCGTCAGTATCGCGTAGAAGCACTATCGGCCACAAGCGGAAGTGTCGCGTGCAGCAGTTCATGGATGTTCAAGCGACTAACTGCGAACAGTTAACCAGCTCTGGCCATCTCCGGGCACCACTATTTGGTTGGTCTGCTACCCCGGATCTGTCGGGGGTACGGTCGTAAGAACTCGCTGGTAGCGTACCCGAAGAACCGGACGAATCAAGGCCCACGCTAGAGCGATTGTCCCGCTGACTTTCAGGAGCAACGCTACATCAGGCATGAACAACGAAACAGCGGACATCGACGCGCCGTTCATGCTGGGGAGAAAAATCAACAGTATGTACGCGAGTCCTGTAAGAAATATGGATGGCATGATCAGGCGCAAATAAGACAAAAAGGAGCTTTTGCCCTTACCCACCGGCTCTAGTTGCGCTCCGATAACTTTTCGCACAAAACTGACAATTTGAAATAACAAGAAGAACAGCACGAGGTATACAGCTCCTAGCGTGACCCTCTCAGTCAAACTAGGGGCTTTGTCTAACAGAGGCAAATCCCTGATGAGGCGACCAACACCCCAAACGAGGTTTCCAACATTTCGTGTGCCAAAACTCGAGTTTGCATTGGTCAGAAGAACGTATCCAAACTTTGCGTCAGGCGAAAACAAGACAGCACATTCAAACCCGATACTCCGACCACCGTGCCAGACAAGACGGTAATCAGGATAGTCCGTGATGTACCATCCAAGGCCATATCGGTCGCCGGGTGCGTCTTCGTAAGGGGTCATCATGGCTGTCATTCCCGTATGCTTGTCCCCAATATCTGAGTTCATATACGTGAGAATGTAGTTTGTCAGATCTTCCGCGGAGGCTGTAATTCCACCTGCACCGAGTGTCTCCCGACCACGAGGCATTTCGAAGGGAGTAGGCCGTGTGAACCAGTATCGATGCCCCTGTGCAGGTGCGGGGTCCATACGTGGTCTTGTTGAGACATAGCTATTTGGCATGAGATCAGCCGTCAAAACCCGGCTCTCAATAATGTTCTCAAAACTATCATCTTCCAGGACCTCAAGCAAAAGGCCTAGAACGTGATAGTTTGCATTCGAATACTCGTAGTGCTCCCCAGGGAGCGTTTTGAGTACGACGGATGACAGTTCTCTGGTGGCGCTAACCATTGCATCGGGCGAGTTGCTCCCGCCATCCTGGTTACGGTTGCCGGCCACAGTCGAAAAACCACTGCGATGTGCGAGTAAGTGTCGAACGGTTATTTTGTCTGAAACTTCCTTGTTTGATGTTTGAAACCAGGGGATGTGTTTGACAATAGGATCGTCAAGATTGAGCTTACCTTCGTCGACGAGTTGCATTAGGGCCAGTGCCGTGAACGACTTGCTGACCGACCCCACCTTGAATGGTGTCTTCTCGCTAACTGGGGTGCCATTCTTCTGAGTAACGCCGAATCCCTTGGCATACACAATTTCACCGTTATCGATTAGGACTAGTGCAGCACCCGGTATTTCAAGCGCTCGTAAGCGCTCCTCTACGAAAGCATCGATCTCGGAAATCTTCGCAGCTGGTAAGTAGTACTTTTGTGCGACAGCGACTGTGCTATGGAGCATCGTCACTAATACAATACCTACGAGGTATCTCCAAATGGTGTGCAAAATGATCAGCCCCTATTGGTAAAGCCTCATGAGACTTTACCACAGGACCGCAGCACCTGTTTCATGCCAGCCTACGAGTCCTTATTCACTTCTGGTCGGAAGCAGAAAGGGCCAACTCAGACAAGTGAGTTCTGCTATTGGCCGGTTCCAGTTATTCACATCGCTGAAAATCACACCTGGCGTATGGTCGCTTAGTGGTCAGCACCGGCCCCCCGACTCCGGTTGTGGGGTATAGCGGGTAGCGGCCTATTTTGTTGAAAAACTCTTTTTTCCACGCCGATGAAAAATTCCCGGCGCTTCAAGTACATTGATTATTTTCAGATACCAAAGGATATTAAGGCTAGTTGAAAGTTCGCTACAGCGCCTCTCGCGCAGTCACAAGCATGAATTGCATTGAGTCTTCCAAGACGCCGGCATATCGCGCAAAATCAGCACTACTCAAATTTGGAGTTTTTCAACACAATAGGCCATTAACGGTCATTCAAACCTGTGCTTTAGAACAGTCAGATGCTGGTGTCACTAAGGGTAATACCCCTTAATGCAAGCAATTATCATTCACGTCTACTATAGTTACTAAGTACAGGCCAGTCGCATAAGCACTGGCAAACTATTCAGGAGACATATCGATGCGCAACGCACTCGTAAATACACCCATTCGTAAAGCGGCAAAATTAACACTGATCGCCTTGGTGGCGTGGGTGCCAATGGTCGCGGTAGCGGACACGGCTGATGAAATCAAGGCAATGATATTGCAGGACAACGCTGACTCGCGTAAAAACCTTTCCGGTGGCAGCGAAGGTTACTCAAAACATGGCTCGTTTGAATTTTGGTCCAGCGGCGGCTTGATGCAATACATTCCCGCTGATTCACCCGCCGCCACATGGGAACAATTTGCACTGACCCCAAAACACATCAAGGTTATTACCCTGGTTGAAGACCAGGCTGCGGTTGCGATGTATTACTCGGAAGGGTCTTTCCACGAAACCGGCCAGAACCCGGTATCACATTATATGACCAGGGTTACAGATGTCTATGTGAAGGAAGACGGTAAATGGAAGGTGCGCGCTGCCCATTATTCTCCAATAGCTGCAGGTCAGGGAACTCAGCAATCATCGCTGGACTAGTCCGTTCAGCCATGTGATTACTGCAAAGGGGGTACGGGTACGCAGGATCTTTATCGCAATGGGCCGCAATTGGCCGACTCCGGTCCTTCTATAGGTGATGCTAAGAGTTGAGCTTCCGCTTGCAGCCGTTAAGCGGCTTTAGGATAAGCACAAATTTCAGAGTAACTTATAGCGGCAAACGGCCTATTCTGTTGAAAAACTCTCATAGAAAAGAGGGCTACATGAGATAATAAGCACATCGATTTCATGGACGGAGTGCTTACCCATGATGGGCAGCAGCGGCACCCCCTCAGAAGCCTTTTTTCTATGCGTTTAATCTCGATGGCTTGGAGGAAGCTGACACGGTAGCGATAGCGCCAGCAAAGAAGGTCTCACACAGTGATCCACAGGCGCGCTGGACAGCAGCACCGGGTGGTCCGGACTTTTATGCTTACTCCACCAACTACCTGGTCGGTACTAATGCCGGCATCGTTGTCGATAACGAAGATCTCGCATCCAAACTCGAGCTACAAAATCGCTCAACTCACAAATGAGTTTTTCAACAGAATAGGACAAAATCAGTCCTAGAAACCCCGCTCTCATAATGGGACTTCCATTCCGTTTGCACGCCTGCTAAAAGCAGCCAACGATGATAACTATGGAAAAGATATCAATATAGCTAAATAGCAAAACCTGTTTCATTCAAAAAGTGGCGGTCTGGTATTCTTCGCAGGCACATAGTGCCATACTCAGAGTAAGGAGCCAGGATATTCCCCCTGGCCCTTACTCGTTTTGCTCAACAGATCAGTCGCTTATGTATCCGTCCGATAGTGTCTTCAGAAATGCTACGATTGCATCTTCCTGTGCATCTGTCAGTTTCAAATTGCCGAGTTCGCCGTCGTTGACATTTTCCTCTACCTCGGGCTCCGGCCAGCAACCCTCGAGCATCGCATCTGCGTCGCTGGTAAACGGGTCGTCACAGGTCGGTTTAACATCACGTGTATTGTAAAAGTGCACAATGCTTTTCAGTGACTTGAAGTAACCATTGTGCGCGTAAGCCTTGATGAAGCCCGGGTCGGGTCGCAGGTCAACATTGCGCAGTGTAGGCACTTTTTGCGCACCCTCGTTATCCTCCGCCATTCCCGCGTATTCCGGACGGGTTTTCAGAAATTCACCCAAACCGTCATCCACCCAGTCGAAACCCCTGGTGTCATAAACCGGATTATCAAAGTTCCTCGGTACGCCCAGGTTGTCGAAGCTATAGTCGGTGAAAAGTGGGGCCTGGCCTTTCTTTTCCTTACTGGTGTGACAACGGGAACACTTTCCCTTGCCGTTGAAAAGCTTCAGGCCATCCTTTTCCATCGCGTCCAATTCTGTCTGTCCGGCCAGGTAGGCATCGTACTTGGAAGTGAACGCATTTACTTCTGAAGAGGCCTCATAATCAGCTATGGAAAGGGCAATCTCGTCATAGGCCGTTTCGACCAGTTCTGCATTCGTTTCATCAAGGTAGACCATGTCACCGGGAGGTGCACATTGGGTATCGACATCCGCAGGCCAGTTGATATCACAAGCATCAGGGTAGACAGCGTCCATGAGCGCCCCATAAGTGGAGGTGCACACGAAGTACACAACGCAGGCATTATCAGGCAAGGCCTGCTCCGCCGGGTTCAAAAATGGGCCCTGTGCCTGATCGGCTGCCGGATTACCCAGTTTTTCGCCAGTGGCACGACCGTTCCAGAAGTTTCCGCCGATAAAGAGCCCACCACCCTGACGATGAAATGCAAAAACGGGACTCTGCGTGGCATAGGCCGCGCTAGGAGGTTTGCGGTCTCCAAAGCTGCCGGTGACCGAACCTTCGTACACGGCACCATATTGGTTAACTTCACTCACTGGTCCTGTCCATCCCACCTCCATACCATGGCAGGACGCACAGGATTGATTGCCATAGAGGGAAAGGTTTTCATCCGTGAAAATAGATTTGCCCAGTTGCTCCGACTGGCTCAGGCCCTGTCCAAGGGCCGGATTGAAGCAAATGATCGCAATAAATAAAAAAATGATTTTCTTGAACGAACTCATTGTAGCTCTCCTCGCCAAAACCACAATGCGGAACCGATTTATGGAAAGCAACTAACGGGCGGAACCAATGCGGTTTGATTTATATATTAATTTGACCGCTAGCAATTCACTTAAGCAATTTTTCAAGTCATAGAAAATGACTTGAATCAAAATAAAGCAGAACAATGAGTGCAAAGTCTGAAATGTGGTCTTGCTTTAAATTGGATTCTCACACCGCCCGGATGACCCCATGGCGTCTTTTAGCAACATGACCTGAAAGCCAATGCCAGAGTTTGGTTAGTCCAATGACCACTTTGCGTGATGGATAGCAGCCGTTGATAAGACAAGATTTTCAGTAATGTGAACAGCGGCTAACGGCCTATTGTGTTGAAAAACTCTTTTTTCCACGCCGATGAAAAATTCCCAGCGCTTCAGCTACATTGATTATTTTCAGATACGAAGGCTATTAAGGTTAGTAGAAAGTTCGCTACAGAGCCTCTCACGCAGTCACAAGCATGAATTGCATTGAGTCTTCCAAGACACCGGCATATAACGAAAAATCAGCACTACTCAAATTTGGAGTTTTTCAACAGAATAGGCCATTAGCGGAACCTGGTGCATCAGGACCGATGGTCATCCACCGCAATAGGGACATCATCCAATGCCGACTGCGAGCATCCGCTTGAGGCACTGCACCCAGCAGCAGTGGGGTCAGGTTCATTTAATGAAATTAAAAAGGACCCCCTTTATTTCTTTCGTCTATGGTGCGAGAAAGAAAAAGGGGAAAAGGCGCAACGCCCTTTCCCCGTTCCTTGCTTTCCCGCCTACGCAATAGCTTCCGGTCTTAAGGAGTAACTGTTGTGACGGCCGTGATTTCATCGATATCCGGGTCGCCGTCGACGATAGTCGCCCTCCACAGAATATCGTCTGCAACAGTTGGCATGAAGGGCAGGATGGCTGGCACACTGCCATTGTCATACGTGGTCCGTCCATTGCCGAGAGAGTCGGTTTAAGCGAAACCAGATTGAGATCCAGCACTTCCACCGGTGCGAGAACCGAAGAACACGACGGGGAGGACTTTGATACCTACAGCAAGACGCGGACGGTGCTCACTTCCTCCGCAAGTAGCTGAGGGCTCGCGAGGAAGAGGGCGTGAAACCCCCCAGATCGTCCGCTATTTCTTCCAGGCGGTGGGTGCGGCCATGTTGAGTACAGCCGTGGCCCTGGTCTCGGAGTTCATGATTCTGTCTGCTACGTTTGGAAAGTCTCGCTTGCCGCCCCAGCGTCGGGGGATGCCTCACCGGACATCCCGCCACACAGCAGGTTGCCTGCTTCCCGATCGCGGGGGAGAGGGATCGCTCCCTCTCCCCTGTGCGGACCGACGCGGCGCCGGTCACCCGATCCAGGCGGCCGGCGTCACCTCATCAGTCATCGTCAGAATCAGAATCGTCGTCGTCCTGATCCTCAATCGTCGCACGGGCCGCGGAAGTCCCCGTGCCTTAGGTGGGCGCTCTCTGCGGGCGGGTCCACCAGCAGCGTCTTCTCGTTCTTCTGGCCCGGCTTGTGGCAGACCATCACCTGGACCACGTCACCTTCAATGGTGGCGGTGGTGGTGGCCGTGTCGCTGGCGCCGTCATTATCGGTGACCGTCAGGCTCACCGTATAGGTGCCGTCGGCGGCATAGCTGTGGGACGGTGTATCACCGGTGCCGGTATTACCGTCACCGAA